>Ga0157370_10001429_pt1 | contig 29633 bp, 17 predicted proteins | sample C35metaG_FD_113463 | JGI IMG/M metagenome (GOLD analysis project Ga0157370, IMG submission 113463) | Corn rhizosphere microbial communities from Kellogg Biological Station, Michigan, USA - C3-5 metaG | ecosystem: Host-associated > Plants > Roots > Rhizosphere > Soil | place: USA: Michigan...
TATACTTGTACAGTATCGGGAACAAGCTTACCTGCAACCTTAATGCTGTAGGTAGCTAAATCACCTGAGAAACGCTCTGATGTTGTCATTTTATTGAGGGATTGATTTGCTTTAATTAAATGTTAAACCAAATATCAACAAAAGAAACAAAAAGGAATGTGCATGGAGCAACGTATTTTCACCCTTTTTTGCCAGGAAAAAAGGAAGCATCTGCGCGATATTACTGCAAGGCCGGGCTAACTAACCTGAATCCGGAAAATGCGCTAAATTTTGATTAAACTTTAATGCCTCAGTAAAAGGATTGAAGTTTACCAAATAGTATCCAGTTTCACCAGATTGAACCTTTTATCGGCTTTAATAAAATCTTCCATAATTGCCGCATGGCCTGCCCCAACAATAATGACGATATTTTTATCGGCGGCCGAAACCTGATTCTGGATATTGGCATACATAATCAGATTACGTTTATACCAGGCTGCTACCAGATCAGATCCAAAGAAATCGTCAGGTTGATTGATCCTGTTCAGAAAAGAAATGTAAAGTCCTTTGTTCAACTGATACTGTTCCTGCGAGTTAAGACCAAGCAATACATCTTCCAGTTTCGGCTTGCTCAGGCAGGCATTCATAAATAGTTCCAGCTGGGTAAGCTTATCCTGATAACCGCTGTATGTAAAAGAGCGACTTGCCTGCAGCTTTGATTTGATCAAATCAAAGCGGATGGGTACCTCATCATAATCCATGGCATAAATGCTATCGTTCCCGGCCTTCTTCGCTAAGCGAAAGCCAAGCTGAAAGGTTTCATTTTCACTGTAAAACCTTTTGTAAAAAGCATTTAATGTATCAGCACGATAAAATGGTTTTGCATTTTTATACAGGGCGTACAAGGCATTTAGTTTATTGTTTTTCGCAGCATCGTATTCTACAAAAACTTTACCGGGGAGATATTTTTTAATCAGTTTATCCGTAATCCGTTCCAGTCCCTGCTGGTTCTCTTCGCTCAAAATATTGCGGTCTTTCACTTTACCCTCATCAAAACCAGGGTTATTAAAATGGTAAATACCAATAAGTACCACATTTGTTTGCTGTTGCGAAAAACCCGCTGATGAAAAGAAAAAGTACAGGAATAAGTTAATCAGAAATATATTTTTAATGGTTTGCATTTAATGGGATGATTTAAAATAAGCTTATTTTCTGTAGAAAATTGCCAAGACATTGCTGCATTACAGAAGCCACCTGTAACAAATTGCGAAAATAAAACAAATAAACAATAACTCACAGGATAGAGAGATTAATTATAAAAGTACAGTTCCGTTATTAGGGAACAATTACAGGCCCATTCTTAGGTATTCTTGCAGCTGTTATTCAGGCAATAAAATGAAAAATTGATGAAGAATATTTTGGATTATGATTAATCCGTTGTTTATTTGTAATAGATATGTTACGTTTACTTTGCAAATGAAATTTGAATTCCGGATAACCAAACTTATCTTCATCAAACCAACTACAACTATGAGAAAAGGCATTATTACACACATCGATTTACTATCGGGAAAAGGTTTTATCGAAGACGAAAATCAGCAGGACATCTCTTTTTACCTTATCGACACTCAGGATGACCTTCGGGCGGGGATTTTGATCGAATTTGAAATCGCACTTGACGATAACGGCTTATTTGCTACAAACGTTCAATCGCTTGTGTTGCAAGAACCTCTTCTGGCTGGGTAATGAGTTGCTATTGCACCGGACATATTTTTTTAACCACTTGTTATTTACCGGGCCTTGTTTGCTGCTGCAGTTTTTGAATATCAGCTTTACTCAATGCGTAATCATACATCCTTAATGAAGCCATAAATCCGCTATAATGCTCCCCCTCACCTGATGCGCCTACTATAAATTTCGCCTGCTTAATTGCAGAACTTAAGGTCATATTCTGCGCATTATCTAATATGCCATCTACATAGATTTTTTCTACCATGCCATCAAAAGTTAATACCAGGTAATGCCATTGGTTAGCTTTGGGCAGCTTGTTGTATTTCATATCGAAATGATAATCGAGATGCCCGGCTGCACCGTAGCCCGCGCTGTTGTAGTACATCGCATTATAGGAATTGGCCAGGCGCATGGCATTTCTGTTGCACCACGACATTAAACATTCGCCATCTTTAGCCACCTCCGGATTTTTTACCCAGGTAGCTACTGTATACGAACCGTTCCAGGCCAATTGTTGCGGAACGGGTTGATTGGAGGTTAAGTAGCCCTTGCCAAATTTCAGTGCTTTTATACCTTCCTCATCCTCCTGAACCGGAACCTCCCCTATACTATTAAAAACCCCACCCAAAGTACCTCTGTTTTGCAGAATGGTAACCGTTTTGGTGGCAGCAACTTTTGCGACATCCAGATGGAGCAGCATTTCTCTTTTACTGTTAACCGCAGGCACAGTTACAATACTTTTGTTTTTTACAGCAAGTGGGATTTCGAAAAGCGAATCGTAAACTTTTAAATTCCATACTGCCGCGTACAAGCCCTGCTTTTCGGTCCCTGTTACGGTTAATTTAATATACCTGGCCCTGACATCATGATCATCAATCATCGGGCTTCCTGCTGTGCGATTAGCAGATTTATCCGAAAACACTTTCCAGTTTTTACCATCAGTAGAATACCTGAGGATATATTGATAATAAAAAGTAGGAAATTCGAATTGTGTAAATATACGTTTCACCTGTTTTTCTGCTCCCAGATCGATAGTCAAAGCCTGAGGCAGTAGGTTGCTTCCTGCTTTCCAAAGGGTGGCATTGTTGTTATCGGTAGCTAAACCAGGTTGATATTCGTAATCGCCATTTAAGCCCTGCAGGCGATAGAATGACGTAGCACTGGCTGGCTTGTTCAGCGCAAGGTTAAGCGGTGCTTTCTGCATTGAAGGGTTAATGTAGCCTGTATTTGCCGGAATTACCGCTTTGATCGTTGAATCATTTTCAAAAATCATTTTATCGATACATACCTGCCGTGAAAGCCCGCCACGCGTCATCGGGTAATCGTGCTTGTGGTAGACAATGTAATAGTCATTACCATCCTGTAAAACCGAGTGGTGCCCCGGACCATGCACACTTTGATCTGCATTGGTACTCAGAATGGGGTTATTGGCACCCGGCGTAAATGGCCCGTAAGGTGTATCGGCGTAGGCATAACGCACATTATAGGTTTCATCGTGGCAGGAAGCACCAGAATACATCAGGATATATTTATTCCCCTTTTTCATCATGTATGCGGCCTCGAAAGGTGCCGGCGTTTGTGCCAAAGGAATGTTTTTCGATTGCTGCATAGCTTTCATGCTTTGGGGATTGAGCTCTCCTGCTGCATAACCGCCATTATAATGTACCCAGGTACCCCAGTAGCCATAAATTTTACCATCGGTATCGGTAAAAAACTGCGCATCTAAAGATGGAAAACCTGCTCTGGGATAATTATGGGCAATTACAGGTTTATCGTTTTCATCCATTTTCTTCCAGGGTCCAACCGGTGTATCTGATACATAGCCATAAATGTTGCAGCCCATTTCACAATTGCCGAAATAGAGGTAATAGCGTCCGTCTTTCTCAATAATATCGGGTGCCCAAAAGTTAACGAGCGGTATGCTTGTAAACGAAGGTACATCCATGGTATAATTGTACCAGTTCTCAAAATCTTTACTGTACCATACCGTAGGTGCCCCTGAAGCCAGCATAATATTATCAGTAGTAGAATAGATGTAATAGGTATCGCCAAATTTCTTAATGGTCGGGTCGGCAAAATATCCGGGCAACAAAGGGTTTAAAGCTGTATTTACGGCATGAGGCATTATTTGCTGAGCCTGTGTTTTTTCAAGGCCTTTTAACAGGCAGGCAGCAAAGACCATTAACAGGAAGAACCTTAAAAAAAACAGATATTTTTTCTTCATTTTAAACCTTGTTAAACAATAAAAAATTTGCCTGGGCTAACCATTATTTTCTAGCTCTGGAAGCTAAAAATAGCGTATAGCTACCCTGCAATTTGATTGTTTTCAAAGATAGATTTGAAATGCCACCATAGCGTTGATGGATATTAACCTGATGTAACTTGATTTTAACACAAAAAAATAAGATGATAACACCTACTAACCATTGGTAATTGTAAGCTGTTCGAATGCAATTTCGAGCGATTCTACAGCTATCTCATTCCCTTCCGATTTGAGGTCTGTACTGGTAATTTTTGTTGGCCATGCATTATCCAGTTGCCATTGCATGGTAATTTTGCCTGCTTCATCAAGCAGCTTAATCAATACCGTCCTTCTTTTAATTGTATTCATGCTAATCGCCGAATGCCAATCCCAGAAAACATTATCGTTAATGAAAATCCCTTTTTTCAAGGTTACATTAGCATATTTTACCAGTCCAGGCATTTTTTCAGTTGAAAATAGCGGACTATTGCTTTTACTGTACTCGATAATTTGATTTTCGGCCTCCAGGCCTGATACTTCCTGAAAGGCTATGCCTTTTAATGTGCTACCCAAATCTACCTCAAACCTGAATTTTGGCAGCGGCCACGCTTCGCCACCGGCTTTTCCATCATTTACCATAATTGTATATTTTTATTTTATAAATTAAGCCTTCTGCATTTGCTGCTGAAAAGTAAGCACAATAAATTCAGCCGGCCTTACCACTGCTACTTTTACAACAACATTCATAAATCCAATCAAAATATCATCGGCTGTCATGGTAGTTCCCAATCCACAATCTACTGAAAATGCATCGGTAGCACTCGCCCCCTGCAGCGCTCCTTCTTTCCACAATGAGGTTAAAAAGCTGCCAAGCATTGCCTTTGCCGCTTCCCAGGTATTTTTGTCGTTTGGCGAGAAAACATAAGCCTGTAAGGCCAGTTTACATGACTGCTCGATCATGGTTAAGGTTCTTCTAACGGAAATATACCGCCAATCCATACTGTTGCCATCTAAAGTACGTGCACCCCAAACCAAAATACCTATACCATTGAAAAAACGGATGGCATTGATCGATTTGCCTGAAACGGCATCTACGTTAAGCGGTCCTTGCTGGCTTTCTGATAAACGGATTGGCAAAGACACTGCCCCTACGATTGAAGTATTGGCAGGCGCCTGCCACACCCCAGCCTGATTATCGGTAGTGGTTATTACTCCAGCCATGGCCCCGCTTGTGGGGAGAATATTAGCCTGAGCCAGCAGATGCGTAAGTATTAGCATATAATCCTTACTGGCGCTGCTTAAGGCGCTATGATATTGCGTTACCGTTAAAGGTGTTCCGTCTGGATTTTCGATGCTTTGCAGAATTGTTGCCGCGGCCTGGTTAGGGTTTTCGGGCGGATTAAGTAATGGTGCCAGCTGTTTAACATTGCCTCCAAAAAGATTGGTATAGTTAACCTCGCTATTATCCATTATCGTAGTACCAATAAAAGGATAATAAGCTACACCATAGTTTAAGCCTTGCTGCCCTGTGTTTTCCCTAAATATTTCAATATCGGTTGTATAGGTTACAGGATCGGGATTGCGCCCTCCAATTATGTCAAAAATACTAATGGCGGTTTGCATAATTTCGCACTGCGCCAGCATACTTTGCATTAACCGGGCATTTTCAGGCACCGATAACAATGTAGCTTCAGGACATATATACATGGTAGGCTCCTGCTCATGAAGTAAAAGTGCAAGACCGCGTTCCAAATCGGCCAACAACACATTTGGATTTACAATCTGCTGGCCAACATCAACCGGTTTTCCAGATTCCTTGCCATAAGTGCCTACCGATACGATGTAAGCATCGCCACCTCCATTCTGATAAAATAGCCTGATACTATTGTACAGATAATAAATGGTATTGGGATCGGGCAAAACGGCATAACAGGCATTGTTAATTAAAAGGTAATCCTGATTTGCCGGTATACTATTTTGCTTTACCAGATAATACTGCGGGTGATATTGTACCGCCGGGCTGGCTGGAGGAGCCGGATCAGGATAGCCATAAATTGCCATAAAATCGGCGAAACTGCTAATTTTAGTCGCTACATTAGTGTACGATTTGCCCTCGTACAAGGCCTGTGGTGTATAACCTATAAATGCTGGAACTGCCGTAGCTACCTGAACCACACTGTTTGGAAAGGCATTTTGCTCAGTGATGTAAACACCCGGAGTTTTAATTTTAGATTCGATCATGATAATTTAGCTATGCTGGTTTTACAATACCTATACAAGGCTTGATTAAGCACGAATATCAACAAAAAGAAACAGAAAGCCTGCGCCAACAAGGAGCGTATTTTCACCCTTTTTTACATCCACCCAAACAATATACAGGCTCCCATACGCGATATAAAGCCTTAGCCTGTTACATTTGTTAATATCCGGCAGCCATTAGCTAAAAAAGAAGTATAAAAACACCGGGCTTGTCTTTAATTTTAGCAGAAATTTGAAAGCAATCATATTCAGCAAAAATGCTAATTATAAGATTGTTTATTTGCCATCCCTCAACTCATTAGAATGAAATTATACAAGCTATTCCTTCAGTCGGCCCTGGTTATTGCCTTTTTAACTTACAATACCAGCGTTAAGGCACAAAACGGCGATCAGATATTAGATGGGGTTGGTGAAACAGCCATGAGTGCACGCTATATATTTAACGGCGATGCTAAAGACTGGTCGCGCAATAACCTGCACGCTAAACTCTTCGGCACGGGGGCCAAATTTGTGAATGATAACCAGTTTGGGCAGGTTTTATCGCTCCCTGGCGAAGCCAATACTTTTATTGCCCTACCGGCAGCCGTATTAACAGATATGGAATCGATTAGTATTACTGGTTGGGTTTATTTACGGTCTAACCAGAGTGGGCAACGTTTTTTTGATTTTGGACAAGATGCGGCCAAACATTTTTCTGCAGCACCGGCAGGCACCAATGCACAGGATGGCTTTCAGGCTTTTATTACCACTGATAAAGGTATAAAAAACGCTAGTTCACCAACCGCAGTAGCACTTAACCAGTGGGTAAACCTTGCCATTGTTGTGGATATCCCTTCAAAATCGGTTACTACGTACATTAATGGCAAAATAGCTAACGAAACAAAAGATATTCCGCTCGATTTAAATACGGTGTTCGGGCAAGCCTCAAAAGATAAAAACCTGCTTTACATCGGAAAATCGCTTTTACCAAACGATCCTTATTTAAATGCTTTGATACACGATTTCAGGATTTACCGTGTGCCACTTAGCTACAGACAGGTGGGTTACATTTACCGTAATGCCCTTAAAGGCGGCAGTGAAAGCACTGTAAATATAACAGCGAAAAAGGAAGACAATCTTCAGAAATTTTCGCCAGCTACCCCACAACTTTACAATGCCTATTTAACCAGGGTTGCGGACGTAGCAGTGACTACAACTGTGGGCAATTTACCACGTTTGCCAGCCTACATTGAGGGGACTTACCGCAATGGAAAAAGCGGACCAAAAGTGCGGGTAATATGGCCTGCTCCTACAGATAATACTGCTGTTTTAAAAACCGGCCAGTATACCCTAACTGGTGAGGTACCCGGCACAAACCTAAAAGCAAATGCAGTTATTACTGTTAAAGAAGCTGGTAAAGCTGTTTTACCAGCTTTAAAGCTCGAGCCATTCCATTTAGACCAGGTTACCTTAAAAACGGATATGGAAGGTCATGGTACAAGTTTTACCAAAAACCGCGATAAGTTTATTGAAGCACTGGCGAAAACCGATCCCAATTCCTTTTTATATATGTTCAGGCATGCTTTTGGGCAAAAACAACCTGAGGGTGCAAAGCCATTGGGCGTTTGGGATAGTGAGGATACTAAATTAAGGGGGCATGCCACTGGTCATTACCTTACGGCTATAGCACAGGCTTACGCCGGCACCGGATATGACGCGGCGCTTCATGCCAACTTCGCGAAAAAAATCGATTACATGGTAAATACCCTTTACGATTTATCGCAACTATCGGGAGCACCACAAAAAGCCGGCGGTCAGTTTGTTGCCGATCCAGCTGCTGTACCGGCGGGTCCCGGAAAGGCTGGCTTTGATTCCGACCTGAGTGGAGCGGGAATCAGAACGGATTACTGGAACTGGGGCAAAGGATTTATCAGTGCTTACCCACCCGATCAATTTATAATGTTGGAACAGGGCGCAAAATACGGAGGCCAGAAAAACCAGGTTTGGGCACCTTATTACACCCTGCACAAAATTTTGGCAGGTTTAATAGATGTATATGAAGTAACAGGCAATAAAAAAGCACTCGAAATTGCCACCAACATGGGCGATTGGGTAAATGCCCGTTTAAGCAAGCTGCCACAAGAAACGCTGATTAAAATGTGGAACACCTACATTGCCGGCGAATATGGCGGCATGAACGAATCGATGGCCCATTTGTACCAGATAACCGGAAAGCCCGAATACCTTAAAACGGCGCAGCTGTTCGATAATGTTAAGGTCTTTTTTGGCGATACGGCACACATTCATGGATTAGCCAAAAACGTTGATATTTTCCGCGGCTTACATGCCAATCAGCACATTCCGCAAATTGTAGGCAGTATCGAAATGTATCGTGCATCTAATAACCCTGAATATTATCAAATTGCCAATAATTTCTGGCATAAAATGATTAGCGATTACATGTACAGCATTGGTGGTGTTGCGGGTGCACGTAATCCGGCAAATGCCGAATGTTTTGTTGCCCAGCCGGGTACCTTGTACGAAAACGGATTCTCGGAAGGCGGTCAAAACGAAACCTGTGCCACCTACAACATGCTTAAATTAACCGGCGATCTTTTCCTTTTCGATCAACGGGCCGAATTAATGGATTATTACGAACGTGCCTTATACAATGATATTCTGGCATCGGTAGCCGAAAACAGTCCGGCAAACACTTACCATATTCCCCTAAGACCCGGATCGGTAAAACAATTCGGCAACGCAGATATGACCGGCTTTACCTGCTGTAACGGTACAGCGCTCGAAAGCAGCACCAAGCTACAGAACTCGATTTATTTTAAAGCTAAAGATGACAAAGCTCTGTATGTAAACCTGTTTATCCCTTCTGTTTTGGATTGGACTACCCGTAAAGTAAAAATAACACAGACTACCGATTTCCCTAGAGCAGATCATACCCGCCTTAGCATTCAGGGTAGTGGAAAATTTGAGGTGAATGTGCGGGTACCCGGTTGGGCTACCAAAGGTTTTATAGTGAAGATAAATGGTATAGTACAAAAAACTGAGGCTAAACCAGGTTCTTACCTTACCTTAAACCGCAACTGGAAAGATGGTGATATTATTGAGCTGAAAATGCCTTTTACCTTTCACCTCGACCCTGTAATGGATCAGCAGAATATCGCCAGCTTATTTTACGGACCGGTACTGCTTGCCGCCCAGGAGCCCGAGGCCAGAAAAGACTGGCGCAAAGTAACCCTCGATGCCAGCGATATCAGTAAATCTATAAAAGGCAATCCTGCTCAATTACAATTCACCATTGACGGGGTAAACTTTAAACCATTTTATGATACCTATGGCAGGCATTCGGTTTATTTGGATGTTACTTTAAAGTAAAACCCGGAGGCGTGTTGATTCATTGGTCATTGGTTTATTAGTCAATAGTTCATTGGTGTTTAACTGTTTAACCTAATCCTGTTTGATAATTGGTAATTGATTATTGGTAATTCGCAAGTTGGTTTCCTAAAATTAACCCTAAATCCCGTCTGATAATTGGTTATTGCATATTGGTAATTCCTTCCCCCTTCATTACCTTTAAAATTGTTACATAGACCTCGATAGCGTAAAAACATAATTTCCATCGATTGAAATTAAAATATAGCTTCATTGCAAACACGTGTAACGAAGCTCGTTTAGTCTGCGGTTATCAATTTTAGTTGTGTTTTGCTATATTCAACGCCATAACCAACATATAATATGAGCGATAGTAATTATTCTAGAAGAAAGTTTTTAACACAAGCCATACTGGCCTCGGCCGCCGTGGCAGCACCAGGTTTTTTATTTGCCAATGGACAACCTATACCCCGTTTTGGAGCGGGAGAAAAAGTAAACCTGGCTTGTATCGGCATAGGTAACCGCGGGGGCGAAATTATTCGTGAACTTTACAACACCGGATTAGCCAATATTGTTGCATTATGCGATGTAGATATGGAAGCGCCACACACGCTGCCTATCTTAAAAATGTTCCCAAATGTGCCGCGTTTTAAAGATTTCAGACAGATGTTCGATAAAATGGGCAACCAGATTGAAGCTGTTTCTGTTGGCACACCCGATTTTTCACATTTCCCGATTACCATGATGGCCATAGGTTTGGGTAAACACGTATATGTTGAAAAACCAATGGCCCGCACTTTCAACGAAGTTGAATTAATGATGAAGGCCGCAAAGAAAAACCGCAAAGTGGTAACCCAAATGGGTAACCAGGGACATTCGGAAGCTAATTATTTCCAATATAAAGCCTGGGTAGATGCCGGGATTATTAAAGATGTTACCGCCATTACTGCGCACATGAATTCTCCACGCCGCTGGCACGGCTGGAACCCAAAAATCACGGCTTTCCCGCCGGCAGAAACTCCGCCATCAACACTCGACTGGAATATCTGGCAAATGCAAACCCAGGGACATGAGTTTAACAAAGATTTTGTAAATGGCCAGTGGCGCTGCTGGTTCGATTTTGGTATGGGTGCTTTGGGCGATTGGGGTGCACATATCCTCGATACTTCACACCAGTTCCTCGATCTGGGTCTGCCTTACGAAGTTGATCCGGTTAAATTAGAAGGCCACAACAACTTCTTTTATCCAATGTCTACTACTCTGTCTTTCAAATTCCCAAAACGTGGCAGTATGCCTCCGCTTGAAATAAAATGGTATGATGGAATCGATAATCTTCCACCAATACCAGCAGGTTACGGGGTACAAGGCCTCGACCCAAATATCCCACCACCAAGCAACGGCGCAGCTACAACAGCTAAACTAAATCCGGGCAAGATTATTTATGGCAAAGATTTAACCTTTAAAGGTGGTTCGCATGGCAGTACTTTGTCTATCATTCCCGAAGAAAAGGCTAAAGAAATGGCTTCGCGCTTACCGGTTGTGCCACCAAGTCCGTCAAACCACTTTGCCAATTTCTTAAAAGCCTGTAAAGGTGAAGAAAAAACACGTTCATCTTTCGATATTGCAGGGCCTTTAAGTCAGGTGTTTTGCCTGGGCGTACTTGCCCAATGGACAGGTGAGAAAATTGTGTTCGACAGAAAAAAGAAAATAATTACCAGCAGTAAAAATGCAAACGAATTGCTAATTGGCCCACCGCCGCGCCAGGGATGGGAACAGTATTACAAAGTATAACTGCTAACGTTAAACATAAAAAGCCTTTAAATTCTTGCGATTTAAAGGCTTTTTTATTTGGTTTATCTACTCAGATTGCTATAAACCTGCGATGGTTGCTTCATTTAATCGCTTATTGTAAACTTTGAGCCCTGAAACCAAACCATAACTGCCTTTATTTGCATCGCCGATATAATTTAAAGGAAATACCAGGGTTTGCATGCGGCTTATTTTACCTTCGGTATTGGTAAAACTGATTTTTTTACCTTCCATTTTTTGAATCAGCTTACCATCTACGTAAATCCAGGTGCCTTTTTCATTTCCGGTGATGACAAGCTTATACGTTTGATCAGCAGCAAAAGTAAAATCGAAAACATCGGTATAATTTTCGCGGCTAAAACCCAATTTTAAACCATCCTGATTAAGCAGGTAGACATTTGCATTTTCAGATTTAAACAAGGAAACACTATCCGGACTTGCCGCTGGAGTGTGCAAAGTGAAGGCAACGCTATAGGGGTAGCCAATTTCTTTTAAAGGTAACTGAAAAGGTTTGGCTTGTTTGGTGGCCAAAGAATGCTGATAAACCAATGAATCTGTTCCAACAGTACGCACAAAAGCACGCATATTTAAACCGGGGCCTTCACCAATAGCTGTAGCATTTTTAGCAAAGTTAGCCCAGTTGGATTGATTGGTTTTACCCGTCCACATTTTCTCTGCCAGTACCTGCATGGCCGGAAAAGACCTTTGGTGCACATCTTTCATCGTAATTCCGTTTCCGACATGATCATTCCATACGGCAAACATCCCCCCTCTGATTTTAGGATGCCCCATCAGAAATACAGCATTTCCAATCTGATTAGGTTCCCAGCTATCGTAAAGACGTTTAACATTCAGAAAATCGTAATAATAACCAGCCGCCGGCACTATATAAAGCCATCCATCAGGTGTACTGATCTGATCGTAACCCAGGCGTACCATTTCTTTCGGCTCTGCGTAGCCATTGTACCAGGCATTCATGGTAACATCATCGGCAGTAACCGGTGTTGTGCCCTGCGCATGGGTTAAAGCACCCCACAAGCGTACCTTTTTACCAAAGCTTTTTACATAGCGGATGTAATGATCGGTAAACTCCCTGAAGCGCTCAGATTCCTTTTTAGCATACTCATCGGTACCAATATGCACTTCGGCACCCACAAAAACAGGGTCTTTTCCACTGATGTATTCTTTAAAAACATTGTCGATAACCTCGTAAGTTTTAGGATTAGCGATATCTAAATGATCCATGCCGTAGGCTTTACTGCCTATTTCCGGAAATACTTTGGTAAAGGCCAGCGAGTGGGCAGGCACATCAATTTCGGGTATAATCCGGATCCCATACAACTGTGCCGTTTTTTGCAATTCTCTGAAATCGACTTTGGTATAATAGCCATCCTTAGCTGTTAATGCCGGATAAGTGCTGCTTTCCAGTCGAAATGCCGAATAAGTTTTATTCCAATCATCACCAAAAAACTGTTTAAAGCCATTATCATTCAAATGGATATGGAAATCGCCCATTTTATAATAGGCCATCATTTTCACGTAATGTTTCAGGAAATCGAGTGTGAAAAACTTACGTCCCACGTCGAGTACAAATCCCCTGACTTCGTATTTGGGGTAATCGTGTGTAATACCTTTAACAATCTGGCTGTGCGCCGGATCCTGCTCCAGCAATTGCAAAATGGTTCTGGTAGCCCAAAATGCACCTTTATAATAGGGCGCATTAATTTGAAGGATTTGATCGATATTGAGCGTATAACCTTCTTCTCCTAAATTTTGCTGTGCCGGATTAATCTTGAGCACAATATCTCCCGTTTTTGCCTTACCGCTGGCAATACTTAAGGCGCTAAAGCCAGTTAGTTGTTTCAGGTCTTTAAGCAAAATTTCGGCAGCTGGTGTTAACAGCTTTTTAGCCTTCGGGTCCACTATAATCCTGCTATTGGCCAATAACTTAAAATAACCATTACCGCCTTTCCATTCCTGTAATGATGGGATAACAAAAGGCTGTTGATTTACGCCGGTTTGCGGACGGAATTTCCCGGTTACTTTAACCATTTGCGGAAATTCGTAAGCACGGTTATTTTGCGTATTCCTTAATCGTAATACCAGCTGAACTTCGCAATCGGTTAAGGGTTGATAAACTTTCCCCCTTAAATCTATTACAGGTTTTCTGCTCGAACCATAGAGCGAGAGTACATAGCCAGAAGCCGGTTTCGGCAGTACGAACTGATGGATACCCGGCGCCAGTTGATCGCTTATAGTTAAACCTGAAATTACAGCTTTAAATGCTGTAGTATCGGCAGCGCTTAGTTTTGCTTCTTCCTGCGCATACACGCCAGTGCCTGTAAATAATGCACAAATCAGCGCCCCTGCTATTTTTATGGCACTGATTTGTTTAGGTAGATTCGTATTAAATTTCATAGATTATCATGTTATAAGGCAGAAAATTTGTTATTGGTTACTCCTTCAATTACAAACCAGGTATAGCTTTCGGCTGCAATGGTGAAAGTGAGGTCGATAGTGTAATCCCGGTTTAACTTATAGTTTTTAAAGCTACCTTCTTTTTCTTTAACCTTGGCAATATCGGTTAAGCCTGTATAATACAAAGGCACTTTAATGGTTCTAACTATTTTTTCTTTTGTAGGATTGTACAGCATCATCAGGCCTTTTTCTTTCTGATCGGGATTAACATGCAATATACCATCCCAATCGCGGCCATCGGCACGGCGTAAATGGATTACATCCGAATTGAGGATATTGCGATACTTTTTGTACCAGTTAATTACGTTAACAACGGTTTGCTTAGTTTCTTCGGTATCGTATAAACGCGGACCGCGGTAACAAGCCTGTACGCCAGCGCCATAATATTGCATCATTAATTGCTCGTAATCTTTTAAATGCTCGGCCAGTGGTTCTAATGTTGCTGCACTGCCACCACCCTGGTATTGGGTAAGGGGCACAAAACCCCAGCCCATTGATGGTGTTTTTATCCAGGTTGCATCGTAAATATTCTGGCGGTTAAGCACTTTTTGATGGTCTCTTGGCAATGAAAAATTTACCTCTCTGTAACCTAAGGCAATTTTATGGGTACCATCCAAGAAGTACCAGTCTGGAGCATTGATGTAAACCCCTTTTTCGTTTAGCCAGGTATACAATTCTTTCTGGATCTCCATTTGTTTCCATTGCGAATCGTCTAAACCTGTATGCCCCGGATGTGTAGTAGATGCGCAAACATCGCCGGGATAAGGACCGTCATTTTCCCAGATATCGAAACCGGTTTGGGTATAGAAATTCTTGATGTTATCTCTGTACCAAAGTCCCCATTTACTACCAAAACAAGGCGCATGACCAAAAAAGGCACCACCGGGTTTACCTGTTTTAGGATCAACTACATCGTTATCAGGACTAATACTACGTGAACTGAATAAAGAATAACCGCCAATCTTAATGTTTTTACTGTGGGCATAATCGGCAAGTGTTTTCCATCTTTTAAGGTTTACCTGTGTGGTATCTTCCATATTTAAATTACTGCCGAAACTAATAATCAGTGCTTCGTAACCTGTTGCCGCACATTGATCGATGGCGGTACGCACCTGGTTTTCATTCCTGGCCACCAAATGCATAAATATCGGATTGGCAGAAGTCCATGGAGCTACGGTACGGTACATTTTCCGAACAGCCAGGCCGCGACTTTCCCTGTCGTCTTTGTTCATCAGTAATTCGTGTGTGCGTACTGAGTTTAGCGTTGCTCCGGCTTTTAATTCAATTCCTTTGGCTTTTTCGGGGTAAATTTCTACAAGCACAGGAGTTTGGTAGCGGTAATGTACCTGCGAGGTATAAGTAGAATCAGGTTTCCAGTGTGTGGTTTGATCGCTGTTGGCATAATTCATGGAGTTATTAAAAGCGTAATTGGTTTCAAAATAAATTCCACTGGGTTTCTTCATGATTTCGAAACTCCCTTCTACCGAGCTTTCTTCTTCTACCATACCTAAAACCTCGTTCACCACCTGATCTATTTTAAATTGCCTGCTTCCTTTATTCTCTACTTTTAACGATTTCACAATTAAAGGAATGCCATCGTAAATTTCGTAGACCACAGTCACTTCCAGACCGCTAAGCTCTTCTGTTTGTGGCTTGTATAAAAATGAAACGGTTTTACCTGTTGCCGGTTTGGCAGCCAGCGACCAAAATCGGCTACTGTTCCATTTCATCCGGGCTGTAATGGGCTTAACATCGTAAGCAACATATTTAAAATCGGTAGCACCGGCTTTAAATCCATCCACCCACTCTGGCAATAAATAAGCTTTTTCGGTTTGGCCGGTCAACCCACCAATGTTATAGGTTTTACCATTAATAGTTAACCGTGCTTCTTCCCTCACCGAGCGTAACAATTGCTGCCCGGTGCTTAAATTAGTATAATCGATACAGGCCAGATTAGGCGAAAGCCTGAATACACGTTTTACCAGTCCGTTTTGTAAAACAATATCCTTCCCATTGGTACTTTTAGTAACCTCTGCCTTTGCTGCAATGGGTTTAATTAGCCAATCCTGACCAGAAATAGTCTGTGTAAACGCCCTTGGCGTAACGCAAAAAATTAATGGCGTTAATAATAGAATTTGTAATTTTCTAAGTTTCATTGTGTTTGTGTTGTTTGTTGTTTCAAATAAATTTATAGTACTGCTGCTATTAAAATATTTATTGCTTACGCGGAGAAATATCGGGCTGCCGGAGGGCTATATATTTGGTTAATCAAATAGCGTTTTTTTATTGATTTGAATGTTTAATTATTTCATCAAATCATTAAGCGATATTGGCATCCGTGATTTGATCTGATAACATTATTTACAATTTGCTTTTTTTTCCACAGGCTGTGTACAATTTCTGCTGCTCGCCTTTAGCCCCAATTTATATCTTAGCTTAAAATTAACGACATGAGCCAGATAACAAGCGTAGAAGATTATAGAAAAGTATTATTAAGGATCAATCAGCTGATGAATAAAGGCAGTCAAAAGATTTCCTGTGAAGAAATGACTGAAATTACTACGTTGAGAAGAATGGCAACCAATTACGAGAAGATGCGTTATGATTATAGCCAGCAGGTAGCAAAAAGTGAAAGCGAAATCAGCCACCTGTAAAAAACCAACCCCATACGAAGTTGCCATGCTACCAGTTAAAAGGGCAGATCCTCGCACATCCGAAACAAAAGCAGACTGAAAGCTACATCAGGCAATCAGTCTGAAAATGGAGCATAAAATATCAAATTACACTATAGTTCGGTGTGCTCTTCAAACCTTCCGGTTCCCTCTTTGATGCTGATCTTATACACTATAATATTTTGGTGTGCTCCTGCATTAATCCCATGCGAGGTCTCCTGCGAAGACCGGTAAGTGAGCGGCATAATCCGGTGAATGATACCCTGCATGGCCTGTTGCCTTTCCTCGCCCTGCAGTTCTTCAAAAGTGCCCCATAAGATTACACTTTTCCATTTAAAGCTATCTCCAATCTGGTCGACCTGAAAACATACTCTTGGATCTGCACGCAGCATATCGATTTTTTTACCGGGTCCGGAATGCCCGTAAATCGCATTGTTCCGATACACATAGTTAATAGGAACAATGTATGTTTCCCCATCTTTGTGGCATCCTAATCTGCCTATCACCTGGCTTTCCAGCAGGGAAATGATTTCCCCTTTATTTAAATCACCTAGCATAACAATTCTTTTAAATGGTAAATTCTATGATCGAATTAAAGTTTGCCTCTTATTGGCGCCTTTTGGAAAAAAGCCAATCTTAAAGGCCGGTAAGCAAAGTTCATTTATTCGGAACGAAAATAAAATGATCCTGATCATTTTCCCCGATAATTATCACCACTACAAATACACAACAAATTCATTTCAAACAAATTAAAGCAACATTATTAAAGTATTAAACCAACTTAACTCCCTCCAAGTTTGCACCAAGTCCTTTTAGCGAAGCATAGGTTAGTTTATCCATTAACGCCCCTTCAAAACAAATCGTTTTTATCGCACGATAGTATTTATTGGTTAATGCAAAAGTAGAACGGAAGGAGACATTTTTAAGTGAAGCGCCTTTAAAACTTACCTCATTCAAGGCCGCATTATGAAACATTACTCCGGTAAAAACCTGATTATCCAGCTTAAGTCCACGCAAATCTGAATAATCAAAATCCACTCCTTCAAAGCTGCAGTTTGTAAAAACAGTTTCCCGAAGATCCGTTTTGCTCAGTTTTACACCGGTTAATTTGGCATCGGTAAATTTTACGTTGGCCAGCCCCATTGCATAAAATCTGGTATTGTACAAAATGGTTTTATCAAATTTTGCTCCGGCAAGGTCACTGGCTGCAAAATTACAGCTACTGAGATCTGCTGCTGTAAAATCAGCTTCTTTTACATCACTGCCAGAAAACGAACTTCCTGCCAGGTCTGCACCAGTAAAATCAGCACCGCGAAGATTGCTCCCGTTAAACTTTAGCTCGTGTGCCTTAACGCCAGCAAAATCGCTTTTGGCCAGGTCATTCCCACTGAAATTGGTCAGCAGCCCTGGCTGTGTTGTATTCAAATGGCTCTCTGCCTCTGGTTGGACTTGAAGAGTTTCGTTATTGGAATCTGAAGAAGAACGTCCTTCAGAAAAATAGTTGAGGTCGACCCCCAGGATGGTTGCCAATTGGTTTAAGGTAATGATATCCGGAAGGGATTCTCCCCGCTCCCATTTGCCTACTGCCTGAGGGCTTACAAACACATGCCCGGCCAGCCCGGCTTGCGACATGTTTACTTTTTTTCGTGCTATGGCAATTTTATTGCCGATCATTTTTGTATCCATACTAATTTCTTTTTTAATCTTCGACAGCACAAAATTAGTGAGGCCATTCCCCTGAACCAGCAAAAAAATGGCGCATTTTAGTTGTATTTACGCTACTTTTTGTTGTATTCAGACAACCATTAGTGGTTTTTATCTTCAAGCCAATATTATCTGCTCCTGAGGTTAATCAGATGGGCATTTTTACCAGATTATTTTTATAGAAAGTGTACAACAACACGCTGTTAATCATTATCCTCCTGAACATATACCTGTAACGAAGGGATAGTGGAAGTAATTCCATCCCTTAATTCCCCTACCACTTCCGAGAAAGCAACAAAATCGGAACAGGAGGTACTTTGCAGTTTTCCAATAATTCTCGCCAGATTCTCCAGACCTGCGGAAGTAGACATTCCGTAAAGCCGGTGTGCCAGCGAAATCACCATTTCGCAATCTGCAGGTCGAATCTCCCGATCAAGTTCAAGAAGGGCAGCATGTAGCTGATCGATAGTTATGCGAATGATCTTCCTCAACTTTACGCTATCGCCTTCAAAATAAAGCGCCAGCTTACTGATGTCAAAATGGGTGCCGTTTAGGCTATCCACTTGATTCGAAAGGGAATCTACCGGTTGGACCAACCACTTATCGAGTATCGCTGCTATATGTTCTTCTAAAACCGGTTTAGTAATAAAATCATCCATCCCTGCAGCAATACTTTTCTCCCGCTCGCCCATCACGTTTGCGGCGGTAAGGGCAATAATAGGAATCCGGGTATTCTCCTCCAGCGATCTTATTTTCCGGGCACATTCATATCCATTCATTTCGGGCATCTGTATATCCATGAAAATAAGGTCAAAAGTTTCATACTGAAAAAGACTGATGCCTAATACGCCATTTTCGGCCTCTATAACCACACTTTTCGGGTATAGTTTTTCCAGCAGAGAGCGGGTAAGGAACCTGTTAACTGCATTATCCTCGACGATTAAAAAGCGGTATGCATGGCTTTCTTTTGAGGCCAGGAATGCGGTATCCTGCCGATTTTGATAAGATGCTTCCCTTGTCCTTATTCTTGTCAGGGCAAGATAAAGATCGTTCATTTTAATTGGCTTAAGCAACCTGTTATCGATATGTAGATCGTTACAGGCTTTGATTATCTTTCCATCATCAGATGAGCTGTGCAAAAGGATTAGCGGGATTTCCCCCTCATCAGCAGAAGGGAAATTTTCCCTGATTTTGACAGCAGTTTCTAGGCCGTCCATATACTGCATGTGATAATCCAGTAAAATGGCATCATAAACTTGCCCTGTAGCCAGCAATTGCAGCGCCTCAAAACCATTCTTTGCCTGGTCGGAGGTAATATTTTTCAGCGCAAGCATGTCAGTCAGTATCTGCCTGTTGTTGTTGTTATCATCAACAATGAGTACCCTGCTGATGCTTTCCATTCCCATCCATTCGATTAGGCCGCCTTGTTCAGACCGCAGGTTTACATCGAAATAGAAGGTACTTCCCACGCCAGGCTCGCTCTCCAGCCGAAGCTGGCTGTCCATCATATTCAGCAGTTTATTAGAAATGGTAAGGCCCAGTCCTGTTCCGCCATATTTCTTTGTCGTTGAGGAATCTTCCTGCGAGAATGCCTCAAAAATCTTCACCTGTTTACTTTTTGCAATTCCGATACCGGTATCTCTAACAGAAAACCTCAGCAGATGATTATCGCCCTCGTTATGCAGTGATTCAATTTTAAGCTCTATTTCACCTTCTGTTGTAAATTTTGCCGCATTGCCCAGCAAATTGATTAATACCTGTTTCAACCGCAACGCATCAGCCCATATAAACCTTGGCAAATCGGGATGAAGATTAAGCAGCATCTCCAGGTTTTTGGTATGGATCTGATAATTGGTGATATCGCTGGCCTGCCAGGCAAGGTCGTACAAATCGCACCGATCTATATCAAGTTCAAACTTGCCAGCTTCGATTTTGGAAAAATCAAGGATATCGTTAATAATTCCCAGTAAGGAATTGGCCGACTGGTGTACAATTTTAAGATACTGTTGCTGGGTGCTGTTCAGCTGGGTTTTCAATACCAGATCTGTAAAGCCAATTACACCGTTAAGTGGCGTTCTGATCTCATGGCTCATATTGGCCAGAAATTCGGATTTTGCAAAGTTGGCGATATCGGCCCGCAACCGTGCCGCGGTCAGTTCCTGCCGATGCTGTACCGCTGCAGAAATATCATGCGTAAAGATCATCATTCCACCGATAGCTTTATCGGCTTTATACCATGGGGTCATCTCCCAGGCAATATGCTGTAAGCCGTTATTTATCGGATCTACATATATATCTTCATCTTTTTTGATTGTTCTGCCCTTTAAAACTTCCTGATGTACAGCTTTGCGTTCATGAGAAAGCTCAGGAAATACTTCGTAATAGGAATAGCCTTTTATGTCCCCTTCAATTTGGGTATAAGCTTTTATCCATGTGCGGCTCGCAATTAAAAACTGCATATTATTATCCACCATGGCCACCGATGCCGGTGCATTCTCGATAAAAGCAATCAACAATGCTTTTTCCAGGGCGAGTTCCTGCTGGATCGCTTCTTTTTGGGTAATATCAATTGATATCCCTAAATATCCTATCGTATCGCCGTTACTGCCTTTGATTGAGGTGATAGACAATGACACCCTCACTCTTTTGGCATCTTTCCTGATAAAGGTAAAAATCCTTTCCCTCTCCGGACTATCTGCACATTGTGCATAAAAACCGAATCCGGTAACTTCATTTGCTGTAGCGGAGCTGAAATCAGCGCAAATCTCCGAAACTTCCTGCTCATCATGAAACGTGATGGGCGTTTGTTTTCCGACCATTTCTTCTGCTGTATATCCCAGCATCCGTTCGGAACCTTCATTAAATACAGTAATTATTCCATCGAGATCGGTTGCAATGATACTCACCCCAGTAGCTGCCGAGAGTACCTCATCAAGTAGTTTTTTAGATTCGATAACTGCAAGCTGTGCACGTTTCTGTTCATCAATATCCTGCATGGTACCGTATATCCTTACCGGAACTCCATTTACCATTTCCGCTTTGCCAATAGCCCTCACCCAGATATTACGTCCGTTAAAATCAACGATCTGAAGTTCCTCATCCCACTCTTTTCCGGTGCTCAGGCACTCATCAATAGCTTGCAGGATCCGGTTTCTGTTTGGACCAGGCTCGTAAAAAGTAACGGCATTGTCTATTGTAGGGATAAATCCTTCAGGTACACCATGGATTTCGCGGGTTATTTTTGACCAGTGGAGCTGTTGATCTTTGAGATTCAACTCCCAGCCCCCAATTCTTGCTAAACCACTGGTTTCTTCGAGCAGATCTTTAATATGGATAAGATCGGCCTCCAGTTTTTTCTGGTCTGTAATATCTACCGCATTCCCCACGATATAAGGTTCGCCCTGAAGGTCTTTTTGCAGTATATTTGAATACAGCCATAAACGTTCCTCACCCGATTTACGCTTAATGATCATGTAACCTGTCGAATGCCCCCGTTCAACTATATCAAAAAGATACTGGCGTAAATTGGTATGTCTTTCTGCCGGAATGATATCAAAAAGACTTTTTTTAATCAATTCAGACCTTCTGTAACCGAGCGATCTGGCCCCGGCAGGGTTCAGCGAAATCAGGTTTCCATGAATATCGTGCGTACACATCAGGCCCTGAGAGCTTTCAAAAAATGCCTTTAATTTTTGCTCGCTAACTTTTAAGGCATGGTTCTTTTCCATCTCGGCAGTTACATCCCTACCAATTGCGAATACATCGCCATCCCTTTCCTCAACTGTGGCTGTCCATTCAATCATCCTGAATCCCCCATCCTTTATGGCTACCTGATGGGTGGGATCTTCTTCTTGTGTACGGTTTATCAGATTTTTCCAGATTCTGCCAGCTTGTTCAAGTCCGGCTGCCGGAACAATATCTAGCAGTGTTTTTTGCCTGAGTTCCTGTTCTGTCCATCCCAGTTTACTATCGAAACTGGTGTTCATCCGCTTAAATTTCAAACCCTTATCCAGAATACAGATCAGATCGTCGGAATGATCAAAGAGCAGGCCTATATTCTTGTCTTCGGTCTTTTTAACACGCTCCTGAATGAGCGCGCTGATTTCTTCTACCAGCAGCGAAAGTAATTTTTGCTGGGTTGTTGTGATTTTTTTGGGCGCTGTATCCATCACCGATAGGGATCCCAGAACAACGCCATTATTATCCGTTAGCGGGTATGCTGCGTAAAACCTTATTTTTTCTTTGTTAACGGCCTCCGGCTGCTCCTTAAAACGTTCATCATCGAGTATATCCGCGATGATCAACGCTCCGGTCGAAGCCAAAGGATAATTGCATAAGGGCAAAACAGCCTTAAGTTCCTTAGCACCAAGGCCCTTAACGGCTTTAAACCAGTGTTTTGTGCCATCTGAAAAGGAAATTAACGAGATCTTGCTTTCACAAATTAAGGCGGCCATCTCGGTAATTCTATCAAAATCACTTTCCCGGCCTTTCCCTATTATTTCATAACTGTAGCTTTTCCTTAAACGTGCGGTTAGATCTTCTTGCATTCCAATATTTTATTTGTTCAACGGTCACAGATCAGCTCAGCTAATCAACCTTTCCTTTCAGCGGCTAACTGCACCAGGGCCGCTGTAGCACTTGTGGCCACAGGGTTTAGCAATGGTGGTTAGTCCTTAAATATCAGAAAAAAATAGCAGGTATAACACATCCGGTTTTCTTTTTATGGCTTTATTTTAATTTGGCAACCGGGCAAATTAGCCGATTGCGTATTTCCGTTCGGCAGTTCTTTGCCGCTATACGTTTTCTTTCTGGAATAATGCCGGTATGGTTTTTAAAATAAGCCTGATATCGTTCCAGAAGCTCTGCTTCAATGCGTAAGTATTATCGAGTATTAGCCGTTCTTCCTCACTCATTTCTCCCCTTCCACGTTTTTCTACCTGCCATAAACCTGTTATCCCGGCCGGTGCGGCAAACCTCAGCACGTATTTATCTGTAGTAAGTTTCTCGGCTTCATAAATGGGCAATGGCCTGTTGCCAACAATACTCATATCGCCCTTTATTACATTCCAAAGTTGCGGCAATTCATCTATGCTGGTATTCCGGATAAAATTACCAACCCTGGTTACCCTCGGATCGTTTGCAATTTTAAAAAACGCTGATCCGCTTTTTTGGGAACTCATATACACATCATCTTTTTCGCACCACTGGGCTCCATCAGCATAAACGGGATACTGGCATTTGCCCTGTGCCTTGCAGGAGCTGCAAAGTGCAAAATCTGTTTTACGGGTTTCTTTTTTTTCCTGATCAACATCGTATTGATTCAAATGTTTCAGGTCTTTAATCTTTTGATCAGCATTAACATACATTGACCTGAATTTATAAAAACGAAAAACTTTGAACCCCGTGCCACTCCTTAACGAATAATAAAATACAGGACCTTTTGATTCTACCCATATCGATATGGCTACCAGTAAGAACAAGGGAAATAACAAAACCAGGGCTAATCCGGCAAAAAACACATCAAACAAGCGCTTGGCAAAGCCGATATGATACACCGGCCTGCTGGTTACTTTCACCTCACGGTTAAGTGAAACCCAGTTATTAACCAGGAATACAAGCCTTTTTTCGAGGCGTTCTTTTTCTACAGGAAGCCTGAAAACATCAGAAACGCCAGCCGTTAAGGCCAATATCCTTAAATTTGCATTAAAATATCTTACAACCAGAAAAAAAGGGACTGAAGGCATCTGCCTTTTTTTTAGCGTTTCGAGCAGGGAAAGCCCCCCGTTCGACAGGATTTCGCTATTAGAAATAACAGCTGCAATATTTAGCTGCTGCTCCGTCCATTCCTGCACAAGCCTCAACCCATTTTCAAAGCGAGCGATCTGCATATCGCCAAAATTGCACGCATCAAAATCTACATGTTGAAAATCCCTTTCAAAACCTACAAGGGCAATTATCGGGTTATCCATTTGGTCGGGCTTCACCGCATGCTCCATTACGAAAGATTTTTACCTGCGCGCCTTAATACCATTTTAATCCTTGCCTCGAGTTCTGCCGGGTTAAAGGGCTTAATCACAAAGTCATCTGCCCCTGCGTCCAGGCATTTAATCCGTTTATCCGAACTCTCCTCGCCCGATAAGATCATAATCGGCAGGGAATGGAAAAAATCGCTCACTTTTAACTGTTCAATTAATTCGAGGCCGTTCATGTTCGGGGTATTCAGGTCAGAAATAATAAGGTCGGGAATGTTGCCGCTTTGCAGGAAAGTTAATGCGCTCAAGCCATCGGGCCTTATATCTATCTGGTAGTTTGCGGTGAGGATCTCCTCGAGTATTGCTTGCATAAACTCGTCATCCTCAACCAGGAGTAAACGAGTTTTGGGGTTGTTGGTTTGGGTCATGATAGGGACTTGTTGCAACGTATTGATTTTCTATAAAACCGGTTTAGAAAAGATAATAGTTAAACAATTCTAGAAGAAAACGGTTCTTCCTACTATTATTATTACCAGTTTTACAATCAAAAATAAAAACCGAAATTTAAATGTCAGTAGTCTGAATTTGATGATATCAATGTCGTTGTACAATTATAAAAAAAAATCAGATTAATCCCTATTATTTTCCCTAACGTTGAAAGAATAAATAAAGCACTGTAAACGAGTAATATATTTTATAAAAAGCTACAAATACACTGTATCAGAAAGCAGTTAACCACTGTACATATAGCCCTACTACAGCGTAACCGGTGCTTTAATAACAACAATCGGGCTTTTGGATACTAAATTCGTTCAGGTGCTGTATTAGCGGCTTATTTTTTTATAAATTTAGCCTGTTATTAAATCTATCTTGATGAACAGCTTTTCCTTATCCCTTGATCCCGCTCAATTAAGCAGGCTTTTTCCTTATTTTATCCTGCTGGATAGCAATATGAAGATATTGCATATTGGCGATAAACTGAAAAATATTTGTGCTGATTGTCAGCATAAAAGCCTGTTTGATTATTTTGAACTTCCGGGATTGAATGGTAAGGGAAAACTTCCGCTAGGCGAAAGGTTCTACATCAGCCCGAGGCATATAGCTGGAAAAATAAAGGGTAGCTGGGAAAAAACAGCAGAACAGGAACTGTTATTTTTTGCCGGCACAGACTACAACCAAAATAGCTTTAGCGAGATAAATGCAAAAAACGGCGCTACAGCAGATATACTTCCTTTACTCAACACACACCATTTCGACAGGATCCTCGGCAATATGGGCTTTGGCTTTATAGAGATGGATGCCGAAGGCAGGATACAGAATGCCAACAAGCGATTCTGCACCATGTCTGGCTATGAGCTGGATAACATGTATCAGAAAATGCCTGATGTGCTGTTTAGCAATGATTTTTTCTCAGCGGATTATACAGATGAGGGTTGGGAAGAAACAGATACGGAATTGCACGAGATTGTTTTTACCGATTTGCTGGGCAATCAAAGACTATGGCTGGCGGGCCGCGCGGTAAATTACAATGAAAGGAACGAAAATATAGGCTGGACAAGTATCTGTTTCGATGTAAGCGAGCACAAAAGCTTTGAGCAGGAACTGATTACGGCCAGGAAAGATGCCGAGCGAACGGCCACCATCAAGGCCATGTTTTTGGCCAATATGAGCCACGAAATCAGAACCCCTATGAATGCCATTATCAGCATGGCCAACCTGATTTCTAAAACCACGCTTACCGAAGAGCAGGATTACTATATTCAAACCGTACAAACGGCTTCAAAAAGTCTTCTGGTTATTATTGATGATATCTTAGACCTCTCTAAAATTGATGCAGGAAAGCTCAACCTGGAGCAAATTGGCTTTAGCTTACCAATGGTATTTAATGAGGTAATGCAGGTAGTTACCCACAAGGCTATAAAACGTGGACTGGAAATCAGTTACCTGCCACCAGTGGATATCGAAATATCGTCGGTACTGATTGGCGACCCTTACCGGATAACCCAGGTAGTACTAAATTTAATGACCAATGCCATTAAATTTACCGAAAAAGGTTCCGTGCTTTTAACGGCTATTGTACGGGAAGATAGCGAGACTTACCAGGAAATAGAGGTTTTGGTAAAAGATACCGGGATTGGAATGGATCCGGAATTTTTAAGCCGCCTGTTCGATAATTTTAGCCAGGAATATGAATCTGTAACACGCGAATATGGCGGCACAGGTTTAGGTATGAGTATTTCGCAAAAACTGGTCGCGCAAATGGGCGGTTATTTTAATGTAAAAAGCGAGAAAGGCCGGGGCTCAGAAATTTCCTTTGTTATTAAGCTCGAAAAAGGTAAAACAACCGATGTACCTACAGAAACAAAGATTAGCCACAACGAAGATTTATTTGCAGGGCGAAAAATCCTGATTGTAGACGACAACGAAATGAACAGACTGGTGGCTAGTACGGTTTTATTGGGCTATGGCCCGCAGGTAATGATTGCCGAAAATGGCGAAATAGCTCTTGATATGCTGAACGAAGAGGCTTATGATATCATTTTGATGGATATTCAGATGCCTGTTCTTAACGGCTATGATACCACAAAAGCCCTTAGAGCAGGTGGATATACGGGTGTGATCATTGCACTTACTGCCTCGGCCATTGAAGGAGAAAGAGAGAAATGTTTGGCCGCTGGAATGGACGACTATATTACCAAGCCTATAAATGAAGAGCTATTGATTGGTGTTATTGATAACTGGATTCAAAAAACGGCAACACCGGTTATTACTCCTGATATTGATTTACCATTGTATAACCTTGACGGGCTACGCGTAATCAGTAAAGGGCGCGAGGATTTTGTAACCAAAATGATCGAAATGTTTTGTGGACAAATACCCGACGCTTTGAAACAGTTCAATCAGGCTAATGCCGATGGTGACCTTGAACAGCTATCTAAACTGGCCCACAAACTCAAATCCACCATCGATCATTTGGCTATTTCACCGCTTCAGCGCACCATAAGAGAAATTGAAGCAGTGGATGAGGGAAATATCCCCGCTCCAAAACTAGCAGAAATGATTGCGGAGGTAAACGATGTACTTAACCGGGTACTGGCCGAACTCAGCGAAGAAATTGCGGTCAGAAATAGCCAGTAAACCAAGCCTGGCAAGAACAGTTTGAGCAATTCAAACGGATCTTCGAGGGGATCTCAGCGCCCAAGCAGCTTTCTGTATATTTTAGACAGAAAATCGGATACTCTTTTCCCTAACAGCTGGTTGGATAGTTTACCCATAAGGCTATAATCAGCATCGGAAATCCACGAAGCTGCGAAATGATGAATGCAATAGGTATTCGCTGTAATTTTTAGCTTCAGCGTTTTCCAGCTTTTGGGGCTAAAAAATTCACTGGGATAAATGGTGCAATAGCCATCAAGCTGCTGAAAGGAATTATTTAACTGCAATCCTTTTTCTGCTTTCATAAACGCGGTGATGCTTTCGGTATTCGGCATGGTATCTGGCTTTCCATCTGCCAGGTAAAAACTCCTGTTGTTGTAATAAGCCAGTAAATCATTCACCCAGCTGCCATCCCTCGTGCTTCCCATAATTGCTGATGAAAGCAAAAGATTATCTTCAAATCCTGTAAAGGCTATATTGCCAAGCATTGCCTCATCCAGCGGTTTTAAAAACTCCACATCCGTATCGAAATAAATGCCCCCCATATTTTTCAAGGCATATAAGCGGCAAACATCCGAAACAAAAGCAAATTTACGCTCGCGGTAAGCCTCGGCGCTATACTGGTAACTGTTTACATCAAAATTCTCCTCATTCCATTCTATAATGCGATAATCAGGAAGGTATTTTCCCCAGGAAGCCAGGCAGTTCAGCACAAGCTCAGGCTTTTCTCCTTTACCAAACCAGCAATAGTGGATTATTTTAGGTATCATAACTTCACTTTATTTAGGATCTTCCTGTAACCTTCAGCTAGCGTAACCCGATCAAACTGCATAAATAACGTAATCACAAGCAGAATCAGCCCGATTAACAGGCAATTCAGGATAAAGGTAAACCAGGAGGTAACAGTAATCAAACCCATGCTTCTCCAGCCATAGGTTACTGCGATCAGCAATGTAAAACCAGCTAATCCCCTCACAATCTTAAAAAAGAAATAGCTCCTTTTCTCTTTCAGGCAATGTGCCGCGTAAATGGGTGTGAAAGTAAGGTGGCTAAATACGCCGCTTATTGCTGCCGCAACCGGAATGGCATAGATCCCCAGGCTGCTGTACAGGCAAAGCAATATTACCAATACAAAATTAAGCACGGCTATAAAAATGCCCCACATAGAAGCGATCCTCAGTTTATTGGTGATGATAAAAACATGATGCACCGTTTCTACTGTACCATGAACAATGAAAGGCAATAAGGTTATCACCGAAAGCAGGTGAAGTGCGCTGGAATCCTGGGTAGGCAGCCATAGCCGGAAAAAATCGCCACCATACACAAAAAATACAGCCAGAGGCAACAGTACAACCATAAAAATAGCCTTAAACGACAAGTTGAGGGTGCTTTTAAGTTTTCCCATATCTTCCTGAGCATAGGCTTTTAACATTTCGGGTAGAAATATGGGTACCACAATTCCGAGCAAGATGTAAATTGCATTGGGTATGAACTTGGTTAATGAAAGGAAACCCATGCCCGAGGCACCAAAAAAGTGGTTTGCAATTAACAAATCCAGTTGGGTATTGATTACATTCGACAGGGCAATGATAGAATTCCACATGCCGAAGCCCGCAATCAGCGAAAGCGCACTCCAGGAGAAAAATGATCTATCAATCACCACCTCAGGGAGGAGCCTTTTGGTAAGTCTGTAATTTGCAAAACACATATAAATTGCTGTTAATACCGTTACCAGCCCCAGAAAGTAAATTTTAGGCTTAAAAAGATAAAACAAAAACGCAACTGCGCCAAGTTTCACTACATTGGATATAATATTGATATAGGCGAGTTTATCGAATCGATTGACGGCAAATGCTGCGACCGAAAAAACAGCTGAAGAGACATTGATCACCAGGCTAAAGAAAATGAATACAAACAGTAAGCGCACATCATCAAAAAGACCCGGCGGAATATCGAGTATATTATTAATGAACAAACAAAATAATGCGCTCAATACAATGAAACCGAGCGATATCAGCATATTGCCAAACAAGATGGAGTTGAAATAAACATTCACTTCCCTGATATCTTTTTTCTCGAGGCTGATGGTGATATACCGGCTCGACATGGAGTTTAGTGCAGTTGTAATAATCCCTGCATACATCACAAAGTTATTGGAGAGCGGAAAAAAACCATAAGCCTCTTTACCCAGGTGCGCCACAATGTAAGGTGTAAGAAAGAAAGAAATCCCTACGCCCGAAAGTGCACTAAAAAAATTGGAGACCA
>Ga0157370_10001430_pt1 | contig 29613 bp, 26 predicted proteins | sample C35metaG_FD_113463 | JGI IMG/M metagenome (GOLD analysis project Ga0157370, IMG submission 113463) | Corn rhizosphere microbial communities from Kellogg Biological Station, Michigan, USA - C3-5 metaG | ecosystem: Host-associated > Plants > Roots > Rhizosphere > Soil | place: USA: Michigan...
ACCATATCCGAAATCTGGCCATTGCGATCTAAATAATCTTCTGGAACATCATTAATAAAACCATGAAATTCAATATAGCGCTGCTTTTCGAAATAGCTCGCCAATTGCAAACCTGTAGCATTATTGCCCATTATGGCCACAGATTTAACCCCCCTTAAATGGTTAAATAACAAAAACTGAAAAGAGGTACCAATGAAACGGTTCACCAAAAACAAAATGGCTAGCATGCCATAAAAGATCACCAGGAAAGACCTGGAGAAGTCATTCTGTTTGGAAAAGAAAAGATAAATGGAAAATAAAACGGCATGTAAAACCACACTTTTCCAGGTACCACGATAAATTCGTTCGATTCTGCGCGACCCATATTCACTATAAAGGCCAAAGCTTGTAGTGCTCACGATCCAGATCAGATTACACACCACAATATAATGCCATTGTAATTCAGAACTTACTGCCTTACCCATATAAGCGGTAAATTCGTAGGCAAAAAAGTACACAATATTGACCATGATCAGGTCAGTTATTGGTAAAATATACTTAAGTATAAATAAGTAACGTGTTTGCATAGGCTTAAAGGGAAGACTTAAACATTTATATATTGTTTTTGTTTTAAGTGAATCATAATGAACAAAATTGATGCCCAAAATCTAAATTCAAAGTTAAATAATCATTACTAAAATAAAAATCAGTAATAATTACACAATATAAGTCTAAGAACGACCTCAAAAAAGAAGAGTATCTATATATAACCAAATAGTCGACAAATTCGGTCAATGCGTAGATGCGAAAGAAAATAAATAATTATTTGATCTCCAAATATTGCTTTTTCTATTTGTTATTAAGAATTTCAGAAAAATGATTTTCATATTGATTTATAATATTATCCCAAGAGAAGGTGTCGCCGATTTTAAGCTCATTCCGCCGTAATAAACTGAGATTATCCTCTTTTTTGACTTTCTGAAGTAGACTTGCAACATCATCTTGAGATCTAAAATAAAAAGCATCTTCTCCAAGAATTGATTCGTTGAAAATATTTTGATTTGCGGCAATCAATGATTGAGAAGCCATCGCTTCTAACAATGAGGGATTAGTTCCACCAACAGTATGCCCATGAAAATACAAATTGGAAAAATGACGAAGATTATTTAAGACATTAATATCGTAAATACCACCAACAAAACAAATGTTATTAAAATCTTTATATTTGTCTTTTAAGTAATTTCCAAATTTAGTATCATGTTTTCCTATTACTAGGAATTTATTAGGCTTGCCTGCCGTAACCACGCCATCTAGAATCATCTCGATACTATTTTCTGGCTCCAATCTCGCTACCAACATATTGTATGTAAATGGAGTAACATCATATTGAGTAATAATATTTTGATTTGGATCTCTAAAAAGATTTGCACCATAAGGTATATACAGAGAATCTTTACTGTAGGTTGTTTTCAAATAATCTTGAATCCCAATTGAATCAGATATTAAATAATTACTATATTTAATCCCTAGCTTTTCTGCATATTTAAGGAACTTTTTAACCTTTGGAGAGAATTTTGTTCTTTTCCACTCCAATCCGTCTACATTTGTTGTGACAATAGATATCCTACGGGGTAATAACCAACCCCAAATAGAACTGCTCGTATAACCAAGTTGCAATATAATATCGAATTTTCTACCCCGACTATCCAATATACAATTGAAATCATAAATAAACTGGCCAGCTGTGCCAACTTTATCTTCAGGATCATAGCAGTGGATTATTTGAACACCATTCCATGTTTTTTCTTGATGTGGATGTTTGTGAGAATTATACACGCTTACTTCATGTCCCCTTTTCACAAGTCCCAAGGAAAGGTATTCAGCAAATTGCTCAAAGCCCCCATAATGATTTGGAACTCCTCTTGTTCCAATTATTGCTATTTTCATAAATCTTATTTCAATTGTTTAAATAATGCAATTTTTATTTTTCTTATCACAAATTTAAATGGAGAAATAAACGCCGTCATAATCATAGCATAATATTCTATATTTGAATAGTAAGTCGTAATACTTTTTTTTATATCCGATTTTTCAAAATTATCAACTCTCACAATAACTGTTTTAAAATATCGAACTGACAAATAATTATACAAAAGATTAAATTTTATTTTTCTCAATGTGTCTTTGTTAATTTCGCCAGATAGGTAGCATTTTTCAATTAATGAAATAAAATCTACTGAAAAAACTTTAAATATATTGTAACCGCCCTTTTTAGGGATTTTTTGATTATCAAAAATTGGCCTATCGTTAATAATATATTCGTTTTTCTTTGATTGAGATAATAACAAAGAAGTTTGAGGAAAATATTTATCTATTTTGATCGATTCAACAACCTTTAAAAAGTCATCTCTCCATATACCAAAACCAGTACTCCATGATGAAAAATAAGACAATTCATACATAAAAGAATTAAAAGAATTGATTTTTTTTATTTCACCATTTTGATTGAGCCCATCTGTATAAAAGATCAAACCTTTAGCTGATATATTTTCTTTAATCTCAGCTATCATTTTTTTGAGCGTACCCTTGCGTAGTTTGGTATAGTTATTATGTAACTTTAAAAATTGTCCATTACCGTATTTTAACACATTAAACGAATTTAAAAAACCTGAACAATCGGTCGAAAAATAAAACAAATTTTTAAACAAGAATTTCTCAATCACTTTCTTAGCACTTTGATCAAGCTGGTTGTCAGAAACAATAACTTCAAATTCATCTAAATCAACACCATCTAAATCAGCGTAGATACTTTCAATAGTATTCCGTAATATTTCCAAACGATCGTAAGTTGGTATACAAAAGGACAGAAATGGTTTTTGTGCCTTACTCATTAATTTTTTTTGATAAAATCATAAAATTGCTTAATACCAAACTCTAATGGAGTATGTTTCACATTTATATAGGAATCAAGCTTTGTAATATCCAGAACCATTCTAGAAACATCAACTAAGCGACTTTTTTCATACTTCACTTTAACATCTTCACTTACTATGACATTTAAATGCTTTATTATATCATTAATAGAATAACCAAATCCACTACCAATATTAATTATATCATTTTCAATATTTTTCTCGATCAATTGAAAAAAAGCGTCCGCAAAATCATCTATATATATATAATCTCGAACACTTTTTCCATCTCCCCACACAACTAATTCTTCATCGGATAAAATTTTACCAATAGCTACTGCAATTAATCCCTGGTTTCCATTCAAAGCCTGTCCTGGTCCAAATGGATTTGAAGGTCGAATAATGAGATAACGTAACTTCGAAATTCTACTTTCAAATAATATCGAATTCTCAATAATTTGTTTTGACAGTCCATAATATGAAATAGGGGCTAATATATCATCCTCCTTAAATTTTTCGTTAGAATCATTGCCATATACTGTACCGCCCGAAGAGAAATAAATAAATTCTATTTTTTTTTCTGCACAAAACCCCATTAACTTTATAGTTGGGAAGATAATATTTTCATATTCTCTTTTATAATCATCGTAGGTACTACCAGGAATCAAGGTTGAAACCAGATGAACCACTTTATCAATTTTGTTTTCCAAAATAAGAGTACATAAAAGATCATGATCTGATAAAAACCCTCTTATGAGTGTTATTTCATTATCATATGGAGCTACTTTAGAGATGTTTGCCAAAGGAGTCTCGTACACAAACACTTTATATTGAGCATTAGAGATAAAAGGTTTTATCAAATTTGAACCAATGAAACCAGCACCGCCAATAAAAAGAATATTTTTCATTATTTATTTATAAATTTTAAGCATTTTTTTTGAGTTTAAGAGGTTTGAAGGTAGAGATATAACCATTATCTCTTCTTTAGCACTTTTGCTGGGATACCCCCGATTATAACATTATCTGGAAATTCACCCTTAACTATAGCACCTGCGGCAACTATACAACCATTACCAATTTGAGAGCCATCAAGAAACGTGGCTTTAGCTCCAATCCAACAATTATTGCCAATTTTTATTCCCTTACCTGAAACTCCTTGCAATCTTATCGGAATTGATAAATCTGAAAAATTATGATTTTCAGGATGAAAGCTAACATAATTTCCAATAATTGTATCGTCACCAATCTCTAGACCTCCAATACCACTTCCGTAATGACCATGTGATCCCAAACCAACATTATTGCCAATTTTAATACCTTTTGCAATATTTTTAAGACTTCCAGTTAAATCAATATGCGTATGAAAGCCCATTGATACGTTGTTACCAATTGTTAAACCATTCTTAGAAAGAGCGTCTATATAACAATACCTGCCAATTGTAAAGTTAGTACCAAAATAAATTTTAGAAGCACATTTGACTTTTGAAGTTGGGTCAACAAATACCATTTTTAGTCTCCTGAAAATAAGAATACCATAAAACATTGATACAACTTTACGACTAACAAAGCCTAAAAGATAAGTTAAAGGTATATTATTGTCTATTTCAAATTTCTCCCCCTTTAATTTAGAAACAATTTTATTTAATATATTTATCATAAATTATACACGATCATATACAAATATGAACATTAAAAAAATTTAAATCGTTTAACAAATTAGTTTAACTCAATTTCTTTATACGGAATACCTCCTAGTAAAGATGCTCGGTATGCAAAACCACTTTTTAACATTAAAGGAGTTCTTACCAAGTAAACTTTTTCAGATTTAGATAACATAAACAAATCAACAAACGATTTCATATAAACTTCATCCGATGCGCCATCTGTGTAATCCATATGAACAATTTTACCTGGAATTGTATAAATGTATGAAATATTATTGACCGCATTTATAAAGCTATCACTATCAGAAGTAACCAATATTTTTTTCGTCTCCGGATTATCATTATGGATTTTAGAAATAGCATTGATACATTTCGATATTAATATTTCCTTATCTTCTGTAGATTTTAAAACCGGATAATTACCCTCAAAAAAATCACCAAGCAAATTTTGAAATCTAAAAACAATAGAAATATAGTTAGTGCCTATTAAAGATAAATTCAAATCTAATTGAAATTGAAGCGAAGGACTTGGTTTAAATAAATAATCAAAGTTTTTCTTAAAATTAGAATCACCGTATCCAACATTCGAATAAAAATGGAGTTGTATTTGTTTATTATTTTTTATTTTATTCTCTACTCTTTCTTTCTCTTTATAAGCTTGCATTGCGGAAGATGTTTCTGTCAAAGTACTATAAACTACAATCGGCTTTGAATTTATCTTGGAATAAATTATATCATTTTGGCTTACTACCCAATCATAGTGATTAACAACTAGAAAATTCTCAAGTCTAAACGGATTTGTAAAGAATATTTTAAATTGAGATTGTGTTTCGATGCTGCTTTCAAACAACGATACTATAGCCCTAAGCCTATCAGATAATCCTCCATGCCTAGCTTTACCATCTGCCATATAAATCACCTGTTTCGGATATTTAGATTTATGAAAACTTTTAGCGTTGTAATCTCTATTTAATCTAAAAGGCAAATAAATTTCAGTTGCTCTCTTTATAATCTCATAAAACAATTTTTCAGTAGTCAAAAATGACAGCATACGTCGAAGTAGAGGCTTGACGTTTTTCACAGTTAATATATTATTCAATTTATTTAAATTTAAACAGTTAAAATGAATTCATGCAGTTTTCTAGCCACTATTTTATTGTTAAATTCTTTTAACCCTAATTCATAACCGTTATAACCTACTTGTGATGCTATATCTTGATGTTCTATCACATAAGACATTTTTTCAAAATAATCATCCCCATCTAAACTATTTGCAATAAAAGCAGTTTCACCATCTTTGAAATAAAAGGGTATTTCTCCTATATCAGTAGTTATTATTGGTCTTTTGGAAGACAAATATTCTGCAATTTTTTGACTAAAACGGGCTTTATCTTGTAAAGTGTCCGATAACGGGATAAGTAATGCCAATGCTTTTGAATAAAGACGTATTAGTTCATCATAGGGAATAGAAGACATAATCTTTATTTTCTGTTGTAGGTTTCGATTGACGATTTCTTCATTAATTAGATCGAGATATTTCGTTTCGCCATATAAGACTAACACTAGAGAAATATCCTCTCTCTTACTTACTAATTTCTCAAAATGCTTAAAAAGAATAAATATAATATTGATATATTGTGCTCCGCCGCAATATAAAAAATATGATTCTTCTGTGGAGTTACTCATTTTATTTGAGTCAAATTCAGCTACTATTGGGATCTTAAGCATTGGCTTTTTGAATTTTTCACATTTTTTCCATAGAAAGTTAGAAATTGGCAAAATTGCATTACAAAAATACCCAAAGAAATAGTCAAAAAAGAAAAAACCTAGCTTTCGTTTTTTTGAAATACTGTCCACGGCAATATGCCATTCGTGAAATATTACAACAAGTTTATATCCGTTTAATTTAGCTATTAGTAAATCCCACAAATAAATAGTAAAAAAAGGGGGGTCAGATATTATTATTATATTGTTTTCATCAGTAATTTTGGCCTGTCTAACAATTTTTTCAATCTTTAAGTATCCATTTATTATCGCTAATATATTTTTAGGATGTTCAAATGTATGGCATACAATCCCTTTATAAATCTCTTTTTTATAAAGTTTGCCATTTTTTTTCTCTCTAGGAGAATTTATGACCGTTATAGAATCTCCACATTCAATTAACCCTTTTGCAAGAAGTTCTACTTTTGTGTTTCCTGCTGAAAATCGATTTGGATAATCTGTTGTTGCATCTAAAAAAACTATATTACTCATGGAAATAAATTCTCAATTGATCAATAAATATACTTAAGAACATTTGCTCAAACTATCAAAAGAACAGTTCTTTAACAATTTTGCATGGGTTTCCAGCTGCAATTACATTTGCTGGAATACTTTTCGAGACAATACTTCCGGCCCCTATCACGGAATTCTCTCCAATATTTACTCCTTTTAATATAACACAATGAGCACCAACAAAAACATTATTCTGGATGATTACCTGCTTTGTTTTTTTATTATTGGTATCAGATATAAAATTGGATCTATATTTTGGATTTAACGAATGAAAATCAGTATCATATATATGAACACCAACGCCTAAAGTTACATTATCTTTTATGATGATATTTTCTTGACAACTAATTGTTACAGCACTCATTCCAACATTATCTCCAATTGTTAGTATAGCTCCATTTTCTACTTTAAATCGGCATCTACCATTATTGCCAGATTCACAACTTCTAATGCCATTATTTAGTGTTAAATTGTTTCCAATTACAAGTTGTCCTTTTGATGAAACGTGGATAAAAGGCACTCCAAAACTTTTAATAGATTTAAATTTTGCTCCATTAAGCCATAATTTAATCCTACAAAAAATGGTTGATATGAAGAATATTGCATAGTGATGAAAAAGTCTTATACCTTTAAATAGAAATATTATCATATTAAGTTATTTAAGTTTTATTTGCTCATATAATGCAAATAATTCATTTTCTATTACAATTTTATTATGTCTTTCCTTTGCTCGTTTATTTGCGCTAATAGCAAGTTCAGCAGCGAGTGGAAAATCTCTTGCTAATTCTAGAATTGCTCCAGCTAAAGAATAACAATCGCCGTCTTGAACTAATAACCCTTCTTTTCTATTTTCTACCATAGAATCAGTGCCACCGGCAAAACTTGCAATAATTGGCATACCAATAAGCATAGCTTCACCTACACTATTAGGACTGTTTTCAATATGACTAACTTGTATGTAAATATCTGACATCAATAATATATTCACTAATTCAGACTCGCTTTTACCACCGACAAAATGTATATTATTGGACTTGAAATCGATTTTAAGCCATCCTTTTATAATTTTTACCAACGCACTGGATTCCGTTTGTCCAATGATTGTCCACTTAAAATTAAAACCTTTGTGATCGTTAAGAATTTTTGCGGTTTTGATTAATGTTTCTAATCCTTTATATAAGCCACCGCTCATTGTAGTTACTAATTGGATTTCATTTTCAAAATGTTTTTTATCCCAAAGCCTTTCATAAAACTGTGGACGAAGAATCTCATTCCCGATAAAATACTGGCTGTTGGGTGCAAGAACAGAATTTACTCGCTTATCCCAATCTGTTCTGCCTAAAACAAATCTAGCTTGTGATAATATCTCAGATTCTCTTGTAGCACATTTCTTCATTCTATTATATGCTAATAGAATGGAATTATATTTCAATTTTGGCATTAATCCTTCATGGAAATAGGCAGCAGAAAAGGGGATGCCTACAAAAAATTTTTCGCTATACGGCAATAAAATTCCTTGAAGCGAAATTACCACCGGGATTTTTGTATACTGCTGAATCAACCCAAAATTTTCTTCAGTACCGTGCACATGAATTATATCAGGTTTTACCTCCTCAATCACCTGTAATAATTTCATCACCTCATTTTTGTCATCTAAATGTCCAAACAATCGAAAAATAGATCTGGTTATTTTATTTCTATGTATTGGATAGTAATTAGTGCTTTTATGTTTAAAAGAATTTAATGGGAACTTCCAATAAAAACATACACTCAATTCAATGTCTGAACGCAACACTAGTTGTTGTTCTAAAGAATTGAGCCAGCCCCCAATGTGTAAATTTGGGGCAATTTTTTCTGCAGCACCACAAGGTGTATTTGCAAACCATAAAACTTTCATAGTAGTCCTTTTTTACCGAGAATTTGAAAATCACTTAAACTACGCCAATATGCTGATTGACAATAAGCGACAGAGCACCATAAAAATAAATATTCTAACGTAAACATCGGTATACCAAAAGGATACAAATATACTACATGAATCAAGATATATAATGCCATTGCCTTAACGATGACATTATTACTCCTAAAAAAACCTTTTATGAACGAATTTATTAAGATTATTACAAACAATGCAAGACTTAAAATTCCACCCTTTAGAATAAGATGTAGATAGCCACTTTCCATAATACCTCTTTCCATATTTGATTCAAATACTGTTGTAAAATAAGTTCCTGATATTCCTCGTCCAAATAACCAATCTAAGTAATTACCATCAAAATTTTTAAAAAACTCATCTTGAACCGTTGCTCGGGTATCCTCCACACCTCTTTGTATAAGAAAAGAAAATAAAGAATCAAAATTAATATATACCAACAAAAAAATGGAGCCTAATACGGCTGCGGTAAAGAACCATTTTAACATTTTGCTACTTCCCTTGCTTTTATACTTAAATATATATGTATATATTGCAAAAATTATTGTTAGTCCAGTCATTAATAAAGCTCCTCTTCTTCCTGCAACAACCAAAATAATCAATAATAATCCCACGGTAACAAATGCTAAATATTTGTCCTTTTTAGGAAGTACAAAAAATATTATAAATACAAAAGTTGCATTGTATAATAAAACTATTGTTGGACCAAGTAAGGAAATATATTCTTGGTATTCTTCAGGACTTAGTAAAATAACAGAAGTACCAAAAATGTTTCTAAAATAGATTATTACACTAATTATACCCAAGATGGCATTAATGGCACTGAACTTAACCATATCTTTTAAGTCCATATTTTTTATTCCTATAAGAACAATTAGCGGCATTAAATATGCCATAAAGCCATATGTATTAATTGGATTTAACTCATGTAAATCGTAATCAGAAAAAATACCTCTAATAATTGTAATAATATTCCAAAATATAAATACTAGAAATACCGTTTTCATTTTATTTCGAAATGGCATATAAAAACTAGCCCCCCTTAATCCGCTGAGAATCAACAAAATGGATATACCCGTAAAGAAATAACACAATCCTCTTGAATTCTGATAAAAAAAAGTTCCAATGGAATATATTATTAAACCGGCTAAAACTCTTTTGAACAAATTTGTCTTTTTCTTTATAGCAATCAAAATATTGGATTTTTCTTATTAGAGTATACTATTTCCAAAATGTTTTATTTTAAAAACGCAATTAAGTTAAATTTTAACTTGGTTTCTTAACTAAGAAAACCAACTAAGCATGCTTTGAATTAAGATATTCCTTGAAGATATCTATATTCCTTTTTCCATAGTCATCCCACGTATTAATAACTCTTCCTCTTTTTTGAGCATTATTACCTAACTTCTCGACCATAATGGGATTAAGTATTAATTTCTCCATCGCATCATATATTTCCTTTTCACTTCTTGATTTAAAAATTAATCCTTCTTCACCGTTTTCTACCAAAGTAGTAGCTCCACTTTCGTGTGTAGCAAGTATTGGTAAACCAGCAGCCATAGCCTCAATGATTGCTCTTGCAAATCCTTCTTCAACACTAGCCATTATAAATGCAGTCGTTTCTTGATAAAGATCGGATAACCCTGCAGGCGAAATATAATCTTGGTGTGTGACTAATCCTTTCCATTTTTTCCATTCACGATCAAAATCAGTTAAAACCGTTCCTATGCAATATAATTCAACATTAGGATATTTCATTTTAAGTTTCTCATATGCTAGAAACAAATACTGATGACCTTTTCTAAGACAAATACTACCAACACAAACAAATCGAATTACACTTGGAGCTTTTTTTCGAGGTTCAAAAACATCAGTATTCACACCAAAATAATTAATTCTACACTTTTCAATTGGCACTCCGTTTTGTATCATAGAATCATACACAAATTTAGATGGACATAAAACTATATCTGCCCGTTCAATATCTCGAACAACTTGTTCAATTATATGCTCAGGGACTGATGGTTTCACTTTTTTTGCCCATAAAGCCATTTCGCGTCTTTCAATACCATCATAAATTGTTGGGTAACTATTTGGCATATCGATAACTTTAAGAGCACCATTCTTTTCTGCAAAATCAAATGGTGCTTTTGCTCCCCAGGCAATGGCTTCCACAATGTTAAAATCTTGAATTTTTTTAGATTTAAACCATCTATCAAAAACAGGCATAAGAAAGCGAAATTGTATCTGTTGCCAACTTAGTGGATCAAGTAAAACATAAAATGGCTTCATTAAAAAATGAAATGGCCAACAGCGATGAAATAAATCGCTTTGAATGCCTTTATTATTTTTTACTGAGGTAAATATACCTCTTAAAACACCGTTAGCCTGATAAGCCTTTGCCGAATGATCCATATACCAAGGATTAAATGAAGCAACTACAATTTTAGGTTTTATTTCCATTACTAATTAGCATTAAGGATTTATAAGTTGGGCATGGCTGCAAAATGGTAGCGATCAAATATTCAGGCATAATATTTCCGACTTAAATGAAATAAAGCTATTTTGGAATACCTATTCTGAATTTTTCTTATAACGATCAAAATATAATAACATATATAACTCAGATAACTCACTTTTGATTTTACTTCAAATAATTTATCAGCATATTTAATTTTGAAATCAAAAGAGTATTCAGATACTCTTTTAAAATAAATATAGCTAAATGCTGGTAAAGCAATATCTATTAAAATTTTTAAATTTTTAAATTTCGTCGCAAGCTTATTTCTTAAAATATCTGTATAAAAAATATTATTTTCCTGAGTCTCAATTTTTAGAGATTCATTTACAGCCATTCTATAATAAGCTAGTTTTTCAGATATTATAAAAACATTTTTATAATTAGTCAAAATATTAATCCATATTGCATAATCTGAAATAGGAAAGAGAACATCATTAAACCCTCCTAAATCAATTAAAATATTTTTTTTTATTAATACCCCCAAACTTCCTGGATTAATATTACCAAATAACAGAGTAATAATATTTGCCTTATTTATATATTTTTCATTTTTTTCAATAGGCGCCGGATCTTGAGGAAAAATTACAAATCCAACCAATAATACATTTACATTGCCACATAAATTTACAAATGAATTAACACGTCTTAAATAATTTAAATCTAATAAGTCGTCATCATTCAAAATAGTTAGATACTCTCCCTTTGAAAGTTCGATACATCTGTTCCAATTACCATACATCCCAATATTTTTTTCATTTTTATAATAACTTATACGAGGATTATTATAAGAAACCATCAATTGCTCTGTTTCACAATCACGCTCTGGATTATTATCTAAAACAATTATTTCATATTCGTCATATCCAATTTGATTAATGGCGCTGTCAACAGCTTCCTTTAAAAATCCTGCTCTTTTATAGGTAGGGATTGCAATGGTAATTTTAGGAGTAAAATCGAGTTTAGCCTCAAAAATTGAAATTGAAGTAATTTGCTTAGTTTTTTCAAAGTTATTTTGTGTTTCAAAATCTTTTGAACTTATTTTAATCATATGTTGATTATAAATTTGAAATTGATTAAGTAGTAATTTGTAATTTCTTTAACTTATTAATGTAATTAACAGAATAATAAACTACGTATACAGACGGGAATATAGTTGCTATAATATTACCTATAAGCATTCCTTCAATTCCATAATATTTTATTCCAATAATGGACAGAGGAACAGAAAGTAAAGCATTAATAATAGCGGGCCACATAAAGTAATTTGCCCCAATTGAAATTATAGCTGAAGAATGGGCATTATGATGAATTACTAATAAAGAAAACAATAGCATTAATCCAAAAATACTATTCCCTAAGTAATTTCCCTTACCAATCCATAGAGGTATTAATGTAGCTGCTGAAAAAAAAGAAATTATACAAATAATTAAAGCAACAACCATTGCTAAAACCACTAATTGCCAATAAAGTTTATAAGTTTTTTTAAAGTCTTGTTGCGCATAGCTCTGCGCAATAAAAGGCAAGATCATCTGAGGTATTAAAAAAGAAACAGCTGATATAATTCCTTGAATACGATTTAAAGCACTAAATAAGGGTAAAACAGTAAGCCCTGAAAATCGTTCAACTAAAAATATATCTTTATTTATCACTAAAATAGAAATCATACTTAAAATCAAAACTTGACCGCCTTCTTTAAATATTTCAATTATATCATTTCTAGTTACTACTCCTTCAATTAAAAAAATTTCTGGTGGTGCAAATTTCTTTAAAAGATATGTTGAGGTTACAGTATATAGAATAGCTGAAAGAAAAAAAACTACACTTAAACCTATCAACCCAAATCCAAATTTTAAAGAGATGAAATAGCCTACTACAGTAAACAAAGAAATAATGATTTGTGTAACCTTATCCCATCCAACCTCTCCAAAACCATTCATCATATAAAAATTCCTAACATTACTTACCGTCAATATATTCGCGCCGGTAAAAAAACACCATGCAATTAATCCTTGATAAAATATTTTTGGATTTTCAAGTAAAACCCAATGAACATATGAAAAGTAAATAGTGAGACATATTAGCACCACCATCATTGTTACTATTCGGAAACTTTTTTTAATTAACATGTAATAGTCAGCAAGTACTTGTGGTGTTCCATCAACTTTTGAATTAGCAGCACGTCGCATTACTATTGGAGCAAGACCTGCTTCAGCTAATGAAATAATAACAGAAAATGATGTAAAAAAAAACCAAAGCCCTGCAATTTCTTTTGAACCGCTTTTTATCAAAAGTGGGTAGATTATTAACCCACTTAGTGCACTAACAATCAAAGCTATAGACCCAAAAAAAACCCCGAAAGAAATTTTTCTCTTTAATTTTAAACCTTCTCCCATTTTTTTGTTTCGAAATTGTATTGTTTTATAACTTTTGCTGGATTTCCTGCAGCTATTGAATAGTCAGGAATATTAGAATTTACAACACTATTCGCACCAATAATACATTTTTTACCAATAATTGAACCAGCTAAAACACAAACGTTTTCACCTAACCATACCCCTTCTTTTATTATTGTTGATTTTGCTCTTAAAGGCTGATCTGCATAAAAACAACTCTCTGGATCAGTTCCATGATTATTATCAGTTATCATACAACCACTAGCAATTAAACATCCCTCACCTAACTCAATACTATTTGCGCAATAAATATGAACAGCATGTTGTAAAATACAGTTATCGCCTAAAGATAGTTTAGGATTTGTAATTTCATTACCATAATTAGTATATGTCTCAATACGTGCATAAGGACCTATAAAACAAGATTTTCCAATAAAAATTTTTGATGGATTTACAAGCCATATTTTTTTTGCAACTCTTGAACCATTTCCAAAGTTCCCAAACTTATTAGAATAGTATAAAAAATTCACCTTTTCCATGATTTTTATAAAGATATAGAAAGGGAGTTTAAGTAACTTTTTAAGCATTTTTTATATAAGTTTTGATTCCTTCTTCGATTGCAATTTTTGGCAAAAAATTTAATATTGTAAACATATCATTTGCAACAGCATACACTACATCAGATTCTTTGTAAGATGTTCCACCCCAATTAATGTTGGTTTTTCTTGAGTTATCTTTTCAATTATTTCAGCTAACTGTTTAAGTATATTCTATACTGTACTTAAATGATAATTTAATTATTAATATATTTCCTAATTACATCAGCAATATAATCGTAATGTTCAGCATCTAATCCAGGCCATACACCTAACCAAAAAGATTGGTTCATAATAATATCAGTATTTGTCAGTTCGCCAACCACTCTATGCTCAACACTGGCGTAAGCTGGCTGCCTTAATAAGTTACCTGCAAACAATAAACGTGTACCTATTTTGTTTTCTTCCAAATGTTGCACCAACATATGTCGGTCATTTGAATCCCCATCTCTCAACGTCATCAAAAATCCAAACCAAGATGGATCAGAGTCTGGAGTAGGTTCAGGTAAAATAAAGATATCCTCAAATTCTTTCATGCGTTCATAAAGAAGCGCAAAGTTTTCTCTTCGCTTAGCCACAAAACGATCTATTTTTCTCATCTGAGATACACCTAAAGCCGCCTGCATGTCAGTTACCTTTAAGTTGAAGCCTACGTGAGAATAGGTGTACTTATGGTCGTAGCCATAAGGCAATGAACCCAATTGCTGCCCAAATCTACATCCACACGTATTATCCTTACCTGGTTCGCAATAACAGTCCCTTCCCCAATCCCTAAAACTCTCTGCGAGTTTGGATAGTTCTGGATTGTTTATAATCACTGCGCCACCTTCGCCCATGGTAATATGGTGTGCCGGATAAAATGAGAAAGTTGAAATATCTCCAAATGTTCCTGTTTTTTTTCCCTTATAAGTTGCACCTAATGAATCGCAATCATCCTCGACTACCCATAGGTTATATTTTTTAGCCACACGCATTACCTCATCCAAATCAAATGGATTACCTAAAGAGTGTGCAATCATAATGGCTTTCGTTTTTGAAGAAACCGCTGCTTCAATCATATCTGATTTCACATTATGCGTAGCGACATCCACATCTATAAATACAGGGATGGCTCCAAACTGTACTATTGGATTAACAGTTGTCGGAAAACCAGCCGCAACAGTGATTACCTCATCTCCGGGCTTAATTGCTCTATCACCTAGTTTCGGAGAAGTTAAAGCATAAAATGCTACTAAATTCGCAGAAGATCCAGAGTTAACCAATAATGCTTTTGCTGCACCGAAATACTTAGCGAATTCCGTTTCGAACTCAACTGCAAAACGTCCAGCGGTTAACCATCCATCAGCTACAGATTCCATACATAATAGCAGATCATCCTCTTCAATTATTTTACCTGTAACTGGTATATAATCTTGTCCTGGCACAGCAGGCTTAAATACTTTAAGATCATAACTAGTGTTTACTGTACTCATTTTGTATTTGTTTATATTTTAAATTCAATCCTTTTTCTAATGTTATTTCCGGTTCCCAATTGAGCAATATTTTCAATTTCCCGATAGGTGCATTTGCATAGACTGTATCTCGCAGTCTTGGAGGATATGCTCCCCAATTTAATTTTAATTTTGAGTTTGTAATTTCTTCAATTTTAATTGCTACATCTCGAAGATTATGAACTTTCCCCGTACCTACATGCAAAACATCATTGTGATCTATTTTTTCAAATCCATCAATCAATTTATGAAAAAAATTAACCAAATCAGAGATATAAATAAAGTCGAGGTGCTGTAAACCTTCCGAAATTTTAAGAGGTTCAGTCGCATGTATTGCGTCAAATAAAATATCTATTATCTTCTTTTGGGTATCTTGTCCCCCATAAATCGTGTAAGGGATTACATGAACAACCTTAAAGTCATTTAATGCTGAATAATAGTTCAGTATTGACCTGAACGCTGTTTTGGTAGCAGCGTATAGATATGTTGGGTTTAAATTTCCATCACTAAAGTGATATTCGGAAAACGATCCAACGTTTATAAAACATTTAATCTTTACTTTTTGAAGTGCATTTAAAAATAAAGTCCCAAAACTAATATTTGCTTCAATTAACTGATGAATATCACTTACTTCCGACCTCGCTGTGAGGTAAGATGCGAGATGAATAACGATATCGGGTTGTAGCTTAATTATTTCATTTTCCAGATTATCATCATCTTTGATGATAACCACTTTTTTATCCAACTCAACTTCCCGCCTTGTGATTGCAAAAAGTTTGTGATCCGAGGAATTTACTAGATGTGAAATCAAATTCCTACCTACATAACCTGTTGCGCCAGTTAGTAATATGTTCATTAAAAATATTGCTTTGATGACGTAAAACCTTCAAAAGCCTCATCACGTATGGAAAGAATGGGTTTATCTATGCCCCAATTAAACCCAAAGGAATCATATTTTATACCGCCCTCGGCTTCTTTGTCCTGAGAAGTAGTGGTGTGATATTCAACTGTAGTACCTTTTTGGAGTGCTAGAAATCCGTGAGCAAAACCTTTTCCTATATAAATTCCTTTGCGATTCTCTGCTGATAATTCCACAGAAAAAGCTTGACCAAATGTTGGAGAATTTTGCCTAATATCAAGTACAACGTCAATAATTGCTCCTGTAATTACATAAACTAATTTTGCATGATCAGCAGGTGGCTTTTGATAATGCATCCCACGTATTACATCTTTACCAGAAACTGAGTAAAAACTTTCCGTAAATTTCCACTCTAATCCATATTCAGCAAAAGTTTCTTCATGAATTGTTTTCACAAACTCCCCTCTGTTGTCTTTGTATGAGGCGTATTCCATAACGAAAATATCCTGAAATTCAGTTTTAACTATCTTCATTATTCAGACCAATTAATTTGTTTAATTTTTGCATTTTCGGTAAATATGGAAATTTGTTCTTTCCTTGAACCATAAATATCTTTAGTGTTATCTAAGTCTGCTAAATAGCCTGCTAATGTAAATTCCACTGTTTCTTCAAAACTCAATACCGGTTTCCATTTCAAAAAGTTTGCGGCTTTTGAAATATCCAGCTTCAACAACACCGCTTCATGTAGGTTGTTTGTACTCTCAGGCACAAAATAACCACCTTTATTATCGATCTTCAACATGCAGTCGATCAATTCTTTTACAGAATAATTTGTCGTGTCTTCTGGTCCAAAATTCCAACCTCCACTAAAAGCTTTCCCCTTAAGATATAATTCTGCACCTAGATTTAAATAACCACTTAGCGGCTCAAGCACATGTTGCCACGGGCGAGTTGCATGTGGGTTTCTAATTTCTAGTTTTTCACCCTTTTTAAAAGCCCTAAAATAATCAGGGATAATTCGGTCTAAGGCCCAATCACCACCACCAATCACATTTCCTGCACGTGCAGAAGCAATGTTACAGGTATTATCATTTTTGAAAAATGACTCTAAATATGAACTAGTAATTAATTCAGAGCACCCTTTGGAAGCACTATAAGGATCTTTACCTCCCATGGGATCATTTTCACGATAGCCCCAAACCCATTCTTTGTTATCGTAACATTTATCGGTAGTTACATTTACAGCAGCCTTAACTGAAGGGGTAGCCCTTACAGCTTCCCAAAAATTCACCGTACCCATCAAGTTGGTATCAAAAGTACCAACAGGATCTTGGTAGGATAGCAGGACTAAAGGCTGAGCAGCTAAATGAAATGCAAAATCAGGTTGCACCTTCTGAAAATATTGTTTCAGTTTTGCGCCATCTCTAACATCTCCTTCTTGGTGATGAATGTGATTCGATAGTTTAGTCGTCACAAAATTGTCCATATCAGAATACGGAGCTAATGCATAACCGTATACTTCAGCCCCTAGCTCTTTTAGCCAAATGGCTAACCACGAACCTTTAAATCCCGTGTGCCCAGTAACTAATACTTTTTTTCCTTGATATATATTTTGAAAACTCATCTTACCAGATTTTCCATTTCGCTTCACCGCTGCTCCATAATGCTTCTAATTCTATACGGTCTCTTAGCGCATCCATGGGCTTCCAAAAACCAGCATGTTTAAACGCAGCCAATTGGCCATCGTTAGCAATTTCTTTAAGCGGTACATTCTCCCATTGAATAGTATCCATATCCCCTTCGAGGTATTTAAATATCCCAGGTTCTAATACAAAAAACCCCCCATTAATCCACATCCCATCACCCTGTGGTTTTTCCACAAAATGGTTAACTTTTCCATCCTCATCCATCTCAATGTTACCAAAACGCCCAGGTGTTTGGATACTGGTTAGGGTAGCCAGTTTGCCATGTCTTTTATGAAATTGTACCAACTTTTCAATATCAATATCTGCTACACCATCACCATAAGTAAGCATAAAGGTTTCATCCTTCACGTACTTTTGTATTTTCTTAATCCTTCCTGCAGTATTAGTGCTTAATCCAGTATCAACCAAGGTAACCTTAAAAGATTCTGAATTGGAAAAATGTACATCAACCTTATTTTTCTCGATATCAATCGAAACGTCAGAATTATATAAATAGTAATTTAAGAAATATTCTTTGATACTTTGCGCTTTGTAGCCCAGGCACAATACAAAATCGTTATAGCCATAAGCTTCGTAGATCTTCATGATGTGCCATAAGATGGGTTTACCTCCAATTTCAACCATCGGTTTTGGACGAGCTTCAGTCTCCTCCATTAATCTGGTACCTAAACCACCTGCTAGTATTACTACCTTCATATTTTTTACGTTATATACTTATTTGTACATTTTCTGTTAAAGGATGCGTGCAACATAATAAAAATTCATCTGCCGCAAGATCATCACGCTCTTTACTTAATCCAATCATTTTAGCATCACCATTAATCAGTTTACCTTTACAGGTGCTACAATTACCGGTTTGGCAAGAATAAGGCAGTTCAATATCTGCATTTAATGCAGCTTCTAAAATGCTTTTACCTTTTGAAACCTCCAATGAATAATGCGTACCTTCAAAATCTATTAAGATGTTTTGCGTATGCACATCTTCAAAATCTTTTGGATCCTTAACCAACTCAAAATCCTCTGAGAATACATTTATTAAAAATCCATATTTAGCCTGTATGGCCTTTTTTACAGACTCTTTTAAACCTGCCGGTCCGCATATGAAATGCGCACATTGATTCGGATCAAGTGCATCATCCAGTATTTGTAAAGCCTTATCCTGATCAATTCTACCCTGAATTAAATGTGGATGACTTTCATCGACAAATATTTTAGTATGAAAATTCCTCACCACTAAACGTTCAGGGTATTGTGTGCTTAATTGCTTAATTTGATCTCCAAATATGGTCGTTTCATGGTTTTTATTGCCATAATTTAAATGCACTTTCACATTTTCTTTCGCAATCAGTATATATTTAATGATGGAGATCAATGGTGTAATGCCACTACCAACCCCCCAAAAAAACACATCCGTGCACGCACTATCTTCCTCAAAAATAAAGTCACCCATCGGCGGCATCACCTCAATGGAATCACCAATTTTAACCATATCATTGATATGATTGGATACCAATCCATTTTCTACCCGTTTAACGGTAATCTCTAAAAAAGAATCAACTCCTGGGCATGAAGAAAAAGAATAGGGCCGAATATAACGCCTCCCATTAATTCTAAAGATCAAGGTCAGGTACTGTCCTGCCAAATATTTGATTTTCTTTAGCGCCGGCTGCTTAAAGCACAAAGTAACTGTGTCTTTAGTTTCCTTTCTAATATCAGCAACTTTTAGCGTGTAGTTCATTTTTTTTTAATAAGTATTCTTATCAGTGAAGAAAATAATGATTTAAATTATTTATTGGCAGCTCAATTATTACGCGGTTAAGCATTTCTTGATCAAATTATTTAATCAAATTGATTTTTGATCTTATATCCATGAGATTTAAGCAGAGTTTCTTTTCTAAAGTGCTCTACATCAGCAGCTACCATCTCTTTCACTAATGCAGCCAAATCGTATTTCGGTTCCCAGCCTAACTTCGTTTTTGACTTAGTAGGATCACCGATTAACAAATCCACTTCTGTTGGGCGGAAGTAAGCCGGATCAACACCAACTACTTCTGTGCCTGCTGCAATCTGAAAGTCAGGATGAGCACAGCTCACAACATATCCTTTTTCTTTTACACCTTCGCCTTTGAATGCTATAGTAATTCCCACTTCTGCAAAGGCCATACGAACAAATTCACGAACCATTGTGGTTACACCTGTTGCAATCACATAATCTTCCGGAACATCTTGCTGCAGGATTCTCCACATTGCCTCTACATAGTCTTTTGCATGCCCCCAATCACGTTCTGCATTTAAATTACCTAAGTATAGTTTTTCCTGTAAGCCCTGGGCAATTTTTGCAACCGCACGGGTAATTTTCCTGGTCACGAATGTTTCTCCTCTTAGCGGGCTTTCGTGATTGAATAGAATTCCATTGCACGCAAACATCCCATAAGCCTCGCGATAGTTTTTAGTGATCCAAAAACCATAAATTTTAGCTGCTCCATATGGTGAACGTGGATAGAACGGTGAGCTTTCATCATAAAAACCTTTAGCATTTTTATTCTCCGGCATGCCGCCATACAGTTCAGAAGTAGAGGCTTGGTAAACTCGGGTCTTTTTTTCCAAACCCAGGATTCTTACCGCTTCCAGTATCCTCAGTGTTCCGATACCATCTACATTAGCTACATATTCAGGAGAATCAAAGGACACTTTAACATGGCTCATAGCACCTAAATTATAAATTTCATCCGGCTGCACCTCTTGAACAATCCTGATTAAATTAGTCGAATCTGTTAAATCTCCATAGTGCAATTTAAATCTAACTTTTTCTTCATGGAGATCTTGATATAAATGATCAATACGATCTGTATTGAATAAAGAGCTTCTTCTCTTGATCCCATGAACCATGTAGCCTTTTTCAAGAAGTAATTCCGCAAGATATGCACCATCTTGTCCTGTAATGCCAGTTATTAATGCAACTTTCATTTATAATTATTTTAATATTTTATTTAAATCTATTCTTAAATGCGGTGAATAAATTTGGTTTTGTAGTTTCTCCATAAGTACCATAACCATAGCCATAGCCATAATACTTACTAACAATATCATTAACTACAATACCCATATTTTTCATTTTACCCGTCTTGTTTAAGTCCTCAACTATTGATAATTGATCCTTTCTAGTTACTTTCTGTCTCACAAGGTAAAGTGTGGCATTTGAATAAGGAGCTAATAATTGGGCATCTGTTATAATTCCTATTGGTGGTGCATCTAATATGATATAATCAAACTGCTTTTTTAACTCCTCCATTAGTTTAGGCATATGCTCGCTCATTAAGGTTTCTGCAGGATTTGGCGGTAAGGGTCCTGAAGATATAATAAACATATTTCTATTTATTGATAAAGGCTTAACTATGTCAGATATTTTCACATCATCGCTTATTGTATAGTTGCTAAAACCTACATCATTAGTCACTCCTAATTTTGCAGATAAGCCAGGCTTCCTTAGATCAAGCTCCATTAACAGAACTTTTTTTCCAGCCAAAGCTAAAATATTTCCAAGATTAATCGCCGTAAAGGATTTACCTTCACCACTCATACTGGAAGTTAACAAGATTACATTTTCGCCTGCATTCTTAAGATAAAATGAAAGATTTGTTCTCAATGCCCTAAATTGTTCAGAAATAGCTGACCGGTTTTGATTAGCTACAATTAAATTATCATCACTGGTATTGTGACTAATTTCTCCAATAACTGGAACAGTAGTTAATGCAGTTATTTCTTCCTTGGTAGTAATCGTTATATTGAACAGCTCAAGTCCAAATATCAATAATATAGGTATCATTAAACCTGCAACAAATCCTGCACCATAAATTACATTTTTTTTGGGGCTGATCGGCGCAACCCTTGCTTTAGGAGGGTCAATAGTTTTAGCTACAGAAATATTAGAAGTCTTTGAAATCGCAGTTTCTTCTGCTTTCTGCATTAAGAATATATATAGTTCTTGCTTTATTTGTTGATTACGGGCAAGTTTTAGATAGTTTTTTTCTACTTGGGGAACACCAGAAATTTGTCCTTCAGCTTGGGTTAATTGGCTTTTAATTTTATTCTTTGTAATAATATAGCTATTTTTCGAACTTTGAATATTAGAAAGTATATCACCTCTTAAGCCAGCGATTTGCTTATCTATATTCAAAATAAATGGACTTTCTTCTGTCACACCAAGTAATTGCTTCTCTCTTTCAATCAGTAGCGCATTATATTGCGTCATTAAATTCGAAAATACTAAGTCTTGAGGGAGTAATGATGATGGAAAGACTCGTTTATTATTTACATTATCCTTAAGGTATTTTTCCAAATCATTTAGCACATTGATTTGAGTCTCAGTTTTCGCAAGATCAGACGCAAATTCAGATGTATTCTGAACTAACACTTTGCCTTGTTCGGACATATCTGCTAATCGGTTTTCTTGCTTAAAACTTTCAACCTTATTCTCCACATCGCCTAATTCACCAGCAATTTTGTTTAGTCTTTCTTTAATGAATTTATAAGTACTGTCAGCTATTGCATTTTTATCACTTAGATTGGCAGCTGTATACCTGCTTATTAATGTATTTAATATGTCTTCACCTTTCTGTGGCAGAGGATAAGAAAGACCTAGATCTACAATGCTTACTTGTTTATTAGATACTGCGACCGACAATTGCCGCATCAGTTCAGCTACCCGGCTATCAATTGAACTAACTGAAATAACATACTCTTCATCGCTAATTGGTCCAATCTGGCTTGGATCGATCTGAAGTACACCAACTTTATTAACACTAAATTTCTCACCCCATGAAATTTCCTTTTCAAAATTTTTAGATGATATTTTCAACCTGTTCCCACCTAACCGTTGTACGACAAACTGCGTGGAACTTATAGTATCAACAGCTTTTAAGATAGATAATTTAAATGGAGGCTGGTAAAGTTCCCGCCTTACTAGATTAGTTTTGAGGGAGTATACTATATTTAGTTGCATTTGACGAACAACCTGCTCCATTAAAAATCGCGTCTTCAAAATTTCCGCCTCATTATCTACAGAATTTTTTGAACCTAATAACCCCCCCAGATCCATCAACATGCCGGTTTGCTTACCTAGCCCCCCACCTTTTTCATCATCATTTACTAATATTTTCGCAGTTATTTGATAGATTGGAGCAGTATAACGGGTATATAAAAATGCTACTATTAAGCAAATTACAATACTAAGTATAAACCAAATCCATTTGTCAATTAGTTTATTAAATATTTCTTTTAAATTGATGCTATCATCAACTTCTAAAACTTTGTCCATATTCTTGTAAAGAAATTATTAGATTAAACCTATTTAAAACTTGATATAGCTAAAACAATTACAGATATTACAGAAGCAATCACGCCAATCGTTTGAATTTGGGCGGAGTTAGAAGCAGATACCTTACGTTTGTTAGGCTCTACATAAATCACATCATTTTGTTTTAAATAATAAAACGGACTATTGAAGATATTACTAGAATTAAGGTCTAGGCGAGCAAATTCTTTTTTCCCATCATTATCACGAACGATTAACACATTATCTCGTTTACCATATATTGTTAAATCGCCTGCAAGACTTAAAGCATCTAAAATAGATACCTTCTCATTGGGTAGTGTGTATGCTGAAGGCGCGTTTACTTCCCCTAATATACTTACCTTAAAATTAGCAAACCTCAATTGTACATTCGGTTGTTTGTAAACTTCGGATGACTTTTCACGGATCAGTTCCCTTGCTTGGTATGTTGTTAATCCAGCTACTTTTAACTTGCCAACGAGAGATAATTCTATCTCTCCATTTTTATCTACTAAAAACCCAGTACTTTGAGTAGCTAAACTAGTGTTAGTATTGCCACCGAGCGTAGGTGTTGAGGCGGCCTGATTGATAATGGCCCCACTCTGAGGATTTAGTGTAAAAATATTTATGCTGAGTATATCATCAGGCTGGATAGTTGGCTCAGTAAATGCAGCGGCATTTTCTAATTTAGCCTGATTTACAGATTGTATATCCTGGAAATAGGCTATCTTCTTATTACTTACACAAGAAGATGTTAGGGTTGTTATAAAAAGAATTGTTAAATAACTTAACCCTTTAATCACATTATATTTTTTATTCATAGATATATAATCTATCCAAAGTAATAAAGGCACTTCGAACAGCTTGCAAACTTAATCATTTAATTGTAAAATCGAAAAATGATGAGTTTAGTTTGCTTTTAATTTTGCGCGTTAATAATATAAAACCCTACCATGAACTTGTATCAGTTTACTTAGACCAGAATAGAACCAAAAATTTCTTGGTTTTTAAATTCATACGAACCAATTAAATCGTATAATTTACCCGATTGAACTGCCTCAGTTAGGGTCTTTAAATGTTTATCGTGATGTAAATCCGTACCAGCTAAATCATACATTTTTTCTTTTAATAATGAATCAGCTAATTGTTTTACCTCTTTTCCATAATATCCCAAAACAGATAACAGATTCAATTGCAGTAAACAGCCCTTTTCTTTAAACCTTTTTAATCTGCTTTTATCTTTAAAGTAAAAAGTATAACGTTCTGGATGTGCCAGAATGGGTTGGTATCCTTTGATCTCGATATCAAATATCGTTTTACTGATATTGGGTGTCTCCGTTAAATAAGACATTTCAATTAAAAGATGCTTTTGGCTTAAAGTACAAAGTGGTAAATTCAGATTGAAATCCTGATCGACCATGTATTCAGCAGCCGCACCTAATTTTAAAGATATATTTTGTTGCGTCATTTCTGCTTGCAACAAAGCTTTTGCGCTTTTAATCGTTTCAGGCGTATTCGGATACAGTTCTTTAAAAATGTGTGGTGTGGCAATTAGTTGATCGAAACCCAGTTCCTGTAAGGATTTAACAAAACGCACAGAAGTAGCCACATCTGGGGAACCATCATCGATACCTGGCAAGATATGTGAATGAATATCAATGCCTAGCCAGGAGATATCAGTTACCTTATTCTTTTTTGTAAAAAAACTTAACATATTTATAACAATGGAATATCAAATTAACCCGCCTTATCATAATCACTCGTTTATAAACGAAATAATCACGACAATAATATGCGAATTGAAAGTATTATTTATAGAACAATAAAAGTATTATAATTAACGAGTTAAATTTAAGGAAATTTGCGCTATTTTCCAATAAAGAGTAGATTAAATCAGACAAATAGTCGAAAACGATGCTTTAAAAAGAATTTACAGCTTAATTTACGCAAGAGAATTAACAAAAACATAACTTACACGCTATTAACAGTATTTCAGAAATGTAATTCTAAATAGTTAAGGCTTTAAAATATCCCTCTTTTAAATATTCGTCCCTTTTCATTAAATGAAAATCAAAAATTACCTATCTGTCGGAGCAGCGCGGCTAAGGTGGCAAAACCAAGACCTCAGTCTCGCTCCGTTTATCAGATTGCTTTACCGACATCGGTACAGGCTTGCCCGCTCAATTCTGGCAATAATCCAATAGCTATCGGATTATGGCCATTAAGATCAGTTTACTGAGCAATCGCCCCCCCGGCTGCGCGAGAATGACGCACGGTGTTAATGATCCCACTCATAGCCAAAATGAGCAGGTTGGAAGCGAAGTGCCTATAACCTGGCATCCACCAAATTCCTGTCGATAAAGGATTTGGTATCAAAAATGAGTGTCCCTTTTTCCTTAATACTGCTATAATCAATATCTAAAAACTGCTGGTGCGCCACAGCAAGGATAACAGCATCGTAATGTTTAAACTGACCATCATCAATCATTTCGATGCCATACTCCGTTTTCACTTCATCAATATTGGCCCATGGATCATATACATCAACATCCATACTAAAAGCTTTCAGTTCTTTATAAATGTCAATTACACGGGTATTACGCGTATCAGGACAATTTTCTTTGAAAGCGAAACCTAATATGAGTGCCTGAGCACCATTAATTACCTTATCTCTGGCCACCAGCATCTTGATGACCTTATTGGCCACAAACATGCCCATATTGTCATTTACCCTCCGGCCAGATAGGATCACTTCTGGCTTATAACCCAAAGCCTCCGATTTGTGCGCCAAATAATAAGGATCTACACCGATACAATGGCCACCAACCAAACCGGGTTTGTAATTGAGGAAATTCCACTTGGTTGCAGCAGCAGCTAATACATCTGCTGTATCAATGCCCATGCGATCGAAAATTAAGGCCAGTTCGTTTACAAAAGAGATATTCACATCCCGTTGTGCATTTTCGATGGCTTTCGAAGCCTCCGCAACTTTAATGCTGGGTGCGAGATGGGTACCAGCCGTGATAATCGAAGCATAAAGCTGGTCGATCTCCAGGGCTATTGCAGGGGTGGAGCCTGAAGTAACCTTTTTAATTTTAGTAAGCGTATTAACTTTATCGCCTGGGTTGATCCGTTCCGGCGAATAACCGCAGAAAAAATCGATATTATATTTTAGTCCTGAAATCTTTTCCAATACTGGCACGCAATCTTCTTCGGTGCAACCCGGATAAACAGTTGATTCGTAAATGACGATATCACCAGCTTTAAGCACAATCCCCAGCATCTTGCTGGCCACAAGCAAAGGTTCCAGATCTGGCCTTTTCAGGTGATCGACAGGGGTTGGCACAGTTACAATATAGATGCTGCAAGCGGCAAGATCAGCTAGATGAGCACTCAGTATTAAACCTGTTTCAGATCCGGCAAGTACAGCCTCTAGATCTTCCAGGTTAGCTTCATTTGTCCGATCCTCTAATTGATTTAACTCCGCTACACGGCTCTCATTGGTATCAAAACCAATGACCTGATACTTTTTAGCAAATTCGATAGCCAGTGGCAACCCAACGTAACCTAAACCAATAACTGCGATTTGCTTTTTCTTGTTCATAGATGCGCAAATATAGGGAAAAGCTTTAGGCTTTAATATTGAACTTTAACTAGAACCATGAGGAAACAAATTCAAAACCAGAAAAGATTATCTGAGCGGAGCATTAATTTTAATGGACTACTTTTTAATGCTTTAACTATACTTTTAAGAGATTTTATTACGCATTTTCACTAAACGTGTTGTATTTTCGCGTGCATTTAAAAAACAAACATTGGAAAAAAGCGCTAAAATTTATATTGCAGGCCACAGAGGTATGGTAGGTTCTGCCATTCACCGTAAATTACAGAGAGAGGGTTACACCAATCTGATTATCAAAACATCAACTGAGCTGGATCTTCGTGATCAGAAAGCCGTAGCAGATTTCTTCGCTGAAGAAAAACCTGACTATGTATTTCTTGCTGCAGCAAAAGTAGGCGGCATTGTGGCCAATAATACTTATCGTGCAGATTTCCTTTACGAGAACTTAGCCATCCAGAACAATATGATCCACAGTGCTTACGTAAACGAAGTAACGAAATTGATGTTTCTGGGCTCGAGTTGCATCTATCCAAAAATGGCTCCTCAGCCTTTGAAGGAAGACTACTTGTTAACTGGCACTTTAGAGCATACCAACGAACCTTATGCCATTGCTAAAATTGCGGGTATTAAAATGTGTGATGCTTATCGCGATCAATACGGCTGTAACTTCATTTCTGTAATGCCAACAAACCTTTATGGTTACAATGATAACTATCACCCACAAAATTCACACGTATTACCAGCTTTAATCCGCAAGGTGCACGAGGCGAAGATTAATAATGAGAAAGAAGTTGTCGTGTGGGGATCAGGCTCACCAATGCGTGAATTCCTGTTTGCAGATGATTTAGCGGAAGCTTGTTATTTCTTAATGGAAAATTACAACGAGTCGCACTTAATTAATATTGGTACTGGCGGAGACCTAACCATTAAAGATTTAGCCTTATTAATCAAAGATGTACTGGGCTTTAAAGGCGAACTGGTATTTGATGCGAGCAAACCTGATGGGACACCTAGAAAGCTGATGGATGTAAGCAAATTGCATGCATTGGGCTGGAAACATACAATTGAGCTGAGGGAAGGTATCCAGTTAGCTTATCAGGATTTTCAGAGTAGATACTAAGAAAGACCAAAGAGTTTAGAAAGCTTAATTCCTTTAACCACAAAGGGCACAAAGAGAAGGCGCGAAATACGCAGAGTTGGATGGAGCGACTCTAAAATCGGCGTCATCTCGACTGAAGCGCAGCGAAATAGAGAGATCTATGCTAGTTAGATTTAGCTTCGCTGAGCACTACGTGGTTCTCGACTACGTTGCACTCCGCTCGAAATGACGATACTTCGAGGAGAACTAAAATTACCCCTAAAGCCGATAACGCACTAAAAAAAATCACCATTCAATACAATTGTATTGAATGGTGATTTTTTTTATAACTGAATTAAACTAAAGTAGAACTTCTTATTTAATCTGCTTTAACAGGTAACTACCATACCCACTTTTAACTAACGGAGTAGCAATAGCTTTTAGCTGTTCTGCATCGATAAAGCCCATACGGTAAGCGATTTCTTCGATACAACCAATTTTTAAGCCTTGTCTTTCTTCAATGATCTGAACAAATTGTCCGGCTTGCATTAAAGAGGTAAAAGTTCCGGTATCTAACCAGGCTGTTCCACGGCTCAATACACCTACTTTTAATTTACCACGTTCTAGGTATACGCGATTTACATCGGTAATTTCGTATTCTCCACGTGGCGAAGGTTTAATGTTTTTTGCAATTTCTACCACCTCATTATCATAAAAGTATAATCCAGGCACTGCATAGTCTGATTTCGGCTGGATTGGCTTTTCTTCAATCGAAATGGCCTTTTTATTTTCATCAAACTCCACAACACCGTAACGTTCAGGATCAGCAACCTGATAGGCAAATACCACACCGCCATCGGGATCGGAACTGGCCTGTAATAATTTTGCCATACCATCTCCATGGAAAATATTATCGCCCAGTACTAAGGCTACTTTATCTTTTCCTATAAATTCTTCACCGATCACAAAAGCCTGCGCTAAACCATTAGGTTCTGCCTGCACTGCATAACTAAATTTACAGCCCAAAGAAGCACCATCGCCCAATAATTTTTCAAAATTTGGCAGATCGTGTGGGGTAGAGATAATCAGAATTTCTTTTATCCCAGCCAACATTAAGGTAGATAGCGGATAATAGATCATCGGTTTATCGTAAACCGGCATCATTTGCTTGCTACAGGCAAGGGTTAAGGGATGTAAACGGGTTCCGCTGCCACCAGCTAAGATTATACCTTTCATATTTTAGTCATTAGT
>Ga0157370_10001431_pt1 | contig 29595 bp, 24 predicted proteins | sample C35metaG_FD_113463 | JGI IMG/M metagenome (GOLD analysis project Ga0157370, IMG submission 113463) | Corn rhizosphere microbial communities from Kellogg Biological Station, Michigan, USA - C3-5 metaG | ecosystem: Host-associated > Plants > Roots > Rhizosphere > Soil | place: USA: Michigan...
ATCCATCGCCCCCTAAATTGAAGTACGCATGATTCGTGAGATTGACCACAGTGGTCCTATCGCTACTGGCGGTGTAGTCGATCTGTAATCTGTTACCTTGCAAAGTAAAGTGAGCTGAGATCCAAAGGTTGCCTGGAAAACCCATGTCTCCGTCCTCGCTCTCCAACGTGAACTCAACGCCGGATTGGTTCCACCGTAGATGAGATAGAAGTACCCATCTTGCTTACGCCAATCAGAGATAGCTCCGGCATTATAAAGAACCTCCCGGTTAAAGCTTTCGGTGGGGACATTTAGTTTCATCCCCTTCCCCCACTCCAACGGATGCTTGGGGTCCAAGAGCGTATACATATATCCGTCGTGTCCGCCGGGGTAGGCCGACGTGACCACATTCAGCTTGCCATCGATCCAGATGAATTCGAAGTTCTCGTGGATCAACCCGTTCTCTTTTCCGTCAGCCATCTTGAGGGTTGGATAGCCGGAGCCGACGTAGCTCCATGGCCCGCTCAGGCTTTTTGCCTCTGCAAGTTGAGCCCGCAATCCATATCTCCAGGGAGGGATTTGACTCTTCTCTACGGCTTCTCGCCTCGGCAAGTCGCGCGGTCTTACGGCTTCCTTCCACATTGCATAATACCTGTTACCATTACGGGTTACGGTAAGATCGTCTACGCCGTGACCAGCAGTCAAATTACTTGCGAACGGTTGGCGCGGCGACCAATGGACGAGGTCAGGCGAGGTCATGTAGAAGAGCTGGTGAGGTTTTTTATCATCATTCCCGCCCCACGAATTAAACGAGAGCTCCCAGAGGTTTCCCAGTTTTTGCACGTCTGGCGAGCACATGCCGACAAAACCATCTGCCTGACCGTCAAAATTTATAACAGGCTCGGAATATGTCTTAAAGTCGCGTGTCGTGACTTCGACGACGTGGCTGCGTAGCTGGCCATAGTCCTCATAGAACGCTGAGAAGAATACATAAAACACTCCGTCTTTCTGCGCCAGGGCAAAGTCCTTGATCGACCAGCCTGGGTAGGAGAGAAGCGGGTTATGCAGGTTGGCCCAATCAATAAATGGCTTCTTCGGAGCGCTCCACGCTGGAGGAATCAGAAAAAGAACACAGGCAATTGCGATCAGCTTTACCTTCATTTGAGTGACCTCGTTGAGACCATTTCTTACGTTCGGACGGGATCCGCGGGCTCTTTGACTGCGGCCATCGCGGTCAAAAGCGGCATTCCTTAAAGAACTACATTTTCGCTCGTTTTTCAGTATCTGCAAAGACTAGAAAAGGAATTGCAGGCCGACCTGAATTGCGCGCGCAGGTGACGAACTCGTAATTGTTCCAAATGCGTTCGATCCCGTCGTGCTATTCGGCTGGGCCAGGTTTGGATGATTGAGAACATTGAAAAAGTCGCCGCGAAGTTCGAGGTGTGGATTTTCTCCCAGAGGGATAGGCAACGGAAAATTTTTCATCAGACCAGAGTCCAGATCCCAATAACCAGGGCCGCGAAGGATATTTCTGCCGGAGTTTCCAAATTGATAAGCAGCGGGGCTTGCAAACGCTGTGGTGTCAAACCAATGGGCAATCGTCTGCTGGCCGGAAGGCAGAGTACCCTTCCCTATACGGTCGGGAAACAGATTGCCGGCCAGTGAATTACTTGTATTCGCTCCCCCCTGATATACGGTGAACGGCGACCCCGAATTTGCCGAGAAGTTAGCTGATGTACGCCAGCCACCCAATATCGCGTCCAGGATGCCCTTGCGGTTGAGATAGGTTCTGCCTTTGCCAACCGGTAGCTCATATACGGTTGCGAGGACGAAACGGTGTGCTTGGTCGAATTGCGAGAGAGCATGCGACCGGGATGGATCGCTTGCGATCTGGTACTCGCCTCCCGACCCGGTCGTCAGATCATAGGACGAATCATCGAACGATCTGGAGAGCGTATAGTTCGTGAGAAATGTTAACCCGTGCGAAAAGCGCCTCTGTGCCTGAATCTGGAGAGCGTTATAGATTGAACCCGCATCGTTGAACAGCGTCGTTATCCCTTGGAATTGCGGGAATGGCCTCTTTGACTGCGCATTGCCAGGCCCCAGAAGGCTCTCGGGCACCTGGTTCAGATCTCGCGGGAACAGCAGATCCTCCCCTTTATTGCCGACGTAAGAGATCTCCAATGTCGTGTTTCTGGATAATTGTTTTTGCAGACTAACCTGCCACTGCATCACGCGGGCCTGCGAGGCGTGATAGGGCCAGTAGCTGGTTGACTGTCCGTTCAGCACCGCTCCGGTGTTCTTCGATGGATCCGGAAGTGGATACGGCGGAGGCCCTTGGGAGAGCTGAAAGACCGGAGTGTGCAGATCAGTCGTTTGCAGGCTTTGCTGAATGGCATAACCGGGCGGCGTGGTATTGAAGTTACGCTGCGTGCTGATGGGAACGATAAAGACGCCGTAGGCTCCCCGCGCTACCCAACCACTTGCCACGGTCCATGCAAAACCGATGCGCGGTGAGAATAACGTTGGATGATTTTGCTGGAGCAGCTTGCTACCGGAGTTAGCGAAGATGATCGCTCCGGGCGAGTTGGTGGCGGGGTTGATCGAAGTCGGGCTGAAGTTGGAGAGCCTATCGTGTGCTTCGCTGAATCCTCCTTCAAAGTTGTAACGTATCCCGGCATTTACCGTGAGATTTCGCGTGACATGAAAGTCATCCTGAATAAATCCAGCGATCGACGTGCGCCTAGCTCCAAATGTAATGGGAGCAGCAGTAAGTGAGTACGAGTTTGGAAGCCCCAAAAGGAAATCCGCGTAGCCCTGTCCAGTAAAGAGTCCCGAGAAGCCGAACGACCCTGAACTCCAGGTGGCAAGAGTGTTGTATTGGTATTTGTTGAGCGCCCCCCCCAATTTTACGGTGTGCCGTCCTTTCACCCAGGTAAAATTGTCACTGTATGCGAAGGTGTTCTGCGTGCCACCACCGATCTTTCCTGGCGAAAGGCTGGTTGGCACTACGCCACTGATTGTGATTGTTGGAAAGTAATCCGGCGGCACGTTGTTGAGCCCCAATTTGCTGGGGAAGTTCTGTCCCCCACTGGGAGCGAACGTGTTGTAGTGTTGACGCACGAAGTTAATGCGAGCTTCGTTGATCGCTGTCGGACTCAGCGTCCAGCGGTCAGAGACAGCCCACTGCTGACTATTGACGATCTGGTTCCCGCAGCGCTCACTCCCGTAACATATCGGCTGCTTGCCCCAGGAGCTTTGCCACTGAGTGGTGCTGAAAAAGATCTGCAAAGAAGCCGAGATCTGGTTGGAGGGAGAAAGAGCATAGTCGACCTTTCCATTGTAGAAAGGATTCTTAGGGACCTGAGGGGTCGCATTGTTGAAGTTATTTCCCAGTCCCGCCAGATTAGGCTCCGGGAAGTATGCCTGAATGGCCTTTGCCACAGGGTCAATCCTATCTTGGGGGATTTGGTTGCCTGCAAATGGAAGCCCGGTCATCGGATCTTTAATCACTGGAAGTCCAGCAAAATTTCCGCTCTTCACGGCGTCAGTAGGTGTGGTATGCACATTGATCGTCGAATTTGGATTAAGAGTGTTTTGATAACTAAAAAAGAAAAATACCTTATCGCGCTGAATGGGGCCGCCGATGGTACCCCCAAACTGGTGATAGTGAAGGGGGGGATTAGTCAAGGCAAACCTATTGCGCGCATTGAAAGCATTGTTTTTCAAGAACTCAAATAGCGACCCATGAAACTGATTTGACCCGCTCTTTGTAATGATATTGAGCACGGATGTCCCGTTTTCATACTCTGCTCCGAAGTTATCCTGCACGACTGCAAACTCTGCTATAGCCGAGAGCGGGGGTACAAATGCGGAGAAATTTTCGGATTGTGGAAGAATGACTGACCCGCCGTTGACGGTTGTCGAGATGCTGAAGGCGCGGTTGCCATTGATGCTACGGCGCCCCGGGTCGGGGCTTGCGTTTACTCCACTTTGAGCGGACGATGTTCCGGCAGCGAGCGTCGCTAATGACGATGGATCGCGGCCTACTAGCGGCAGATTTTCTACCATCGTATTGGAGATGTTCGTTCCACGCTGAGAGTCACTCTGATTCAGTAATGGCGTAGCTTCGACTGTAACGCTCGATTGAGTTGCACCTACCTGCAACGCGACATCGATCCTCGCATTCTGGTTCAATTGAAGTTCCAGATTAGTTTTCTCGGCAGTCTGAAAGCCGGCGCGCTCATATCGAACAGAATATTTTCCGGGGGGCAAAAAAGGAATGTCGTAATATCCCGACTGATTGGTGGTTCCTTTCAGGATGACCCCCGTCTGCGTGTTCGTCACAGAAACAATCGCCTCCGGAATGACCCCTCCGCTCGAGTCTGTCACAGTTCCCACTAACTCCGCAGTGGTCCGATTCTGCGCAATCGCAACACCTGCGCATAACGTAACCGCACAAACTGCAGCGAGGAATATACGTCTAAGCTGTTTCATGATTGGCTCTCCAACTAATGCGCGTGCACTGCACTACTTCGCAAAGCATATGCCGGACCGTACATGAGAGTCTTTCGCTGAAACGGACAAAGTTGTGTCCAAAACGGAAACAACGGTTGCAATAACTGGCTCACCACTACATAAACCTCACTGAAAATTTGCAGCAATCGGTCTCGGACCAATCTCTTTGGTGGGGCCTGCGAAGTATCTGCGGTAACAAGCTCCTGGCAGTACGCTACCCCACTGCCACACGCGAGAGGCAGAGGCGAGGTTGACAAGAATATATCAAGTGGCTATACATAGCTACCTTCGTCACACGAAAGTTACCCTCGTACGCATAGGGTTACACGGAGACATTTTCCATAGGAGAAGCTACTTACAAATGCCAGAATTCATATCTCGCTCCCGGCGATGGTTTTTATCTTCCGTCATCCCTGCAGCTGCAGCCTTAAAGGTAAGCTCAGCTGCGCTCGTGCAGAATCATTCTGACAGGTCTAAGGGATCGCGAACTAACCACGAACCGATAGGCGAAAGAGCCAGTTGGATGCGAAAGGCACACTGGGGCGTGATGACTCACTATCTGGCGGATTGGATTGCCAAAGAGACAGGGAAGGACATGACTGTCGCGACATGGAACGGTCTTATCGACGATTTTGATGTAGAAGGATTGGCCAACCAGATCAAAGATACTGGTGCCGGATATCACCTAGTCAGCATTGGCCAGAACTCCGGGTACTATCTCTCTCCCAACGCGGCCTATGACCGCTTTGTCGGTACTCATCCCAGTAAATGCTCAAAGAGAGATCTCATCGCCGACCTGTATAAGGCTCATCAAAAGAATGGCGTCAGGATGATGGTCTATCTTCCATCTGGAGGTCCGGCGCGGGACCATGCCGCAATCAAGGCTCTCGGATGGCAACCAGGGGCACACCGAAACGCCGAGTTTCAGATCAAATGGCAACAGGTGATTCGGGAATGGTCGGAGCGGTGGGGCACAAACGTCTCCGGCTGGTGGTTCGACGGCTGCTATTGGCCCAACACAATGTACCGCAGATCTGCTCCAAACTTTGCTACCTTCGCGGCTGCCGCACGGGCAGGAAACCCGCAGAGCGCGGTGGCCTTCAATCCGGGCGTATTCCACCGTATTCTCTCCATGTCTCCATATGAGGATTACACCGCCGGAGAGATTGACCTCCCGGAGGAAATCATGGTTCGTCGTGCTGAAGATGGCAATATCGATGGTGCCCAGCTTCAAATCCTGAGCCACCTGGGAGAGAAATGGGGCATGGGCTCGCCCCGGTTTTCAACCGAGCAAGTGGTGGCGTGGGTGCGCAAACTGGAGGACCAGGGTGGAGCATTTACCTGGGATGTCCCCGTAACGATAAATGGACGAATCTTGTCTTTATTTATCGACCAACTTACTGCTATTGGTCAAAACAGTGATGCGTAGGTCACTTCCCGGTTTATTGGGAAGCATCTGGAACAGACCAATGGATGAGGTCCTTCGATCTGGCTAATCCCAGCCTATTCCATCCGCGGCGAGCATACGTTTCGCCTTCCGTGTGCCCAGCGTATATCAGATAGTAATAGCCGTCATATTGCCTCCAGTCGTAAAGAGCGGATGCATTTGCAACATTCACCGTGTTGAATTTTTCCATGGGGATATTGAATGTGTATCCCCTCGTCCATCTGAGCCATTTCGAACCGTGTTCCAGCTTATAGAGGTACGGGGCCTGCGGGATATAGTCCGTGGTCAGCAGATACCATTCATGATTGGCGTGGAAGAATTCATAGTTTTCATGCAGCAGCCCGTTGTCTTTCCCGTCGCGCATCAGTAGCACGGGGAGACCGTCGCCCACAAAGCGGAATGGCCCATCGAGGGAAGTAGAAAACGCCATCCTCGGGCGTTTTGGTGTTCCGGGCCTCTGTTCCTTATATGCAAGATAGTAGCTGCCATCGGCAACCGTGAGAGCGGCGTCGATAGCATGTTGATCAGAACCAGGTCCCGTCAAATTGAGAGCCAAAGTATGACGCGCCGACCAGTGAACAAGATCGTCTGAAGTCATATAAAAGAGCCGATTTCGTTTACCTGGCTTGTCTCCCCAGGAGTTGAAAGTCATCACATATTTTCCATTAAGCTGCTGCACATCTGGAGAACACATGCCAATCCATCCTTCTTCTGCGCCGTCGAGATTGAAGATAGGTCGTGAAAAATTCTTGAAATCTCGGGTGCTGACTTCGACAACATGTGATCGTATGCGACCTCTATCCTGATAGAAGGCGGAGAAGAATACATAGAACGTACCTTCACGGTATGCCATCGCAGCATCTTTTATTGACCAGTCGGGATACGATAGGACTGGATTGCTTAAACTGTTCCACTCGATAAAAGGCTTCTTTTGTGCCACTACTGTTGTTCCGTAAACAACGAGGAGAAACAGCAGCAATGTCGATTTTAGGGGTTGCATTCTATTTTCCCTTTTACTGTTAGCAGAGTGAGTGATCTGTGATCTATCTTTACTCAAATTAGACAATGCTTACGCGGAGCTTCGTACGCCTAGCATTGAATCAGGCGGACCATGTTGATAGTTGAAGTATAGTGCTATCCCAACAAGGTGGTGACGTCCACAGGTGAGTTAGCACACCATATATCCCCCGTGCCCGCTGCAAGATCACTGCTCTTTGGAGATACGTAGATCTGCGCTTGCGTAGCGATTACACAACGCACTACCGGCAGCAAGACCGGAAGCAGAATGTCGCTGAGATAATTTCCGATGCGCGAGAGGATAGCACTTCGGAGATTCATGGCAAACTTCTCCGTCTCGCGCGGGGTTGCCGGCAAAAGTCTGTACCTGGAATGTTGACCTGCATGTAGCTATTTCTATCACGGTATATTCGACATAATTTTTGCAAACAAAAGCCTATTTTTTGTCGAAACCGGATACGGCGATTCCCCTGAGCATTCAATAAATCCCTCAGTCGAAGGAGCCCCTAGTCTCGAAGTTTCCGCAATTCATAGTAGTGCAGCCTGGGATAAGCTCTTTATCTTTCGATGACTTAGCCTTTATAGACCCCAAACGACTTAACTTTGTCTCTATTTGGCACAGGATCAAACTGGAGGATAGATTTGAACTTGATTTCATACTGAAAATCTGTCTTTTATTACTTGACATAAATATTTGAAGATACCTATCTTGTTCGAACCGAGAGCAGGACCTTAGTTCCGAGGCCGGAAGCGATGACTCAATTACTAAATAAGTTAGAGGGTTTAATCATGAAAAGCGCCGCAATTCTACTCCGCAGCATCATGCAGATATCGATGATTCTCATTCTGGTTTTGGCCCCCCAGGTATTATTGGGCCAACATACATCGGGATCCGTCAATGGAACGGTCGTAGATATTCAGGGCCGCGTGATCGTAGGCGCTGCAGTGACACTGACCAATCAGGATACAAACGTGATCAGCCGCGTCACGACAGGCGGAAACGGCGGATTTGTGCTCCTGAATATCGCTCCTGGTCCTTATATCGCCACGATCACGAAGCAAGGCTTTAGCACGGTTGAGACTCCTGTTTTCAACCTGACAGTCGATCAGGCATTGACGCTGAATCAGACCCTGCCCATTGGCATAGCCACGGAGACAGTTCAGGTCTCCGCGGAGACCATGAGCACCCTTCTGCAAAAGAGCACTTCGGAGTTGGGAACAACGATTCAGGCAAAGGAGATCCAGCAGTTGCCTCTCAACGGGCGCAACTTCACCTCTCTGTTGATTTTGTCTCCGGGAGTCACTCCGGTCTCGACGGCACAGGGATCGGGGATCAGCACAACGGACGCCGGCGTCAGCGCTATTCCCGGAACGGCATATTATAAAGTCTCGTTCTTCGGCCAGCAGAACCGCGAGACCCTCTACATGATGGACGGGATCGTTAACACGGACCTGCGAGGAGCGATCTATGGCTTTCTACCGATCATTGATGCGATGAGCGAGTTCAAAGTGCAATCGCATATCGACAGTGCAGAATACGGCATCGTGACCGGCGGTATCGTGAACATGCTATCCAAGTCAGGGACAAACAGGTTTCACGGTTCAGCGTGGGAGTTCATTCGCAATAATGCATTTGACGCGCGCGACAGTTTTGCAGACTTCTGCTCGACGGGGCGATGCGCTCCAGGCACGCCGAACACCACACCTGCAAAGCCAGGGCACTACACGCAGAACCAGTTTGGCGCCTCTCTTGGCGGCCCCATCATTAAAGACCGCGTCTTCTTCGAAGGCGCCTATGAAGGATGGCGCTACTCGAAACCCACGTTGACGACGACACTTGTCCCGACAGCGGAGGAGATGTCGGGTGACTTTTCAAATGCCGCGACCTCCTTCTATCAACACAAATTTTACAACCCCTACTCGACAAACTGTGTTGGAGGAAATTGTACCGTGCAGCAGTTCCAATGTGATGTCAATGGGAACCCACTGTCGGCCCCGAACAACCAGCAGGCGCCAGGCACCCCGTGTCTCAAAATCCCCGCATCTATGCTGAACTCAACGATGCTTACTTATTTGAAGACGTATTACTCCACGCCCAATTCCCCGGGAACGATGGCGTCAGGCTACAACTTCGTCGAGAACCGTCCGCAGATAGACAACAATAACTCCTATCAGGCTCGACTCGATTTCCATCTGACAGACAAGACCTTTGGCTTCGGTCGTATCAGTCAGATGTGGGTATATGACTCTCAGCCCGTCGCGGGAACCATCTCGTCCAATGTCTCTAACTACCATGCGTATAACTTCGGTGGTGGCTTGACGCATCTGTTCACGCAAAACCTCCTGTTCGATGTTCGTGGCGGAGCGATGCTGAAGCCCTACGTCTTCAATTCGACAGTATCGAGCATCGGGGCTGGCGGCGCGACTGCGGCAGGATTTCAGAACGTCTCTCAGTATGGTGGCATGTACATCAATCTAGGAGCGCCCTACAACAACAGAAACGCCGGCAGCTCCGGAGACTCTCAGCGCGGCAATCCTGTAGTGAATGGAGGCGGCAGCATCTCCTGGATCCACGGCGGCCACACCTTGAAGGCCGGGCTGGATTATATTTACCAGAATCGGCTCCAGCGAAATCTCTCTCAGCAATTTACCTTTAGCGACGCAGTGACGAGTAATATCAATCAGTCCAACACGGGAAATTCGCTGGCATCAGCTCTCCTGGCGGCACCGGCAACTTTCACTGCATCGACCCCGAAGAACGCGGAGGTCTTTTTCAATCTACAACTTTGGGCCGGCTATATTCAGGACTCATGGAAAGTGAAGCCAAATCTAACGCTGAACTTCGGGGTTCGATATGAGTACATCCCGCAAATTGGCATGCTGAATAACCGTCTCGCCAATAGCCTGGATCTGCCGAACCAGACGTATACGATCTCTGCGTCGACCGTAGCGGCATGCACAACAACGTTTGTGAATCCCTGCATCCCTGGAGGAATTGAATCCGTTCCCTACAACGACCACATTAAGTTTGCTCACGATCAACAGCAGGCTGGTCCTGCCATCGGCGATAATATCGGACCCCGGTTCGGTTTTTCCTATTCGTGGGGCGACAAGACGGTGATCAACGGTGGCGCCGGCATCTTTTACGACACCATCACCGCTCGCAGCCAATGGGTACAAAACAACATTGAGGGGCCAACCTGGCCGTGGACGACCGGCATTTCAAACCAGCAGGCGAACTTCCAGCAGGGCGGATTCTGGCCCGGAAGCCCGCAGAATCCCTTGACACTAATTACCAATCTCGAAGGAAACTTTCCGAACCCCGTGGTCGCGCAGAGCCCATGGTTGACCAGCGGCGGCTACACATCGCAGCCCAACTACAAGGACCAGCGATCCGTGGAATGGAATCTGCAGGTGCAGCAGCAACTGGCTCCGACAACGACCTTTTCGCTGGGCTACGCCGCGTCGAAGAGTACACGGTTGAACTACACGGGCTTCGCCAATGCTGCGCAGCATGCGTCCAATCCGGCAACCACAACGACTGCCCAGGTCGACGCATTGAAATACATACCGTGGATGGCGCCGAACTGGCACTATTCGATTGACACAGGATATGCGAATTACAACGCGCTGCTTGTGAATCTTCAGAAACGGTTCTCGAACTCTCTGAATTCAATTGTGTCCTACACATGGTCGAAGTCTCTGGACAACAGCAGTGGCTGGTTTGAGGCCGAGAATGGAACCGGTGGAGGATCAGTCGTGCAAAACTTCTTTGACCCGCGCAATGCTTACGGAGTTTCCTCTTACGACATCAAACATTACTTCTCGTGGAGTACGGTCTACTCGTTTCCATTTGGAAAGGGCCAGAGGTGGCTCCAGACAGGGCTTGCTTCTTATGTCCTTGGAGGATGGAAAGCTAACTACCTTTTTCAGAAGCGCTCTGGTCAACCCTTCAACCTCAATGTAGGCGGCGATCCGGCATTCATCTCTGGCAATAACGGCTCCGTTGCAAACTACTCCAGGCCAAATGTAGTAGGCAATCCGCTACAAGGGAGTTGCGGTTCTACTCCGGTCGGGCAGCGTGGAACAAAGGGCTACTGTGTGATCAATCCATCTGCATTCGCGGTGCCCGTGGGGTCTTATGGAAACATGGGCAAGATGCCATTCCGCGTATCTGGCTACAACAACCTAGACTTTTCACTGGTAAAGGAGACGCCGCTCTATGAGGACGTACATCTTGAACTCCGCGCCGAGTCGTTCAATACCTATAACGTAGTGATCCCAGGCAATCCCGGCACGACCGTCGGTACCTCTTCGGCTGGGTTAGCGACAAGCCAGGGTAACTCGCCACGGCAGCTACAATTTGGAGCAAAGATTATCTTCTAGAAATGGTTACGTCATTTTCTTCTATGGTTCTGGGAGACTTTATGGCCCTAAAGATATAAATCATTATGGGGAGTTATAGATGCAAGAGAATCTGGAGAAACTCAATCGACGAGCGTTTCTCAAGCTGGGGACATCGGGACTTGTAGTAGCAGGCGCTACTGATCTTTTTCCACTGTTGCTTGCCGAACAGCCTGAAACAAGAAGTGCACCTGCACGGGCGGCAACGTTGCGGTCACCTTCCCTTGAGGTAATTTTCGACGCGGCGGATGGACTGCCTTTTGAATATCGACTATTGAAGTCCGGCGTGCGTTTCAAGGGAGAAGCTCTTGGCGCCGCGCTCAAGGTACGCTTGTGTCGGCGTGAGCCATGGGGATTCGCTCAAGTCTCGACCAAACCAAAATCGAGCACCATCTCAAAGCACAGCGCCGACTTCGACTTTACGGCGATGTATACGTCGAATACTGCTGCGGTCGATTTCACGCTGCGCTACACGATTGAGAATCGCTGTGTTCGAGTGACGTTGGAAAAGGTTCGAGAGCACGACGGATTTGAGCTAATCTCTCTGAGCATGCCTTCGCTGGTTAGCGTCGGTGAGAGCGATGCGGACGCTTGGCTAGCCCACGGAGATTCTGGCGGCGATGTGGTGGCACTGCGGGAGGCCAAAGCTGGACAGCTAGGATTGAACTCCTTTTGGGGAGAGATCAATGGCATTCTCCCAGTCATCATGGCGGGCCATTCCGGCGCAATCTGTGTGCAGGAGACTACAGCGTTCATGGACGGGACGCTGCTATCAGTTACAGGCGAGGCTCCAAATCGGCAGGTAAATCTCGGAACGACGAAGGTGTTCCGGGTCGACGGAAGTGAATGCTATAACATGAACCTTGGCCGCGGCGCTCCACCAAGCTGTGGCAATAAGCTCACTCCAAACCTGATCGTAGAGCAGAAATCTGCTTGCCGGTTAGATTTCCTCGAGCCTGATGCCGGCGCCGGCGCGCTCAACTGGATCGATGGCGCAAAGTTCGTTCGCGCCCGAATGCCCGAAATTCCAAATCACTTTTACGATGACAAGTTCATCTATGGAATCCGAACAGATGAACCGATGTTCCCGCAGCCGTCTGCTACCTTTGAGCATTGCGAGGAGATGATCCGGGCTATCCATACGCTGACAGACGGCTCGCCTCAACTCGTGCACCTTTGGGGCTGGCAATTCAGAGGGAAAGATACTGGATATCCGGCAGTGAACGTCGTCGACGAACGAATCGGCGGATATGACGGCATGATGCGGCTGATGGAACGGAGCAAGCCGCTGAATGCCACCGTAAGCCTCTCAGACAACTATGACGATGCCTATCGCAGCAGCCCCGCATGGAATGAAGAGATGATCGCAAGAAAGCCTGACGGCGATCTCTGGAAGAGCCGCGCCTGGACCGGCGAGGCTTCCTATATTCAGGGACTGGCGAAGTATATGGAAGGCCCGGGACCGGAGCGCGTACGCTACACCTGCGAGCGGTATAAACTTCCCGGAACCATTCACGTTGATGTGCTCTCTTACTTTGCTATCCGGAATGACTGGGACCCAAAGCATCCGGCCAGTGGCATCCGCAACCTGCGCGCAGGACGCTATCGCATACTGGACGAGTTCAAAAAGCATAGCGTGGATGTGACCTCGGAGGGGTTGCGCTATCCATATATAGGAAAGATAAGCATGTGCTGGTACGCGGGAGGACCTGCCCCATGCCCGTTCGGCGGTAAGCCGGTGCCGATGCTTGCACTGATCTATCGCAAGAGCGCTGTTTGGGGGCGCGCCGGCAATCGCGGTGACCTGCCGCTGCTTCTGATGATGTTCTACGGAGAAGCGCAGCATAGCATCTTCAACGGCGACGTGCCGATTCAAAATATGCTCGATTCGTTTTATCTGGCAATGGTACCGTGGTTTCGGCTGCATCTATTGAATATTGAGGGTTTTGAGCGAGCGCAGGATCAAACCACAACAATTCTCGAAGGTCCGGGCAATCGAGTCGTGATCGACTGGGAAAAGAAGAGCTACAGTGTCACGCTGGACGGCGCGGAGGTAGCGCGGGACAGCTCAACATTCTGCCCGCTTGGCAGGGATAGAATTGCAATGTATTCCATTGTGGATGGCCCGCTCACAGCGACTCTCCCCGCAGGGTGGGATGCGCGGAGCGTAACTGCCAGAGCACTGTTCGCAGACCGTGCAGAGCCGGTGAAGTTTCATCTCGATGGGCGTCGAGTTACAGTACAGATGCAGTCTCGGCGGCCAGTCATGCTCCGCCGATCCTAAAGATGCATATAACATCGTGATCTTCCTTTATCCTTACGCCAGTGGCGCATGGCGCAAGGATCGAGAAATAGGTCGGGTCAATCCACGCCCCACGTGGGGGGAGGCGACGTTGGATCTTCATTCAGATGATTGTGGGGCGATGCAGCTGGCGATAGCCCAAATGATGGTCGAGAACCCAACCCCCTGAAAGCGAAACAGAGACGAAGACCTTCTTGCGAGCGTTACACCTTAGAAACGAAAGATCTGGGGGCTCAAGAATAGGCAGGCCCCCGCAGCAGTCTTTTTGGCGAAGCACCGCGAGGGCCTGGAGATCGGCATCCCGAAGGCTGACGACTGCTTTCACTATAGACGGATTCGCAGCCGGCGCGTAAATCGTGTCTATGGCCAGTTGGATTCGCTGGTTGATCGGAGTCGTTCCGCTGGATTTTATGGCCTCGCCCCTGATCTCTAAATCTTCACTGCATATTTTCTCCAATAACCGCTTGCATTCCTCCGTTCGCTGCATGTATGTTGTCTCTTGAATGGCGACTATTTTAGTCTTCATTCAAGTTTGGGCTGCCGTGGGAGTCTTTTGGCGAAGCGCCGCGGCAGTTTCCAGAGATCGATTCGATGGTGAAGGCTGGCTTGCTGTCCGGGAAGGGCGGCGAGCAGCCTTCCTCCACCAGGAGATGGCGGCAAGCGAACGGAAGAAGTGGAAGATGCAGAGGGCGCTGGGCCTAGAGTTGCCGGGTCTAGGCAAGCCCGGCGCACTCGACAAGAGAAATTATCCTCCGGGTCAGCACGGAAGACTGAGCAAGCGCAAGACAACGCAGTTCGGCACGCAACTGCGCGAGAAGCAGAAGCTGCTCTTCCACTACGGAATGCGCGAGGAGCAGTTGCGGCGCTTCGTTCGCAAGGCTCGCAGCCTGAACGCCTCGAACTGGATGGAGAGCCTGATCGGTCTGCTGGAACGCAGACTGGATAACGTGGTCTTCCGCCTGGGATTTGCGCGCAGCATCGCGGCCGCCCGGCAACTGGTTTCGCACGGACATATTCTGGTCAACGGCCACCGGCAGACGATCGACTCAATGGTGCTGCGTCCGGGTGAGGCAGTGTGGCTGTCGGAAAAAGCGGCACGCATGAACGCGGTTCAATCTTCGATCCAATCGCCCCGCCTTCCGCTTCCCTCATACCTGCAATTTCAGAATCCGGGCACGCCGGATCGCGGCATCGTGTTGTCGGTGCCCGGCTCCGAGCACGTGCCGTTCGAGTTCAACACCAGACAGGTCGCGGAGTATTACGCAAAACGCGGAGTTTGACAGGACATCACAGCGTTCTCCTCGGGAGTCTTTCGGCGAAGCGCCCGAGAAGGACAGAGATCGACAACCAGGACGGGAGGCCGGTTCGTTCAACGCGTTTCCTCGTCGCAACCCCTCGAAAGGTGAGGCTATGCGCAAGGCAGTTTTAACATTCGCACTCTGCATCTGTACTTCTCTCCGGGCGCAATCGGGCGGCAACAAGGTGGAGGGGCATGTCCTCGATCCGCAAGGCAATGCGGTAGCCGATGCACAGGTGACACTTCGCAACACGCTGACTGGAACGGCGCAGAAGACGGAGACAACCGACGGCGGTCTCTATCGTTTCGCGGAGGTCGCAGAGGGAGAGTATATCGTCACAGCCGCGGCGAACGGGTTAGCCGCGGCGGCCCATTCCCTTCAAGTGAAGGCCGGCTTCTCCGGAGCAACGCTCGATATCGCTCTTGCGATGGCATCGGTCCAACAGAATGTCACGGTGGTCACTGGATCGCGGGTGGAAGAGCTGCAGCAGGATTCGCCTCTGCCGGTGGACGTGGTCACCAAGCAGCGGGTCGAACGCACCGGATTCGAGAGCGTCGCCGATGTGCTGAGCGAGCTGCCGGGCGTCGTGACGCGCAACAATGCCTCCTTCTCCGGAGCCTCGCAGGAACAGATCGACGGCATTGCCTCGCAGGACATCCTTGTCCTTCAGGACGGCCTGCCGATTGTGGGAGCGCGTGGCATCAAGAGCGGCATCATCGATCTGGACCGGCAGAATATCGGGAGGCTGGACCGCGTGGAAGTCGTTCGGGGAGCGGCCTCAGCGCTCTACGGAACGGACGCCATCGGCGGCGTCATCAATATGATCACGCATGAGCCGACGCATCCGTTCGAGGGCGGCTTCCGCCTGTCGAGCGGCAGCCTGGGGGCCTTCGACGGAGCCATGAATCTGGGGACACAGTGGAAGAAGCTTTCCGCCTTTACCAACCTCGAACTCCACCGCATCGGCTCCTACACCCTGATTCCCGATAACGAAAGCACGATCGGCGCAAACAACCAGCGCTACGACGGGCTCGTCAAGCTGCGCTATCAATTCGTCCCACGAGCCTCGATCGCCTATACAGGCACCGCCTATCACAGCAATGCGGACAGGAAAAGTGCGGACGTCACCGGACTGTCGCCCTCCGGATACAACTATGCCGTCAGCCATGACAGCACACAGAGCCATGCGCCGACAGGCGATTTCCTCCCAACAGCAACGACGGCCGTGCAGGCGCGTCTGTACGAGGCCCGCTACGACTCGAACTCCTCGCAGAAGCCGATTGGAGCGGACGACAGCCTGGGTCCTCAGTTCGACTATGGCAATCTCTACGAGCGTTATCACCGCGCCGACGCGACCCTCTCGCAGCAACTGGGATCATGGCAGTTTCTGCAGGGCGGCGACGAGTGGGTGCAGGACTCCTACCGAGGACTGAACCGCATGGTCGGCGGCGACACCGGGCAGCAGACCACAACCAACGATGTATGGCTGCAGGACCGCATCCAGCCGTGGAAGAAGCTTATCTTCAACCTGGGCGCACGATACAACCATCACTCGCTTTACGGTAGCCACGTCGTTCCGAAGATCGGCGTCGTCTATCGAATCAACGATCACTGGACGGCCCGCAGCGCTTACGGCAAAGGCTTCCGTTCCCCTACGCTCGGCGAGCTGTACTACCTCTTGCTGCATCCGGAGTATCACTACCAGGTGATCGGCAATCCGACGCTGAAGCCGGAACGCAGCGAGAGCTACTCGGCCGGCGCAGATTATCAGATCGATCGCTACAGCATCGGCGTAACGCTGTATCGCAACAATCTGAACCACCTCATCAACTACATCTACGGCGGATTTCCCGCCAGCGAGGCCCAGCTTGCGGCGCTGCTGGCCCAGTACGGCATCCCTTCCAGCTTCGGCGCGCAACCGCTTTTGGCCACCTATGTCTATACCAACGTCGATCAGGCCTATACCCAGGGAGTCAACCTCAAGGGCAGCGTGCTGTTGAGCCGCAACCTGCGGGTCGATGGCACCTACGCCTACCTCGACCCCTATAACGTAACCGAAAAGAGCACACTTACTGAACGCAGCCGCAACCAGGGCTACTTCAGAACGGAGTATGTCTCGAATCACCTGGGCCTGGTCGCCAATCTCCGCGGCAACTTTTACGGCCGCTGGCTGATCGATTCCGATTCGGGAACTCACGAGAAGGCATACGCCCTGTGGAACTTCTACGCCTCGAAGAATCTTGTCCGCGGACTTCAGGCCTACGGCGCCATCGACAACCTCGCCGGAAGCCGCGACAGCCTGCTTTCGGCAACGCCTCCAAGCTATGACCGGACCGATTACGGAAGGACCTTCCGCATCGGGATGCGGTACACCTTCCCGCACGAATAACCGGCTTCACTCAAGGAGAATTTATGGATGACATCAACATCATACTGGCCAGCTATCCGGGGCTGGGCCGGGTACGGCTCTGTGAGTGCAACTCCGTCCATATCAGCATCGGGCCCGTCACCATCAACCTTGCGCCGGAGGCCTTTTCGCAGATGGCGGTTCTCATCCGCAACGCGATGGAGCAATTTACCGAGATCGCCGAGGCGAAAGGATCGGGCCGCGGCCCGATCCGGGCCTTCGAACCGAAGCATAGCCGTTTCACAAACTAATCCCAAGATAAAACCAAGGAAACATTCATGAAGAAGATTCTGATCGGTACAGCTTTTCTCGCCTGCCTCACGGTCTTGAGCGGCGCTCAAAATCAGAGCGCTGCCGCTGCTCAAACATCGCCCGGGACGGCGCGCGAGGGCGTATTGTTGCTGGCGCACGGCGGAAGCGCACAGACGTGGAATAAAGAGGTGCTCCGCGTCGCCGCCAAGGTCGACTCGTCGCTGCCCACGGAGGTGGCCTTCGGCATGGCGACAAAATCGTCGATGCAGGCCGCGATCGACCGGCTGAACGCCCGGGGCGTTACGGAGATTGTGGCCGTGCCGTTGTTTATCAGCTCGCACAGCTCGGTGATCGACAGCATCGCTTATCTGCTTGGGCTGCGCACAGAGGAGCCGGAAGACCTGAAGATGTTCGCGATGATGAGCCACGACAGTTCGGACAACTCGACGGATCACTCCTCCATGACGCATGATCCCGCCATGGCGGCCGACGCCAGAAAGCCCATCGTTTCGCCGGTGCCGATCCGCATGGCCTCCGCGCTCGGCCATCATCGGATCGTAGCCGAAATCCTGAAGGATCGTGCCGCTTCGATCAGCAAAGACCCCTCGCACGAAACGATCATCCTGGTTGCCCATGGCCCGGTTTCCGATGACCAGAACAAACTCTGGCTGAACGATATGAGCATTCTTGCTGAAGAGATCCGGCAGCAGACGCATTATGCCGACATTCAATATCTGACGTTGCGCGACGATGCCGACGAGCCAGTAAGAAATGCCGCAACGCAACAACTTCGCGCCAAGGTCGAACAGGTTACAAAAACAGGTCATACCGCTCTCGTTGTCCCTCTGCTGCTCTCCTATGGAGGCATTGAGAACGGGTTGCGCAAGCGGCTGTCCGGACTGACGTACACGATGCCATCCCAGGGCTTGTTGCCCGATGCGCGCATCGCAACCTGGGTCGCCGAAGCAGCGCGTGACAGCGCCTCAGATTAGCCCTTGCCAGATACCAAGATGAGTGGAGCATGGCCCTTTGCGAAGACAGAGACACTCAGAGGCCCGTCCAAGGTGTCCTGGTTGTTGAGTTCCTGGCATTTGATGGTGCATATTTTACTGGTGAATAGAAGGAGAAACTGTGGGGTAGGTACTACATCGGAGCGCCACGACGGGAGCAACAGTCCGTCGAATGATACAGCATAGTCAAGAGAGCATGAGGTCGCTGGCCTGGTGGCGTCTACGATGAGTATTCGTGCCCAATATGAAAAATCGATCCTTGAGTTCATCAAGGACAAATAACCCTTATCAGAAAGCCTTCTCGCGCCGCATGAGATTGCACAGGCCGCGGTCTTAAGTGATGCAGCTAAAAACATTACGGGACAGGTGCTGGCGGTAGACGGTGGCTGGACAGTTGGCGAGTAAGCTCGCCCTGTGAGTAGTTGCAATTGAAACAAGGAACTTAATGACAGGTTGGAAGAGTTTCACAGAGGACGGCGCAGCCCTAGTCGCGTTGATGCGAGACGACCCCGATGGCGCAATCGAACTGTTAACCAACGAGGTGGCGACAGGCAAGTTGGACGGCACGTTGTTCTTTGAAACCGGGCATGTGTACGAGCTGATCCACCAGGCATATCCCGACAAAGTGCTGATGTGGCTGCGGACGAAACTTGAGAGCGGGACGGATAAAGAGGCGGGCACGGCTGTGTATGTATGCGCTTCGATCGGTGGCAACGCCTCCGATGGAACGCGAGTAGAGCAGAGCCTGGAGCGACTTCGCGCGGAATGGCAGGGCCACCAGCAAAACAGGGGATGCGTGAAAGGCGGAAGTGGAACTGGCGAGCGCGCTGGGATCGTATGACTCGAAGATGCTTACCGACGAGGCGCAACGGTGTTAGCTCGAGCAACGATGCATGAGTGCTCAGTGCCGCCTGTACTTGCATTGAGCAATGCGGAGGCTTTCACCTTTTTCTCTGCCAGTGCAGAAGTTCCTCACAAAGGCGCTTGTCACCTTGAACGTGAGACGTACTCACGGAATAAGCTTGCAACGAAACTTCGCACATTTTCGACAAGCAACAATGAGATGATGTCTTCGCAAACGTGAGGAGCTGGTCGTTTATGGCTTATATCGAAGGCGAAGGTCGAAATTAAGACACGCTATTTCCTGTTGTTTCTAGAATCCAGCCGTTAGAAACCCTTTAGCCTCTTTGCTTCCTAAGCGCTCGACGCTTCAGAAGCCACAGTACGCAGCGGACGCGTCTCTTCCAAGTGTGGCCGCAGCAGTTCGAGACGTTGGAGGGCAATCTCACGCAGCGCTGGCGGTATAGCAGACAGCGCGCTCCCTCTCAAGAGTGGGCCAGATAACTGGAAAAACGATATTCTAAGGATAGATTGTCGTCGGACGAATTTGCGGCTCCGGCTCTCCGGCTTCGACGATTAGCTTCTTCAGCCTCGCGGCCAGCTCGTTCGCCTGGTTTCGATATTCCTTGCGCCCTGCAAGATTCGTCAGTTCGTAAGGATCGCCTGCCTCATCGTAGAAGAGGTACTCATCATAGGTAAGGCTACTCGCACGATGGGTCGCATCTGGACTGCGATCTACAACACAGTAGCACCAGTCCGCTGTACGGATCGCGCGTGCCGTTATGGACTCGCTGATCTGAATCAGCTCGGTATTCTTCCACTCCTCGCGCGCCTTCTTGTCCATCATCAACGGCAGAAATGACTTTCCCTTTACCGAATCAGGCACAGGAACGCCTGCGGCCTCCAGCAGTGTGGGCATAATGTTGATGTTGCCGATCACCTCCGGAATCTCTCCACCCGTGTTGAAACCTGGGCCCTGCGCGATCAGCGGAATCCGAATCGACGCGTTGTGCGGGCTTCTTTTGTACTCAGCGTTGCGCGTCATGAAGTGGCACCCATGATCGCTCATGAAGATGAAGATCGTGTTATCGAGTATCCCCTGTTCTTCGAGTGTCTTCAGCACGCGCCCTACTGATTCGTCGATCGCTTCAATGCAGCCATAGTAATCCGGCAACTCAGTTTGCCAGTTCCCCGGAAGGGAGCGCAGATCCTGTGGGACGAATGGATTGCGAAATCTATCCGCATACCCCTTTGGGGCAACCATGTGGTTGTGATCGTCGTTCTGCTGATGTGGTTCTAGTTGCGAGACATAGAGTAGAAACGGCTTTTCCTGCTTCTCTTTCAGAAAACGCACCGCCCGGTCTGTGATGAACTCGATACGATTTTCGCCGCTGTACTTGATCTCTTTGCCACTCGCATCCCATATCGTTCCCTCATAGGGATGCGTCGTCCATTCAAACTCGTTTGCACCTTCCCAAAGATCCAGAAAGCCACCGCGAAACTCCGGCCGGACATAACCATTTCCGCCGCCCTGCGCTGGATCCTTGGGTGCGAGATGCCACTTGCCGATCAGGTTTGCTGTGTAGCCAGCATGACGCAGTTCACTTGCCAGGGTAGGCAGTTCCGGGTTGATGGGATTCGCATTCTGCCACACATGGGTCTCAGTCGCGTAACGCCCTGTCAGCAACACAGAACGTGACGGGGAGCACACCGGCTGGTTGGTCACCGCCGTGGTGAAGTTTGTCCCGCGCCGCGCCACAGCGTCGAGGTTCGGCGTTCGCGTAGTTGTGTTGTGGTGATTGGTACCGATGAAATCCGCACGCACTTGATCAGCGATATATATGACGATATTTGGCGGCTTCGTCGAGTTCTTCGCCTCCTGGGACAGAGCATTGGGTGAATCGAGAGCCACCGCACCCGCGGCCAAGGCCGCCGTCGATCTCAGCAGAAAGTCTCGCCGATTCGTTGTACCACTCCAACCATCCGAGTTGCCTGTTCTTGCGATCGTCACTGTTATTTATCCCTTCTCTAAATGGTGAATAGCAAGAAGATCTCTGTGCCGTCGATTTAGAAGAACACCTTCAGAGCACCCTGAAAGAGTCGAGCATTCCCATTTTGAGTTGTGATTTGACCGAAAGTGCTCGATGTCAGCGTTGTCGACGACGGTGGATTGAAATTCGGATGATTGAACACGTTGAACGCCTCAATTCGAAGATCAAGCGTGAGGCGATCGTGGATCGGGAACAGGCGGCTCACCTCGGCATCGACATTGAAGTACTTCGGTCCGCGGAAGCTGTTGCGCCCGATATTGCCATAGGTGCCAAGCTCGCTCGCTGGAATCTGCGCAAACGAACCGGACTGAAGGTACTGCCGGTTGCCTGAGGTCTGCTGCGTAATTTTCTGTCCCGTATAAATCGCATTCGGATTCGTCAGATTCGGTCGATCATGACCGACCGAAGTAAGCGAATTATCCAAACCGGAGGTCACGGTAAACGGCGCACCGCTGCGTATCTGTACCAGCGGGGCAATCTCCCAGTGATTCAGTAGCGCAGACTTCCACCCCGCAACGCCGAAGTGGCTCATCGCCACCACAGTACTGTTAAACAAATGCCGGTAATCCGAGCCGCACGGTCCCCTGTCCATCCGGATGTCGTTCGGGTTCTCAATGATCGTCTGTGCGATATCGCCCTGCGCATCCGAAATGTTCAGGCACTTCGACCATGTGTAGTTAGCCAGGAAGCTGAAATTGCCTGACATACGGTGCTGCAGCGTCACCACCATTCCGTTATAGCTCGCTGTCGCCGCATTCGAGATCAGCGTCGAGTTCCCTCCACCACCGGCAAATTTGACGCCCTGCGCCGGATTTGCCAGCGTCAGCGAATAGCGTGCAGCTTGGTTGCTCACCGTCGAGCAGGCAGTTCCCGCAGCAGGAGCCTTGCCTAGCGGAGTGCACGATCCCGGTCCGGTCGAGGTTCCCGGAATAAACACCGCAGCATCGATCGGAAGGCCCAGTGCCGCATGCACGGTATGATTCCCAATGTATTGAAGCTGCATCTGCCAGCCGCGGCTCAAGTCCTGTTGTATGCTTGCGGTCCATTGGACCGTATAGGAAGGATGAAAGGTTTCCGGCAGGGAGATGTAATTACTTCCATTCGGGAAGATCGCCTCCGCGCTGGTCGGCCTCTGCGGCAGAGGATACGGATTACTGGTGATGGTTCCGCTCGAATAAGGATTGCTGAAGCTTAGCGGCTTTCCAACCGGCGTATTGATCGTGGCCGTTGCGAATGGTGGATTTTGATTGATGCGCTGGGCGGTGAAGAAGTTCGGCTGGTCGTATACCAGTGCGCCGCCCGCGCGCACGACGGTCTTACCCGCACCCGAGACATCGTAGGTCATTCCAAAGTTCGGAGAAAATTGCGCAAGCGAGTTGTTTGTGAACGCGCGAGGGACATCTTTGTCGCCATAAAAGAAGACGCCTGCCGGTGCCGTCGGATAGACCGAACTGATGTTGTTCGCAAGGAAGTCCGATATCCGGAACTGCGAGCCGCGATTGAAGTAATCTACCGGTTCGAACTCTGGGACCCACCGAACGCCGCCCACAACTACGAAGCGAGGCGTGGCCTGATAAGTATCCTGAACATAAATACTTGGGATTGGCGCGCGCAGCGCATTGCCTGAGTAGATACTCTGGCCAAAGCTCGCGAGGGCACCCGTCAGCAAATCGAGATTCGCGTCGGAACCCGTAGAACCTTTGATAATCGCGCCTGGCGATCCCGTCGGTCCGTACTGGCTATAGATGCCACTGAAGGTAAAATTGCCGTCGGCCTGGTTTGAATTTGAGATGTTCAACTGATTACGAACATACTCTCCACCAAAGATGATCTGGTGCTTACCGAGCGTCAGGTTGAAATCATCAGCAAACGAAAACGTATTGTCATTGAAGTGCCCCGGAGCACAAGTCCCGCAATACAGGTTGAACTTGCTTGTCACCTGCGTGCGCAGCATCGTTGCGGTAGGTGCATAGATATTCACCCCAATCGTAGTCGGGTTGATGCCGTTTGCAGGACCGCGATTGTCGCGCCGTCGCAGCCCCGTTGCATGGAAAAGGTTCACCATCCGCGGACTAAGAATCCACGTCTCGCCGAAGGTTAGCGACTGAGCCCGTTCGTCATTGCCGGCCTGGGACGTTACCAGGATATTTGTCGGATCGAAGTAAGCCGGAATCTGATAGTCGTCGAAGAAGTAGCGCGCATAGAAGGAGTGATGCGAATTGATCGTCCAATCTCCACGTGTCACAAACTGATTTTCTGTCTTGAGTGAAGGAATCGAGTAGTTCACCTGCCCGCACGGATCGCTGGTTTGCAGCAAGTATTTCGCCAGCGCCAGTGATGCCGGGTCAAAGTACGACGTGGATATCTGGTTGTTTACCAGCAGAGCACCCGTAACCGGATTCACGAGTTGCGTCGCGCCGCTCCTGCAGGCAGAACTATCGGTTGCCGAAAAATCCCCGTGCAGATTCGCCGCTGTAGGCACATACGCGATGGTCGCGTTACTGGACTCTGCTGCACGCAGATGTTGATATCCGCCAAACAAGAACAACTTATCGTGAATAATGGCACCGCCCAGAGTGCCGCCATACTCGTTTTGATGCAGCGTGTCCTTTTGAGTCGAAAAGAAGTTGGTCGCGTCGACGATATTGTTGCGTATAAACTCGAACGCTGATCCATGCAGCTTATTTGTGCCGGATTTCGTCACCACGTTAACCAGGCCCCCTGGATGCTGTCCCTGTTGCGCGCCAAGTGCCGTCGTCTCCACGCTGAACTGGCTGACCGCATCGGGGAATGGAAATGGCAAATTCACATTCGTCATGTAGTCCATATTGTCGCCGCCGTCCAGCCGATAGGTGGTCTCGTTTCCGGCGCCCCCTGCAATCGAGATCGAAACCGACGTGGCAAAATTTTTACTGCCTACCGTATCATTTCCGGGCACCGGGGCCGATGCGCCGGAAAGCGTAATCAGATCCGTCATCTGGCGCCCGTTCAAGGGCATCTCCGTCACAATCTTCTCATCGATCGTCTGCTTGAACGAGGTATCTTGAGTCTGCAACGCCAAACCCTCTGCACTCACCTCAATCTTCTGGTCCGTGCTGCCAACCGACATCTTCACATTCACAGCGATGCTGCTGCCGACCTCTAGCACGACGTTAGTCTGTGTATAGCTTTGGAACCCCGCCCTGGTTACGCCAAGCGAATAGGATCCAATTGGAATATTTGGAAAACTGTAAAGGCCACTATTATCACTCTTGGCCGAACGCGCCACGTGGGTCGCATCGTTAGTCAGAGTGATGCTGGCGCTGGGAATAACGGCACCACTTGCGTCCGCGATGGTCCCCTGCAAGCTCGCCGTACCCGCCACCTGCCCAAGCGCACTTTGCGCTCCCAGTGCAACGAGAAACAAGGTAAGGCAAACCATCTGAAAACTCAAAAAACGATTGCGGAATACGCCAGTGGTAAAGCTCACAGGAAATGTCACTTCTATTTCTCCTAACGAAATACTCGAATGCGGGAAGCGTCGACTACGCCATTCAGACGCGGGAGGCCCAACCGGAAATTGCACGGCGGGAAAGAACTCGAAATCAGTTCGTGGAGAGCTTAGCAATGTGTTTATTGAAATGTCAATGGGGAACTAATATTCCATTGGAAACAACCCCGGCAGCACGGCTCTGAGCCGCTCCTTCCTGTACCACGTTGGCGAAACGTCCAGGTCCACGACGACCGAATTCACTGGACGCGGATCACGGCATGAGCACCCGTACTTTGGGAACAGACCAGATTTAGCAGTTAGCCGACGATCCGGATGATTTTCTTCGGGAATTGCAGACCCTGGCTTACATGCGCTATCGAGCCGGGATGTCCATGCATCTGAAGCGGCGCTGCATAGAAGCCGTTTGCTTGTGCTGTCATAGAAAAATGCAGCTTTGGCTATGCAACGAAGCGTGTAGGTCAATCTGGTGGGCATTCAGGTCTGTGATACCGATGCTATGTTCTGGATCTGGGAGGCCGAAGACGTGAGCGAGGTGACCAGGGAACTGCAAGACGTAACGTTTTAGCTCGAAAGGAACATAATGCCCGATACCGCGATATTTCTGGGGGCCGGAGTCTCCGCAGCTGAGGGTGCGCCGCTACGCATTAGCTCGGGAATCTTTGGACCGGCAGAAATCCCAAAAGCGAGTCCAGGCATAGGGAACTTTGCGACTCATAATGGCCCGCGCCACTCTCCAACGGGTTCATAGGTAAAGTGACTTATCTGACTGGGTACTCGCACGACAACCGAGAGAGTCATCTCCTCTGGGAAGTCGGCCTCACCCAAAAGATACTCCCGTAACGGATCTTCCTAACGACCGAGCGGTACGGGCCGGGTTCCATCGGATTTCCACGGATGAATTGACGCACGCCAGAAGATGCTTGCGGCAAATTAGGTCAACGCAGAAATATTCACCTTGGCATCGCAGCAGCCCTATAGATTGCCGCTGTACGAGAGGCGTCCAGCTTAAAAGGGTGCCGATGGAGAGCTGTCAGCAGCTTAAACTTGCCGTTATTTCTTTAGCCCGTTCCGCATAACCCAGTCCCCACCGTTCCGGCCAATTCGTCCCTCACAAGGAGAGCACAGCAGATGCGCCGTGTGCTGCGCTGAAGTTTGCTTTATTTCTTTCGGTGTCATCATGACCGGGTCCGAATTGCCGTGCGCCGTCGTGATTTGAAGGGCCTTGTAAATACCCGGGGACAAGAAGTGGCTTCCCACCAATCTAACCTCTTCTGCGAAGCACATTTTGCAAGTACCAATTACGATCTTTTGTCCCTTAGCCATGTGCCATTATCGCGCGCTGAGGTGAGCATCCGCGTTCATATGCCATCCACATCCGCACGCGCCGCGGCTGCTGAACGACAGCGAAGCTCCAAGCGCAGAGGAACTTTGTCACAGGGGGTGACAAACTCAAAGGCTGGATGAGTCAGCTTTTTCGCATCCTGGCTTGACGGATGTGAGTCAGCAGTTGGACTATGGGAGTCGAATTGCCACTGAAAACAAGAGAATTACTGCATCGGAGCAATAAGGTTTTGACCGGAGCAATATCGGAGCAATAAGTGTGTCTTAGAGGGTTTTGGAGGGCTTTCAAGGGCGACGAAGACCTTCAAAATCAATCGGTTACCGTTTGCCGGGGAGATGGCATGGAAGAGGTCATCGGTTCGATCCCGATCAGGTCCACCAACAAACCCTTCAATACCAACTATTTACAGACACTATCCGACCGCCTCCAACTGCGTCGAGGTGCTGAAGCATTTTCGGAGCACCCGGCAACATCATCTCGACCACCTTCGCGTTTGCGTCCCGCTTCTGCTGCGAGACTGCTCGGGTGTAAATATCGAGCGGCGTTCTGACGTTCACATGACGCAGTTAGTTCCTGCGCCACCTTTACGTCCACTCCCATCGCCCGCAGGTTCGTCGCCAGCGAAAATGACGGAAGTTGTGCCAGCCGATCACCTTCCCCACAATGCCCGCCCGTTTGAGCACGGGACGGATGTACCGCTTGAGCAGGTTGTCGGAACCCATCGGTTTCTTGCACTTGAGCCGGATCGACGCGAAGACGAAATCCCCGTCGGCTTTATAGAGCGATTCCCGTTTCCACTCCAGCAGTGATTCAAGCACGAATGGATGTAGAGGAACGGGACGCCGCGATGCGGTGTTTTTGCCGTCTCCGAAGCGGTTGCGGACGCACGAGCGAAGCACGGTAACTTCGAGGTTGACCGATCGCTCCAGCTCCTCCCGCAACGAAAACTTTCATGTTTCTCTCCTTTTTGTTTCGTCGGAACTAGATCCCGCGAATTCTTGCTTATCTATGCCGCTAGGCCTAATCCGCCACTGGAGTAGTCGGAATATCAGTACTGGTTACTTTGAAATGAGTTCGGCGGGACAGCAGCTCATCCAGGCTAAACGGAAAACTGTCGCAATTTGCCAGCAAGAAGGAACCTCCTATCCCGGTAAGAACGGCGTAATTCAGGACCGACTTGACTCCCAGCGAGATCGTCATCGCCGTGGCGAAGACGATGAGTAGACCGCCGCCGAGCCGTGCGGCAATGCGTGTATGCCAGCCAACAAGGATAAGAAGGCCGAAGAGAATCTCGGCGCCAGTGGCGACTGCTCCCAGGGTGGGGATCAAACTTGTCGGCCAATACCCATTGAGGGTTTGCGTGTAATCGAGAAACCGTGAGTAATTTCCCCACTCGACATTCCGCTCTCCAAACGGGCCCCAAAGTCCAAACCTGTCTGCAACAGCTGACAAAAAACCAAGACCCAGCCCAAGTCGTAAAACCACTGAGCTCATGTTTCTATTTTGAATAGACATTTCATTCTCCTCGTAGACATCGCCACTCTCTAAAGCCACTTGCACATTGGCACACAGCCTTACTTACTTGGCTGGTATCACCAGAGGCGTACCGTTCTTATGGATCAAGAAAACGAGGAATTTTGCAGGCTTTGAATTACTGGCATTGCGGCTAACGACGTGAATATCGTTGGGGTTTTCATAAAAGCTTTGACCGGGACCTAGCGTGAGTTCTTTTCCGCCTTTGACCTGCATTACGACAGAACCCTCCAGCACATAAACAGACACCTGCGCGTCGTGGCGGTGAATGGAACTCGAAAAACCTGGAGGAAAGTCCACGGTGTACATCAGAGCTTCACTGCCGGGGGCGGCCGCCAGAGCATGCGTCATGATCGGCGTGATCGTTTCCTGCGCCATCAGGGGGCTGGTGAAGACAAGGGGGGCGGCTGCGAGAAAGGACAGCGCCAGAATTCGTTTGAAAGTCGCTATGGTTGCTTGCATGGGTGTTATCTCCTTAACTTCACACTAGACGTCGTGTGGTATAGATAAAAGGTCCATAATTCAAATAAGGGGTAGTCCACTTGCGGTCTTTTTAATGTGAGACCAAGCCGGGGCAATGTCTAAAGAAGGAACATTTCAGGACCTCTCACTCACCCTTCCCTCTGGCAAGCAGGAGCTTTGGCGTTGGCTGTACACGGAATTGCGTGGCGCCGTCCTCGACGGACGGTTGAAACCCGGCGCTCGCATGCCCTCCACACGTAGCCTGAGCAAGCAGTATTCGCTTTCGCGTGGAACCGTGGTCGTTGCCTTCGACCAGCTACAGGCTGAGGGATACACGCGCACTGAAGTGGGGTCAGGAACCTACGTTGCTTCGGGCGTTCCGGGGGATTTGGTGCCCGCAACGCGTAAACCTACGACCGCCGCGTTGCCAACCTCGAAGGCCGTGTTCTCCAGCCGCGCGCAAGAATTTCTGAAAGGCGTGGAAGTAACCCCTGCGTCTCACTCCATCGGCAAGGCTTTCCGCGCCTACGAGGCAGCGATAGATCTCTTTCCCGTGGATCTCTGGGCGCGCGTTGCTTCGAGGGTCTTACGCAAAGCCCCGCGTTCGCTCTATGGTCACGGTCACGCTGCAGGCTACCAACCCTTGCGTCGCGCCATCGCGGAGTATGTTGGTGCGTCACGCGGAGTCCACTGCTCAGTGGAACAGATCATTGTCACCTCGGGCATACAGCAGGCCCTTACTCTTGCCGGCCATTTCCTGCTGGGGGCGGGTGAACAGGTCTGGATGGAAGATCCCGGTTACTCCGGCGCACTCCAAACACTCCGTGCCACAGGTGCAAGCATCATTCCAGTGCCCGTCGACAATGACGGTATCATCGTCAAGGCAGGCCGAAAGCTTGCCCCCAAGGCAAAGCTAGCGTATGTCACACCGGCCAATCAGTTTCCTTTGGGCGGTACCATGTCCGCGGAACGCCGCCTGGAACTCCTGCGCTGGGCCGCCAGCGCGAACGCATGGATCATCGAGGACGATTACGACGGCGAGTATCGCTATTCCGGCTATCCCGTTGCTGCGCTGCAGTCGCTCGATGACTCAGGTTGCGTGATCTATGTCGGCACCTTCACGAAGGTACTCTTCAACGGGCTGCGCCTCGGGTTCATGATTCTGCCCGAGCGCCTCGTAGACCCGTTCACATCTGCCCGCAGCCTGGTCGACCGCCATCCGCCTACGCTCGAACAAGCC
>Ga0157370_10001432_pt1 | contig 29562 bp, 31 predicted proteins | sample C35metaG_FD_113463 | JGI IMG/M metagenome (GOLD analysis project Ga0157370, IMG submission 113463) | Corn rhizosphere microbial communities from Kellogg Biological Station, Michigan, USA - C3-5 metaG | ecosystem: Host-associated > Plants > Roots > Rhizosphere > Soil | place: USA: Michigan...
CATGTATCTCACGCGCAATGACCGCTTTCTTTCGCCGCTGTTTATCGCGGGCGAAAGCTACGGCACCTTCCGTGCCGCAGGACTGGCCGGCACGTTGCTCAACTCGGGGTTTGCCGTCAACGGGATTGTGCTGATCTCGACGATTCTCGACTATGGCGTCGTTCGCACGAACGAGCGCAACCCCATCGCCAACGCGCTGCTCCTGCCGACGTTCACGGCCGATGCGTGGTATCACAAGAAGCTCGACGAAGATTTACAGAAGGATCTGCAAGGGGCGCTTCGCGAATCGGAAAAATGGGCGATGGGTGGATACATCGAAGCCCTGAACAAGGGAGATGCCCTCAGCAAGGAAGAGCGCGACGCCGCGATCAAGACGACCGCCCGGCTCACAGGTCTTTCAACGAAATATGTGGACGAAAGCAATCTTCGGATCGACGTCGGCCACTTCACGCGCGAATTGCTGCGCGATGAGCGCTTGACCATTGGCCGATATGACGGGCGCATCACCGGACCTTCGCCAATGGATGCGGGCGAAGTGGCTGAGAACGATCCGTCGGAGGCTGCCGTCAAGGCGCCGTTCACCTCGGCATTCCTTCACTACGTCCATTCAGATCTGAAATATCAGACGGACGAAACTTATTACGCCCTCGGCGGCGGCATCATGCCATGGGACTTCGGCCGGCCCAACAGCTACGCCGAGACGACGTCCCTGCTGCAATCCGCCTTCACCCAGAACGCGCATCTGAAGGTGCTGGTGTGTGCATCCTACTTCGACCTGGCCACTCCCTTTTTCAGCGCCCAATACACGCTGAATCACATGGGAATCCATCCCGATCGGCAGAAGGACATCAAATGGGCCTACTACGAGTCAGGCCACATGATGTACATCGAGAAGAATTCTCGGGCGAAACTCCATGATGACGTGAAGGAATTCGTGGAATCGAATTCGCCGAAAGGGGACGAGTAAGCGGGCGCGGAACGCGCTGCAGGTGCGAGTTTGCTTAACGATTGACCGCCGACGCGCAGCGGCGCCCTCATCGCTTTAACCACCCCTTTTTGGGGCGCGTCTCATAGCGCGGTGAGCAATCGCAGCGTAAGAAGGACGATTGGCGCACCTTGGTTGATCAAGGCGGTGACTTGCGCTCAGTGCCCCTGGAGGGTCTTCGATGCAACAAACATCAGAGTCTTGCCCTGAGCGCAATCATTTATGGGAGGGGAAAAAAAGCGGGCGATGGGATTCGAACCCACGACGTCAGCCTTGGGAAAATGATTTATCCCGCTCTGACAAAAGCGAAAAATACCCTTGTTTTGTAGTGTATAACTCACTTTTGGACCTTTTGCAATACTTAGCAAACGAGCGCAATCGATAGCGGTTTTTTACTGGACGGCGGGGGGTTATTCTGGACGGCTCTGGACGGTAATGTATCTGCCACGGCCTTATCATGATCAACGATCGTTCTTTACTCCGGTTCATCATTGCTGCCTTGGCGATGCTGATCGTCCTGCAGGTCGTCGGCAGCGGCATGCTGGCCCACTGGCAGGCGCAGGACGAAAAGCTTTCACAGCCGGACCCGGCGGTGGGGCGGTTGCTGGCGGATCAAGGGCGATAGTATTACTTTGGCCACAATGCCCGATGACCCTAAACCAGTCTTGCCCTATTCCTCGGGTCCTGATTCCCCGCCTCCATCCGTGCGCAGAAAGGTTTCACCTTGGACGATCATGGTGTTAGTCCTGCTCTGCGTGGTCGCTGCGGTCGTCTGGTTCAAGCTCGATAGAGAAGAAAAGGAAAAAGCTCAATATCAGCGCCAGTTGGACGCGGAGCGGGCGGAGTTTCGCCAGACAAATTTTCAGGCAATAAAAGCATCCCGTGAGGTTTGGGACCAAATGCGCAAAGAGACTGACGCTGCAAACGCTCGGGCGGCTGAGATTCAAAAGCAAATCGACGATGGTAAGTAGGCTATCCGCTCGCCATGCCCTGCAACTGCTTCACCGCCCTTAGCGCCGTGGCCAAGTCGCCGACCTCGATTGCCTTTTGGTAGACGTGGCGTGTCGCCTCGATACACCAGCCTCGAATTACATCCGGCTCGGCATCGGCGGATTTAGCGATACGCTGCATGGCCGCGACGATCAGGGGCATTGCCTTGGCATCTTCCCACGTTTGGGCGATGGCATCGGTGATGTCGTGCTCGGACCCGCCGGCGATGATCCAATTAAAGACCTGGTTGACCCGATCTGCCGGAAGATCCGGAACGGTCGCAAGTTCGGTGGATTTGGCGCGGCGATTCATACCGGTTGTTTGATCCTGTTGTTGGCCGCGAGCTGCGCTTGCGTGATGCGTTGCTGTGCGATCTTGAAATAGCTCGCGTCTTTCTCAATTCCGATGAATCGACGGCCAGTGTTGACGCATGCCACGCCGGTTGTGCCGCTGCCCATCGTGTTGTCTAACACTAAATCGCCCTCGTTGGTGTAGGTACGGATTAAATATTCAAAAAGGGCGACGGGCTTTTGCGTGGGATGCGAGCCGGATTCGGTGATAAACTTTTGCCAAGACGACGGAACCCTCTTTTCTTTCAGAAACCCCCTACTTGATCGCATTTTTCCGTAGTTTTCCGAGGTCGTGAATTGCGTTACCTCATACTTGATCCGCGCGGCACCGGATGGAGCGCGATCTTGCATCTGCTTGTTGTATGTCCATCTGCCGTTGGCAAAGACCAGAACCTGTTCATGCTCTTTTAGCGGCTCACGGGACGTATTCGCGAAGTTCGATCCCTTCTGCTTTATCCAAATCCATTCATGCCTAAACCACTTCGGATTGCTCATTACCAGCGCCGATGTAAACGGCTGGCTTGCCGTCAGCACAATCGCTCCTCGCGGCTTGATGATCCTTTTGTAATGCGCCCATAGCGGCTCAAACGGGATGACCGAATCCCATTTGCAGGCGGTCACTCCGTAGGGCAGGTCGCACGCGATCAGGTCAATCGACCCATCGGCGATGCGCGACATTTCGGCGAGGCAGTCGCCGCAGAAAAGAGCAAGATCATCGAAAGGATTCATTTAGCGCTATTGAACAAGTCGAGAATCCAGCCGCGATGGAACGCGTGCAAGCCTGGGTCGCCGATCAGCGTCATTTGCTCGATATTCTTGCAACTGCGGAGATTCGCGGACGATTCAACGGTGATGGTGCGCATATCCGACAGGCGGAATAGAAGTAGCTTGGCGTGCGTCCTGAGACTCGCAAACGACGCCTTGCCCGGTCGATCAGCGAAAAGCTTCTCTGCGTGGCTGTAAATATCGTTCGACGTGCCTTTGAAGTAGTGGCTGGCCAGCAGATAAACGCGCTTGATCTGGCCATCGTCCAGCATCTCGCAAAGGGCGCTGATATTGCGTTTTGAGAACCCCAGCGTGGCGATAATGAGCTCGTCAATCTGAACGCCAGAAAGCTTCAGCACTGCGGGCACAATATGCCACAAGGCAAAGCGCCCTGATACTGCAAGGTGGATCGCTTCATCGGCCCACGGTATGTGGTCGATGGCGTCGGCGGCGTCGGTCATTTTCCGCACGTCGCGGAAGTCCCGCCGAACGTGGCGTATGACGTGGCGCTGATCTCCCTTCAAATGCGGAAGCCGGCGCAGCTGGTCTTCAATCGCGCCGGCGCCGGTGCTGTGCAAAAGAGGATTGACGGATCGCTTGAGGCTCATGCCGCTGCCGAATACTCCGGCAGCTTATCCCAACCGTGCTGCGCAGCTGCTGGCTCCCACGCCTTTTCGGGCTTGTGCAATTTTCTGTTTACGCTGTTGTGCCATTGCCAGATATATCGCGCCAGTGCGAGCGGGCTGGAAATGTCGATTGGATTGGCTGCCAGATACTTCACGGCGCCGGGCTGGCATGAGCAACTAAAGCGGGGAAGCTTCGCCACGATCTCATTCACGCGTTGCCGCACTATCGACAGGTCCGGCAGCAATGGCAGCGCGCTGAGCTCCGCCCAAACTGCCGGGCCGTCGAACGGTTCTTGCGGCGCATCCATCCGCGGCGACACTCGCCCCCGCCAGTCTACTCCCGGCTCGCCAAGGTGATGGGCGGTCAAGTCCAGTGTAATTTGCTTGTCCTGCGGCCATTGATCGCGGAAATGAATATCGGAGTGGCCAGCGTCCGGCAGAGCTTCTCTATAAAACCGCTGCTGTGATGCGTGCCAGCATTGGAAAAATCCGCTAATCGGTTGAACGTATTTTTCCTCGCTCGAATGACCTTCCCGGCGCATGCCATGAATCGCGTCGGCCTGTAGGTCCGTCTCGCAGAGCTTGGCCGCGAGGTGCGCGGGCATAATCATGTCGGCGTCAATGTGCACCAGCCAATCGCCGGAGTGCTCCGCATAGAGCAGGCGCAGACCGTCATTGATCGCCGCGCCCTTATCGAATCTCGAGCCGTTGAGGTAGAGCTTATCCGTCAAGACCACGCGAACATCGTGCTTGGCGCAGACTTCCTGCGTTTCGGTGTCGCGGGCGATGGTGACGACGGTGTAGCTGTCAAAGTATCGGCGATTGTGTCGCAACGTCTCTGCCAAGCGGTCGCCGAAGTCCACGCAAACGGTTAGAGCATGGAAGCGCGGCCGCGTCGCATCCCAGTGCTTTTGAAGATCCGAGACGTAGCTTTCTGCAATCGCCTCGTGCGGCGGCATATGGGCCGGGTCCTTCGCGGGCTTGCGCGTCCATGCCTTCCATCCACTGCACGTGATGGCTCGCTTACCGGGACAGTTGTGGGAGAAGATATATCGCTTCTCCGTGGTGGTTGGATCATGTTGGAGCAAGCTGGGAAATCCCGCGTCCCATCGATGTGCGGGCATGGCGTAGTCCAAGCCAAGATATCGCCACGCCATGTGGAAGCATTCTTTATCGCCGAACCATAGACGCCAATAATATTGCGCACCATGTATGCGGTTCATCCAGTCGGCCAGCATCAGCGCTCGGTGGCATCGCTCTTTATCGATGACGATTTGGCCAGATTCAAAAGCCCACTCGTCGCGGAAGGGAATACCCAAAGCCTCGAACGGAGCGGGCCCCAAGTCGCGCGACATATCCGATGGGGACAGAAAATAGTTGTCTGGCCAGAAGATGGCGCCATGCCTTGCGAACGGCTCGGAGTCCAGCAGGAAAGCCGGATCGGCGAGCGGTTCACTGTCGGCGTCGAGATAAATCACCTTGCGATATTTGCAATTGAGGATCGCCCACGTCTTGGCGGCCCAACCGATGCAAGGCGCTTCGAGAAATGTGACGTCCAGGCCGTCCAATAGCCTTTTCTGCCAGTCGGGCATTTCATGCGGCCCGTGGACCCATTCAATGGGCAAGGTGCATCCGTAGTGCTCGCGCAGCAATCGCACCGTTACGTAGCCTGAGCAAAGGTAGCTGCCGCCGGCAAGGATGCAGATTCCGCGGCCTTCGCCTTTGAGGTCGGGCAAAGGCTGGGTGACAAAATCAGCCATTGCAAGGCGATAAGCCTCCCGCACATTATTCCATTTCGTCCAGCGATCAGCGCCGGGATGATCGGCACCGAGAAGCGGAACGATTTCGGCCGGCGGTGTGGCCGGCGTGAAAGGCGCGGGCTTTTGTCGCTCGATCGCGGCGCGTGTGGATGGTGAGAGCGGGCCTTTGTAGTCGAATTGCTGCGTGCGCGGATCGTTCTTTTTTACTCCCCATTCCAGCCCGTGCGGGCATTCAAAATCGACGATGTTGCCGGGTACCGTCCATGCCCGTTTAACCATGGCGCGGAAGTTCCGGCCGCGCTCCAAATCGCGGCAGACAAAGCAATGCCCGCGGGATTTGCACTCGGGCGTTTCGGCAAAAACTGTCGTAAGCATCATTGGTTAAAAGTTATTGCAGGATGTTAGCGACACCGTGCCAAAGTCGCCGTTGTTGTGCGGACCTATGGCCCAATCGGTTGTCGTGCAAAGGCATGGATCACAGCCAGACGCGGAAACTGTGAAGCCGTTCCAGGTGCTTGGGTGTCCAGATACAGGATTGCCGGCGCCGCATGTCCCGGTTCCCGGCGTGAAGCTTGGGGGTCCGCTGTTGCAAGTAAAGCTTCCTCCGCCGGCAGTGCCGTCTGGCCATCCAACGTGGCCGCTATTTTGGTCATAAGGCGAGTTGCCGGGCGAATGAATCGTTACAACAACGGTTCCCTGCCAATCTGTAGTAGCCGTCGAACAATCGGAGCTGCCGTCGTTTGGAATTGCCTGAACGTGACAAGTAACTTGCAAGTTGTATGGCAAGTCTGTCGCGAGCGTTCCTGTCGTTTCGCAATTGACACCGATGAATACTGAGCCGTCGCTCGGTGGCGTTTTGTAATATTGGTAATCGGTGTAGCAACTTAGATCGTTGGTGCATGTCCAATCGGTCGTGCAGAGTCCACCAGGGGGCAAGCCGCTGGTTGGTCGAGGTTGAAGGCAGCAATAGAACGGACCAAAAAGCGGACTGTCTAGAAAGTGAAGATTGACAAGATTCCCGCTGCCGTCATTGCCAAGAAACAAGCAATCACAGCCCGCACTCATGCCCCAAACAACGCGCACGATGCTGGGCATCGATTCATCTGCGCTGAGCGTGCAATCGGTACATGAGCATCGACAGCCGAAGCACGGTTGATATGGGCTCCCAGCCTGAAACCACTTGCCGTAATTTGGATTGGTTGTACCCCCGTCGATCGTGTGCCGCATGTCTTTGAATATCTTGCCGGTCCAATGATCGATAAGATATTTTTTGGATGGATCGATGCCGATGCGCGGAGCACTGCGGCGCGGGAGATAAATTCGCGACTGACGGCGCGCAGGCTGGCGGCGCATCGGCCGAAACACTCGCGGCATTCGGCCAAGTTCTTTAATCAGTGGCATTAGGCTGACGCTCCTGAGCAACTAATACCGGCAATCGCCATGAATTCGTAAATTAGCGTACCGTCTGAGTTGGTATGCAAAAGTGAGCCGATGCCGATAGAACCGGAAGCAAGGTTATTCGTCCCGTCTGCGATCTCTAGAATATTGATTCCCATGCCCGTCGCTCCTGCTGTGCCAAGCTCCGTAGATGCAACGGGGGTTGAGCCGGTCGTGAGGATGTCGCTGGTTGGGGGATTGAGAGCGGTCACGTTGTACATTGCGCCGCGGCTACCGGGCGCGCCGATGGAAAGGATCACCAGACCCTGAGCGGTAATCTTTGTAAGCGGGGTCTGCGGAGGCGGAGGATCGATATAACAGGTGAATGTTTCATCTGTGTTGGTGACGCGCACATTCGGACCGCTGATCCGCATGTGCTGCATCTTCCGCCAGAGTTTTTCCAACTGGCGGGCCTGAGTTGGGCCGAACTTCGCATCCATAATCAGAAGCCAAAAAGATTGGAGCCGTTGTCGTCGGTTTTGAAGCCGAGCGCAGAAAGCCCTTCCTTGACGGCGTCGGCGATGACTTTGGGGGTAGGAAGCTTTTTCAATTCGGTAACAAGATCCTGAACGGCCTTCGCTATTTCGCGTTGCGGATCGCGCTGGCTCACAAGCTGCGCCTCTTCCTGCGCATGTCCAAGCGCTCCGGCCGCGGCGGCGCTTCCGCGTCCGGAAATAGTCTGTAAATGTGCGAGATTGCCGGGAAGCGGGCGCGTGTCGTGAATGCCGGCAATAGCCTGGGCCATTAGCAATGGGAGCATGCCAAGCTGGTGGCTGGCGGCAGCGCGGGCATCGCCGCTCATGGCCGGGTTTTCCATGATCGACAGCAATTCCCTCTGTAGGTCGCGATACTTCTGCGCGGCCTCAAGCTTCTCAATTTCAAGCTTGGCGGTACGGTCGCCGACTTCGGCCTGGGCGCGCAGAACATCAAGATTTGCCTTGGCAAGCTGCGCCTCTCGCTCCTGGGTCTTTACCCGCTCCTGCTCGTCGAATTGCTTTTTGGATGCGCCACTTTGCGCGGTGAAATTTTGGTAATCCGCCGCGGCTTCACGCAAGCCCATGAAAATATCCGTTCCGACCTGTCCGGCTCGGGTGGGGAAAAGGCTAAATGTCGTGTCGCGCAGGTCCTTCTGAATCTGATCGCGCGTCTTGCGGTTAAGATCGGCAAGCGCATCGGCAAGGGACTGCTTTAACTCTGTGAGATGCGCCTCATATTGCTGGCGCTCTTCGGTAAGTCCCGCCGCCCTGGCGTGGGCCAGCGTGTCTTGAATCCGCTTCTCGCCTGCCTCCAAGACGGCCTTGCGTTGCTTCTGCTGATCCTCCCGAAGCTTGGTGATTTCTTCCTCTGCCTGTTGATCCTTTCTCAATAAGTCGGCATTAAACGAATCCGTGGTTTTTTGGAGTTGTTCGTCGTGGACTTTTTGCTGTGTTGCCTGTTTCGTGTTGAGTTCTTCAAGGTGCGACTGAAGGGATTTGGCACGTTCCTCAAGGCGATGCCGTTCACGCTCTGGATAATATGCGTCGGAAAATTTTGCTTCGCCGTTCGCGATACGGCGCTGCTGGTCTGCCTTTTCTTTCTCGGTCTGTTCTATCTGCTTGTGGATTGCATTGATTTCACTTTGCCGCTTTTCCAGCTCGGCCTGTAAATCGGGCACCTTGGCCTTAATGAGTGCGTCGTTCAAATCCTCTTTTTGAGTGCGATGCCGTTCGTCGATCCCTTGGCGTAACTGGGCAATGGTTCGGCTGGGACCTTCGAGATATGTGTTGGCGGTGGCATTCTCGGAGGCGATAATAGATTTGGTGAATTCCCTCTGTTGATCATGAAATGCCTTAATGGCCTCGAAGTCATGTTTACGAAATTCAGCCCGTTCCTTGTCCAGTTGCGCCAACTCTCGTTGAATCTCGAGCTCACCGCTCATCAGGTCAACGATATTGCGCGTCGCTGAATAGAAGTTGCCCAGCAGCGGTAGGCCCTTGGCGATCTCGTCGACCATTTGGCCGCCGGTGATTTTCCCTTCATCGAATTTCTCGACCAGTTCTTTAAGCTTCTCTGTCCCTTCCGACAGTTCGCGACCCAGCAGGCCCACGCCAAACAATGCGCCGCCGCCCTCGGCAGCATGCAAGACGTGGCCGAACGTGCTGGAACGACCGAATAGCTCGTTGGCCTTTTCAAGCTGGCCGTGGATGCCTTCGCCAAACTCGCGCTCGAATACTTCACGCGCCTCGCGCGCAGCGTATTGGATTGAAGGCGCGTCGGTAGACGCCTTCACGTTAAATGTGAGGTCGTTGGGTGACTGGCTCATGGCTAATTGTTCTGGCGCAGAATGTTGATGAAAGGCACTGATCGCAATCGAGTGAATTTGAGAATCGTAACGGTCGGCGTGCTTAGATCGGCGTCAATCGGCGCGGGTCCGGAAACCGGAAGCGATGCCGCAACCGGCGTCTGTGCGCTGCTTCCATCCCACACATACCAGCGCGAATCGAGCGGCTTGCCGGTGCCGTCAAGCAAAACATCTTCGTTGGCGAAGTCGCCCTTTTTGGTACAGAACGGGCCGCGCTCCTGCGAACCGCCGGAGCTGTACCAGCCATATCGGCCCTTATCGACCACGCGCGGTTGCCATGGGTCCTTGATGTCGGTGCGGACGTTAAGAATCACGTCCATGGCCACATATTTGTCGGTGCTCTTGACCGCTGTAGCCAAACCGTACTTCTGGCACCACGCTTGTCCTGGTGTAACGGTCCCGATTCCGGGAATGGTGATCACGTCGCTGTTGACGGCGTTCTCATAGGTGGTTGCGGCACTTCCGTTATAAAAAGTGGCATACCAGCGGGCGCGGAAAGAGCGATACCCCTTATTGAGCGTCAACTGTGGATCGATCGGCGACTTGGCGGAATTCTGAATGGTGACGCCGGAAAGGTCCTGCAGCACCGGCTCGTAGTTCTCAACCGGCTCAATCATGAGCTCCATCGGAAGGAGGATGCGATTGAGCGGAAACGCGACGTTGTTCGAAAGCGTAAAGCTGATGCTGACCAGCCACGCTAACGGGGCAATTGATCGGGCATTGACGTGGGCCACAGTGAGTCCGGCAAATTCCGGGTCCGGGTGTGGGTCTCCGCGCTGTATCGGCGTCCCGCTGCTGTTGAGGATCTGGTTCTGTGCATCGATCTGGCTTGAAACGCCTACGATGGTCCATGCCTCGATAGCGGTAATCTGATTACCCTCGATCGCGTAGGATCGGCCGGACCAGTTGCGGGTTACTGATGGCGTACTCATGGCTTTATGTGGGTTTCATCCACCGCGCTATTTCCTTGCGGAAAAAGCGAACGGCCTGATTGAAGCTGGCGGATTGATTTAGCGCGCCGCCGGCGATGGGCGGAAGTCCGTTTTCCAGCATGTCCGCGAATTGCAAAAACTCGACGATCGCACTCGGGAGTGACTGTTTTGGACAGGCATAAAGCGAGCGTTCGCCGTCCTGGCAGTGCTTGCAGCCTATTCCTTCACATTCGGGGCAATTGACGACTGTGGGGCTTGTCCTGCAATCGGTTTCGCATTTGCCTCGGCAGCCGGTGCAGATTCGCCCTGCCCTGAGTCCGGCTGCGATTCGGAGAAAAAACGATCTTCCTCACCGATAAGAATGGTCTTGAGCTGGCCCCACGCCAGTTGTGCCAATTCGCGGCTACTCAAGAATTCGCCGAACCTTTTGATCTGTTTGAATTCGATCTGCTGGCCACGATAGACGACGTTTTTGCAGCCGACTACGCCGATGCGAATGGCCTCTTCGATCAGGTCTGTTGCTTTGTCGGCGTCCTTCTCGGCCGCTGCCTCGTCCAGAAGCTTGCGCAGCCTTCGGTATTCGATGTCGTTAAGGAATCGGACGAAAAAGGTTGGCCGACTTTCGATCGGCTTGCCCAAATCGTGTTTGAGGTAAAACGGCTCGGTTTCGTTGGGGTCGGCGTTGATCGGCATGGGAAGTCCTTCAGCATGGGATAAAAAAGGTCCCGGCAGCGCCCATGCACGCCACCGGGACGCACAACACTTTCGCGTTTATGCCTGGGTGATGGTGAATTCGTCCTGCCCGGCGCTGCTATTGCGGTTGCATTGAAGCTCAAGCCCGTCCACCAGCATGCGGTTGCGGTCTTGTTCGTTCGGATCGCGCACGAGTTGCACGGCGGGCGCGGCAAACGTGAAATTGTTATTCGAGGCCGCGCCGACTTTGACGGAGAAAGCGCCTTGGGTAGTAGCCAAGTAATCGGCAAACCAATTCACAGTGGCCAGCGAAAGGGCCTCGGGCGCAAGGCGCAGCATCGGCTGGCGCTCCGTGATGTATGCAGCGCGGAAGCCAGTCGCCACGCCATTGGTATCCACCGCGTTGGTATCTTCGCGCAGGATCACACTGTTGCCGGCGTCAATGTTGATATCGGGGAAGTGCAAGCCAGTCTGGCTAAAGAGCGTGAAGTTCGACGTACCGGCCCGTGGCGCCACAACGCTGAAGTAGGTCGGCGTCGGGTCGCTGGCGTCTGCCGGCGGCTGCTGCACTCCGGTAAACGTCCATCGCACTCGCACCTTTTGGCCGCGACGGATGGCAAGGCTAAACGTACCCATGCAGCCCGACAGCGTTTTCTGCCGGCCGTCAATCCACTCAACAATCGTGAGTGTGGTCGTCGCCCCGTCGACCGGGGCCCAAATTCCGCCGGTGTTGGTGTAACCACAGCCGGACAAAAGGACCGTCCACGGTGCGTTGCCCGATGCACCGTTGCCCACAAGCTCTGTCTCAAACGTGGCGGTTCCCGATCGTGCGCCGATGGCCTGGGTAACAGGCGACAGCCCGCCGAACGGTTCGCGGCGTACCGGCTCGGTGGAATTTTTGATAATTGGAATCTCGCCAAATGCCGGCATGGTTGCATTGCTGGCGTTGACGGTTGCCGGCGTGCCGGTGGTCGTCTCGGCGGCTACGCCGATGAATCGCTTGCGTGTAAGTTTTGGGGGTGAATCAAGAGCCATAGCGGCACACTCCTAGCGGTTGTAAGGATCCTCGTACAAAGTTCGGTAGGTAACGGTGGCGAAGATGATGACGCCTTGAACGTCGTTGGCATCAGCAAACGTAAGGGGGTCGTGCAGTTCGGTGTTTTGAGCAGTTCCGCCGCGGTATGGATCGGCAACGATTGCCTTTTCCACGTCGGCGCGGATCACATTGGCCCATGTCTCGAAACGCGTCTTTTTGAATGCTTCGGGGTCCTTCAGGATGTAGACCATAAAGCCGTAGGTCCGGCGCCACTCTTTATGATCTGAGGGGGTTTCATCGTCGGTGCATTCAACGTCGTCGCCGACGTGAATCACGCACTGCATATCCACGGGCGAAGTCTGGCCCGACATGTCGGGGAAGCCGACGGGGCTGAGAGTCACCTGGAAATTGTTGGCGACGGTCACGCCCTGCAAGGTCTGCAAAACGTTCGCGTCCACCTGTTCTGAATATGGTGGCGTGAAGCTCATGGATTTTGGGAAAGGTCGGGGGACGTATCGGCCGGCTGGCCCTTAGTGAAGCGATCAACCTGGCTCTGCGCCTGCTTGGCCATGTAGGCGGCGGCGTCAAATCGGATGCGCTGCAGTACGTCGGGAATAGAAACCAGCTTGTGAATCGACGGCCCGAATTGCTCTCTAATGGCCAGCCTGCCGGCGAAGCCTGCGGGGGTAAGCTTCAATGCGGGACGGCCATGCTTATTGAGTCTGCTGGCGTTGGGTCCTTTGGTCGGAAGATGCCGCGCGCGCAGGAAAATACCTTCGTGGTCGCCGCTGCCGACGTTGGCCATGAATCCGTGGCGCAGGACTACAGGCGGCAGCAACTTGCTGACCCGCACTGAGACACCGCCGCGCTTCAGCACTCGCGCCTTGAATGCTGCCAGCGGGATTGCCCGCTTTTTGACGATGACCTTGCCGACAGGCGGATCGCCTTGGGGGCTGACCTGGGTAACGACCCGATCAACCCATTTCTTGTTGATATTGACCTGACCGCGCACCTCGCGGCGAATCAGCTTCACAAGCTGCGCAGTCGTCCGCTTGACGATCTGGTAGCTTGCGCGGCGGAGCTGGCCAGCGCTGAGGCGCTCGGCAAGCTTCTGGCGCTGATCTTCCGGCAATATCAGTTCGATGGGCATTACTGAGGCAGTTCGTTGACGGTGACGGAAGCAAACAGGCCCTGCGCTAGCGTTCCACCGCCGGCTGTCGCGGTAACAACGACCTCAAGCACATCGCCGGATGCGACTGCGGTTGTGGTAACGGCTCCGGAAACCAATTGCCGGGCGGTCTGTGTGTTGTTGAGAGTGATGACGGCTGAGAGAACCGTCGTGCCGTTCTTTCGCAAGTCCACGGTACACGTTGCGGCCCCGACGTTGGGCACGACAGCGCCGGCACGGAACGCGATAATCGTTCCGCTGGTTCCGTAGACGGTGAATATGACCTTAGTGTCAGCGGCGGCTGTGGTGCTGCTGCTGCCCTGGGTATAAACCGCACGGTGCTGGTGCATGACTTTGCTTGCGTCGATGGCTGCCGCTGCCGGTATTTGGCTGTTACCTACACTGGCGGCCGGAATGACCATGTTCTGTGCGTAGAGCGTTCCGGAAATGACAACATCTGTCGGAATGTTTAGGGGCGTACCCATGCTGATCCTCGAAAGGGTTTAGCGGCAGCGAACGAGCCAGCCGGTCGCGTCCTGCTGAACGATTGAAACGAGCGTGTGAATCGACGGCTGGCCGCCCTCGATCGTCGGGAAAGAAAACTTGTCGCCCGATTTGGTCGGCTCGGACGGGAAACTGCTGGCGGGGATCCAAAATTCAAAAAAGGGAATGAAAGTCTCTTTGACCTTGTTGGCGCCGGCGACGGTTTCAGGCGAAACGCGTTTGATGACGGCGGTAAATGGATATTGCCGACCGTCGGCGCGCGTGGCGGTCACTGATTCGCTAAAGATGCCCGATGACATAAAAGCGGTATGCATCGACGCGATTTGGTCGAACGGAATGCTCATGCCAAAACTCGCTTTACTTCAATGCCCCTGGCGTCGATGAGGCGAATAAGGCGGCTGTAAATTTCGCGCTCAAGCTTCCATCGCTCGGGGCTGCGATTGCCGGCCTGATTCCATCCGTCAAAGTCATTCGTGCCGGTCCAGTCACAACCGAATATCTCGATCTGCTTCGCGCCGGCGTGCGCCGCATACACAATCGCGGCGGTAAACGTGAACATGGTCCATGAACAAGAGGCAGGGTCGAGGTACGAAAATAGCTGCTCAAACTCCGTCACCTTGCCCGGCCATTCGCGTCCCTTGTCGCGCAGGTAAGCGTTGGTGTTGGCGGCAGTGAAAAGCTCCGGCTTGCCAATCACGTCAGGGCGCTGGTCGGTGAGCATGGGAATGTCGCCAGCGGCCCAAACGTCGGCGCTTCGGAAACCGATCGCCCGATTGACGGCGATGGTTAAATCGGCCGGGCTGGGCACTGCGGTTCGCAAGCTCGGACCTGGGCAAAGGATTTGGGCTCTCATGCGGCAAACGGTTCGTGGCCGGGAAATCCGGCGTGCTTGCGCTGCTCAAATAGCGCCTTCGAAATTGCCCACTGGCTTTGCGCTTTGCCGAGGTGTGGCGGCGGTTGATTGGTGGAAAGCGACCAGTGCGCGTGTCGCTGGCCAAGATCGCGGCGGCGCCACAAGACGGTTAGCCGATCGGCTACCTCTCCCGCCTCGGTATCATCAAAAAAGTGGTAGTAGTCGGGCCAGTAAGGACCGGCGCCGCGATTGATCCGCCGGGCATAGTCGGCACCCATCCAGCAATGATCGGTGGATTGTCCCTGGCTCAAGTCATACTTGGCCAAGTGCATCACGCCAAACCCATCGGGGAAGCGGGCAAAGAAATCAGCGGCAAGATCCTGCGCCGACTTATCCGCGCACGGATAAAGATCGTCGCTGCCGGCGATGATGATGTCGGCCACATCGGTTACTTCACGCCACAACCGGTTGATTGACTTGGCATAACCTTCGTAGCGGTCTTCGATCGCCAATGAGCAATTTTTCGGCACGCGGGTTCCGGGGTCGATAAATGCCGCGACGTGGTAACCTGCGCACGTCCACCGCGCAAAAACATCATCGGCATCGAGGCGAATCGACGGTGCGAGCATCCAGACGTTTTTCATCGCCTGAGCCTCCGGCTAGCCTGCATATGCTCGATAACCGGCTCGCCTGCCGATGCCATGACGTCGAAAATCTGTGTATAGGACGGCGGCAATTTCTCAACCTTCAAATCGGTGCGTCCGTCCACCAGATTTTGCAATACATGCTGATCCCATTCGCGCGGGCGCTCGTGGCATGCCTGGGCCCATTCATTTAAAAGCCGGTCGGCCCCTCGCGTGGCTCCGAAATAGAGCGTCCCGGATAAGAGCTCCGTTCCGTCTTTCCAGTGTGCGGCAAAATCCACGTCGGTGGGCATCTCGGGAAACAGGCTTGGGTATTGCCTGACCCGCGCATCGGCGTCCAGCCAAACCAGCGGACGGTCGGGGCCGTGCTTGGCTCGCATATGCCGGAGAAATTTCGGCTTGTATGCGCACGCTGCTACCCAATCCTGGAACGGCGGCACCGCTACTAAATCGGATGGCAGTTGGTAGCGGTCGAGAGTATGGCCAAGCTCCATTGCCTCGGCTTCGTAACCGTTGCCGGTGGTATAAAAGCAAACGTAAATTGGTGTGGGCATGGGAAAGGCAAGGCGCGGCGGTTAGGCCGCGCATTGCTGGTTAGGGCTGGTTAAGAAGGATGCCGGCGGAAGTCGCGGCCGATGCATAGGGACCATCGGAGCGCCCGGCGTTGGCGTTGCCCGTGCTGCTGCTGGTCAAGCGGGTATTGGTAGAATCCCAATAAATCCGCTGACCGGTCGTAAACACGTCGCCCGATTTCTTCGTGAGCGTGTGATTGCGGCGCACTTCCAGTTCGCCCGTTCCACCGTTGGCGGCAATCGTATCGACAGCGATGCCGAGGTAGCCGGCGGTATTGGAATTGACGAGAACGACAACGGCACCGGAAGCGATCGCGCTGCCAGTGGTGTTGGTGTACGGAATACGCACACCTTCTGCTTTGAACGTAAGCATTGCGAAATACCTCTTCTAAGTTTTGAGAATTGAAGAAAGACGCGCCCCCCTGAGCGTCATTATTGACCGTTGTCTTTCACGAGCCCGCGATAATCGAGCGCCTTGGCGGCGACGGTATGGCGGACGGCAAATTTCATGTCTTCGGTGTCGAATTCCTGTTCCTGGCGGAGAACCGGCTCGGGTTCGCCTTCAAGGAATGACACTTCGACCGTTTCGACCTGAGCGTCCGCCGGGTCTGCGGCCAGATACCACGCTGCGGTAGAGTTGTCGTCCAGACGCGGATCGGTCACCAGCGTCAAGCGGTTCGCCCACGGATTGTTTGAGCCGACCGTCTGCGGCGCGGTGCTGGTGGTGCTGATCACTGCCAGAAGCTGAGTGCTGTTCAAGAAATTCTGAGCACTCGTTTCCAGACTCACCGGCGCCAGCATGAATTTCGGAGTGATATTCAAGCGGGCGGCGCCAGCCAAGCCTTTCTGTCGGCGCATCAGTGCGGCTGCCTTGCCGACTTCCGACACGCTCGGGGCCGTGCCAGAGCTGATCAAATTGCTATGGTTGGCATGGAAGAGCGCCGTATTGTCGGTAATCATCGTGGGGTTTGAAGTCACGATGGCATACGCCACGTCGTCTTCCTTACGGCCTGCGGCGTTACCCTGCTGAACAGGAATGCGTTGGAACGCGTCAAGATCGTCGTTGATCATCGCCTGGCGCGTTAATTTGATACCGCCGATGTACTCGACGAGTGCATACGTCTCGTTCGAATCCTTCAGCACGGTGTAGATGATTCCACCGCCCTGGGCGCGCTGCTGAAGGTCTCCCGCTTCGGAGATGTTTGTCCGGTTGATGGTCTTGAAGTCCGGAGCCTGTCCGCGTCGCGCCCATTTGCGCCACGTCGGCGTCTGATCGCGGTAAGCCTGCAGAAGCGACTTATTGGCGGCGTCCTTCAGGATGCCGGGGAAATCGCCGATCGATTCCGCCAGCATGACCAGCCGGCCTCCGCCTTCGTTGCGAAGATCATCACGATTCATGCAAAGCCGAATAACTCGCGAGGGCGTCATAAAGTTCACTTCGCCCATGCCGATGGCGCTGAGGTATTGCCGGCCCATGTCCACCAGCGACAGGCTTTGGAATCGCTGAGCGCGTTCGTAGACAGACAGGCCGACGGCGTCCGTCGGCTTCTCCACTCGGCCCAAACCGCAACGGGCCTGGGCACGCAATCGAAGCGCGGTGGAAATTGTTGCCTTGAGGCTGACGGTCCCGGCGTCTTCGCCGACGCGGATTTGTACGGCGGGGTTATTGTCGGCCATGGCTTTGAGGGCGTTGGTCTGGACCGTGGGAAGATCCCACTTCTGCGAGACAGCCAGATTCACAAACTTTTCGTCCAGCTTGTAAATCGTGGCCAACGATTCGATATCCGTCCGGCGCTTCCGCTCCAGCGCGATAAGGTCGGGCGGCTGATTAGCCGGCGTCGCTGCGGGCGCAGCTTGGCCCGGCAGCTTGGCCGCCAGCGCTTCCGGCGTTTCGCCGGTCACCTTGGACAGAAGCTTGAGCGCCTTCTCGCGGGCCTGGGCCTTCGTGAGCTTCACCGGCGTTTTTGCCGGCGTGGCGGCAGCGCCGCTATTGGCGCTGAGGGAAACGAGCCTGACGGGCACCACGCGCGAATTGCCAGCGGTGCCACGATGAGACAACTGGTTCATAGGAACCTCTTAAAGAGAATGAAAAAGCACCACCGGGCAACGCGCCCGTGGCAAGAAAGTTCAAGTTGGTAAGGGGGAAGAGAAAGAGGCGGGTTACAGTAGGCCGTTGCGATTGCTGGCGGGGTCGCCGGTCAAATCACAAGCGACCGTGGATTTAGATCGCCCGACCGGGTTGCCCATTTCGTCCACCTCGTAATCGTCCGGTTCGAAAACCGTTGACAATCCGAATGCGGATGGATCGCTATCGGCAAGGTCCATCAGATAGCCGGACACGTCGCCCAGCCCTGGAACTTTCTTGGCGTGTGGGCCAAACTCGATGTCGCCGCGCACTTCATCGCCGGCCGGGCTAACCTTCACATTGGTCACTTTGCCGACGTGTGTACCCAGCGAATCGACCGGCTGAATGCTGCCGTCCTCGCCTTTCTTGTCCGGATGGGTGTAGCGCATCTGCACACCGTTTTTCATCTGGTCCGCGATCTGGCTGAGCATCTGCTTGTCAATGACAAAGCCATGGCCCAGCGCCGGCCCGGCCTGCATCACGGAAACATTGCGGATAGCGCCGTTGCCGTCGCGTTCAACCGTGGGCTTTGTACCTTTGGCGATGTCCATTGAGCGAAGCGATACCCTGTGCGGAAGCTGGCCAGCGGAAAGCTTCTTTTTCTTCTTGGCCTGGGGCGGGGTGGTTCCATCCGGATCGGACGGGTTGCCAGTTGATTCATCCGCTTGGGCGGGCGTCGTATCGTCGGTAATTTCCTCGTCCTCGTCTTCGTCGTCCACCAAATCGTCCGGGTCCTCTTCCGGGTCTTCGTTTTCTTCTTCCTCCGGTGAATCGGATCCGCCTTCAATCACGTCGGCGTCCATTTCCTCCGCTTCCTCCGGATCAATCGTGAGCAGCTCGTCGCCGTTGTTATCATCATCGATCGACATTTCCTCTTTCTTCGCGTCGATCGCGTCTGAAACGTGGCCAATAGCGGCGGCAAGATCATCGTGCTTGCCCGTCTTGGCAAAATCCAGCGCCTTCTGCACGGCGTCTGCGTTCACCTTGCCATTCTGCACGATGGGCAACTTGTAATGCCCCGGCTTATCCGGCTTCGCTTCGCTGTCGGTGGCGGCGGAGCTGTTGTATTCCAGCGCCGTGGCCGGCTCCGTGCTCATTTTCGCCGGATCGCTGGGGGAATGATCGATCTCGCCTTTCTTGACAAGGTTGAGCGCGTGAACGATCGCCGCATGATGGGGGTTCATTGCCATATTAGTAGCCTCCGGGCGAAGCCTCGGGATTGTGCTGAGGGTTATCAAAAACGTCGTCCGGGCCGAACGTGTCATTAGGCGCACCAATCACGCGGCCGGTATTCGTGATGGGTGGCGCATCGTCGGGCAAAGTCCGATCTTCAGGGGCAAGCACGGTATCGAATGACTGCTCAAGCGGGGCTGCATCATCGATATTGACCGGATCAAAATGTTGATCGTCCTCGGGGCCGGTCGGAAGAGGCTTTGGCGTGCCGTTTTTGTCTGGCGCGGCTCCATTGGCTGCGCCCGGCTCGTCTGGCGTTTGCGTGGCCGGCGTGATAACTCCACCCTTGAGCATCGCTGCGCTGTTGATGTCCTCGGGGAAAGCAATATCGAGTCGCTGACTGAGCTTCTTTTCCGATGAAATATCTTCCATCGTGTTGTGAAATCGGCCGCCCCTGGATGTCACGATCTCGTTGCGCGTCATGAGTCGCAAGGACAGGGCTTTCTCGTATGCGGTCACTTCTTTGAGCGGATCGACCCATTCGTAGCCGTCCCCTACAAACGTCGCATCGGTGTACCGCGCCGGCGATGCAAGAAAATCACTGATCGAAACAATGTCGCGGAATTTCCCCTCCAAAAACGCGCACTGGATGAATTTGCGATACATCGGCTGGATGAAATGGCTAACCAGCCGATCTTGTTCGCGCCGCCACGCTCTGCGGTCCTCAAGCATGCCCTGGCGTTGGGCGGCGTAGCTGCCGCGCGTGAAGTCGCGGACAAGCTGCTCGTAGGATGTGTCAATCCCGGCGGCGATGCCGCGCAGAATTGCTTCGGTGAACGGATCAAAGTTGTTACCGCCAGCAGTCGGCAGGAACGGCACCACGTCTTCACCGGGGCGAAGTACCGGCGTCATGCCGGGCACAATGTCAAACGTCGGCATGCCGCTGGGCGTGGTGCCTGGGTCGCCGGGTTTGCGTGGTAGGCTGACCGATGCGCCGTTTGCAGTTGGCGGCGCAAGCATCGTTTTGATAATGAAACCAATCGACGATTCCATTCGCGCACGCCACAAGTGTGCCTTCCACAGACTGTTGAGGTCGCGGACATCCTGCATCACCGGCGCGAACGCCGAAATGGCTGATACCTGGCGTGGCCGCTCCTGCTTGAAATAGTGGAAGACACGATCACGCGGAACGCGGACAGGCTTAAAGTTGCTGCGGAAAAGGTAGTCGTTCGGATTCTGCGAATAAAAGTGGTAGGCCACCGGCGCTGAAACGTCGTCGATCTCGACACCGCCGCGCACCTGATTGCCAGTGTCGGGATTGCTCTGAATAATATCGTAGAGCAAGTCTGCTTCTACGCTCTGAAAGCGAAGCCCTACGCCTGATTTGCCGCGCTGGTATGACCACAGGGTGAACGCTTGCCCGGCGACAATGCGCTCTTCTGCGTTCCACGCCTGCTTCTCATAAAAGGTCTGTCGCCGCTCCACGTCGCACAAGTTGCGGTCCTCGGCCCACTCCTGGAAGAGTCGATTCGCGCGGCGGTTGTAGGCTGTGAGCTCCTTGCCCTTGGCATCGCGTGCCACAGCAACGGGCATGATCCCGCGCCCAACGACATTTCGACCGGTACAGTAGACGGCGGATTTTGCGACCCATGAATTGCGCACGAGGTCACGGGCACGATTCAGGACCAGCCGAAACTCGGGGATGATGGTAAGGTCGGCGGAACCCGGATTGGGGTTCCAATCCATGTTCCTGCGGCCTCGGTCCGCGGCAGTGTGCGCGGCAAGCATCTCCAGCGCTGCACGCGCGGCAGCCCGCTTGACGCCAGCCGACGGCGACACTGCGGCAATCGTTTTGTCGAGCAGCGCGGTAAATTTCATTCGGGATCTCGGTTCTGGCCAGCCACAAAAAGGCCACTGGTTGCGCGTGCGACGCGCCACTCATATTCGCTGATGAGTTTCTGAATCTCGGCCCCGCCCATTTGCGTCATTTGCTTACCGTTCATGCTGTAGCCGGTAGCAAACGCCGAATTGACCAGCGCCATGCGCAGGACCTGAAGGATTTGCGCATCGGAAAAGTTTGGGACTGTGGAAAGATCGACCATGGGATTAGTTCCAACTCTTGGGGCGTTCGCCCATCCAGTCGGGACGATCGGCTTGCGTGGCTTGCTGCTGGGGTTCCGGAGTCGGCTCGGGCTCGGCAGGCGCGACAGCAAAAGCGCCTACCTCATGTGCGGCGGCACATTGGTACACTTCGCAGTCGAAATAGTGATTTGGAGCGCCTGAAGTCTTGGTTACCCAATCAAGTTCTTTGCTCTGCGGATCAACGATCAAATGCTCGGCAGCTACTTGGGCACAATAGTTGTCGTCAACCTCTTTATGCGGCAGCCATTTTGTTGCGTCGGGGTCGTTGATGAGACGGTCGAGCGTGTTTTTCAGCGCGAACGTATCCAGCACCCATAAGACGATGCTCTTTTCCTTCTGGAAGCTCTTTTGAATCGGGAAATTCTGCCGGACACTGGCGCCCTTAATCGGTTTGATGCGCGCCGGGTCGGCGGCGGCAAACTCATAGACTTCCGCCGTGCGAGTGGAAGCGGTATCGACGTTCTTTCCACCGCCGGAGTCGATCAGCAGCCAACAGGGTTGCACCTGGTCGCCTTGTTCGCGGACGAAAGCGCCGTCGATGGTGCTTTTCTTCAATTCTTCGAACGTGCTCACGATTCCGTGATGGATGAGCTGCGAGCGATTTTCATATCCCCACGCGCGAATCGTATATACGAAATAATCCTTTTGGGTGTCGGCGGTAGCAAACAGCCACACAGCCCACTTCGGAACGATGCGGGGGCCCGGCGACATCTTCGCTTTCTCTCGGATGATGTTCGCCTCGATTTTCCCGACCTGAATTTCAAAGGGCTCGGCAAGCCGGCTATTCCTGAAATTCATAGTTTTGGCCGGATCGTCCTTCGCCCGGATGAATTCCGCTGCGATCTCCGAAAAGTTGCGCCACGGGCTATACAAGCCGGAAATGTGGAAGCCCACGCGTTTTGCTTTCGGCCGCGGGCCGATCAACCGATCTTCCATCGTCCGGGACGTGAGTTCTTTGAAGCTGGCTACCGTTCCGTGATTTGAAATTGGCATCGGCTCGTCATAGTCGCGGACCGTCTGCCCCTCGCTGGCCCAAACGCCACGCTCAAGCATTTTCTGTTTATGCGTTTCGGTGATTTTTCCTTTGCACCGCTCACACTCGTAATAGGCAAGCTGCTGTTGCTCGATGGCGTCGGCATGCTTGATGTGGTTGACTCCCTCCGGAAGTTCTGGCCACTTCAATTGCGGAAAAACAAGGCGCTGATATTGGCGGCAGTGCGGACAAGGCACCAAAAAATAGCGCTTGTCGCCGCACCGCTCAAACTCTTTCATGATTGCGCCGTCGCGCGTCGTCGGCGTGCTGGTGATGTAGTGGCGACGGCGGTGCAGGTAGGTGCCGGTGCGCTCGAATACAAGGCTGATGGGGTCTGCCGCACGGCCGGCGAACGGTGGAAACTTGTCCACCTCGTCGCAATCGGCGTAGCGGCACGTATCGGCGGCAAGCGATTGCGGGGATCCCGCCCAGCCGCTGTATAGTGGCATCGTGTCCAGTTTGATCAGCGGAAGCGTGTTGTCGGAAGCGCGGGGGCTCATGTGGGCGCGGAGCGACTTGCAACCTTCAAGCAGCGGCCGAATTTTCGTTTTTATGTCTTTTTCGCAGGCCGCTTCGGATGGCTGTACTGTGATTTGTGGGCCGGGATCGACGTCAATTCGGTAGCCGGTATTGATGAGTCGAACCGTTGTGCCTCCGATGCGCGTCGGCTTGACGAAAACAATCTCCTGCACGCCTGGCTCAACGAAACAATCCACGATGCCACGCAAATAGGGGGTTCGGGAGAATCGAAACTTACCGGGCTCAGAGTTGCCTTCGCTCGGCAGGACAAATCGAGCCTCGGCCCACTGACTCGGAATCATTTTTCGCGGTGGGCGCCACGCATCCCGCCACGCCTGGACGATCCTGGTATTCATCACAGCGCGGCGATCTCGGTAAGGACTTCATTGATCCGCTCGTCGATCAGGGCTTGGCGTTCAGCAACGTCGCGCCCTTCCATCAGCGGGGCCACGGCGGCGCCGATGCCGATGAGGCGAAGCTTGGCCACGCCGAATTGCTCGGATATCCACTGGCGCATGTCTTGGATGGGGACAAGCTCGCCCTTTTCCTTGGCGACTTGAATTTCATATTTCTCGGCCAGCGCGTTTTCTTTGCGGAGTCGCGCGGCCTCGATATCGGGCGATGCCGTTCCCGGTCGGCCGACGGCACCGGTGATGTCGCTCTCTTTCATCCATGCGGCGACTTCGGCAAGATCGAAAAAATACGGCTTTCCCTTCGCGCCGCCGCCGTCTGCCGGGCATCCCTTGCCGCGCACCCATGACAGAAGCGTTTTGGGGTGAATATCAAGCTGCTCGGCGACTTCTTCGGCCGAAAGGCTGCGCTTGGATTTTGGTTTTGCGCCGGTGGAAAACATCAGGAATAAGAGCCAAGCAAATCGGGCAGGGCATAAGGCCCGCTGGTCGGCACGATGGCCGAATTGGGCGAGCCGGTTGTCGTCCAGTATTCGAAGCCCCAGCCGATCGGCAGAGCGATCTGCACCAGCCCATTCACGTCACTGGTCACCTGCGTAGCGACCTCGTTGAATGCGTCACCAGTTGCGCCAGCCGGCGGCGTGGTCAACTCGAATTGCACAATCACGCCGCTCTGTGCCGCGCCGGAAATGGTCCGTGTGGTGAGATAGACCGTCGTCGTGTTCGGCGGGCCGACAACAAAGCTGATCGCGTTGCCTGTAATCGTCTGCGTTGTCGTCCCGTTGACGGTCAAGCTCGTGTTGCCGAATAGCATGCCGGCAGTGATTGCCGCTGCGACAGTGTAACTACCGTTCTGCGCTCCGAACGTCGCCACGCCGCTTGCGTTGGCTCGTCCCGATCCGATGCCGACAAGAGTAAACTCCACGTTCGGTACGGGGTTGCTATCGGCATCGACAAAAGTGAGCGTCACGGACGATGGGCCGGACAATCCACCTCCACCGCCGCCAGTTGGAGCATTAGCCAAAGCGCCGGAGGTGAACTGATTCGCCGTCACCATCGCATTCCATTCGGTGATGAAGGCCAGCAATTCCTTGCCGATGCTGCCGTTGGTCGTGAAATCGCTTCCGGCAGTCAGATCCTGCCAGAGCTGCGTTGCAATCTGCACGGCCGTCGGCGGAGCCACGCTGAGGCTATAACCGGTCTTATCGTTGTTGGTGCCAACGGTGACCGCCGTCTGCGGCGTGCTCTTGACGTTATTGGAACCATCGAACGTGAGTTTGTCGGTGACCGCCTTGATCGCATTGACCGCCGTCGTCGGATCGGTGCGGCCCAGCAAAGTGACCAGATCGCTCAATGCGGTAACGATGTCTGCGTTATCCGGCGCGACGTAGGAGCTGGCGGCAAGCCGGCTGCTCACCGTCGCATCCAGATCATCCAGCTTCACGGCGCGGGCGGCTGTATATCCCTGATTCGTCAGGTACGTTCCCGGATCCTGATTGGTCGCATAGCTGCTGACATTCACATCCGGCACCACTTCGCTAAGCGTGCCGTTGGTAATGACCTTTGTTGGGTCATAGGGCGAATTTTCCGCCACAATGAACGTCCCTGAATCGGTCACCAGGTTGCCGATCGTGGCTCCATCCACATTCAAATAAATCGGGGAGTCGATGAGGGTGATGCGCGATCCGGCGGTCGAAACGTGCTCGGCATGGATCATCTTCGTGACGCGGCTGGCGTTGGTGTCGATCGCGATGTTCTGCGCGGGGCAACGGACCAACGTAACCTGCGCGCCTTCGGAGCATTGAACGGTGCTATTGGCATTGGGCGTACTCGTCGCGTTGTGCGCCTTGGTGAACAGCGTCGTATCCTCGACGACGACATTCACGGCACTGCTCTGGGCGAAGATGCAATCCCAATTACTGATCAACTCACAGCGGCGCACCAGAACATTCGTGGCATTCGTGCAGTAGAGGGCGTCCGTGATGCCGATGACCCGCACACGTTCGATCAGCAGGCTGGTCGTTCCAGATTGATCGCTAATCGGAAGCTGGAAAACGCCATCGGCTGAAACCGTCTGCACCGTCAAATCGCAGATCGTGCCCGTGTTCGCCCAGAGCGTCCCCTTCGTGTTGCCAAACGGATTGTAGGAGCCGGTGATGATCGTCTGATCCATCCCCGCGCCCGCCAGCGTGACACCCGCCGGCATTTGCCACCAGGTTGCGCCGACGGCGCAGGTCCCCGCGCAGACGAAAACCAGATCGCCCGCACTGGCCGCATGCGCTCCGCCTACGGCGGTCGGAAGGATCGTGGCGAAGGGCGAAGCCCACGTCCCGGTATTCGAATCGCTGCCGCGGATCGGATCGACGATCCAGACTGTGCCGGTGATGCCGTAGCGGATTTGCAGGGAAGTGACTTGAGCCGCCGCGCCCAGCTTCGCGGAAATATCGCCGTTGGCATCGAGCGTCGGAAGCCCGCCGCTGGCGGTACCCGCTGTCATTTGCGGCACGGCCCCGCCATTGATGCTGGCCGAGAATTCCGACCAGAGCGCCGGCACGTCCACGTTATCTACGTCCGTTGAAGTGCCGGTGTAATGCGCGGTGGCGAGGTAGTCCGCGGCCGGGTCGAGGCCGGAGACACCGACGACGTAGAGCCCTTTGTTGTTGGTACTATCGACTTCCGTGACGCTGCCCACCGTGATCGCGCCGCCAGTGGAAACGGTCGTGATCGTGGGCGAGCTGCTGCGCGTCAGCTTTTTCACGGTGACCGTGATCGAGCCCGATTTGCCCGTCACGCCCGCGCCGGACTTGGCGAACTGGAAGAAGAAGTTGAGGCTTGCGGACCAACTCATGTTCTAGAGACTCGAGACTAGAAACTGGAAACTAGACAGTGGCAGCGGCGACGGTGTTATTGCCGACCGTTTGCAGGGCCTGGAATTCGGCCGTGAGTGCCGACGCTTCGGCGTTGTTGTTGGCCAGTGCCTGATTCGACGGCGCGGCGTTCGCGGCGTTGGCGATGTCGGTGAAGGTCGGGCCGTAGGTCGTGCCGATGGCCGCCAGATCAGCGATGGCCGATTGGAATTGCGCCTTGGCCACTTGCATCTTCTGCCGCGCCGCCACGAGCGCCGAGGTCGCACCGGAAAGAGCCTGAACCTGTTGAGAGAAAGTGGTTGCCATGAGTTAAATCCCTGCGGCGTAGTGCGCCGCGATCCGTGTTGAAGAAAGCGTCGTGCTGTAAAGTGCTACCTCGTCAACTTCGCCGGCAAAAAACAGCGATGCGGACACATCGTGGGCGATATTGAAATTACCGAGATTCGCAGCACTATCGAGCGAAGTCGCGGGAGTGGTCGGCCAAGAGAGCGATTGTGCAACGGCATCTATGTACGCGACAATCCTAGCGGTCGGGCCTTGGGTGCCATCGTAAGCCAAAACAAGATGATGCGTTCCCGTCCCCCCCAACGCACAGAATCCATAGCCGAAAGACCCGCCATTCTCAGCGACCCAATAGATGTTGCCGTCGCTGTACCAGGAGATTTCAAATCGCGAACCGTTGACGGCGTTAAATCCGACCTCGAATGTGTCGCTCGCAGATGTGCGATTCACCCATGCCTCGATCGTGCCATGGCTCGCGCCAGCAAAAACCGATTTCACCGTCGCCTCGGCGACATACCCGCTACTTCCGTTGAAAAGAGCGCAAGTATCCGGATCCGCTATGAGTCCGCTTTGCCCTAACGTTCCGCCGGTCCACGATCCGCTTCCCGGCGTATACGTACCATTATGCCCGTTGCCGCTGGAATCGATTGCGGTCGTCCCGCTGCCTTCCCCGAGCCGCCAATACGCGACCGGCGAATCGGCCAACACAGCCGCTGCATAGGCGCTCGCCACCGCCGCCACTTTCGGCGGCGTCCACAGCGGCATCAGAGATTGGGACAGGGGAGAGAGCATTCAAATGAAGCTCGCCCGGCCGGCAGACTCACGACCGGGCGTAGCTCACCGCAAACCCCTTCATTGGCAACGATGCGCGATCGCGTTGACCGTTTGTTCCGGACTGGTCGCAAGCAAAACCTGAATGCGATGGCAATCGCGATGATCGAAGCGCACTTCAGCTATCCGGTTTGTGGCGGGCGAATTCACTTCAAGCTCGTTGACAAAAACCCTGGAAATGGCAATCTCGCTGACGAACCTATGTTCGATGCTGATCGGCGTACGCTTCACGCCATTTACTGGGCCAAAGGTCAAATTCAGATTGGCAAATGGGACCGGAATCCATAGCGGATCGTTGTGGCCGGGGAGCATTCTCCATCCGACAATCCACGCAACAGCTCCGGCGCCGATCGGGCCTTTGCCAAAGAACGTCAGCGAGATTTTGCGGTGGTCGCCAGGGCCGATGACTAGGACTCCATCGCCCTTTGGATCATCGGACTGCGTGACGGGAACCGCGATATGGTTCGCCGTGGCGTCCTTGGGAAAGAGAATTGAAGCGTGGATTTCAGGGGCTGGCATGTTGAATCCTCGAAGAAGTTACGCGGGCACGGCTACGCGGTAGTCTTTGTGGGTGATTCCGTTCTTTGCCTTGCCGCGCATGTGGGGCGGATGAAAGAATCGACCGCTGTACTTGCCGAACAAGAGGCCCTTGCCGAACTCGGGGCCATATTTCGCGTAGCCGCCGCGGCACTTGTGGAGTGGCATCAAGCCTTTGTTGACCGCGTCTTTTGCTTCGCGGATATATTCACGTAGCGGCTTATCCCACACGTTCACCGTCCGGAATTTGTAGCCGCCTTCGCGTTCGCCGAACTTGCGCAGGCAGTGCTTGGCGTGGCGGGCGTCGATTGGCTGCTCGTCAGTGGTGACGTTTTTTGTGTGCAGCATGCTGATGATGGCAGCCATCAAGCCCGCTTGAAACGACTGGTCGTCTCGCCATTGCGATCTTTGCAAGTCGTTCCAGTGCTCGTGCTCATATGGCGTGAAGAGTTTGCAATCTTTCGTCATGCGCCCATCAATGCCGATCTCGAACGTAACGGCACCATAGCCAATAACTGGCGGGGTCCCGTCAATCGCTTGGGCTAAAACCAGAGCGAAGGAGCCCGGCATGTCAGCAGTTGGGTAATGATCCACAAGGACTAGCGCGCCGCATCGGCCCTTGCCGCTCGGGTCGACGTGCGGCGGGTACCCATACTCAATCCACATTCGGCTGAACGGCGGGGTGACAATGTCGGCTTCATCCCATGGCGATTTTTCGGGTTCGGACGAGTCGAAGAGGGATTGCACAACGTCATCCGCCCAAATAATTTCCGCCAAGCGCATGTTTCGAAGGAATTCTGCGCGCTGCGCGTCCTTGAAGCCGATGGCGAATTTCCCGCCTTCAGCGGCAATGCGTTGGTACAGCCGCGGGCGAGGATCGGACAGACGGCCTAGATATGGCTCGTCGATTAACGTGGCAGGCATGTGGGTTTGTCCTATTGATTCATGCGAGTTGGCCAAGCACGAGCCGGCGCGGCGGCGCAAGGCGGATCACTCGCAGGGTGGTGTCGTGGGGTAGCCGTGGCTCGAAGTCGCCGCGCGGCGGCCAGCCGACCAATGATGCGCAATCGGGACAGCGATCGCCTTGGTCAAGGTAGACTGTTGGCGTCCATGCTCGGCAGAGCGGATTAGAGCACCGCCGTTCGTGGCAATGAGCCGAGATACCAATCAATCGAAGTTCGTGGGGCGAAATAAAACGGAAGCGGGCAGCGCCGCGATCTGGCCGCCAGCCAGCCAATACTGGATCAGTGAGTCAACCACTGCCGATGATTGCGGCGTGGGACGGCTCCGGCGGGCGCGCGGCGTTCGGGACGGCTGACGCATCGAACGGGGTGTGCGTGCTGGCGTCGGAATGATCGGGGCTGGAATCACGGCAAAAAGTGTGGACGGACCTTTAGCGATCCCGTCCCGCTCAGGGACAGGCGAAAAGGGCGAAGTTGTGTGGCTGGCATTTCTTCATGCCTTCACTCTAAGGCGCAGAAGTGGACGTTTTTGTCATTTTGCCCGCTGTCGCCAACGATTTTTCTCCCAATTGCCGATGGGATGGCGGCGCTTAACCATTTGCTGGCGATGTGGTTGAGAAAAATGCGAGATTTTTGATTTTTTTGGCGTCTCGACACCAAAAAGCGCTGCTTTTACCTGGGCCAGACGAGCCTCATCGTCCCGCTTTTGGTTGGCGTGGTCCCTGAGAAGCCACTGACGAAGCTGCTCTACCTGATCGGCCTCACAAGGGGGACGGGGGGCAACCAAACCGGCTGTATCTGCTTGTTCCGCAACGGGTAGAAAATCTTCTTCAGTAATTTCAATGCTGGTTGGGTCGGGGAGCGATTGCCTGCGGATCGCCGCGCGAAATGCGTGGCGCACGCTAACGGGGAAGCTAGCCAAGTTTTTGCCCTCGCACTTGGCAATCACTTCCTCGTCACGCTTCGCGGTTTCAGGGTCAATCACCGGCAAGCTGGCGGCGTGCCGCTCCGCGGCGTCAAGCTGG
>Ga0157370_10001433_pt1 | contig 29550 bp, 16 predicted proteins | sample C35metaG_FD_113463 | JGI IMG/M metagenome (GOLD analysis project Ga0157370, IMG submission 113463) | Corn rhizosphere microbial communities from Kellogg Biological Station, Michigan, USA - C3-5 metaG | ecosystem: Host-associated > Plants > Roots > Rhizosphere > Soil | place: USA: Michigan...
CACGATGTCATAACAGCCCGTTAGGTTATTGGTCACCCTTACATACAGCGTTGCTGTTGGCGATGGGTAGCTGATTACACTTGTAATTGGCGCCGTTGCTGTTTCTGCATTTCCCTGGCTGGTATAGTAGCTTACGCTGTATTTTGTAGGGTCTAATGATCCCAGTACTTCGGCTGTTTTGGTCGTAAGGTCAAAAGTAGAGATTCCGTCAATATCGCTTGCCCCGTCATCACATAGTGCATAGTCCGTTGGCGTGGTGGCCTCAGGGACAGGATTCACGATCAGTTGAAGGGTTGTTATACTAAAACATTCTGTTCCGGTAGAATTTATGCGGATATAAAGTGTCTGCCCATGTTGATTAACATTCACGTATTGGTCTACATTCGGAATTTTATTTACATTATTATCTGCATCTTCAGGAGTTTCATGTACAGTGATTGTAATATTTCCTAAAGTACTTTCTAATGCCTGGATAACAGGTGTCAGGTCGAAAATAGCAAAGCCATCATTATTATTGAAATCACACATTTCAATTGGGGCAGGCGGGGTAGCTATCGGAGCAGGTTGCGGAGGTGCGTCTACTACAAAACCAGTAGCAGTGGAGTAACATCCTGAAAGGCTCATGACAGTAATAGTGTAAGTTCCTGATGCTACATTATTGAATACTGTATCGGCCTGAAAATTTACACCATTGATGCTATATCCCAAATCGGCGCCTATAGGGCTTTCTACAATAATGGTTCCTGTAGGATTTGTGCATGATGGTTGTGTAACAGTTGCAGTAGCCGGATTAGGCTGAACGGGAACAGCATCAATAGTAATAGGAGCTGAAACAGATTTACAACCTGCACTATTTTGTACTGTTATTGTATATGTTCCTGAAGTTAGGTTAGTAAAAGAAGTTCCTGTTTGAAAACCGGTACCATTTATACTGTAAGTAATTCCGTTTCCAACCGGGCTGTTTACAGTAATTGTTCCTGTTGTAACTGTACAAGTAGGCTGCGTTACTGTAGCATCTGCAATTGCAGGTGCACTAGGCTGGGGATTTATTGTTATATCAGGAGATATAGAAGTACATCCTGAAGTATTTTTTACAGTTATATTGTATATCCCAGGATTAAGATTAGGAAAAGATGTGCCAGTCTGGAAACTTATTCCGTCTATGCTATATGTAATTCCTGTTCCAATCGGCGTATTAATAGTAATAGTTCCTGTTGCTATCAAACAATCAGGTTGTGTGGCTGTAGTATTTGCCACTGCAGGAGCTCCTGATGGTGAATTAATGGTAATAGTTGATGTAACCGACGTACATCCTACGCTATTTTTTACAGTAATGATGTAATTACCGGTTGAAAGATTAGCGAATGATATTCCTGATTGAAAGTTAGTTCCATCTATGCTATATGTAATACCAGCTCCAACAGGAGCATTTATAGTAATTGTTCCTGTAGTAACTGAACAATCAGGTTGTGTTACGGTTACACCTGCAATTGCAGGAGAGGCAGGTTGTGCATCTATAATAATATCATTTGAAACAGAAGTACATCCTGAAGCGTTCTTTACTGTTATCTGATACGTTCCGGCAATCAGATTAGGAAATGATATTCCGGTTTGAAAATTTGTTCCGTCAATACTATAGGTAAGTCCTGTTCCTAATGGGGAATTTATAGTTATTGTACCCGTTGAAACAGTACATGTTGGCTGTGTTATAGTAATATCGGCTTCTGCCGGCGTACCAGATACAGGATTGATAGTGAATTGAGGGGTAACTGAAGTACAGCCAGTACTGTTTTTTACGGTAATTGTATAATTACCAGAAGCCAGATTAGGAAAAGAAGCTCCTGTCTGAAAATTTATAGCATCTATACTATAAGTGAATCCTGTACCCACAGGAGCGTCTACAGTAACAGATCCTAAAGGCGTTATACAATCGGGCTGTGTAATTGTTATGTCAGCAACAGCAGGAGCTATTGTAACATAAAGTTGGGCAGCATTGCTAACAAGATTACAAGAAGACGATGTTATTTCACAATAATATTGATTGCCATCAAAAGCTAATGGAATTTGATTAAGAGTAAGGGTATTAGTTGTCGCTCCAGAATAATTAGTATTATTTACTACATTAACCCATGTTCCGACCGTATTTAATACTTTCCATTGATAGCTAAAGCCTGTAGCAGGTGTTACAGATGTAGTGAAGGTTATACTTCCATTTTCACAAGCAGTTACGGTTACAGGTTGTATAATTACAGGAAGAGGAGAGGGGGTTATGTTATGAATTCCTACATTATCACAGTATGTATTGGGTGATGTGTTATTGTGTGCTGTATTATTCCAGTCGCTTGTATTATAAGTTGCTGCAGGAACAATAGCATTAGGTTTTCTAATCAAGGTGAAACCTGCGGCTGTAAAAGGTACATTTACGGCATCAATAAGTGCTCCGTTTTTTAAAAGCTCAAATTTATCGTTGCCATTAAACCCGGTACCCATTGAGGTATTGAATGGGGGAGTGGTACAAATTGAAGTATCAGGGGCTGAACAGGCCACCAAGTAAGTCATACCTGCACCTATAGTTCCTGATAAAGAAAGTATATAACCTGCTGAAGGTGTGGTGTCACTAATATTTGCATAGCGCTGTAATACGTAGCCTGTTAGCGAAATTGGTAAACTGGTGGGGTTATATAATTCAATTATACCACCACTTCCGGTTTTTTGATCATATAGTTCAGATATAAAAATATCTGTAGCTGTACTTGTACATACAGGTGTCAATAAGTTAAAAGGAGTAGTCGAAGTTCCTTCGCATCCATTAACTATAATTGTTATATCACCGGATGTAGCTGTTGCAGGCACAGTTGCTTTTATTGTAGTATCTGAAACTACCGTAAATGTAGTAGCTTCTACTCCATCAAATTTTACTGACGTCGCATTTGTAAAACCGCTACCTGTAATGGTAACTATAGTGTTTATAGGAGCATTTGCAGGTAAAAATGAAGATAGCACAGGTGCTGTGCAATTTGTAGTAACTGTACCGTTAAGTGTAAAATCGTCTACTCTAAAGTTTCCGCTTGTTCCACCGGCCAAGGTCATAGTAACAGTAACAGTCCCTGTAAGTCCGGTAATAGGTGTACTTACATTGGTAACACCTACAGGAGCACCTATGGTAGGTACTGTACCAGTGCCTACATCTGTTCCGTTTATCGCTAATGTCCAACTTGTAGCAGCCGAACTGCTTCGCTGTCTCCAGAAATTAAATGAAGTAATTTCTGCCTGATATCCCGGAGCTACATTAAAGCTAAGCGTTAAAACAGCTCCCTGGCTTGACTGCATTGCAATTGAAACTCCCGGAGGGGCCGACCCTAAACTGCTGGACCATGATCCGGATGTATTTGTCCATGATGATCCCAAAAGGTGAGAATCCAGTGTTACTGGAGCAACTGTGTAGGGATGGGATGAGATTGGTGTAGTTCCAAAATCATGATAATATATTTGTGCCTGTAAATTATTAGCAATAAAAAGCACAAAAATAAGCGGTAAAAGAGTGAGTATTGTCTCCTTAAAGTACTTGTTCAGCATCCTGTTTTTTATCAGCCGAAATTAAAGGTATTAGGTCTTTTGGATATTTATAAATAGTTATATAATAGTCACTAAAGGATGATTTAATTGTAAAATTTGTAAAGAAAAAAAGCCGCAAAAGCGGCTTTTAAATTTGTTTGTTGATTATTTTTCTTCTCTATTTATGTAGACCCATCCGGTTTCTCCATTTTGTCCGGCTAATTCTATAGTATAATAGTAAGTCCCTGTTGGAAGTTCATTCCCATTATCTGACTGGCCATGCCATTCATTCTTATAATTATTAGCAGAATATACTTCAGCACCATACCTGTTAAAGATTTTTAATGTTTTTACATTCATTCCGGTAAGGTTAAAACTGTCATTCATTCCGTCATTGTTAGGAGAGATTCCTTTAGGGATGTTGCAGAAATAACTGTCAACAGTAAAAGTACCACTGTTTTCACATCCAGCTGCATTTGTAACTGTAAGTATGATATTTATAGGGAAATCAGTAGCATTAATATTGTTATCGGCTACATATTTAGTTATATCAAATGTATTTTCATTGTTTCCAATAACTGTTCCCTGAGCATTGGTCCATTTAAATGAAGCAGTATTTATATCAAATGAGCTGTCAGATGGTAATCCTTCTAAAATATAACTCTCTCCAAATGTTGTTTCCCTGCATCCTTGTGTTGTTGTTATTGACGGAGCATTTGGAACAGCATTTATTATAATAGCATTAGTTACAGAAGTACAATCAATTGCATTTCTTACAGTTATACTATAAGATCCCGGCTGAAGATTAGCAAACGCTGTCGCTGTTTGAAAACTCGTTCCGTTAATACTGTAGGTAAGATCTGTACCAACCGGAGAAGTAATTGTAATGGTTCCAGTGGGTGTTGCACATGTAGGCTGTGTTATTGTTGTATTGGCAATTGCCGGTCCGCCTGTAACGGGGTTTATTATAACAGGATTAGTTACCGAAGTACAGCCTGCCGCATTCTTTACTGTTACAGTATAAGATCCCGGTTGAAGATTAGCAAATTCTGTAGCAGTTTGAAAGTTTATTCCATCTATGCTATACGTAAGGTCTGTGGCAACCGGTGAGTTAATTATAATAGTTCCTGTAGGAGCTGAACAAATAGGTTGCACTATAGTTACATCTGCTACTGCAGGAGTTCCCGGTACAGTATTTATTATAATTGAATTGGTAACTGAAGTACACCCAGCTGCGTTTTTTACAGTAATTGTATACGATCCCGGTTGTAGGTTGGCAAATATTATTTCAGTTTGAAAGTCGGTTCCGTTAATGCTGTAAGTAAGATCTGTTCCGAGTGGAGAATTGATTGTGATACTTCCTGTAGGAATTGTACAAGTTGGCTGTACTGTTGTTATATCGGCTACAGCAGGAGCAGAAGGAACGGCATTTATGATGATTGCACCTGTTACAGAAGTACAGCCTGCAGTATTTTTTGCAGTAATAGTATACGACCCCGGTTGTAGATTGGCAAATGTTGTACCAGCCTGAAAGTTCGTGCCATCGATACTATATGTAATGCCCGTATCAACGGGAGAGGTTATTGTGATACTACCTGTTGTAACTATGCAAGTGGGTTGAATTATAGTAACATTTGCAATCTCCGGCGCATCAAGAACAGGATTAATTATTATAGTAGAAGTTATCGATGTACATCCCGCCTCATTTTTTACAGTAACTATGTATGAACCTGAAGGCAAATTAGAAAATAATGTACTTGTCTGAAAAATCGTCCCGTCTATGCTATATGTTAATCCGTTTCCTATTGGAGAATTAACAGTAATGCTTCCTGTTGATATAGCTGAGCAGGTAGGCTGTGCTACAGTAACATCAGCTATTGCGGGAGCTCCGGGTACGGGGTTTATAAGTATAGTGTTTGTTACAGATGTACATCCTGAGGCATTTTTTAGAGTAACAGTATATGATCCCGGCTGCAGGCTTTCGAATATTGTGCCTGTTTGAAAATTTGTTCCATCTATACTGTATGTTAAGCCTGTTCCTACAGGTGAGCTAACAGTAACACTTCCGGTAGGTAGGGTGCATGTTGGCTGCGTTTCAGTAGTTGCTATTGCCGGCGTAACCGGTGCAGCATTTATAATAATAGTGTTAGTTACAGAAGTACATCCCGCTGCATTTTTAACGGTAATTATATATGAATTAGGTAAAAGGTTAGCGAATGTCACACCACCCTGAAAAGTAGTACCATCGATGCTGTAAGTTATTCCGTTTCCTACAGGAGAATTGACAGTGATATTTCCTGTCGCATTTGCACATGTAGGTTGTGTTATGGTAACAGCTGCAATTGCAGGTGCTAAAGGCGCAGGATTTATAACAACCGTAGTGGAAGAAGTACAAGTTGTATTGCTTTTTACAGTTACAGGATATGATCCCGGTTGAAGATTTAGGAATGTTGTTCCGGTTTGAAAATTTGTTCCATCAATGCTGTAAGTAAATCCATTTCCAACAGGAGTGTTAATTGCAATGGTTCCTGTTGTTACTGTACATGTAGGCTGCGTTGTAGTAACATCAGCTGTAGCAGGAGTTGGATTTACAATTAACTGTGCAGCATTACTTATAATTATGCATGTACTGCCCGATGTCATTTCACAGTAATACTGATTTTTATTGTAACCTGCAGGTATATTGTTAATAGTTAATGTAGCAGAAGTAGCACCTGTATAATTACTTCCGTTTGTAACATTAATCCAGTTTCCGGTAGTATCCAGCATTTTCCATTGATATGTAAATCCTGTAGGATCGCTTAAGGTAACTGAAAAAGAAACTGAACCATTTTCGCAAATTGTTTGAGAAACAGGATGTGTTATAGTAGGTGTTGTGCCTGATCCGGGAATAGGGTCAACAGCATGATTACCTAAATCCTGGCAAAAATTATTTGGTAACGGATTAGAATTGTCAGCCGGATGCTGTGTATTATTCCAGTCGTTTATATTATATACAGCTGCCGGAGCAACAGCATCAGGCTTTCTTATTAATGTATAACCGGGTGCAGTAAAAGGAACATCTACACGGTCTATTACAACTCCATTTTTAAGTATCTCAAATTTATCATTTCCATTAAAACCATTACCCAGATTTACCGAAGCAGAAGGGGCTACGCATATTGAAGCATTTGGAGTAGTACAGGAAACAAGATATATCATTTCAGAACCTAAAGTGCCTGACAGAGTTAGAACATATCCTGCGGCAGGTGTTGCATCTGTAATATTTCCATAGCGTTGTAGTGTGTAATCGCTTAAATCTATAGTTGCAGATGTTGGGTTATATATTTCTATCATACCACCACTTCCAGATTGCTGATCATATAATTCAGATATATATATATCTGATGGAGGAGGAGTAAGGACACAGGCAGAACTTGTCACAGTAAATGCAGGAGAAGTTCCCGGGCAGCTATCGGTAGTAACTGTAATTGCTCCCGTAGCTGCACCGGCAGGTACTGTAGCTGTAATAAGATTATCTGATATAATGGTATACGACTGTGCATCAATGCCGTTAAATTTTACTGAAGTTGTTCCATTCCCTGACAGAAAACCAGAACCGTTTAAAGCTACTATTGTATTTACCGGACCTGATGCAGGACTGATTGATGTTATAGCCGGTGCAACACATGTATTTGTAATTGTACCATTTAGCGTAAAGTCATCTACACGAAATGTACCAACTCCCGGAGCATTACTTAGGGATATTACAACATTTACATTACCTGTAAGATTAACAACCGGGTTTGCAACCGGCAATGTACCTGTGGCAGCAGCAGTCTGTGCAATTGTTCCGCTTCCTACATTTATGCCATTAATAGCCATAGACCAGTTTTGAGCACCAACGGGACTTCTTTGTCTCCAAAATGAAAAGGTATCTATAGTCATTTGTTTTCCCGGAGCCACAGTAAAAGTTAACGTTACATTTGCCGCACCGGATGAATTGGCAAGACCAAGTGCCTCGCCCGAAGAACCGATAAAGCTTACCCACGAACCTGTATTATTTGTCCATACAGAATTTGAAAGGCCTGGATCTATAATATTGGGCGCAACCGTGTAAGGATAAGTATTTATGTTAGTTGTACCAAAATTGTGCTGATATAGCTGTGCTGTAGAAGTACTGATTCCTAATAGAATGAATAATAGAGTAATCAGAAAATTTTGTTTAGTAAGTGTAATGTTTTTGAGCATCATTTTGTGGTTTAATTGATAAATCATTAATCAATTTATAAATGTTGCGCAAGCTACTTATAATGCTGAAAGTCAGGATTATTTAAAATTTACTAAAAAGTTACTATTGAATTGTGAAAATGAATTTACAGTTAATTATATGTAAAAACCTCCGGTAGAATTAACTACCGGAGGTTCTCAATAAAAGTTGGAAAGATTATTTTATAACAACCTTTTTAGTAGTAACATCGTTACCGGATGTTATTGCTACTGTGTAAATTCCTTTGGAAACATTTGTAAGATCAATCATTTCGTTGTCTGAAACTTTTTTACTTACTATAACTTTTCCTAATGAATCATAAACAACAACATCTGCTGTTTCAGTAACAAGATCAATCTGAAACTGACCGTTGTTAGGATTTGGATATAAAGTAACCTGAGCAACTTCTATAGCGTTTACTTTATTTTTAGCTAAAGCTGTTCTTGCACCGCTGCTTTCATAACAATCCCATGTAAGATCATCAATTATTATTCTGTTAGCACTGTTTACAAGTTCTATGGTAGCATCAGCCGATACATTTATAGCTTGTGAAAAAGTAGTAGCTGTATCAGAAGAAACTGTAATATCTGTACCATATTGAGTACCGTTTACAAATACTTTAAGGGTAGAATTTCCTGTAAATACTCTTTTGTATTTAAAAGTTATTGTTCCTACACCTCCTAAGATAGCTGTTGTATTTTTTACGCTTCCTGTTCTCAAAGCAATAGCCTTACCATTTTCAGTCTGGTCATTTCTTGAGTCAGTAGCTGTCCAGTTTATACCATTATCGCCTGTCCAGCTTCTTGTAGTATAAGTTGAGCTTGCAGTACCTATATTGGTAAATGTTTCAGCGCCACCTGTACATGAAAATTCAGGTGTGGTAGCTTCTGTTGAAATAGCTGATTCTGTATATGCAGGACCATTTATACAATCTACATTGTTATATGGATAAACTTGTACAGTATATTCAGTATTAGGAGTAAGATTGTAAATAGTAAATGTAGCATTGTTGCCAACATAACCAACAGTCCCTTGTCCAAGTGTATCTCCAATTACATATGAAGTACCTGTTTCCGGGGCATTAGCAATATCACCGGCAGCAACTATTACAGCTACATAACCATCTGCAGTTACGTTAGAAACGGTTACATCAATGCTGCTAAATGTTTCATTGCTTACCTCAACTACAGCTGTAGTTGTTACAGGAGCTAAACATGTTTCTTTGGCAAGAGCAGTTAAGTTAACTAGACATGAACCTTCATTGGCGTCATTACTTTCTATAGTTAATGTAGCATCTAGCTGACCTGTAGTAATAGCGTTAAGTAGTATTGTAACATCTACTGTGTCTAAATGACCAAGAGTTATAGGAGTTGCTACGTTAGTAATAGTGTAATTAACGTTATCGCTTAAGGTTAAAGCAGATATTGTAAGATCTTGCAGCCCTTTATTTATAATAGTTACAGTAGCTTCATGATTTTCATTTATGGATATAGTATCAAAATCAATTATAAAATCACCACAACCTACTTCTTCAAGATCTGAGTTTATAAGTTGTATCTCCGGTCTGTCAGGAAGAGAGTAACAATTCCATGTAAGATCGTCAATAACAGTTCTGTTACCGCTGTTAACAAGTTCTATTGTAACAGGAGCATCAATATCAATGTCATAAGTAAAGGTAGCTGGAGTTTCAGAAGATACAGTAATATTACCACCGTACTGAACACCATTTACAAAAAGCTTTAAAGTAGAGTTATCATTAAATACTCTTTTATAAGTAAATGATAAAGTACCAATTCCGCCATTAACAGGAGTAACATTTGTAAGCGTACCATTTCTTAATGTGATAGCTTTACCATTTAGAGTCTGGTCATTTCTTGAGTCAGTAGCATTCCACTGCCATCCATTACCACCTGTCCATGTTCTGTTAGTGTAAGTAGAAGAATTAGTTCCTAAGTTTTCAAAGGTTTCGTTACCACCATTACAAACAGCTACATTAGTTGTAAATGAAGAAGAAATAGATTCAGTAGTAAAATAAACCGGACCACCTGTACATTCAGTAGTATTATAAGGGAAAAGGAATACAAAATATTCTGTGCTTGGTGTAAGCCCTGCAAGAGAAATTGTAGCAGTGCTTCCTACGTAAGCAACTGTACCAGTTCCAATAGCATTTCCTACATTGTAAGCAGTACCATTTGCTGGTACAGCCCCTAATGTATTAGATGTAGAAATAGCAACGATGTAAGCCTGAGCATCACCTGCATTTACAGCAGCATCTACTGAGTATGCAGTAAGGCTATCAAAATCAAAACCACCATTTTCTACAACCGGAGCTGCACATGCAGTAAGCGCTTTTCCTTTAAGATTAACAACACATGCACTTTCGTTTGCATCATTATTATTAATAGTTAAAGTAGATGTTTTATTACCACCTGTAGTCGACTGGAAACGTACTAAAACTATTGTAGATCCTGATGGGGCAATTGTTACAGATGAAATGGGTGAAATAATAGTAAAATCTGTACTGTTACTTAAAGCCAATGAAGAGATAGTAAGTGAAGAAGATCCTGTATTTTTGATTGTAAACACCGCGTCCTCAGACACGTTTGTAGCCTGAGAACCCAAATCAATTGATAGTTCATCACAGTTAACGTTAGTTCCTGAAGCATTAACTAATTGAAGTTCAGGTCCTGTTGGAGCTACATCGTAGCAGTTCCAAACAAGGTCATCAATAATAGTTCTGTTACCGCTATTTCTTATTTCAATAGTTACAGGGCCTGATACATTTATAGCCTGAGAAAAAGCAGTTGTTGTATCAGCAGAAACAGTTATATCTCCGCCGTATTGTGTACCGTTTACAAATACTTTAAGAGTAGAATTTCCTGTAAATACCCTTTTGTAATTAAAGCTAAGAGTACCTATACCACCATTAACAGAAGATGTATTAGTAAGTGTTCCTGTTCTCATTGCTATAGCTTTGCCATTTAAGGTTTGATCTGTTCTGGAATCTGTAGCACTCCAGGCAACGCTGTTACTACCAGTCCATGTTCTTGTTAAGTAAGATGTTGATGAGCTTGCAGGAAGGTTAGAAAAAATTTCATTACCACCACCTGCACATTCAATAGCATTCCATTTAAAAGCCATAGGGCTAAAAATACTTGTCCAGCTTGTAGTAGCACTTATTGCACTCCCAAATGAAATAAGTGTTAAAGCCAGAGCTACGAAAAATCGTTTTGTTGACATAATTAATAAATTAAAGATTGGTTTAAATAGTTCTTATTAAGGATATTATACCTGCAGGGTTTATCTCTAATGCAACCAAAGTTAATTTTAAAGGTGTGGCTAAAAACGATTTATAAGCTAAGATTTTATTAATTAAAAGTAACTAATAATCTAATTTTTAAAGGTTTATGTATATTGAAATAGAAGTATTCGTAAATTTATTTGATTAATAAATATTATAAAATTAAATATTACAAAATGGCTTAACATCTATTTTTATATTCTGTCTAAAAATAAACTAACATGTTGGCCTTGAGATCAGAAGTGTTTATACCACGATTGTGGTGCACCACTCTTTTTATTTCTGACTTATAGGTTTAGTTGCTGACAGATAGGTTAATAAATCTAACAAAGTATTCAATACCATTTGATTTATAAAAAAACCATTTTGTAAATGATTTTAAGAACCTGGCGTACTATCTGATATAATTTTTATAAAAATAATAAATGCGGTTTAGATATCCGGTTAACGATTGATAGTAGTTTTCGGAAAGTATAAGTTCTAATTATCCAGCTGTCTGTGCTCAATAGGTGTACAGCCTAACTTTTGTTTAAACAATCGGGTAAAATGTTGAATGAAGTTACAGATCAACAATATAAAAAAATAGAACTAAATAAGTTTTTGACTTATGGTAAAAAAGACCATAACTTTTAAAATAAAATGTATATTTGTTTCTTAACAGTCAAACAAATTATCATGTTACTATTTTTATATCAAAATTATTCCCGATTGTCCAAAATAATGGGTAAAAGTATTGTGTATTCATTACTTGTTATTGTTATCGTTTCAAGTTCAATGATGGCACAATCCAATCGTTTTATTTCGGTTGATTATAATAAATCATCTGGAAAGCTCAACACGATGTTTAAGGAATGTATAGGAGCAGGGCGTGCTAATGAAGGCCTTCGGGCCGACTGGCAACAGCAGTTGGCTTATGTAAAAAAGGAGTGCGATTTTAAATACATCCGTATGCATGGATTACTGACCGATGATATGGCTGTGTACAAAGAAGATAACAAAGGTAACCCTGAATATAATTACATGTATGTAGATGCACTATACGACTATTTATTGAGTATAGGTATAAAACCATTTGTAGAACTGGGCTTTATGCCAAGTGCACTGGCAAGTGGCGATAAATCCATTTTTTGGTGGAGGGGTAATGTTACACCTCCAAAAGATTATGCAAAATGGGAAGCGCTTATTAAAAACCTTACAGCACATTTTACAGAGCGTTATGGTGCAGAAGAGGTAAAGACCTGGTATTTTGAGGTATGGAATGAACCTAATCTTGACGGATTTTGGGCAGGGACACAAGACGAATATTTTAAACTTTATGCTTCTGCCGCAAAGGCAATTAAAAGCGTAAATAAAGACTATAGGGTAGGAGGGCCTGCAACGGCAGGAGCTGCCTGGATTCCTGAAACTTTAGCATTCTGTCAAAAAAATAATGTTCCTATAGATTTTGCAAGTACCCATTCCTACGGCGTAAACCAAGGATTTTTAGATGAGTTTGGTAATTCGGGTACTGTACTGAGCAAAGACCCAATGGCGATAAGCAGTGATGTGATCAATTCACGTAAACAAATCCAAAATTCAGCAAATCCAAATGTTGAATTGCATTATACCGAGTGGAGCTCATCCTACACGCCTGCAGACCCTATGCATGACAGCTACCATCAGGCAGCGTACATACTTGAAAAATTAAAACAAGTGGGTACAGCAGCCAACTCAATGTCTTACTGGGTGTTCACTGATATTTTTGAGGAAGCGGGGCCACGTTTTACGCCTTTTCACGGTGGTTTTGGGTTACTTAATACACAAGGCATCAACAAGCCGGCTTTTTATTCGTACCAGTTTTTAAACAAGTTGGGTGAAACTGAACTTACCAATTCAGATACCCGCTCCTGGGCTGCTAAGAATAGCAAGGGTAATGTTCAGTTACTATTTTGGGACTTTACTTATACAGATGGAGGCGAAGGTGTAAATAACCAACAGTATTACATTCGAGATTTGCCTGCCAAGTCTAAAGGCAAAACAACAGTAGATATAGCAAGTATTCCTAAAGGCAAATACCGCTTAGAACTGTATAAAGTGGGATATAAGGCTAACGATGCTTACGCTACTTATATGGCACTTGGAAAACCTTCTCAGCTTACCAAAAAGCAATTGGCAGAAATTAAGCGCAAAAATGATGGCAAGCCCTTTATGACAGAAACTGTAACTATCAAAAGCGACGGGAATTTCTCTAAAGAAATAGACCTTCGTGAAAATGATGTTATTATGGTTAACCTTGTAAAGATCTAACTTCTCCTTATAGGCTTCAAACATCAAATCTTCATAACAATATTATCGTATGAAAAATATCATGGCAACGCTAATTGTTTTGTTCTTTGCCGGAAAAACGGTTGCTCAAAATCAGCCGGAAGTAATGACAGGTAAATCAACTTATAAAAACCCAATCTTTAGGGGAGATTACCCTGACCCTAGCTTGCTGCGCGAAGGCAATGATTACTATATAGTACATTCTTCTTTTGATTATTACCCCGGACTTACTATATGGCATTCGCAGGATTTGATCAATTGGGAACCCGTAACCAATGCGCTGCACAAATACGTTGGCGACGTGTGGGCTCCTGATCTTATAAAATACAACAACAGGTTTTACATTTATTTCCCTGCAAACAAAACCAATTTTGTAGTTAGTGCCGATCATATTTCAGGCCCGTGGAGTGAACCTGTTGACCTGAATATCGGTAATATCGATCCGGGACATGTTACCGACGACAACGGGAATCGTTATTTATATTTCAGTAATGGTGATTATATAGGTTTGACTAAAGATGGATTAAAGACAAGCGGAGAAGTTAAGCATGCCTATGACGGATGGCCGATACCCCGCGAATGGTCTATTGAATGTTTTTGTATGGAGGGTCCAAAATTGTTTAAAAAAGGAGAGTACTACTACCTTACTGTTGCAGAAGGTGGGACTGCAGGACCATCTACCAGCCACATGGTAATTTCTGCACGTTCTAAAACACCCTTTGGACCTTGGGAAAACTCACCCTACAATCCAGTAGTTAGAACGAAGAGTAGTGACGAACGTTGGTGGTCTAAAGGGCACAGTACCATTTTTGAAGATGCTAACGGCAAATGGTGGATGATTCTGCATGCTTATGAAAAAGGATTCTATAATCTGGGAAGACAGACATTATTGCAACCAGTGGAATGGACAAAAGATGGCTGGTACAAAATTCCTGAAGGGATAGAAACCGATAAGTCAATTACCAAACCGAAAGGAAAAGAAGTAGCACAATTCTCCCAAAGTGACAATTTTTCAGGTACTGTGCTTAAACCGCAATGGAAATTCTTTAATGGGGTGGACGAATCCCGATTTAAGGTAGCCGACAATAGTCTTACTATAAAAGGTAAAGGCAATGGGGTAGGTAATAGTTCACCATTAGTTTGCGTGCCTTCCGGCCATTCTTACACTGCTGAAGTCGAGATGGAAATTGAGGGGGATGCTGTAGGAGGGCTAGTCTTGTTTTACAATAATTCTTACTTTTCAGGGATTCTTGCTGATGCAAAAGATGTATTAACCAATCTGAGGGGATGGCAGTTTCCAACGGAAAAAAATGTGCATAAAAGACATGTGTATCTTCGCCTTAAAAATATAAATAACAATGTTGATATGTTTTATAGCTTAGATGGTAAGGAATGGAAAAAAACAGAAAATTCTGCTGAGGTGTCTTCTTATAATCATAATGCCCTTAGTGGCTTTTTAGGTCTTCGTATAGCGTTGTGCTCTATTGGAAATGGTAGTATCACTTTTAAAAATTTTAAATATACAACCTTATACTAAAATTATTTAATACTAAAATTATAGTACATCTGAAGTTTTAAATACAGAAGGTCCTGTTTTTCTGTTTACTACAGATATGAACTCTATTGAAAGCAAATTAATTAAAAAGATAAGATAGATTTGTGTTGTAGTATTTTGTCCTGAAAATATTTTAATACTTATGTTCATTTAATTGTAAATAGTTCAAATTTTTCATCCTTACCTCGAAGTGTATTTTCACCTATTGATTGTACATTATATTTAGTAGAAAGATTAAGCTTTTCGATAAGAAAGCTGGATACCAGAATATCAACATTGTATAGATTACACAGCCCTTCTATGCGTGCTGTTGCATTAAGTACATCACCGGTAAAAATAATTTCTTTTTTTAATACTCCTATCTCTCCCGTTGTTACCTTTCCACAATGTAAACCTGCCTTGAAGCGTGGTGCTATGTCAAATTTTTGCTTGTAACTTTCTGTTTTTTGAAGTAATGATTCTTTCATCGCAAAAAAACAGCGAATACAATTATTATTTTTCGGACCCTTATCAAGTTTCCATGATAAAATCATTTCATCACCTGCGTATTGGTATATTTCTCCCGAATACTCAATGACCGAATCAGATAAATCGGAAAAATATTCCTGCAACATCACAAAATATTTTGCATGCCCAAGTTTTTCTGCAATCTCTGTAGATGACTTCATATCCAGGAACATAAATATTCTTTCTTCTTCTACAGGTTTGTAGTATTTTCCCAAAAAGAAATTACTCAACATCGTCGTACCCATACTTTCACTAACTTCTGTATAAAACTGGGTGAACAAAATTATTGAAGAAATGTACATCAAAACACTCAAAAAAGAGTAATCAGCAAAAAAGAACCACATGCCTAACCAAAAATCATTATGACTAATTGCGAAAGGCATATCATGTACCGTGGTGATGAAAGTAATAACGAGAAAAAGTAAAATGATAAGTAAATAAATTAGAGATTTATATACAATCTTTTTAGTGAAACTCTTATTAATGAACCATTTGTTGAAGTATACAATTTCCAGCATGCCCATCAGGATACCTATTATAAATGCAAGAAGAGGTATTGTGAAAACATTTCTTCTAAAAGTATATTGATTGCCTGAAGCAGGATAGTAATTTAAATCTCCCAGTAGCCCTTTTTCAAGCATGGTGTAAATGATACTAAATATAAGCCACATGATACCGAAAGGGATGATGCGTAAAATATTTCTCCTGACTTTTGGTGATAACATCTGGAATGAAATTGATTAGTACGCAGCAAGATATTACTTTTTGAAATAACTATCTAAATTAGGAAACAATTGAAATAGATTTAAAATTTAAAGAAGTCCTTTTTCAAACTGTCCGTCTATAAGAATAAAGGCAACACGACATATTTTATTTGTTCTGTTGGCCCAGGCGTGGTTCGTACCACGCTGTATCACAATATCTCCGGTTTTGATAATAGTTTCTTCACAATCAAGTATGAGAGTAAGTTCTCCTTCAATTACAATTCCGTAATCAACAGTCTGGGTACGGTGCATCAATGGGTGCGGTGCGTCATTACCAAAATTTAATGCCTGTTCGCCAGTCATTGATTTAAAATGTTTCTGAGCTTCTTCTTTAGTAAGATTACTGATTTTATCATCTTCCGGAGGAAAATCAATTACCCTTATACGCGTTCCTTCTTTAGGCGGGGCAAGTATAAGAGTGGTTTCTTTATCAAATGGTTCATTGTCGATGATAGCAGGTGTCTGTTCTGTATTCCATACCTCAAAAAATTTGGCACCATTTAGCCCACCTACCATGTAAGTACGTGGCGCAACTGCATCTGATGTAATAACCGCTTTTCCGGCAGTATCGTGACCTGTTACAATTCTCCTGAATGATTTTTGATTGGTTTCCATGATTATATATTTTTATTACGTTTTTTGCCAAATACAAATACACCTAAATAATGAAACAGAACCCCTATTGCCCATGCAGGTGTAGACCAAAGCGGCCATGGATAAGTGGTATCAGTAAGATACCATACTAACCAGATTATTGGTGTTGCGATAATGAATATTAACAAATGGATTTTAAAACCTAATTTTACATTTTTCTGTGCTGATGTACCAGCGTTTAGATTTGTTTTCATAATTACATAGTTTACTTGATTACACTTAATAATTACAGTATATGATTGAATTACAGCTTATTTACATGACAAAGGTAAAATGCCGGTTACATAGAGATCATTGACTTTAGTTAAGAACGAAATAATTGATAGGTTTCGTTGTATTGATCAGGCTGATAAATCTTCAGCTAAAAGCTTTATTGAGTATATTTTATTTGGTTTGATATTCAGTGCTTTTATGTTTTAAAATTAAAACATCTCATATTTTAAAGAGCGTAAAAGGTCACAAAAAAAGTGTGATGGTAATCACACTTTTTAATGGGCTAATGCCTGTTATTATCTTACTGTATAAAGCCTGCTGAGCGTTTCACGGCTCACACCAAGGTATTCTGCAATATATTTTTTTGGTATTTTTTGCATAATAGTAGGGTAGAGACATGCAAATTCTTCATATCGTTGCTTTGGATTATCTGACAGCAACGATATGATTCTGCGTTGCTGTGCAGAATAGCCTTTTGTGAGTTTCATACGAAAAAAATGTTCCATTTTATGAAGTTCTGATGCTAACTGTTCTCTGGCAAACAGCGAAAGGCATACTACTTCTGCATCTTCCATACAGATAATATTTATCTTGGATTCTGTTTGATTGAAAAAGGCATTATAGTCAGAAAGCCACCAGTTTTCCAGCGCAAACTGCAAAATATGTTCCTTACCATCTTTATCCATGTAAAAGGCCCTGAAAATACCCTTCATGATCCAGTATTCACATATGACTTTATCGCCTTCCTGAATGAGGTATTGATGTTTTAAGACTCTTTTCTCTTTAAAAAAAGTTTTTATATAATCAAATTCCTTATCGGTTACAGGGGTAATCTCTTCAATATGTTTTCGTAGTTTATCCATCGATTTCAGAGTACTTGCTGATATATTAATATGATATAAAAGAATAAATTTAAGAAAATAATTTAACATTTTATTCATGAAGAAATTTAATATGTTTTTATATACACTGCTTATTTCTGTTGAAATTCCGTACATTTATTTAGCCTTTCAAATTAATAAGCGAATAAACTATAACGTATAATTTATGGAAAAGCTTAAAGCTGTAATTACTTCTTTTGTACCCATGGCGGATGAGGAATATAATCTTATACAGCCACTTATTCATAGGATGGAGATATGTAAGGATACAGACCTTCTGGAACAAGGACAGGTTTGCAGACATGTATTTTTTATTGAAAGTGGTTTTTTCAGGATGTTTTTTGTAGACTATAAAGGAAATGAAATTAATAGTCGTTTTGGTAATCCGAATGACTTTGTTGTTGATTTTGCCAGCTTGATCACAAGGAAACCTGCACTTTATTATTGGAAGGCTATGGAAAATTCTACAGTTATAGCCCTTGAATATGACAAAGTTGAAAAACTCTATGATAGCTCACCTAACTGGTCAAAATTTGGAAGGATGATCGCTGAATTCGGTTACCTCTTTATCATTGATAGGGAAGAGATGCTTCATTTTCAAACTCCTGAGGAGCGGTATAATACTATTTTACAGAAAGAACCTCATCTGTTTCAGAAGGTTTCCCAAAACCAGCTATCATCCTATATTGGCATTAAACCTGAATCCTTAAGCCGTCTTCGCAAAAGGATACTTGGAAAATGATTTTTACTTAAATAGTTACAGGTTCTTTATACGTTTCCCAATCGGTGTAGCCATGAGTACCTAAGCCATAATGCAGGTCTCGATTTGGAGGTGTAAGCTCCCAGTTGTTTTGCAGGCGTTTTACTAAGTCAGGATTAGATATAAAAGGTTCTCCGAATCCTGCAATATCAATTGTTCCAGCATTGATAAGTCTTTCAGATAATTTCCTGTCCATACTACCGGCAAGGATTATAACTCCTTTGTACCATGTTCGGAAACGCTCTATAAAACCTTTAGGTAAGGCATGGCTTCCTTTAGACTGTTGATCCATAAGGTGAATGTAAACTACGTTTCTTTTGGCAAGTTCTTCAGCCAGGTATTTATAAGTAGCTTCTATTTCATCATAATGTGGCAATTCTCCAAGACCTCCATAAGGGGTTAGCCTTACGCCAACTTTTTTGTGGCCAATAGCTTTAATAGTTGCATCAACGGTTTCCAGTAAAAACCTAGCTCTGTTTTCAATGCTTCCACCATACTCATCGGTACGGTTGTTAACAAAAGGATTCAGGAACTGTTCGATCAGATAACCGTTAGCTCCGTGTAATTCAACGCCATCAAAACCTGCTTCTATTGCATTTTTGGATGCATTAACAAAGTCTTTCACAACTTGTTTTACTTCATCATTTGCCATTGCTCTCGGTTTAGAAGCAATTACAAATCCTTCCTTCCCGCTTTCATCAAATCCCCAAGCAAACGTATTTGCAGCCTGAATATCAGATGGACCTACAGGCGAAATACCACCCGGTTGATTAGAGGTGTGAGATACCCTACCTACATGCCATAATTGTGTGAAGATAGTGCTGCCTTTTTCGTGTATAGCTTTCGTTACTTTTTTCCACCCTTCCACTTGTTCAGATGTATACAGGCCAGGAATGTAAAGAACACCTTTTGCGGTATCAGAGATCGCTGTTCCTTCTGTAATTATAAGCCCTGCACCGGAGCGTTGTGCATAATAAAGTGCATTATCATCGTTTGGTATACCGTCTTCATTTCTTGCTCTTGTCATAGGAGCCATTGCAATACGGTTTTTCAGTTTAAGCGAACCAACCTGTGCCGGTTCAAATATGTTCTTATCCATTTTTATGTTGTAATGTTTAATACTTTATTTTAAGGGAGATGAAACCTGTCATCTCCCTGTAGTTTCATTATTTTTTTATTAGCCATTTTTCAACGGCTCTCGAAAAATCAGCAACATCTATTGGGTGTCTGCTGGTTATTATATTGCCATCAGTAACTACAGGAACATCTGATACCGTAGCACCCGCATTTTTTAAATCTGTCTGAATGTTCCAGTAACCTGTAAGTTTCCTGCCTTTAATAATGTCTGCAGAAGCTAATACTACGGGAGCGTGACATATTGCGGCAATAAGTTTTCCTGATTTGTTGAAATCCTGAATGAATTTGATGACATCCTTGTCATAACGAAGGTTATCAGGGTTCCATGCACCGCCGGGAATAAATACAGCATCATAATCGCTTACTTTAATCTGGTCTGCTGTGTGATCAAACTTGATCCAGCCTACAGGCTGAAGGTATTGTATAGCCATAATATGTGTTTTTGCCATTTCAGGAGTACTTAAGCCATATCTTGCCGGAGCAGGGTTAAATTTAGGTGCAATAATATCTACATGGGCACCAAGCTCCCTGAAGTACCATACAGGGCCGGTAAGTTCAATTTCCTCAAAACCATCGGCAGCAAGAACGGCTATTCGTTTTCCTTTTAAAGCTGTCCGGTTAGTAACAGGAGTAAAGAAGAAGTCTCTTAAGGCTTCATTACCAGGCGCGTTTAATAGTTCTGAAACCGGCATTACTGATACAACAGATTGAGTAGCCAGTTGATTCATTACCGTTAGTTTATGGTCAGTGATGTGACCTGCAGTCACTGTGACCTGGGCTTTCGCTGTTAACATTATAAACATGCTAAAGAAGCCTGTAACCATAATTTGTTTTACATTTTTCATGATAAATTTCTTTTAAGATATTAATAATAAAGTTTGAAATAAATTAGTCATAATTCTGACTCTAAGTTTATTACGATGCGAAAGTAGCTTACAATTCCTTTGTGCTTCATTGACTTTGGTTAAGATTTGAGTTTTTTGGTTTTATATATTATTCCCTTGTCATTGGAGCAAATTCGATAAGTGTATGTAACCCTTTCTGAAAAGGCTGTTCTGTGATACTTGTTTCAAGATAATTTATAACAGGTTTGATTGGAGGAAAGTTAAGGTGGTACTGGAACGCATCCGGCCCCCTGAATTTTTCATATGTTACAAAGTGGGTACCATCACTTTCAATTTCTGAAAGCTGGTAAGTAACAACCCCTGGCTCGCTGCGAAATTGTGGCATTGCAATATGGTAAGTGTCTTTAAAGTTTTGTTGCGTACCCGGTTTAGCATCTACAAAAAGCATTATGATCATCTGACTGTCTTCAGATCTGGCAGTTTTACGCCATTGCGCTTTAGTGAGTGGCTCAATATCTTTTACATAGTATTCTATTATCGGCTGCATTAAGGCTTCTTTACTAAGAGATGCTATCGTTTTTGCCTGCAACTCTTTATTAAAATCTTCGAGTTGCGTTTTGCTTTTCCATCTTTCAATGGTCCAAAGTACTGATGGTTTATCCTGTTCGTAATATGCCTCAGCCATAATATTTCCTTCTTTTGTAATGGAATTCAATACGTAGTCGTTAAGTTTTTTTCGGAAAAGTTCTTCACAACCAGCTTTAACATCATATTTTGTAATGCGAGCTATTGTGTTGATGTCTTTCAGGTGCTGAAGTACAGCCTCACCTACAGCCATAGCTGATTGTGGATTTTGTCCTGTAATCACACGCTGATCTATTGCTACATGACTTTGCCAAAGGCCCGATTTTTCAAATTTGGCACCCCTTTCTATTAATTTTGATTCAAGCAGAAATGGAACTACTTTTTCCAGTTTTACAGCATTTTCCTCTTCATTGGTAAAAGCGTTTATCTGTTTGTTCTCAACCAGATATTTTCCGTTAGATAACTTAATATTTAAAAGTCCTGCCGGACCATGGCAAACCGCGCTAACAATACCGTTGTTCTCATAGATTTTTGCAGCGATAACTGCCAGCTGCTTATTGTCCGGAAAATCCCACATAGCTCCATGGCCTCCTGCGTAATGTATTGCTACATAGTCATCCGGTTTTACCTGCTCAGGTTTTAGTGTGTGCTCAATCTTATTTCTGTATTTTGTATCATCCCAAAACTTTTTATTTATAGTATCGCTTAGATTGAAACCATCTACAGGAGCCTTACCACCTTTAGGACTAACAAAGTCAATTTCATATCCGGCTTCGGTCAGTATACTCCAAGGATGTGAGACTTCTGAAAGAAAAAATCCTGTAGATTCTCCCGTATTGCCTTTTTTGTCATGGCTGGTAAGTACAAATAATATCTTCTTTTTCATGATATTTGAATTTTCTGCTTCTACACTGCCTGTTAACGCCATGAATATCATGATGGCAGCTGCCAGGGATTTTTTTGTAATTGTTGTAAATACTTTTGTTCTCATAACTATTAATTTTATATGATTCTCTGTTTTAATAAAAATCGTTGTTATTTGGATAGTGTTAATTTCTTAGACAAATTTCCGATTTGTATGCAATCTGGAAGTTGAGCGAACGCACTTTAAAAGTGTGATTTCAATCACACTTTTAAATGTAAGTCTTGTTGTTGTGAACTTAAAAGCGAAGGAAGTAAGGAAGCTAAAGATCTATTGAGTAATTTAGTAATAGAATAAAAAAAAACTCCAAATCGTCGATTTGAAGTTTTTTTGTTTTTGTTAACCCAGGCAACTATTTATGCGGGATTTATAGAGGAAGATAAAGCAAATTTTAATTTTCTGCGAGATATTTATGTACAAAAGAAATAGCCATAGATCCTTCACCTACCGCAGAGGCCACACGATTCATAGCTCCGGAACGCACATCTCCTGCTGCAAAAATGCCGGGCATGCTTGTTTCCAGTAAGAAAGGGTCTCTTTTAAGTTTCCAGTGTTGCTTAAATTCAGGGTAAGATGTAAGATCCCTGCCTGTCTCAATAAAGCCTTTACTGTCGCGTTTTACTTCTTCTCCAAGCCAGTCTGTAAAAGGTTTTGCACCAATAAAAATGTATAAGGCAGCAGCATCACCTGTTGTTGTTTTACCTGTTGGTAAATGTTCAATAGTAAGGTTCTCCAAATAATTATCACCTTTGGCTTCCCTTATTTCGGTATCGGTAAGAACTTCAATATTGGGTAAACCGGCAATTTGCTGTATGAGATAAGCAGACATGGTGTAAAACAGGCTGTCTTTGCGAATAACGATATAAACTTTGTCAGCAAATTTTGAGAGGTACACAGCAGACTGCCCTGCAGAATTTCCACCTCCTACAATATAGACGCTCTTATCCTTACAGGCGGAGGCCTCTGTGATTGCAGCCCCATAATAAACCCCTGCACCTGTAAAATCTTCAATACCTTTTGTATCAAGTTTTCTGTAGTCAACTCCTGTTGTAATTATTACAGATCTGCAATTAATTTCTTTTCCGTCACTCAATGTGATGATTTTATAACTATCAACTTCTTTAATATCAATTACTTCTTTAGGAGATAAAAATTCTGCTCCTAAACGGCGCGCCTGACTTATTGCACGTCTGGCTAAATCTGAGCCTGTTAACCCTGACGGAAAGCCAAGGTAATTTTCAATTCGTGAACTTGTACCTGCCTGTCCGCCGGGGGCTTTACGTTCTATCACTAATGTTCTCAGTCCTTCAGAAGCGCCATATACCGCAGCTGCCAGTCCTGCCGGCCCTGCACCTATAATAACTACATCATAAACTTCAGTCGAAATTTCAGGATTTGTTCCTATGCTTTCTGCCAGTGCAGAAACATCTGGTTGCTTTAATACAAGGCCATCATCAAGTAGTACAACAGGTAAATTTTCTTCAGTAAGATTGTTTATAGCAAGCAGGTTTTTTGCTTCCGGATTTTTTTCGATATCCAGCCACAAATAGGGTACAAGGTTACCCGCGAGATAGTCTTTTATGTTGTGGGACAGAGGAGAATATTGATATCCTATAACGCGTATACCTTTAAAATCAGGCCTGTAATTGCCTTGCCAATCGGTTAGGAGGTCATCAAGCACAGGATATAATTTTTCTTCTGCAGGGTCCCATGGCTTCATTAAATAGTAATCAAGCTGAACTTTATTAATTGCACTGATTGCTGCTTCGGTATCAGAATAGGCAGTAAGTAAAATACGTTTTGCCTCGGGATAAATTTTTAATGCCTGTTCTAAAAAATCTACGCCTTCCATTTCCGGCATACGCTGATCGCAAACAAACATTGCTATTGGCCGCGCTTCATTTTTAAGTTCTGTAATTCGTTCGAGGGCTTCTTTTGCCGATGTTGTGCTAATAATTTTATACTGGCTACTGTATTTTGCTTTAAGATCTCTGGCAATGGCATTTAATACCTGCTGGTCATCGTCTATAGAGAAAATAATAGGTTTTTCCATAATGTGTTATTCTAAAGGTTTGTTGAAGGTGCTGCTGTCAATAGGAAAGCATACTATAAAAGTTGTACTGCCGGGTACAGACTTTACTTTAATAGAGCCTTTGTGTTTTACTATAATTCTCTGAACTGTTTCTAATCCCATTCCTGTTCCTTTGCCTACTTCCTTAGTTGTGAAAAAGGGGTCGAATATGTTAGCCATTATATTTTCGGGTATTCCAGGGCCATTATCATTAACTGTTACTTTTACAAATTCCCGGTCTCTCTCGGTTGTAATTGTAATCTTTCCTGTCTTATTAACTTCCACGCTGTCAAGGGCATTATCTATAAGATTTGTCCAAACCTGGTTCAATTCTCCGGTATATGCCATTATTAAAGGAAGAGTATCATCATAGTTTTCTTCCAGTTCAACATTACCTTTCCTGAATTTGTGACCTAAAATACTAAGTGTGTTGCGAATACCGTCGTGAACGTTAGACGCTATTTTTTGTGCGCCGCGATCCATATGAGTGTAAATCTTAATGGATTTGATAAGTTCAGCAATCCTGCCCGATGATACCTGTATATCACGAATCATTTTTTCAGTCACCAGGATGTTAAGAAGCCAATTGAAAATTGAAGAAATAGCATGTTTGGGGATCAGTTGCTCAAAGGTTTTTAGGTTCTCAAAGCTAAAATTAAAATCAACAAATATTTCTGATATCTCTTCCGCATTTGCTATGTCACGTTCCTCGAGCCAGTCGGCAATAGCTTCTTCTTTTTTAGATTTTTCTTTAAGGCTTAATAAAGGGATATCGGTTAGAGCTAAAATTTTTTGTAGCTCTTCGTTAACACCATCAACCTGAAAAGCTTCAAGATGTAAGGCTGTAAGTTCTTTAAAGGCTGCAGGCTCTAATCGCAGATGCTGTCGAAGTGAAAGCGAATCACTTACCAGTGCCGCCGCCGGGTTGTTGATTTCATGGGCGAGGCCTGCAGCTAATTTTCCTAAAGCAGCCATTTTATCATTTTGCTGCTGAAGGGCTGTAAACTCGCGAACGCGGTTATTCATAATATGGACCAATGCCTGTGTGAGTTCAAAATGATCACGGATCATCAGGCGTATCTCATCTGTATTAAAAGACATTATTCTTACCGATCCAATTGCCTGGCTGTAAACTCCTGCATTTATGCTTCTCGAATAGGGGAGATAACCGAAGATATTTCCTTTCGCGAGTATTGTTATTTCCCGGTTTTCATTTCCTTGTTTAATAAACAGAAATACACGGCCTTCAAGAATAAAGTGAGGGCCATCTATTTTACCACCTGCCTCTGTAATAAATTCTCCGTCAGTGTAATCAATAGTATTGCTATGTTCTTCAAGCCATAGCAACTGCTCCTGCGGTACAGCCGCCAATGCTTCAAATTGCCTTAAAAGCTCTGCGTTTTGTGCCATAATATTTTTTAATAAATTAATTTTTCAGTTTTGGTAGGTGCTATAATATTTGCTAATGTATGGAAATCAAAATTTCACACCGCTCTAATTATATTGCGTCGTCGAAGATACTAAATTACTTAATTTTATTAAGCTATAGAAGCGAACTGTTAGGGCTATTCTCTTAACGATTAAACAACTTAATAACGTGTAGTTATGGTGTAATGTTTTATAAATAAAAGTGAACTGCAAACCCCGGTAAAAGGCAAACATTTTTAGAAAGGTTTTATATTGGCTCAGTAATGATGCGTATATTTGAAATAGTAAATACATCTATTTATGAAGAAAATTGGATTTTTATCATTTGGACATTGGGCTGATCATCCTTCTTATCAGGCCAGGACGGCAAGCGACACGTTGCTTCAGTCAATTGATTTAGCCGTTGCTGCAGAAGAAATCGGTTTGGATGGTGCCTATTTCCGTGTACATCATTTTGCAAAGCAGTTGGCATCGCCTTTTCCTTTACTTTCGGCTATCGGAGCAAAAACAAGTAAAATAGAGATTGGGACGGGTGTAATTGATATGCGATATGAAAATCCACTATATATGGTGGAAGATGCAGGCGCTGCTGATATAATATCAGAAGGACGACTGCAATTAGGAATAAGCAGGGGATCTCCGGAACAGGTCATTGAGGGATATCGCTATTTTGGTTACGAACCGGCAGATGGTGAAACAGATGCGGATATGGGACGTAAAAAAGCTCTGGAATTTTTGGATAGGCTTAACGGTGTAGGATTTGCACAACCAAATCCGTCTCCTATGTTCCCAAATCCACCGGGCTTATTACGCCTTGAGCCGCATTCAGAAGGATTACGGGAGCGTATCTGGTGGGGTGCTGCATCTAATGCTACTGCTATTTGGGCTGCCGAAAACGGGATGCACCTGCAAAGCTCTACCCTGAAGTATGATGAGAATGGCAAACCTTTCCATGTACAACAAGCAGAACAGATCAGGTTGTATAAAGAAGCCTGGAAAAAAGCAGGACATCAGCGTGAACCAAGAGTTTCAATAAGTCGTTCCATTTTTGCACTGGTCAACGATCAGGATAGATATTACTTTGGAGATCAGGGTAGAGCGTCTGATAGTTTTGGGTATATTGAAAGTGATAAACGAGCTATCTTTGGAAAAAGCTATGCAGCTGAACCGGATAAACTTATTGCAGAATTAGCACAGGACGAAGCTATTCAGGAGGCTGATACATTGCTGCTTACCATACCAAATACATTAGGAGTTGACTATAATGTACATATACTGTCGGCTATTTTAGAACATATTGCACCTGCATTAGGTTGGCGTTAAATTATAATAACTAATCAAAAAAGCCCCCTTGTCTTTTGACAAGGGGGCTTTTTTGATAATAAAAATATACAGAAAACGGAAAATATTAGCAGGTTTTTAATTGTGAAAAAATACATCAATATCAATAGGCTTACCAATGTTCTCACTCTAAATAATAGAAATGATTTTTATGAAAAATGAAAAGCAATTTTATTAATTTTTACAAATATTTATTAATTTTTTTGTGTTTTATTTATTAATATATCGATATAGTGTTAAAAAAAATGTTTACTTTTATAGACCAGCTAATTATTATTCCCCTAAAGCATGAAAAAAAATTACTTCCAAACTCATTCCTCTTTATCCTACTACACTTACTATTTGGATGTATTACAATTTTTAAAAACCGAAGCATTAAAGCATAAGGCCGTTAAAAATTATTATTCATTTTTTATAGCAGCCATACGTAAAATTGATTTTTTAGGGCTTTACGATGTCTCTAAACATCAATTTGCATAATCTATATTAGATATATAACTTGTTTAAAGCTGTTTGTGAACCTATAACATAATGGCTATTCATATAACAATAATGGAGTAAATAAAACTTCTTATACTTCAACTAAATATATATTCTCAACAATTAATCAGTAATTAATAACCACCAACTATATGAAAAAAAACTATTTTAAAAACACATTGTGTTTTCAGTCTTTAAGATTGGCTTTAAAAAGGATGAATGTTCCTATCTGAAGCAGATATTTTATTATTTAAAATAACACAATAAAACAGAAATTGTAACCCACTGAGAAAGTGCTGGTACAATATAGCAAAATTCTTATTTTTTAAATTATTGAATATGAATGCAAAATTTTACAAATTTTTTTTCCTGGTCATTTTTGTTGGAATGAGCAAAATTGGTCTTGCACAAGGTACTGTATCCTTTCAAAGTGGTTTTATACCATATGATGGACTCGCCGCAGATGTACAAGTTGGCGTAGGTGCCAAAACTGCAAACATTAATTATAATAATGCTGTTCAAGCCAATAGTAATTATTATGTGGCAGATGATGGTACAGGTTCATCTTCTAGCAACCTGGGGTTGATTACAAATACTCCACAAACGGGTGATTTGCTAACCGTGACATACACTGATAACTCAGCGTTTTCATTTCAGGAATTTAAAATTATAGATTTCTATAGTTTTTATGTTATTATGGATGATCCATTAACAATTAAAGGATATAATGGAGGTACATTAGTAGCTACCATGAATTTCTCTTATGACCAAATAGGTGTTGATGCTACTAATCGAAATACTGTAAGTACACTCTCAAATAATGCTGCTTTTGGGAATGTAACAAAGGTTGAAATTACTGGAGCTTTTGGTCTTTATCACATGTTCGATGATTTTGTTTTTGCGACTCCAACATGTACAGCGCCAACAATTGTAGGTAATCCTTCTAACAAATCAATTTGTCCGGGAAATAACACAACTTTTACTGTTAGTGCTACAGGTGCTACAGGCTATCAGTGGCAGGTAGATCAAACGGGTAGTGGTAGCTATACTGACTTAACCAATACGGGTACATATTCCGGTGTTACAGGTAGCACGCTTACAATTACAGGTGCTACCGCAGGTATGAATGGTTATCGTTACAGGGCTACTGCTATTAATGGTATAGCTACATGTTTTGCGAATTCTAATTATGGCACTTTAAATGTATCTCCTGTATCGGGAACTACGGTTGTTACCAATGTTGCTTGTTTTGGAGGTAATACCGGAGCTATAAACCTTACTGCTACGGGAGGATCAGGATCGTATACTTACAATTGGGGTGGTGGTGTAACCGCAGAAGATAGAACTGGTCTTGCAGCAGGGACATATTCTGTTACCATAACCGATTCCAACGGATGTACTGGAACCGTAAGTGGGATTACAGTTACCCAGCCTACAGCGGTAGTTTCAGGAACAACTGTTGTTACCAATGTGGCCTGTAATGGAGGAAATACTGGAGCAATAAACCTAACCCCTTCAGGTGGAACACCCGGCTATACCTTTAATTGGGGTGATGGTGCAACCACAGAAGACAGAACTGGCCTTTTGGCAGGTATTTATTCGGTTACTATCACTGATGCCAACGGATGTACTGGGACCGTAAGCGGGATTACAGTAACCCAACCTCCTGCACTAACAATGAACGCAAATGCTCAAACGAACGTTTCATGCTTTGGTGGCTCTAATGGTGCAGCCTCTGTAAATGTAGCTACAGGTGGTGCAGGCAATTATACATACAACTGGACACCGGGAAATCCAACAGGTGATGGTACAACAAGTGTAACAGGCCTTTCAGCCGGAACATGGATCTGTACTGTTACTGACGCTAACAGCTGCACAAAAGCGCAAAGTTTTACTATAACAGCTCCTCCTGCACTTGCAGGTTTAGCTACGGCATCACAAACGAATGTATCGTGTAATGGAGGATCCACTGGTGCGGCTTCAGTAACTGCAGCCACC
>Ga0157370_10001435_pt1 | contig 29541 bp, 28 predicted proteins | sample C35metaG_FD_113463 | JGI IMG/M metagenome (GOLD analysis project Ga0157370, IMG submission 113463) | Corn rhizosphere microbial communities from Kellogg Biological Station, Michigan, USA - C3-5 metaG | ecosystem: Host-associated > Plants > Roots > Rhizosphere > Soil | place: USA: Michigan...
CAAGGCGCAGGGCTTGCCGCTGACCTGCGACGTCAGCATCAACTCGCTGCACCTGGCCGACACCGACATCGGCTACTTCGACAGCCGCGCGCGCCTGAACCCGCCGCTGCGCCAGCAGGGCGACCGCGACGCGCTCTCCGCCGCGCTGGCCGACGGCACCATCGATGCGCTGGTGTCCGACCACACGCCGGTCGAGGCCGACGCCAAGACGCTGCCCTTCGCCGAAAGCGAACCCGGCGCCACCGGGCTCGAACTGCTGCTGCCGCTCGCGCTGCAATGGGGCGAGCGCAGCGGCGCGGGCATCGCGCGGGCCATCGAGGTCATCACCTCCGCACCGGCGCGGCTGCTGGCCACGGCCGACGCGGGCACCGGCATCGGCCGCCTCGTCGAAGGCGGCGTGGCCGACCTCTGCGTGGTCGATCCGGCGCTCGAATGGCAGGTCGAGCCCGATGCGCTCAAGAGCCAGGGCAAGCACACGCCCTTCGCCGGCTACCCGGTGCAGGGCCGTGCGCGCCATACGCTGGTCGCCGGCCGCGTCGTCCACGGCTGAAAACGACATCCACGTTCCATGCTTCATTCGCTGAAGGCCTGCTGGCGCCTGCTGCACGCGGTGGGACACGCGCTGGCCGGGTGGTGGACGATCCGCTTCACCTTTCCGGGCCTCTCGCAGGCCGAGCGCAATGCGCGCGTGCAGGAATGGTCGCGCCGCATGCTCGAGATCATGGGCATCACGCTCAAGGTGCAGGGCACGCCGCCGCCCGCGGGGCCGGTGCTGCTCATCAGCAACCACCTCTCGTGGCTCGACATCACCGCCATCCATGCGGCGCGCCATGTGCGCTTCGTATCGAAGTCGGGCGTCAAGCACTGGCCGCTGATCGGCACGCTCTCCACCGGCGCGGGCTCGCTCTACATCGAACGCGAACGCCGCCGCGATGCACTGCGCGTGGTGCACCACATGACCGAGGCGCTGCGCGAAGGCGACCTCATCGGCGTGTTCCCCGAAGGCACCACGAGCGACGGTCGCGGGCTGCTGCCGTTCCACGCCAATTTGCTGCAGGCGGCCATCTCGTCGGGCGCGCCGGTGCTGCCCGCCGCGCTGCGCTTCGCCGATGCCGCCACCGGCGAGACCAGCCAGGCCCCGCGCTACATCGACGACGACAACCTGGTCACCTCGCTGTGGAACACGCTGCGCGCGCCACCGCTGCTGGCCATCGTGCGCTTCGGCGAACCGCAGGACTCGCACGGCCGCGAGCGCCGCGCCTGGGCGCAATCGCTGCATGAAGACGTGCAGCAGCTGCGCCGCGAGACGCACTGAGCGCAGGCCTCGCAAAAAAAAGCGCCCTCGAAAGGGCGCTTGAACGACGCACGGATGCGCCGTGAGGAGGAAGCGGGAATGGCGGTTGTCTCGGGATCTCGGGTGGTCAGAGAATGCCGAAGACCTTCAATCCGATGATCACGACGATCGGCACACCGCAGAGCCAGAGGATGATGCTTTTCATGATCGAGGTCTCCTTGAGTTGAGTAGGCCTCTACATTCGCCGCGCATCCGGCGGGTGCTCGCGGGAGAAGGCAAACCTTGCGCGTGGGCGCGTGCCTACAACGCGCCGCCGCCGGGCCCATGCGCGCGGATTGTTGTTCTCGCCGCAGCAGGCAACCGGAAGCGGCGCGAAGCGCTGCGTGCGCCGCTGATCCGAACGATCAGTCGCGATCTTCGTAGTAGCGGCGATGCTGCTCGCGCTCCCACTGCCGGCGGCGCCATTCGCGGCGCTCCGCACGGCGTTCTTCCCAGCGCTCCGCGCGACGCTCTTCCCAGCGGGAGCTCGGCTCGTAGTACACAGGTGCGGGCGTGGAATACACGGGCACCGGCGGCTGGTAGTACGCCGGAGGAGCCGGCCGCGAGTAGACGGGGGCTGGCTCGTAGTAGACCGGCGCCGGTTGGCCGACGACCAGCCCCGGCAGGTTGACGCCGATGGACCAGTGCGTCTCCGCATTGGCCGATGCGCCGGCGAACAACGCACCTGCCGCGACGACACCCGCGGCGACCAGCTTGAGAACGGTTCGGGGAATGGACATTTCATCTCCTGAAGCGGGCTCGAAAAAAGCCCAGATGCGGTGTCCAACGCCTGGCCCTGCGAAGCCGCTCACATCGCCAAGGTGAAGATGCGTTCCCAAATGTCACACCCGTCACACCCGTTGGGGGGCGAGTGAATGAAATCTTCTACCCCCAGAACGCATCCTCCGCCGCCTGGTCTTCGGAAAACAGCCACACCTCGCAGATGCGCCCGCCGTCGATGCGCAGCACGTCCACCCCCGACATCGCCATCGACGCTCCCGGCTTTTCCGCGCTGAAGTGCAGCGGCGTCGCGACCCGGTCGCCCTGCGCCATCAGCGGCCCGACGCGGTCGATGCGAAAGCTGCCGCCGCTGCGCTCCATGAAGCGCCCCAGCAGCGCATAGACGGCCTCCTTGCCCCGGTGCGTGCCCGAGAGGCTGCCGCTGCCCGGCTGGTGCCAGACGATGTCGTCCGCGAAGATCTTGCCGACCGCATCGAAGTCGCCCTTGGCGACGGCGTCGAAGTAGCTGCGGACGAGTTCGATGTTCTGCTGTGTGGTGGTGTTCGTATGCATGGCGCGGACAATAGCCACCCGCATCCCTTCCCGCAAGAACGCACCCCAACGTGCCCAAGGCACCTCGAAGTGACCATGGAAGAACGACAACAAGACCCGCAACGACCCAAGGCACCCGCGTGGAACCCGTACCTCGCCACCTGCCCGACGCGGCAGGTGCTCGATTGCATCGCCGACAAGTGGGCGGTGCTGGTGCTCGGGCTGCTGCTGGGCGGCACCCGGCGCTTCGGCGAACTGCGGCGCGACATCCAGGGCGTGTCGCAGAAGATGCTGACGCAAACGCTGCGCTCGCTGGAGCGCGACGGCATCGTGCATCGCGAGGTCTATGCCACCGTGCCGCCCAAGGTGGAATACTCGTTGACGACGCTGGGCGAATCGCTCGCGACCACGCTGGACGAACTGCGCCTCTGGGCGGAACGCAACATCGAGGACGTGCTCCGGCATCGGGAAACGTTCGATGCGGCGGTGGCGAGTGAGGGCCCGTCGGCGTCGGCAAGAAACCGCTGATTGGCAAGGGGCAGCAGGGGGCCGCAGGGGGCGGCTCCGCGCATTCTTTCGTTCATGCCCCGCGCTCGCCGCAACGCCCCGTTTCCCTCGCAAGCACTTCCCGCCGAGCCGCGCCATCCGGCGCATGCAAGCTGCCCGTTTGGCGTTGCCGCACGAAGGCGTTAATCTGCCGCAGCTTCATTTCCAGGGACGGAACTGCTTCAAATGACTCCTGTCGTCATCTATCCAAGCCGCCTGCGCGTCAGCCTGCTCCTCGTGGGCTCGGTCCTTTTCGTCGCCGGGGGCATCTGGCTGCTGAGGCATCCCATCCCGGGCGACGAGTTCATGGGCTGGCTCAGCGGCTGGGCCAGCATCGTCTTCTTCGGCGCGGTCGGGCTCTTTGCACTGGGCCGGCTCATCTCGAGGAAGCCCGCGATCACGATCGATCTCACCGGCATCACGGACAACGCATCGGGACTGTCGGCCGGCTTCATCCCGTGGTCCGACATCACCGATGCGCAGATCGTGAAGTTCCAGCAGCAGAAGTTTCTCGGCGTGTCGCTGCGCAATCCGAAGGACTACCTTGCCAAGGCCTCGCCCTTCAAGCGCATGCTGATGAAGGCCAACTCGTCGCTCGTGGGCTATGTCATCAACATTCCCCGGATCGCGCTGCCCGTGGCCCTCGAAGAGGTGCTGGCGCACATCGAGCGCTTCAGGCAGGCAGCGACGGATGCGCCCCGCGTGTGACGCAGGCGGCACGCGGCGATGAGGCGGCAGGCACAGCGGGCAGGCAGCGCTCGGCTTGAGCAGCGTCGCTGGCGGCGCGGGTGCGCTCCGAATTGCCCCACGCTGCGCGTTGCTGAATGACGGCCGCCATGAAAGAGATTCGCCTGGGCTGGTCGCTGGAAGTCAGCCACCTCAAGCATCAGATCCAGGCGGCCGCGAGCTGGAAACCCGAGACCGCCGCGCTGCGCCGCGACCTGGAGATCATGGTCGAGGTGGGCAACGAGGTCTTCGGCGAAGGCACGCATTGGATCGAGGAGCGGATGGTGCCCAAGCCCGAGTGAATGCAAGTGAAAGGGCGATGCCGTTGCTCTTTCGCTTGCGCTTCCTGCGCATCCACCAGCGCAGTTGAACGGGGTGCCACATGGCGCCAAGCACGCGGCCCGTTTGCCGGTGACGCGCCGCGTTGAGTCAGTAAAAAACCGCTGCATGGCAGCGGCTTGATGCACTGGATTTACGTCGCGCCGGCTCGGCTCAAGCTCTGACGCAGAGCAGCGGTCTTGTGGCTCGGGTCGTCGATGGCGGAGAGAACGACGCTGCTCAGTTCAGCGAGGTGCTTGAGGATGCCGGGGAGTCTGTTGGCCAGCGTTTCCGGGTCGAAGGTGGTGGACCCGGAGAGCGCTTGAAGGATGGCGAGCCAGTCGAGTGATTCGCAGGCTGCGATGCGGATGACTTCGCGACGAGGGGTGTCGAGAAAGTCTTTTGCTTGTGGAAGTTGCGGTGCCGGAGTGTTGGGCTCGGCGGTGGTGCTGGGGGCGCTTGTAGCGCCGTTGATAGACTTCTTCTTAGCCATGATGTGCGTTTCTTTCTAGGGGTTGCACGTTGTGGTTAGGCTGGTTCGGTGTTCCACCACCGCTCCAGCCGCCTGAATTTGCCTCAGAAGATCGCGGTCTGAATTCGACTGCGATACGCCCTGAGACGCGGCGTTTATTCGTTCGGTATCGGGTCCTTCGCTCGATCAATCGCGTCGCTCAACCAAGTTCTTCCCAGTCGTCTTAGCTTGACCCAACGGGCTGGGGTCAAGCGAATCGAACCACTTGCAGCACGCTCTTCATCTGGTAGCGCGGGACGACCGACTCGTGCGTGCTCCTCGCTCTTTTTCTTCTTCATTGCCATGTCCTCTCTGTGGATAAGCGTAGTGCGGAATTACCGCGGCGAAGAAATTTCTGTGTGAGGTTTTGCCGGCTATCTTTGGTGAAACTGCAAACAATTTTGAATCTACGACGGCCGGTAGATGCCTAAACATGGAGACGATCTTGTGGGCTAAGTCGGTGCCTGTAGGGCTGGCTTTTTTCTCCACTGTTCGTTGACTTGGCAAGTTTCGAGATGCTCATGCAAACCCGCCGCCAGTCGAAACGCTGGGATGACGTCGAGTCTCAAATCCAAGATGTTCGCTAAAGTCGACCAAGCAGCGCAGCGCAGAATGGTCGAGCGATGGAAAACTAAGAGCCTTAAGGAGCTTTAATGCAAGAAAACGAAACCATCAGGCCCCCCAGCGGGTGGAAGGGGGACGTCATGGGACGCAAGGCCCATGCTGATTTTTTGAGCACCTATATTGAGGCGCGTGTAAAGGCATCCGATAAATCGCTGACTATTGCTCTTGACGCAGACTGGGGCGCCGGTAAGACCTTCTTTGTCACCAACTGGGCGGACGACCTAAAGCAATTGGATCGAGGGGTAATGGTCTTTGATGCTTGGAAGAACGATTCCGCATCAGATCCCGTGTTGGGATTTATGGCGGAATTACAGCAAGGCATGCAACTGCTGCGCAAGAAGGTTCCTCTGACAAAAAAAGCCGCAGCCGACCTTAAGCAGGCCGCAGCGAGCATGTACAAAGCGGTTCGAAAGGCAATCGTTCCGGCGGCTAACGCAGTTGCGGCCGGTGCGCTAAAAAAGGCTACTGGTATAGTAATCAGTGAAGTTGCTGAAGCTGTTCAAGCCGATGATTTCGAGTTAGACATCGACGCCGAAAGTCTTGGTTCGGATGCAACAAAGCAACTCGAAAAATCACTTGATGTATTTTTTAAAAAGGCCCTCGAAGATCACCGGGCAAGAGGAAAGGCGACGGAGACGTTTCGCAAATCTCTTGAGCGATTGGTTGTGCAGTTAATTGAAGCCGGCGTTATGCAGGGGCCGCTTTACGTATTTGTTGATGAGCTTGATAGATGTCGCCCGGACTACGCCATTCGACTTCTAGAGGGAATTAAGCATCTTTTTGCGGTGCCAGGTGTGGTATTTGTTATCTCAACAAACCTTGAACAACTAGGAAAATCAGTGCAAGCTATTTATGGAGCTTCATTCGACGGAACTTCGTATCTCAAGCGGTTTTTTGATTTTGAATCGTCTCTCCCTCCACCAGATAATTTGAGTTTTGCCAAAATGCTTGTAAATGGACCGGCTGGCAGCTTTCGGCATACGGTTGATTACGGGATTGGACAACAGGTGCAAGATCACAACGACAACGTTGCCAAGGCCTTTCAGTTGATTGCAGATGCCTTCAACCTTCCGCTTCGCACGCAAGAGCGAGTTTATGTAATGGCGGCAGCCGCAGCAGCGGGGGTGCCTGCGCGCGATTCAATAGCAATCCTATGGCTATTTTTTCTAGTGGCACTTCGTCAAACGAGAATCTCAGAATTCAAAGACGTTAGTACGTATCAACTTGATGCAACTTCGTTTGAGTCGATGATTAAAAGAATTGGGCGGCTGAGTGGAATTAAAATTGGTGTATCTCGGGGTTTTGGACGTATTCAGAATGGCCCTCAAGAGGTATCGTTGTCAAAAGTAATTCGCACTTACTACGAATTTACTTTGCAAAGCTTGGGGTATCTTAGAAATGTGTATAACCGATCAAATGATCCGGAATATCCGGAAAGTCTTTTGGAATTTCATATTGGCAGTAGCTTTTCTATGCCTCACGACGAAACCCGGCTCGGTTTGGCAAGCTACTACAATCTAGTGAATAGTGCAGGGTATTTGCGCGTTTAATTTCTGGTCTCAGAGATGAAAATTTAATGGTGTCTGGGTTTATTGCCGCTAATCTTTTGATGGAAAACTTTCTTCCGATGACGGTGGCAATTCCAAGTCTTTAACTTTTAAGGCCGCAGATTTACACCGACCCCGATGCCGCGCTTCTATGTCTTGGTTGAAATGGTGGAGTCAAGTGGCGCTAAGCAGTGCCCGGCTTCCAGCCAGTGATCCAGTACCGTGAGCCCAATTGGGCGATGCCGTCGAACGCCCGTCATCTAGAGCCAAGACTGCTGATTCCAGATGCAGTGTTCTGTGGGTGGACGACCGTGCGGTCTGTTAGCCCCTAGGTCGGCAAGACTCGTACGCAGGAGCATCAGCCCTGTAGCGCTATGACGGGGTAAGTTCATGGTGCCTTCGACAGGAATCGAACCTGTATCTGAGTCTTAGGAGGACCCCGTTCTATCCATTGAACTACGAAGACATTCGGCGCGATGGGCTGGGTGCCCGGCCGGCGGGTGGTTGCCGGTGCGCCGCGCGATTTTATAGGTCTTCACGTTCGCTTCGCGCGCCCCTCGCGTCGATGCTGCGCGCCAGTGCAAAAGCACTGCCAGCGCGGGCTAACCCCGATACGAAATCTCCAAGAAGTTGACCACGGTCAAGTTGACGCAGAACGCCTGCGCGCAACATCCGGCCTGTTCGTATCTCCGCTCAGATCCAAGAATAAAAAAGGGCGAACCCTACACAGATTGGAGACAGACATGACGATGAAGAACATCGCTTCGCAGTTCGCCCGCAGCTGGCCTGCGAAAGCCTTCGGCGCGGCCGTCCTGGCGCTGGCCGCCGCTACCCCCGCCTTCGCGTGGGAGCCGTCCAAACCCGTGGAGTTCGTGATCCCCGCCGGCACCGGCGGCGGCGCCGACCAGATGGGGCGGCTGCTGCAGGGCATCGTCATCAAGTACAAGCTCATGAAGGAGCCGCTCATCGTCGTCAACAAGTCGGGCGGCGCGGGCGCCGAAGGCTTCCTGGCGGTGAAGGAAGCCAAGGGCGATCCGCACAAGATCATCATCTCGCTGTCGAACCTGTTCACCACGCCCATGGCCACCGGCGTGCCCTTCAACTGGAAGGACATGACGCCCGTCGCGATGCTGGCGCTCGACCAGTTCGTGCTGTGGACCAACGTCGACGCGCCTTACAAGACCGCCGGCGAATACATCGCGGCGACCAAGGCCGCGGGCCCGAACAAGTTCAAGATGGCCGGCACCGGCTCCAAGCAGGAAGACCAGATCATCACCGTCGCGCTCGAGAAAGCCACGGGCACCAAGTTCATCTACGTGCCCTTCAAGGGCGGCGGCGAAGTCGCGGTGCAGCTGGTGGGCGGCCACGTGCACTCCACGGTCAACAACCCGATCGAAGCCGTTGCGCAATGGCGCGCCGGCAAGCTGCGCGCGCTGTGCGTGTTCGACGACGAGCGCATGCCGTTCAAGGCGAAGGTGACCGACACGCAATCGTGGAACGACGTGCCCACCTGCAAGGAAGCAGGCGTGCCCACCAAGTACACGATGCTGCGCGGCATCTTCATGCCCGCGGGCGTCACGCCCGATCAGCTCAAGTTCTACGTGGACCTGCTGACCAAGGTGGCCGCCACGCCGGAGTGGAAGGAATACATGGAGAAGGGTGCCTTCAACCCGACCTTCATGACCGGCAAGCCGTTCGCCGACTGGCTCACCACGGCCGAGGCAACGCACCGCACGCTGATGTCGGACGCGGGCTTCCTGGCCAGCAACAAGTAAGCCGAAGGCTCAGAGCCAGCCCCGGTCGCGCACTGCTGGCGCGCCGGTCGGCAGGCGGGCGGGCGCATGGAGACATGCGCGCGCGCACCGCCTCATTTCACTCACACATTTGATCGATGGGGGCTCCATGGAGCACGAAGAAATTTCCGATGGGGCGCCGCGTTCGGGCGTCGCCACCTACGTGGTCGAGGCGGTGGTCGCGGCGCTGCTGCTCATCATCGGGCTGGTGGTGGTGTTCGAGGCCCGCAAGCTCGGCGCGGGCTGGACGAGCGATGGGCCGGGGTCGGGTTACTTCCCGTTCTTCATCGGCGTGATCATCACCATCTCGGGCGCGGGCATCCTGTACCAGGCACTGCTCGGCAAGAACAGGAACACCGAGGTGTTCGTCGATTCGGTGCAACTCAAGCGCGTGCTCTCGGTGCTGGTGCCGGCCACGGTGTACGTGCTGTGCATCACCTTCGTGGGGCTGTATGTCGCATCGGCGATCTACATCGCGCTCTTCATGATCGTGCTGGGCAAGTACTCGTGGGTGAAGAGCGTGATCGCCGCGCTCGCGGTCAACACGGTCTTCTTCTGCATGTTCGAGGTGTGGTTCAAGGTGCCCCTGTTCAAGGGCGCACTCGACCCCCTCCGGTTCCTCGGCTACTGAACTCACGGAGCACAGCGAAATGGACGAAATCAGCGCCCTGATGCAGGGCTTTGCAGTGATCCTGACCCCGATGAACATCGCACTGATGTTCGTGGGGATCATTCTTGGCGTGCTCATCGGCGTGCTGCCGGGGCTGGGCGGCGCCAACGGGGTGGCGATCCTGCTGCCCCTCACGTTCACGATGTCGCCGACCTCGGCCATCATCATGTTGTCGTGCATCTACTGGGGTGCGTTGTTCGGCGGGGCCATCACCTCGATCCTGTTCAACATCCCCGGCGAACCGTGGTCGGTGGCCACCACCTTCGACGGCTACCCGATGGCCCAGCAGGGCAACGCGGGCGCCGCGCTCACCACGGCCTTCACCTCGTCGTTCGTGGGTGCGTTCATCGCGGTGGTGATGATCACTTTTCTCGCGCCGCTGGTTGCGAAGTTCGCGCTCAAGTTCGGCTCGCCCGAATTCTTCGCGGTGTACCTGCTGACCTTCTGCAGCTTCGTGGGCATGGGGAAGGGCTCGCCCTTCAAGATCCTCGCGTCGATGGCACTGGGCTTCGCGCTCGCCTCGGTGGGCATGGACACGGTCACGGGCCAGCTTCGCCTGACCTTCGGCCAGCCCGAGTTGATGCGCGGCTTCGACTTCCTGATCGCGGTGATCGGCCTCTTCGGCATCGGCGAAATCCTGCTGTCGATGGAAGAGGGCCTGAAGTTCTCGGGCAAGAGCGCCAAGATCGACCCCAAGGTCGTGCTGCAAACCTGGAAGCAGCTGCCGCAGTACTGGGTGACCTCGCTGCGCAGCTCGCTCATCGGCATCTGGATGGGCATCACGCCCGGCGGCGCCACGCCGGCCTCGTTCATGGCCTACGGCCTGGCCAAGAAGATGTCGAAGAAGGGCTCCAAGTTCGGCACCGGCCAGATGGAAGGCGTCGTCGCTCCCGAGACCGCGGCACACGCCGCGGGCACCAGTGCGCTGCTGCCGATGCTGGCGCTGGGCATCCCCGGTTCGCCGACGGCTGCCGTGCTGCTGGGCGGCCTGCTGATCTGGGGCCTGCAGCCCGGGCCGCTGCTCTTCGTCGAGCAGAAGGACTTCGTCTGGGGTCTCATTGCCAGCATGTACCTGGGCAACATCGTGGGCCTGATCGTGGTGCTGAGCACGGTGCCGCTGTTCGCCTCGATCCTGCGCATTCCGTTCTCGATCATCGCGCCGGTGATCATCGTGATCTGCGCGATCGGTGCCTACACCGTGCACAACGCGATGCTCGACATCTGGTTCATGCTCGGCTTCGGCGTCATCGGCTACCTGTTCAAGAAACTCGACTTCCCGCTCGCGCCGCTGGTGCTTGCGCTGGTGCTCGGGGACAAGGCCGAAGACTCGTTCCGCCAGGCGATGCTGGTCTCGCAAGGCGACGTGATGGTCATGTTCTCGAACCCGCTGGTGGGCGGCATCACGACGCTGGCCCTGGTGCTCCTGTTCTGGCCGCTGATCTCCAAGGGCATCGCTCTCATCAAGCCGCCGAAGAAGCCCGACGAGTTCGCCGTCGAGCGTCCGGTGGATTGAGCGAAAAGCACACACAAGGAACACACACATGCCAGTCATCGCACTGACCCAGGAGATGGGTTCCCTCGCCAAGGACGTTTCGGTCAAGCTCGCGGAAACGCTGTCGCTCGCCGTGATGCGCCATGAGGTCATCGACCACGTGGCCGAGAAGATGCAGGTCTCCAAGAGCCTGATCGGCCGCCTTCGCGGCGGCAAAGCGGGCCTGCTGGAACGCCTGAAGACCGACCAGCGCAGCGTTGCGCTCTACACGGCCGACGAACTCTTCGCGCTGGCCGACCGCGGCAACGTGGTGCTGCGCGGATGGGGCGCCACCTGCCTGTTGCGGCCGGTGCCGCACGTGGTGTGCGTGCGCATCACGCGCTCGCTGGCCAAGCGCGTCGAATGGCTCATGGGCGACCTCGAAACCGACGACGCCGCGTTCGCCGAAGCCGAGATCCGCCGCAGCGACCAGGCGCATGCGGCGCGCATGCATGCGCAGTTCGGTGTGACCTGGGGCGACCCCGTGCTCTACGACCTGGTGCTGAACACCGACCGCGTGACCGTCGACAGCTGCGTCGAGCAGATCCGCCAGCTGGTGGCGCGGCCCGAGTTCGCAGAGACGGCCGAGTCGCGCGCGCTGCTGAAAAACATGGCGCTGCAGGCGCGCGTGAAGGCGGCGTTGAAAGAGCAGGCGGAGACGAGCGACATCCGCGTGACGGTCGATGCGAACCAGGGGGAGGTGATCCTGCGCGGGATCGTCCTGAACTCCGAAGAGCGCGCGCAGACCGAAGCGGTGGCGGCGGCTGTGGCCGGCGTGACCGGCGTGCACAACCAACTGCGCTTGATGGCAACTTCGCGGCGCTTCGCATCGGCGAAGCAAACCTGACTTCAGGCCGGCCCCACCAACCAGCCGCGTGCCCCAGTGCGCAGGGCATCGGGTCCTCCCCGCAGCGAAATCAAGGAGGAGGCCGAAGGCCGGGGGACATTCGCGGAGGGGAGCACCCGGTGGCCTGTGCACCCGCCCCGAATGCCTCCTCAGCCTGCCTTCAAATCTTCCCGCGCTTGCGAAGCCGGCTAAGGGTTTCCGCGGAGAGGTTCAGATACGAAGCCAGCTCCTTGCTCGGAATCCGGTCTTCCAGCTCGGGGTGCTTGCGCATGAACCGGTGCACCCGCCCCGGCGCATCCAGCAGATGCAGCGTGATCGTGTGCGCCATGATCTCGCTCATTCCCTTCATCACCAGGTACTCGAACAGCTCCTTGGTCTCGGGGTGCCGGTTGAGAAAGGTGATCCATTCCTTCAGCGGCAGGCTCGCCACGCGGGCCTTGGTGACGCACACGATGCCGTAGGGCGTCGGCGTGCCCAAACGCAGCGCCGCATAGCTCGTTTCCATGTCGTGCTCGTCGGCGAAGCGAAGGATCATTTCCTTGCCTTCCGGGTTGCTCACGACCCGCTTGAGGATGCCGTCGAGGATGAAGTACTGCTCCATCTCGCGCACCCCCTGGTGCAACAGGAAATCGCCCTTGTTGCCGTCCACGATCACGAGGTGGGCTTCGAGTTCTGCGCGGTCGCTCTCGCTCAGGTCCTTGAGCAGGACGTTCTGCCGGAGCTGCGCGCGAATGATGTTTTTTTCCGGGTGGTTTTCCAACAACGTCATGGGTCCCGTCTTGCTCGAATTCGCAACAACAACTTCTGGTTCCAGCTTCTGGTTCAGGCCGGTGCCGTTTTCCGGAAAGTTGACCGAGGTCAACGCCCGAAAGCATGCCCCCGAATCATAGTCCCGGCTCGGGCCTCGGCCATTCACCAAAGCAGAAGGAGAGACATGTCTTCAGTAAGAACGGACAAAGAGGCATCCACGACCCTGGACGACGCCCTCAAGCCCACGAGCCGGGCCGTTGACGGCGATGCGGTCGTGCGAGCCCTCAAACCGGTTGCGGACGACGCACCGGAGGCCGAAACGACCGACGGCTTCCACCTGGTCATCGATGCGCTGAAGCTGAACGACATCGACACCATCTTCGGCCTCCCCGGCATCCCGATCACCGACTTGACGCGCATGGCGCAGGCCGAGGGCATGCGGGTCATTTCGTTCCGCCACGAACAGCACGCCGGCAATGCCGCGGCAGCCGCGGGCTTCCTCACGCAGAAGCCCGGCATCTGTCTCACAGTGTCCGCCCCCGGCTTCCTCAACGGCCTCACGGCGCTGGCCAACGCGACCACCAACTGCTTCCCGATGATTCTCATCAGCGGATCGAGCGAACGCGAAATCGTCGACCTGCAGCAGGGCGACTACGAAGAGATGGACCAGCTGGCCATCGCCAAGCCGCTGTGCAAGGCCGCCTTCCGCGTGCTGCACGCCGAAGACATCGGCGTGGGCATCGCCCGCGCGATCCGCTCGGCGCTCTCGGGCCGTCCCGGCGGCGTGTACCTCGACCTGCCGGCCAAGCTCTTCGCACAGACCATGGATGCGGCCAAGGGCAAGGCGTCGCTCATCAAGGTCGTCGATCCGGCACCGCGCCAGATTCCCGCACCCGATGCCGTCAAGCGCGCGCTCGACCTGCTCAAGGGCGCGAAGAAGCCGCTCATCCTGCTGGGCAAGGGCGCTGCGTATGCGCAGGCCGACGCCGACATCCGCGCGCTGGTCGAGAAGACGGGTATTCCCTACCTCCCGATGTCGATGGCCAAGGGCCTGCTGCCCGACACGCATGCGCAATCGGCCGCCGCCGCACGCTCCTACGTGCTGCAGGAAGCCGACGTGGTGCTGCTCATCGGCGCGCGCCTGAACTGGCTGCTCTCGCACGGCAAGGGCAAGACCTGGGCACAGGACAAGGGCGCCAAGCAGTTCATCCAGATCGACATCGCCCCGACCGAGATCGACAGCAACGTGGCCATCGCCGCGCCGGTGATCGGCGACATCGGCTCCTGCGTGGCTGCGCTCTTGGGCGGCATCGATGCCAAGTGGGCCAAGCCGCCGACCGAATGGACCGGCGCCATCGCCGAGCGCAAGGACAAGAACCTCTCCAAGATGGCCGTGACGCTCGCCGCGCGCCCGTCGCCGATGAACTTCCACAGCGCGCTCAGCGTGATCCGCGACCAGGTGAAGGCACGGCCCGACGCCATCGTGGTGAACGAAGGCGCCAACACGCTGGACTTCGCGCGCAGCATCGTGGACATGTACGAGCCGCGCAAGCGCCTCGATGTGGGCACCTGGGGAATCATGGGCATCGGCATGGGCTTTGCCGTTGCCGCCGCCGTGGTGACCGACAAGCCGGTGATCGCCATCGAGGGCGACAGCGCCTTCGGCTTCAGCGGCATGGAGGTGGAAACCATCTGCCGCTACAACCTGCCGATCTGCATCGTCGTGTTCAACAACAACGGCGTGTACCGCGGCACCGACGTGAACGCGAGCGGCACCGCCGACGTGGCGCCCACCGTGTTCGTGAAGAACGCGCGCTACGACAAGCTGATGGAAGCCTTCGGCGGCGTGGGCGTCAACGCCACCACCGCCGACGAGCTGCAGAAGGCCCTCACCGAGGCCGTCGCCTCGCGCCGCCCCACGCTGATCAATGCCGTCATCGACGAGACCGCGGGCACGGAGAGCGGGCGCATCACGAGCCTGAATCCCGCCACGGCGAAGAAGAAGTAATCCGAGTCTTTTCCATCCAAGGAGATATCCAAATGAGCAACAAGCCCCTCAACGGCATCAAGATCATCGACTTCACGCACGTGCAAGCCGGTCCCGCCTGCACGCAGATGCTGGCCTGGTTCGGCGCCGACGTCATCAAGGTCGAGCGCCCCGGCGCCGGCGACGTCACGCGCTCGCAGCTGCGCGACATTCCGGATGTGGACGCGCTCTACTTCACCATGCTCAACAGCAACAAGCGCTCGCTCACGCTGGACACCAAGCAGCCCGAAGGCAAGCTGGTGCTGGAGAAGCTCATCAAGGAATCGGACGTGCTGGTCGAGAACTTCGGCCCCGGCGCGCTCGACCGCATGGGCTTCAGCTGGGAACGCATCCAGGAGCTGAACCCGAAGATGATCGTCGCCTCGGTCAAGGGCTTCAGCGACGGCCACCACTACGACGACCTGAAGGTGTACGAGAACGTCGCGCAGTGCGCAGGCGGCGCCGCATCGACCACCGGCTTCTGGGACGGCCCGCCGACCGTGAGCGCCGCCGCCCTGGGCGACAGCAACACCGGCATGCACCTGGCCATCGGCATCCTCACGGCCATCATCGGCCGCGAACAGACCGGCAAGGGCCAGCGCGTGGCCTGCTCGATGCAGGACGCGGTGCTCAACCTGTGCCGCGTGAAGATGCGCGACCAGCAGCGCCTGGATCGCCTGGGCTACCTGGAGGAATACCCGCAGTACCCGCACGGCACGTTCAGCGACGTGGTGCCGCGCGGCGGCAATGCCGGCGGCGGCGGCCAGCCGGGCTGGGTGCTCAAGTGCAAGGGCTGGGAGACCGACCCGAACGCCTATATCTACTTCACCATCCAGGGCCATGCCTGGGCGCCGATCTGCGACGCCATCGGCAAGCCCGAGTGGAAGACCGACCCCGACTACGCGACCGCCAAGGCGCGCCAGCCGCACATCACCGACATCTTCGCGACCATCGAGGGCTGGCTGGCCGACAAGACCAAGTTCGAGGCGGTCGACATCCTGCGCAAGTTCGACATTCCGTGCGCGCCGGTGCTGACGATGAAGGAACTCTTGAACGACGAATCGCTGCGCGCCAGCGGCTCGATCGTCGAAGTGCCGCACAAGGAACGCGGCAGCTACTTCACCGTGGGCAGCCCGATCAAGTTCTCGGACCTCAAGCCCGAGATCACCGGTTCGCCGCTCCTGGGCGAGCACACCGAGGAAGTGCTGGCCGAACTGGGCTACTCCAAGGCCCAGATCGACAGCCTGCGCGAAGCCAAGGCGGTCTGAGGCCGTAGCGAGAAAAGAGAGAAAGCGGGAGCACACCTTGACCTCATCGACCATCGATTTCGAGCAACTCGTCTCCGGCACCGGCGACGCGATCATGGTCTGCGATGCCAAGGGTGCGATCACGCTGTGGAACAAGGCTGCCGAGCGCATCTTCGGCTTTACCGAAGCCGAAGCGCTCGGGCAGTCGCTGGACATCATCATCCCCATGCGACAACGCCAGCGGCATTGGGATGGCTACAACAAGACGATGGAAACGGCGGTCACCAAATACGGTGCCGACGTGCTGCGCGTGCCCGCGCTCCACAAGGACGGGCACACCCTTTCCATCGCCTTCACGGTCTCCATGCTGTTCGCCCCCGATCAAAAGGTTTCGGGCATCGTCGCCATCGTGCGCGACGAAACCGCTCGCTTCGCCGAGGAGCGCAAACTGCGCGCCCGTCTGGTAGAAGTCGAAGCCGCGACGAGCAAATAAGACAGGAGACAACACGATGAGCAAGGCACTCGAAGGCGTCCGCATCCTCGACTTCACCCACGTGCAGTCGGGCCCCACCTGCACCCAGCTTCTGGCCTGGTTCGGCGCCGACGTGATCAAGGTCGAGCGCGCCGGCGAAGGCGACGCCACGCGCGGCCAGCTGCGCGACATTCCCGGTGTGGACAGCCTCTACTTCACGATGCTGAACCACAACAAGCGCTCGATCACGCTGGACACGAAGAACCCCAAGGGCAAGCAGGTCCTCGATACGCTGATCAAGACCTGCGACGTGCTGGTGGAGAACTTCGCGCCCGGCGCGCTCGACCGCATGGGCATCACCTGGGCGCACATCCAGAAGCTCAACCCGCGGATGATCGTCGCGTCGGTGAAAGGCTTCGGCCCCGGCAAGTACGAGCACTGCAAGGTCTACGAGAACGTGGCGCAGTGCGCCGGCGGCGCCGCATCGACCACCGGCTTCGAGGACGGCCCCCCCGTCGTCACCGGCGCGCAGATCGGCGACAGCGGCACCGGGCTGCACCTGGCGCTGGGCATCGTCGCGGCGCTCTACCAGCGCAACAGCACCGGGCGCGGCCAGCAGGTGCTGGCGCCGATGCAGGACGCGGTGCTCAACCTGTGCCGCGTGAAGATGCGCGACCAGCAGCGCCTGGAGCGCACCGGCACCATGCACGAGTACCCGCAGTACCCCGACGGCAAGTTCGGCGACGCGGTGCCGCGCGCGGGCAATGCATCGGGCGGCGGGCAGCCGGGCTCCATCCTGAAATGCAAGGGCTGGGAGACCGACCCGAACGCGTACATCTACTTCATCACGCAGGGCGCGGTGTGGCCGGCTGTGTGCAAGGTGATCGGCGAGGAGAGCTGGATCACCGACGAGGCCTACGCCACGCCGGCTGCGCGCTTGCTGCACCTGAAGCCGATCTTCGCGCGCATCGAGCAATGGACCATGACCAAGACCAAGTTCGAGGCCATGGACATCCTCAACGAATACGACATTCCGTGCGGCCCGATTCTCTCGATGAAGGAAATCGCCGCGGACGAATCGCTGCGCGAGACCGGGACCATCGTCGAGGTGGACCACCCGACGCGCGGCAAGTACCTGACCGTGGGCAACCCCATCAAGATGTCCGACAGCCGGACCGAGGTGACACGGGCGCCCCTGCTGGGCGAGCACACCGAAGAAGTGCTCCGGCAATTGGGCTATGGCGTGGACGAAATCGCCATGCTGCGCACCGAGCGCGTGATTTGAATTAACAGCGCGCCGGTCGATCGATAAATAAAGTGTTTTTTGCAAATGGTGAAAGCCATTTGCAATGGATAAACACGTTCCTTTTTGCCAATTCATATATAACGCATGGCAAATGCATTCAATAAAATAGTTTAACTATTATTTATCGATCATCGAATCTACATTTTGATCATGCCGACCCGTCATCCATTTGTCGCCCGGCATTCAATTTCCAGGAGAAATTTCATGATGATCGATGATGCACCCATCCAATACTGGAGCTCCGAGACGGAGCGCAACGCCTACAACGCCGCCTTCCACGAGCTGGGCCTGCGCTGGCATTGGGACCGCGAAACCTATTGCCAATTGCTGCGCCTGAGTCAGGACGGCCCCGAGCGTGTGTGCCATTACCTCTGCACGCACCAATCGCATCTGCTGCGTGCCTACGACGCCAGATCGCTGGCCGAGGTGATTGAGCAGAAGAAGGAAATTCACCAGCAGCGCGAATTGAGCGAAGGCCTCGGAAGCCGGCGTTATTTCAATTGGGCCGAAAGCCACGGCGCCGAAATAGGCGCGTAATTGCCATGAATATCCACGAATACCAGGGCAAGGACGTATTGCGCAAATACGGCGTCACCACGCCCCGTGGATTCGCCTGCGCATCCGCCGATGAGGCCGCCGACGCCGCCACCCGCCTGGGCGGCCGCGCGTGGGTGGTGAAGGCGCAGATCCACGCCGGCGGCCGCGGCAAGGGCGGCGGCGTGAAGCTCGCGTGGTCGGTCGACGAAGTGCGCCGGCACGCGAGCCAGATGCTCGGCATGACCCTCACGACCCACCAGACCGGCCCCGAAGGCCGCGTGGTGAAGCGCCTGTTGGTCGAAGAGGGCATCGAGATCGACAAGGAGCTGTACCTCGCCATGGTGGTCGACCGCGAAACGGGCCGCGTCGCGCTGATGGCGTCCAGCGAAGGCGGCATGGACATCGAAGAGGTGGCCGCACGCACGCCCGGCAAGATCCACAAGGTGCTCATCGATCCTTCGACGGGCCTCAAGGGCAGCGAGGCCGACATCGTGGCGCGCAACATCGGCCTTGCGGGCAAGTCGGTGATGCAGGCGCGCACGCTGATGCAGAACCTCTACCAGGCCTTCGATGCGAGCGATGCGTCGCTCGCCGAGATCAACCCGCTGGTCGTGACGCGCGACGGCCGCGTGATCGCGCTGGACGCGAAGTTCAACTTCGATCCGAACGCGCTCTTTCGCCAGCCGGAGATCGTGGCGATGCGCGACTTCGACGAGGAAGACCCGGCCGAGCTCGAGGCCTCGCGTTTCGATCTCTCGTACATCGCGCTCGATGGCGACATCGGCTGCCTCGTCAACGGCGCGGGCCTCGCGATGGCGACGATGGACGTGATCAAGCTTTATGGCGGCTCGCCCGCCAACTTTCTCGACGTGGGCGGCGGCGCGACACCAGAGAAGGTCACGCAGGCCTTCAAGCTGATGCTGCGCAACCCGAACCTGCGCGCGATTTTGGTGAACATCTTCGGCGGGATCATGAAGTGCGACGTGATCGCGCGGGGCATCGTCGCCGCCGCGCGCGAGGTCGAGCTGTCGGTGCCGTTGGTCGTGCGCATGAAGGGCACCAACGAGAGCCTGGGCAAGACGATCCTCGCGCAATCGGGCCTGCCGGTCATCGCGGCCGACGACATGGCGGATGCCGCCCAACAGGCCGTGGCTGCGGCGCGGCGGAGGAACCACTGAAATGTCGATCCTCGTCAACAAGCACACCCGCGTCATCACGCAGGGCATCACCGGCAAGACCGGCCAGTTCCACACCGCGATGTGCCGCGACTATGGCAACGGCCAGAAGTGCTTCGTCGCGGGCGTGAACCCGAACAAGGCGGGCAAGTCGTTCGACGGCATTCCGGTCTTCGGCACGGTGAAGGATGCGAAGGCGGAAACCGGCGCGACTGTGTCGGTGATCTACGTGCCGCCGCCGTTCGCGGCCGCCGCGATCGACGAAGCGGTCGATGCGGGCATGGAGCTGGTCATCTGCATCACCGAAGGCATTCCGGTGCGCGACATGATCCGCACGCGCCACCGCATGGAGGGCAGCAAGACGCTGCTGCTCGGGCCGAACTGCCCGGGGCTCATCACGCCCGACGAAATCAAGATCGGGATCATGCCGGGGCACATCCACCAGCGCGGGCGCATCGGCGTGGTGTCGCGCTCGGGCACGCTGACCTACGAGGCCGCGAGCCAGCTCGCGCGCTTCGGCATCGGGCAGTCGACGGTGGTGGGCATCGGCGGCGATCCGGTGGGCGGACTCAAGCACATCGACGTGCTCAAGATGTTCAACGACGACCCGCGCACCGACGCCGTGATCATGGTCGGCGAGATCGGCGGCAACGAGGAAGAGCTCTGCGCGCACTGGATCAAGGACCACATGCGCAAGCCCGTGGTCGGCTTCATCGCCGGCGCCACCGCACCGCCCGGCAAGCGCATGGGCCACGCGGGCGCCATCGTCTCGGGCGGGCGCGGCACCGCGCAGGAAAAGCTCGCGGTGATGAAGGCGTGCGGCATCCATGTGACGAGCAATCCGGCGGAGATGGGGAAGCTGCTCGCGTCGCTCGTGATTCCCGACTACCTCCCGTTCGACTGATCGCGCAGATCGCGCACATCGATCCATCGGGCGGCTCGCAGATTTCAAGAAAGCACACAACAAATGAAACAGCAGAAACAGCAGTGGGTTCGCTTCGAAGACGCCGGCAAGGCCACCTTCGGCACCGTCGAGGGCGACGCGGTGCACGAGCACCAGGGCGACATGTACGGCCGCTCCGAGCCCACGGGCCGCGTGTTCGTGCTCGCGGGCCTGAAGCTGCTCACGCCCAGCGAGCCGACCAAGGTGATCGCGCTGTGGAACAACTTCCACGCGCTCGGCGCGAAGCTGAGCCTGCCGGTGCCCGCGGAGCCGCTCTACCTGCTGAAGGCGCCCAACTCCTTCGCGGCGCACGGCGATGCGATCCGCAAACCGTTGTGCGAGGGCAAGGTGGTGTTCGAAGGCGAGCTGGGCATCGTCATCGGCAAGACCGCCACCGCCGTGGCCGAGGCCGATGCGCTCGACCATGTGTTCGGCTACACCTGCGCCAACGACGTGACCGTGGCGGACATCCTCAACCGCGACGCATCCTTTGCCCAGTGGGTGCGCGCGAAGGGCTTCGACACCTTCTGCCCGATGGGCCCCGTGGTGGCCACGGGCCTCGATCCCGCAACGCTCGTCGTGACCACCGTGCTCAACGGCGAGGAGCGCCAGAACTATCCGATCAGCGACATGCGCTTCTCCGTGCAGCAGCTGGTCAGCCTGATCTCGCAGGACATGACGCTGCATCCCGGCGACGTGATCCTGTGCGGCACCTCGGTGGGCGTCGGCTCGATGAAGCCGGGCAGCCAGGTCGAGATCGGCATCGAAGGCATCGGCAAGCTCTCCAACCGCTTCGGTTGAAACGACGAGCCAGGCATTACCGGCCTCGCGCAACGCATTCAAAACTACTGGGGATCGACATGAAGATTGCAGTCATCGGAGCAGGCGCCATCGGCGGCCTGGTGGGCGCGAAACTCGCGCTGGCCGGCGAGGACGTGACGTTCATCGTGCGGGGTGCGAACCTCGCGGCCATCAAGGCGAACGGCTTCAAGCTGGTCTCGGCCGAAGGCGAGGAGCAGGTCGCGCGCAACGTGAAGGCCACCGACAGCTACGACGAAGCCGGACCGCAGGACATCGTCATCCTCGCGATGAAGGCGCACCAGGTCGAGGCCGTGGCGAACGACGTGCCCAAGCTCTTCGGCCCCGAGACGGTGGTCGTGACGATGCAGAACGGCATTCCGTACTGGTACTTCCACAACCACGGCGGCGCGCTCGCGGGCACGCCGGTGCGCAGCGTCGACCCCACGGGGCTGGTGAGCGCGAAGGTGCCGGCCGAGCGGGTGATCGGGTGCGTGGTGTATCCCGCATCGGAGCTCATCGCGCCGGGCGTGGTGAAGCACATCGAAGGCGATCGCTTCCCGGTCGGCGAGCTCGACGGCTCGTCGAGCGAGCGCGTGAACCGCGTCTCGGCCTGTTTCACCGGCGCGGGTTTCAAGGCCCCGGTGCTCGACAACATCCGCGCCGAGATCTGGCTCAAGCTCTGGGGCAACCTCACCTTCAACCCGATCAGCAGCCTCTCGCATTCGACGCTGGTCGACATCTGCCAGTACCCGCCGTCGCGCGACCTCGCCGCCGCGATGATGCGCGAGGCCCAGGCCGTTGCGCACAAGCTGGGCATCGAGTTCCGCGTGACGCTGGAAAAGCGCATCGCGGGCGCCGAGAAAGTCGGCAAGCACAAGACCTCGATGCTGCAGGACGTCGAAGCCGGCCGCGCGCCGGAGATCGATGCGCTGGTGGGCGCGGTGGTCGAGCTGGCGCGGCTCACCGACACCTCGACGCCGCACATCGACACCGTCTACACGCTGGTCAAGCTGCTTGCGCGCACGATGGAAGACCAGCGCGGGCAAGTCCGTCTTCGCGAAATGGCATGAGAAAGAACAACACACCATGAGACGCACACGCAGCGCAAAGATCGTCGCCACGCTCGGCCCGGCCACACCCGACGAGCAAGCCATTCGCGCGCTGTTCGAGCGTGGCGTGGATGTGTTCCGCCTGAACTTCAGCCACGGCTCGCAGCACGACCATGCGCGCCGGCTGGAGGCCATCCGCCGGCTCGAGAAGGAGTTCGGCCGGCCCATCGGCGTGCTGCTCGACCTGCAGGGCCCGAAGCTCAGGCTGGGCACCTTCGAGGGCGGGCGCGCGCAGTTGGAAGCAGGCCGGCGCTTTCGCCTCGACATGGACACCAAGACCAACGGCGACTACCGCCGCGCGCCGCTGCCGCATCCGGAAATCTTCGCGGCGCTGCAGGCCGGCACAGACCTCCTGCTGGACGACGGCAAGCTGCGCCTGCGCGTGGAGAGCCACGGTGCCGATTTTGCCGAGACCACTGTCATCGTCGGCGGGCCGATCTCCGACCGCAAGGGCGTCAACGTGCCGAGCGTGCTGCTGCCGATTTCGCCGCTCACGCCGAAGGACCGCGACGACCTGGACTTCGGCCTTTCGATGGGTGTGGACTGGGTGGCGCTCTCGTTCGTGCAAAGACCCGAAGACATCACCGAGGCGCGCGAGATCATCGGCAAGCGCGCATGGATCATGGCCAAGCTGGAGAAGCCCGCGGCCATCGAGCACCTGAACGGCATCGTCGCGCTGGCCGACGGCATCATGGTCGCGCGCGGCGACCTCGGCGTGGAGCTGCCGCCCGAGCAGGTGCCCGAGCTGCAGCGCCGCATCGTGCGCGCCTGCCGCCATCACGGCAAGCCGGTGGTGGTGGCCACGCAGATGCTCGAATCGATGATCGCCGCGCCCGTGCCCACGCGCGCCGAAGTGTCCGACGTGGCGACCGCCATCTACGACGGCGTCGATGCGGTGATGCTCTCGGCCGAATCGGCCTCGGGCAAGTACCCGCTCGAAGCGGTCGGCATGATGGACCGCATCGTCGCGCGCGTGGAGGCCGACCCCTCGTACCGCACCGGCATCGACGCCACGCACGATGCGGCGCTCTCGACCACGGCCGATGCCGTGTGCGCCTCGATGCGCCAGGTGGCCGCGTTGCTTGCGCCGGCCGCCACCGTCACCTACACCTCCTCGGGCTTCACGAGCCTGCGCGCCGCTCGCGAGCGGCCCGCGGTGCCGATCCTGAGCCTCACCCCCGACGTGGCCGCGGCGCGCCGCATGGCGATGGTCTGGGGCGTGCATGCGGCGCTGGTGGACGATGTGCACGACGTGGCCGAGATGATCGACTGCGCCTGCCGCACCGCGCAGGCCGAAGGCTTCGCGAAAGCGGGCGACGACGTGGTGGTGGTGGCGGGCTTGCCCTTCGGCTTGTCGGGCACGACGAACCTGTTGCACGTGGCACGAATTCCGGGCATCCCGGGCATCCCGGGCTGAGGCCCGATGGCTGCGAAGGGCCCGCGCGCGACGATGCCCCTTCGATTGCAGCTCCACTTTTCTTCCCGATGAAGCATGCGACCCTGCGCCAGTTGAAGGTCTTCGAGGCCGTCGCACGGCTCTTGAGTTTTTCGCGCGCGGCCGAGGAGCTGCATCTCACGCAGCCGGCCGTTTCCACGCAGGTCGCCAAGCTCGAGGAGCATGCGGGCAACGTGCTCTTCGAGCAGTTCGGCAAGAAGATCTTTCTCACGCCCGCGGGCGCCGAGCTGCTGCAGATCAGCCGCGCGATCATCCAGCAGTTCGAAGCGGCAGAGAACGCGATGATGCAGTTCAAGGGCGTCTCGGGCGGCAAGCTCAACGTGGGGGTCATCAGCGCGGGCGACTACTTCTTTCCGCGCCTCCTGGTGGAGTTTGCGAGCCGCCACCGCGGCGTGACGCTGAACTTCACCGTGCACAACCGCGAGGGGCTGCTCACGCACATCGCGGAGAACCTCACCGACCTCGCGATCATGGTGCGGCCGCCCACCGATCTGGACACCTCGAACCAGGCGTTTGCACCGCACCCTTACGTGATCGTCGCGCCGCCGACGCATCCGCTCGTCGGCGTGCCGGGCATTCCCTTGAAGCGCCTGATGCGCGAACCCTTCGTGGTGCGAGAGAAGGCGTCGGACACCTGGCACTCGATGGAAGACGGCTTCGGCCGCGAGCTGGAGCACATCAACATCGCGATGGAGATCCGGAGCACAGAGACCATCAAGCAGGCGGTGATCGCGGGCATGGGCGTGAGCTTCGTCTCCGCGCACACCATCAGCCAGGAGCTGAAGTCGGGCAGCCTCAGCGTGCTCGACGTGGAAGGTTTTCCGCTGATGCTCAACTGGTACGTGGTGCATCGCCGCACCAAGCGCCTGCCGCCGGTGGCGCAGGCCTTCAAGGACTTTCTGCTGAGCGACGGTGCATCGCTGATCTCGCAGATCGTGCCGTTCAAACCGCTGCAACTACAGCCGCAACCGGCGCCCTGAAAAAACAAAAGAGCGCATGAAGCGCTCTTTGTCTTTGGGGCGGGGCACGATCAGTTGGTCAGTGCGCTGCGGATGCTCTTGCGGTGCTGAACGAGTGCGGCGCGGGCGGCCTTGTACATGATCACGATGGGCATGGCGGCGACGAGATCGCGCAGCGCATCGTCGTTGCGGGTGGACGGCGATGCATCGCGGATCGCGCGGGAATCGAGGGTGGTGTTGCTCATGGAAATGCTCCTGGAAAGTTGAATCAAAAAGACTGAAGGGATTACCCGCAATTTTAGGGTTTACCCTAGACAGGAGCAAACGCTGATTTCGCGTTTCTTGACCTAGGTCAATTTTTCTCCTCGATGAATGTGGACTGTAGGGACGCGAAGTGCGCCGTTGTTCAGGGCGTGTGCACAGGCCACCGGGTGCTCCCCTCCGCGAATGTCCCCCGGCCTGCGGCCTCCTCCTTGATTTCGCTGCGGGGAGCACCCGATGCCCTGCGCACATGGGCACGCTGCTGGTGATCGGCCGATCAACAACCGCCCTGATGAGGGCCCACCGTCGCCGCGATCTCGCCCTGAACAGCAGCGCACAAAACCACGCAACACAAGCGCATGCAGATGTTCGATTGCTAGGGATATCTCGGGGGTCTCAACAACTCGCGATTCGTGTGAACTTGACTGCGGTCAAGAGTTTTTGAGTCGTGCAGTCCGACAGTCATCCACGCGCAAAAACAAGTGATTCATTTCCGTTTTTCACTCGACTGATTGCGTCGTCTTTCCCGAGACCGTCGGACTCATCAAAACATTAAGGACAACTCCATGACTCGGCCAACCACCACGATTGCGGGTTCCAACCCCGCGATGTATCCACCATCAAATTCCACCCACGGGGTCACCGCTCAAAGATCCGAGGCGTATCGATGGGGACAGTTGCTGATCGGCATCGTCTGCATGGCGATGATTGCGAACCTGCAGTACGGCTGGACCCTCTTCGTCAACCCCATCGCTGAAAAGCACGGCTGGAGCCGCGCCGCCATCCAGGTCGCCTTCACCATCTTCGTGCTCACCGAAACCTGGCTCGTGCCCATCGAGGGCTACCTGGTCGACCGCTTCGGCCCACGCCCCGTGGTGCTCGTGGGCGGCGTGCTCTGCGGCCTCGGCTGGGTGATGAATTCGTTCGCCGCGTCGCTCCCGATGCTGTACTTCGCGGCTGCCGTCGGCGGCATCGGCGCGGGTGCGGTGTACGGCACCTGCGTGGGCAATGCGCTCAAGTGGTTCCCCGACCGCCGGGGGCTCGCAGCGGGCATGACTGCCGCGGGCTTCGGCGCCGGCTCGGCCCTCACGATCATCCCGATCTCCGTGATGATCAAGACCAGCGGCTACGAGTCTGCGTTTCTCTATTTTGGGATCGGCCAGGGCGTCATCGTCTTTGCCCTGGCCTGGCTGCTGACCCGCGCACCCGACCATGCGAAGGCGTCCAACAGCCGCAACATCCAGCAGTCGCAGCGCGACTACGCACCGTCGGAGGTATTGCGCTCGCCCATCTTCTGGGTGATGTACGCGATGTTCGTGATGGTGGCGGCCGGCGGCCTGATGGCCACCGCGCAGCTTGCGCCCATTGCGCAGGACTTCAAGATCATGGACGTGCCGGTCAACATCATGGGCCTGGTGCTGCCCGCGCTGACCTTTGCCCTCGCCATCGACCGTGTGCTCAACGGCCTGACGCGGCCCTTCTTCGGCTGGGTCTCCGACAAGATCGGCCGCGAGCAGACGATGTTCGTTGCCTTCGCGCTCGAAGCGGTCGGCATCCTGGCGCTGTACCACTACGGCCAGAACCCGATCCTCTTCGTGCTGCTGACCGGCATGGTGTTCTTCGCCTGGGGCGAGATCTACAGCCTGTTCCCGTCCACCTGTGCCGACACCTTCGGCTCCAAGTACGCCGCGTCGAACGCCGGCATGCTCTACACCGCCAAGGGCACGGCCTCGCTGCTGGTGCCGCTCTCCAGCGTGCTCGCCGCATCCACCGGCAGCTGGCATGCGGTGTTCATCGTCGCGAGCGCGGTCAATGCCGCGGCTGCGCTGATGGCCTGGTTCGTGTTGCGCCCGATGCGCCGCAAGCACATCGAGAAGAGCCGCATCCCGTCCTGATTCCATCGTTCTTTTCTTTCTCGTCAGGGGGGCGATGCGCGAGGCGCTCGGCCCCTTTCGTCTGTACGGAATGACCCAGGTCGGCAGGGTGCGACTACCTGCTGGCGGCCCGCGGCGCGCAGCCCCTTGTTTCCGGGAAATTGACCTGAGTCAAGGCCTTTGCCTTCGTATTCCCCGACAGTGCCTCCAGGGCGGGAAACCGCAGTTTTCCCAGGGCAATCGGCAGTGGCTGCGAGCGGTTTCGGTCGTCGGCTGAAAAAGCCGGGACAGCAAAGAACCCACGATGAATGACAACCCGGTAAGGAGCGCCGCATGAACGAAGTGGGCCGACACGCCACGATGAGCGAATCCGATGAACTGGCCGCGGTGCGCCAGGTGCTGCAGGAGCGCGCGGAAGAGCCGGGGGCGCTGCTCCCGATCCTTCACGACGTGCAGGACGCGCTGGGCTACATCCCGCCGCACACCGTGACGACGATCGCCGAGGGCGTGAACCTCTCGCGCGCCGAAGTGCACGGCGTCATCACCTACTACCACCACTTTCGCTCCGCACCCGCGGCGCGCCACGTGATCCAGATCTGCCGGGCCGAGGCCTGCCAGTCGATGGGCGCCGATGCGCTGCTCGCCCATGCGGAACTGCGCCTGAGTTGCAGTGCGCACGGCCATTCGAAGGACGGCAACTTCACGCTGGAGCCGGCCTTCTGCCTGGGCCTCTGTGCCTCGTCGCCCGCGATGACGATCAACGAAGAACCGCACGCGCGCATGACGCCGCGTTCGTTCGATGCGCTGGTGGCGCAGTACGGAGAGTGCGCATGACCGGCATCATTGTCTATGTGCCGCGCGATTCGGCCGCACTGGCGGTCGGCGCGGAACGCGTGGCCGAGCGCATCGCGCAGGAAGCGGCGGTGCGAGGCATCTCGTTCGGCATGGTGCGCAACGGTTCGCGCGGCCTGTTCTGGCTGGAGCCGATGGTCGAGGTGACGACGCCGGCGGGCCGCGTGGCCTACGGCCCGGTGACCATCGACGACGTGGCCGACCTGTTCGACGCCGGCTTTGCCGAAGGCGCGCAGACGCATCCGCTGTCGCTCGGCCTGACCGACGAGATCCCCTACCTGAAGAAGCAGGAGCGCCTGACTTTCGCACGCATGGGCATCACCGATCCGGTGTCCGTTGCCGACTACGAAGCGCACGAAGGCTATGCGGGCCTGCGCCGCGCGCTGGGCCTGAAGCCCGAAGAGGTGGTGCAGCAGGTGCTCGACTCGGGCCTGCGCGGCCGTGGCGGCGCGGCGTTCCCGGCCGGCATCAAGTGGAAGACGGTGATGGCCACGCCGGCCGCGCAGAAGTACATCGTCTGCAACGCCGACGAAGGCGACTCGGGCACCTTCTCCGACCGCATGACGATGGAGGGCGATCCGCTCATGCTCATCGAGGGCATGACCATCGCGGGCGTCGCCACCGGCGCGACCAAGGGCTATGTCTACATCCGCTCCGAATACCCGCATGCCATCGCGACGATGAACGAAGCGATCCGCGCGGCGGAAGCCGCCGGCTTCCTCGGCGAGAACATCCTCGGTTCGGGCCAGACCTTCTGGCTCGAAGTGCGCAAGGGCGCAGGCTCGTACGTGTGCGGCGAAGAAACCGCGCTGCTCGAAAGCCTGGAAGGCAAGCGCGGCATCGTGCGCGCCAAGCCGCCGCTGCCGGCCATCACCGGGCTCTTCGGGCAGCCCACGCTCATCAACAACGTGATCACGCTCGCGAGCGTGCCGCTGATCCTCGCGCGCGGCGCCGCGTACTACCGCGACTTCGGCGTGGGCCGTTCGCGCGGCACGCTGCCGATGCAGCTGGCCGGGAACATCAAGCACGGCGGGCTGGTCGAGAAGGCTTTCGGCGTCACGCTGCGGGAGCTGCTGTACGACTATGGCGGCGGCTCCGCCTCGGGCCGGCCGATCAAGGCGGTGCAGGTGGGCGGGCCGCTCGGCGCGTACCTGCCCGAATCGCAATGGGACCTGCCGCTGGACTACGAGGCCTACGCGGCCGTCGGCGGCACGGTGGGCCACGGCGGCATCGTGGTGCACGACGACACGGCCGACCTCTCGAAGCTCGCGCGCTATGCAATGGAGTTCTGCGCCATCGAGTCGTGCGGCAAGTGCACGCCCTGCCGCATCGGCTCGACCCGCGGCGTGGAGGTGATCGACAAGATCCGCGCGGACAACAAGCGCGTGGAGCACGTCATCCTGCTGCGCGACCTGTGCAACACCATGGTCCACGGGTCGCTGTGCGCGATGGGCGGCATGACGCCGTTCCCGGTGCTGTCCGCACTCGACCATTTCCCACAGGACTTCGGTCTCGTGGTCCCCGATCGCAAGGCTGCCTGAACGCATCGCTCGCAACGCATCGCACCGCACAAGCAGCAGGAGACAAGAACACATGCTCGACCATCTGAAAGAAATCGACTACGGCACCCCCAAGCGCGAATCGACGCGTGAAGTGACGCTGGAGATCGACGGCAACGAAGTCACCGTGCCCGCGGGCACCTCGCTGATGCGCGCGGCGGTGGATGCGGGCATCAACGTGCCCAAGCTCTGCGCCACCGACAGCCTGGAGCCTTTCGGATCGTGCCGCCTGTGCCTGGTCGAGATCGAAGGGCGCAAGGGCTTTCCGGCCTCGTGCACCACGCCGGCCGAATCCGGCATGAAGGTGCGCACGCAAACGCCCAAGCTGCAGGACCTGCGCAAGGGCGTGATGGAGCTCTACATCTCCGACCATCCGCTCGATTGCCTCACCTGCTCGGCCAACGGCAACTGCGAGCTGCAGGACATGGCGGGTGTCACGGGCCTGCGCAACGTGCGCTATGGCTTCGACGGCGCCAACCACCTGAAGGACCAGAAG
>Ga0157370_10001438_pt1 | contig 29447 bp, 24 predicted proteins | sample C35metaG_FD_113463 | JGI IMG/M metagenome (GOLD analysis project Ga0157370, IMG submission 113463) | Corn rhizosphere microbial communities from Kellogg Biological Station, Michigan, USA - C3-5 metaG | ecosystem: Host-associated > Plants > Roots > Rhizosphere > Soil | place: USA: Michigan...
GCCTCGGCTTGACGACCGACACCGGCCTGCTGCTCGCGATGCCCGGCTGTCTTCCTGACGGACCTGCGCTCGCGATCAAGATCGTCACCGTCTTCCCCGGGAACTCACGCGCCGGCCTGCCGTCGATCTTCGGCCTCATGATCGTCCTCGATGCAGCCACCGGTGCGCCGCTGGCGCTGATGGAAGGCGGGCATCTCACGGCGCTGCGGACGGGGGCCACCTCCGCGCTCGCCGCTCGGCTTCTGGCTCGCGCCGGCGCACGAACGGTGGCGTTGTTCGGCGCCGGCGCGCAGGCGCGAACACAGCTCGCGGGAATGCGCGCCGTGCGCGACATTCGCGAGGTGCGGATCGTATCGCGCCGCACCGAGTCTGCGGAGCGCCTCGCCCGTGAGCTCACAGGCGTCAGGGTGTGTGTGCTCGACGATCCCGCGGAGGCGGTTCGCGGCGCGGACATCGTGATCACCGCGACGACAAGCTCGACGCCGGTCGTTTCGGGCGCCGACCTCGAGCCCGGCACGCACCTCAATGCGATCGGCGCCTACACGCCGGCCATGCGCGAGCTCGACTCGGCGGCGGTCGAGCGGGCGCGCGTCTTCGTCGACACGCGAGATGGCGCGCTGGCCGAAGCGGGCGACCTGATCATCCCGATGCGACACGGACTGATCGGCCCCGATCACATCGTGGCCGAGCTCTCGGAGCTCGTGAGCGGCGCGATACGGGGACGCACGTCGGACGACGAGGTCACCCTGTTCAAGTCCGTCGGGCACGCGGCGCAGGACGTCGCACTGGCGCGTCGCATCCTCGACGTCGCCACCGATCGGGGCATCGGCGCCGTGGTGTCGTTGTGAGCAGGACGGCAGACGTCGTGATCATCGGCGGCGGCATCATGGGCCTGAGCACGGCGTACCACCTCGCCAAGCGCGGATGCCGCCGCGTGGTCGTACTCGAGAGCGGCGAGATGTTCGGACTTGGGTCCACGGGATTGAACGCGGGCGGCGTGCGTCACCAATTCTCGACGGCCGTGAACATCGACCTCTCCAGGCTGAGCATCGGCATGATGGAGCGATTTGCGGGCGACATGGGACAGGAGGTGGGGCTGCGCCGCTGCGGCTACTTGTTCCTGCTCGACTCGGATGGCGATCTGCGGCGCTTTCGCGACAACGTGAAGTTACAAAATCGTCATGACGTACCGAGCGAGATACTCGACGCCGGCGCCATCGCGGAGCTCGTGCCGGAGCTGGATCTCACCGGCATCGTCGGCGGATCGTGGTGCGCGCGCGACGGGCTGGTGGACCCGCACGGGCTTCTTCAGGGGTACGTCTCGCGATCACGCGTCTTGGGCGTCACCCTCGAGACTCGCGCGCCGGCCACCGCGATCGACGTCTTCGGCAACCGGGTGACGCGCGTCGTCACGCCAGGCGGTACGATCGAGACGCCCGCGGTCGTCATCGCGGCCGGACCTTGGTCGGCGCAGGTCGGCGCGCTCGCCGGCGCCGATCTGCCGATCCGCCCGATTCGGCGGCAAATCGCGGTCACGAACGCGATGGCGGCGCTGCGAGCCGACTTTCCATTCGTCATCGACTTCTCTCGCGCGCTCTACTTTCACCGCGAGGGGGCCGGCATTCTCACGGGCATGTCGAATCGCGACGAGCCCCCCGGCTTCGACACGAGTGTCGACGAGCGCTGGCGCCTCACGCACCTCGAGAACGCGGTAGCGCGTCTGCCCATGCTCGCCGACGCGGAGTTGGTCGCTGAATGGGCCGGCCTGTACGAGGTCACGCCGGACGACCAACCGATTCTCGGGCGACTCCCACACGCCGACGGTCTGTTCGTCTGTGCCGGCTTCAGCGGCCACGGTCTCATGCACGGACCAGCCGCCGGCTTGTTGATGGCCGAAGAAATCCTCGACGGCCGCGCGCACACGATCGACGTCGATCCGCTACGCTGGGACCGATTCGCCGCCGGCACCCGGAGCGCCGCGGAATTCAATGTGGTCTAATGGCCCGATCCTCCGCTCCGCCGTTGCCCCGTCTTAGTTTCCCTTCATGCCTGCCTCCATCACGACCGAGATCGAGCTCGACGATCTCCTCTCGACGCCGCGACGCGAGACGGTGGCGGCGCTCGATGCCTGTCCCGGCGACATCATCGTGCTCGGCGCCGGCGGCAAGATGGGTCCGACGCTGGCCCGCATGGCGGCTCGGGCGGCGAACGGCTCTCGACGCGTCATGGCGGTGTCGCGCTGGTCGTCATCCGGCGCCGAGCGCGCGCTGAACGACGCCGGCGTCGAGACGCTCCGCTGCGACCTGCTCGATCGCGGCGCCGTGGCGCGCCTGCCCGATGCCCCGAATGTCGTCTTCATGGCCGGCCAGAAGTTCGGCACCACCGGAGCGCCGGCGATGACCTGGGCCATGAACACGCTCGTCCCGGCCATATGCGCCGAGCGCTATAATGATTCTCGTATTGTCGCGTTCTCGACGGGAAACGTCTACCCGCTCGCGCCGGTGAGCGCCGGCGGGTCGCTGGAGGGGGACGCGCTCGGGCCCGTGGGCGAGTATGCGGCGTCGTGCGTCGGCCGCGAGCGCATGCTCGAGCTCTACACCGAGCGCGAAGGTACCCGCGTCGCGATCGTTCGACTCAACTACGCGATCGATCTCCGCTACGGCGTGCTTGCCGACATTGCGCTCCGCGTCCACCGCGGCGAGCCAGTTCCGGTGGAGATGGGTTACGTGAACGTGATCTGGCAGGGCGACGCCAACCGGATCGCGCTCGAGTGCATGCCGCACGCCGGCGCGCCACCCTTCGTGCTCAACGTGACCGGAACCAGCGTCCTCTCGGTCCGCTCGACCGCCGAGTGGTTCGCCGCGAGGTTCGGCAAGCCCGCGATGTTCACCGGCGCGGAACGCCCGGACGCCTTGCTCAGCAACACCGCCCGCATGCGGTCGCTGTTCCCTCCGCCCGAGGTCACGCTCGACCAGATGCGCGAGTGGATCGCCGACTGGATCGAGCGCGGGGGGCCGCTGCTCGGCAAACCGACGAAGTTCGAGGCGCGCGATGGAAAGTTCTGATCGAACGAGCGTTCGCGAGCACCTCCGCGCCGGCGAGGTCATCCCGGCCCATCCGCTCGCCCTCGACGCCGCGCGCCGGCTCGACGAGAGGCGCCAGCGCGGTCTGACGCGCTACTACATCGATGCCGGCGCGGGCGGCGTCGCCGTCGGCGTACACACGACACAGTTCGCCATTCGTGATTCGCGCTTCGGCCTGTATCGCCCGGTGCTCGAGCTGGCGATGGACGAGGTCCGGTCGGCGCTCGCGGAGTCGCACCGCACCTTCGCGATGATCGCCGGTGTCTGCGGACACACCGCGCAGGCGCGCACCGAGGCCGAAATCGCGGTGGCGCTCGGCTACGACGCCGGCCTGCTCAGTCTTGGGGACTGGCGCACGGAGACAGAGGCGGAGCTGCTGGATCACTGCCGCGTCATTTCGGAGATCATTCCGCTGTTTGGGTTCTACCTGCAACCCGCCGTGGGTGGACGGGTCCTCTCGTATCGATTTTGGTGCGCGCTCGCCGAGATCCCGAACGTTTGGGCGATCAAGATCGCGCCGTTCAATCGCTATCAGACGATCGACGTCGTGCGGGCCGTCGTCGAAGCCGGCCGCGACGACATCGCCCTCTACACCGGCAACGACGACAACATCGTCGCCGATCTGCTCACGCCGTTCCCGGTCGGCGTCGGCGGAACGACCGTCGTGCGCTGGATCGACGGCGGGCTGCTCGGCCAGTGGGCGGTGTGGACGCGCGCCGCAGTCGCGCTTCTCGCCGCGGTGAAGGCCGCGCGCGCGAGTGGCACGATCGATCCCGGACTGTTGTCGCTTGGAGCCGCGCTCACCGATGCAAACGCCGCGATCTTCGATCCCGCGAACGGATTTCGCGGGTGCATTCCTGGAATCCACGAGGTGCTGCGACGTGACGGCCTGCTCGACGGAATCTGGTGTCTCGACCCGGACGAGACGCTGTCGCCCGGACAGGCGGACGAAATCTCGCGCGTGGAACGGAGCTATGTCGCGGTGACGGATCGCGGAACGCTGTGAGCGTTGCGAGCAGTCTCACCTCGCCGGCACACGCCACCAATTCTCAAAAGAAGCGCGCCGTCCAGGTCCGCCCGGCCGGCTGCTCGAACTGCGTGCGCCAGTGCGCGGCGTCGGTCAAGCTCGTGTCGAATACCGGCGTCTCGCGCGCGACGTCGCCGCGCTTGACCCGCTCGCCGAATTCCTCCGGCGTCGCCGTCTCGATACCCGATTTCGTTCGATAGAATACGCGACCGCCGCCGACGAGGCGCGAGCCGATGGCCTTCTCGAGCTGTTGGAGGATGCGGAACAGCCCGTCGATCGAGCATCCGGAGGCGTTTTCGGCGGTGACGTCGACGCCGACGGCGAGGAAGCGGCCGTCGCGCCACTCACGCGCGCAGCGTAGCGGGACGCCGTGGGCCTTCCAGCCGGCGAGAAATTGATCGACGGCGGCGAGCAGCGTATCGGCGGATGCGCCGAGGAGTGGGCGATCGCTCGCAAAGACCCAAATCCGCGCCGAATCGGGAAGCGTTTCGAACGGAACCATTGGCATGCGCGAAAGATAATTCGCGCGCCAATCGTCCGGCCCGGCTCAAGTGCCAGAGCCGCGGGGCGCCTCGGGATCCACGGAGCGAAGCGGCGTATACGACGGTGTGGTCACGCCGAACCGCCGATCGACCTCGGCCAGGAGTGCGGCCGGCGCGATCGGCTTCGCGAGATAGCCGTCACAGCCCGCTCGCCGACTTCGCTCGGCGTCATCGGGCAACGCGTGTGCGGTGACCGCCACCACCGGAATGTGTCTCGTCGCCGGATCAGCTTTGAGAATCGCGGTGGCCTCCCAGCCGTCGATCTCGGGAACCGAGATGTCCATGAGGATGAGGCCAGGAGCACCCTCGCGCGCGTGTCGTACTCCTTGCGTTCCCGTGACCGCCTCGAGCACCTCGTATCCGGCATAGCGAAGCGCCGTCGCGTAGATGATGCGGTTGTCCTCGTTGTCTTCGACGAGGAGGACGGTCTTGGGAGGGATAGTCACAGGAGTCTCGCTGCCCGGTGCGATTGCCATGTTATTCGCCATCGCCGATGGCTGCAAGGAAGGCCGAGACGCGAGCGGCTCGCGTTCTCCCGTTCCACGGTCATGGTTCATCCATTCTCCCGCTCGGGTCCAAAACGCCGCCGGCCCACCACGATGGTGATGTTGTCCGTTCCGCCTCGTTCCAGGGCGAGATCGAGGAGCGAGCGGCATATCGCCTCGGATCGGGGGTTCGCGGCGATGTGTTGCGCGATCTCTTCGTCGGTCGCGTGCTTCGTGAGGCCGTCGCTGCAGAAAAGGAGCACCGATCCGAACCGATCGATGCGCACACGACTCACCTCGGGTAGAGCATCTTCTCCGCCGACGGCGCTCGACAGCACATGTCGGTACGGCGACGCCTGGAGCCGTTCTTTCGGCATGACTCCCTGATCGACCAGGTCCTGCGCCACGGTCTGATCGCGCGTCACTTGGTGCAGCACGCGATTCCAGTAGTAGTAGCAGCGGCTGTCTCCGAGCTGCACGACGTACAGCCAAGGCCACACGGCGATGCCCAGCGTCAGCGTCGTCGCCATGCGCTTGTCGTTGGGACGCTGCTGCGCTTCGGCGCGCACTGCGTCGTGTGCCTCCAACGCCGCCGTGCGCAACGAGTCGAGAAACACTTCTTCGTCGGATGATCCCGCGGCGTAGTACGACCGCAGCGTCGACGACACGTATCGCGTGACAGTCTCGGTGGCGATCCGCGACGCGGCGCTACCGCCGGACTGGCCTCCCACACCGTCGGCGACGAGGACGATGGTCGCCAGTCGCTCTCCACGCAGCGGGAGCTGATCGACGTTCGGCAAGCTGGTGCCGTGCACGATCACCTGCGGATGGACGGTGCACGCAAGAAAATGATCTTCATTCTCCGCGCGTACCTTGCCCGGATGCGTGAGCCCGAACAGATCGATCTCGTCGTCACGCACGCGCGGACTTTGGTGCGTGTTCGTCGTGAACAACTCGGCGACTTTCATCAGGCCTCCACCCCAAGGCGATCCCTGCGGCACTAGCATCGCCGCCGCGCCGCGGTCCGGCAAGATGGGGATCTCTCCGTGCCCGTCCGCGCCGGTCACGTCCGCGCCGATCCCTTGCGGGCACGTCGGGGGCGCGATAGGGATTAGTCCCATCCAATCCGACCTCCGCCCCGCTCACAATGTCCGAGACCGCCTCTCCGACCACCTATGATCGCCGGGCCTTCATGGCCTATTTCACCTCCATTGGGCTGGGCGGCACGCTGCTGCCCGGTGTGCTTTGGGCTCAACTCCAGCAGCAGCAAGGACCTGAGATCACTAAGGAGATGATTGCGTCGGCCGAGGAGATCTCGGGCCTCGAGTTTTCCGACGACGAGCGGACGAAGATGGTGCGCAATCTCCAGCAGATGCGCGGCGCCATCCACCAACTGCACCAGGTTCCGCTCGACATGAGCGTCTTCCCGGCGATCGTGTTCGATCCTGTCCCACCGGGGAAGGAGCTGGCAAAGAAGACCAACGCGGCCATTGTCCGAGCCAAGGTGCCGGTCATGACCAGGCCGGGGAGCCTCGAGGAGCTGGCGTACTCGCCGCTCACGCAGCTCTCCGAACTGGTTCGCTCCCGGAAAGTGAAACCGTCCGAGCTCACAGAGATGTATCTCGGGCGACTCAAGCGATACGACCCGCAACTGCACTTCGTCATCAATCTCACCGAAGAGCGGGCACGCACTCAAGCCAAGGACGCGGACGCCGAGATCGCGCGAGGAAAGTATCGCGGACCGCTGCACGGCATCCCGTGGGGTGCCAAGGATCTCCTCGCCGTGAAAGGCTATCCCACGACCTGGGGCGCGGGTCTCTACAAGGATCAGACGTTCGACTACGACGCCACCGTCGTGAAGCGTCTCGACGACGCCGGCGCGATTCTCGTCGCCAAGCTCACCCTTGGCTCGCTGGCGCAGGGGGATCGCTGGTGGCTCGAGCGGACACGCAACCCGTGGAATCCTGAGACCGGATCCAGCGGCTCATCGGCTGGTCCGGCGTCGGCGACGGCCGCCGGCTGTGTCGGCTTCAGCATCGGGTCGGAGACGAATGGGTCGATCACCTCGCCCTCGCGGACCTGCGGCGTGAGCGGCTTCCGTCCAACGTTCGGCCGGGTGCCGCGCACCGGCGCCATGGCACTGTCCTGGACGACGGACAAACTTGGCCCAATCTGCCGCAGCGCCGAAGACTGCGCGCTCGTGTTCGCCGCGATCCAGGGGCCGGATGGACAGGACTATTCGGTCAAGCAGTATCCGTTCAACTGGAATGCCAACACGAAGCTGTCGCAACTCCGGATCGCCTACATCAAGACCAGCAACGGCCGCAACCTGTTCGAGCGCCGCGATTCGACGGGCGCGACGGTACCCAACGCCGAAGCGCTCAACTTCCTCGAGGTCCTCAGGTCGCATGGCGCCAAGCTCGTCGAGATCGAGGAGCCGACCCCCAACTACGGATTCCTCGATTCGATCATTCTCGACGCGGAATGCGGCGCCGCATTCCAGACCGATACGCTCAACGGCAAGATCAAGGAGCTCGAGCCGTACAGCACGTGGCCGAACACTTTCCGCGCCGCCCAGTTCGTTCCAGCCGTCGACTACGTGAACGCCAATCGTGCCCGCATTCGCGCCATGAACCAGACCTGGGACCTGTTCGAGAAGTACGACGTCGTGCTGTCGCCGCAGGAGAACACGTCGGTCACGAACATCACGGGAACCCCGTCGATCGTCGTTCCGACCGGGTTCGCCATTCCGGCGCCGCCGCAGGGGCGGGGTGGCCGGGGCGGTGGCGCCGGACGCGGGGGCGACACGGCTCGGGCGGCTGCGCCCCCGCCGGCCCCGACGCTTCCGCTGCCGACCTCGATGTACATCATGGGCCCGATCTTCCAGGACGAGAAGAACCTCCTCGTGGCACACGCGTTCCAGTCCGCTACCGACTTCCACAAGAAGCACCCACCTCAGTTCGCGTAACCGAGGGACGGGACGTCTTACAAAATCGCTACAGGGAGGGAGCGCACTGTTTGCGGTCTGAGGTGTCTAATGGACATCGGGCTGGGACGAAACCCCCAGCGCCTCATGCCGGTAGTGCTATAGCCACCGCATCGCCGCAGCGCCAATGTCAGTATCTCCGCTTCCGGACGTAGACATTCTCCGATCGCCGCAAACTCGATCGCACGCACAGTCGCGTACGCCGATCGCTTCGGACTCCCTCGCCCATACCGGCGAGTACAGCATCTTCGGCCTGACGCGCGGCGTCGACTCGGCGATCGTCCGCGAGCGCCAGGTCGGGTTTACGCTCATTTTGTTCGGCGTCGCGACGATCATCGCGCTGCTGTATTCGGCCGAGCGCTACTTCTACAGCCGGCTCGTGGGAGAGCCGGTGTCCCTGTCGAAGCTCGTGCCGGCGGAGCTCGTCTTCACGTACGCGTGGGCGCTGCTCACACCCGTCGTGATGTTCATGGCCAAGCGGTTCCCGGTGCGGGGCGGCCAACAGCGGGCGCGAAACTGGGTCGTCCAGTTTGGCGGCATGATCGCCTTCATCACCGCGCACGTGGCGCTGTGCGCCGTCGCGACCGCCGCGCTCGAGCCGACGATCACGCTTCGCGCCGTGCCGTCGGTGTTCGGCCAGTATCTGCTGTCGTGGACGGTGCTGGACGCGATCGTGTTCTGCGCGCTCCTCACGGTCCATCACGCCGTGGTGTACTACCGCGTCTCGAAGGATCGCGCCTTGCGCGCCTCGCAGCTCGCGGCGCGCCTTGCACAGGCGCAGCTCCAGATGCTGCGCATGCAGCTCCAGCCGCACTTTCTGTTCAACACGCTGCATTCGATCTCGGCGCTCATGCACAAGGACGTTCGCCGCGCCGACACGATGATCGCCGCGCTGAGCGACCTCCTGCGCATGTCGCTGCAGAACATCGGCGCCCAGGAGGTGCCGCTCCAGTCCGAGCTCGATTTTCTGCAGCGCTACGTCGAGATCATGCAGCTCCGCTTTGGCGAACGACTCCGCGTTTCGATCGACGTCGAGCCGGAGACCCGCGACGCTCGAGTGCCGAATCTCTTTCTTCAGCCGTTGGTCGAAAATTCCTTCCGGCACGGGTTTGGAGACCTCGGACAGGGCACGATCCAGATCTCGGTGCGCCGCGACGGCGATATGTTACGCTGCGCGATCGTCGACGACGGGCGCGGGCTGCGCGCGGGACACAAGGAAGGCGTCGGCCTGGCCAGCACGCGGCAGCGCTTGGCCCATCTGTATGGCGATCGACACGCGTTCAGCGTTCGCGGCGCCCCCGGCGAAGGCGTTCACGTGACGATGGCAATTCCCTTTCACCCCTTCGAGCGTACGGCGGCTGACTGATGACAGACACGACCAGGATTCGCGCGGTAATCGTCGATGACGAGGAGCTCGCGCGCGATCGCATTCACGACTTGCTCGAGCTTCAACCCGACGTCGACATCGTGGGCGTGTGCACCGACGGCCCGAGCGCCGTCGAGACGATCGACCGCACGCAGCCCGACCTCGTCTTCCTCGACGTGCAGATGCCGGGCATGGACGGCTTCGAGGTGGTGGAGAACCTCGAGGCCGCAAAGCTGCCGGCCGTCGTCTTCGTCACCGCCCACGACGCCCATGCGTTGCGCGCGTTCGAGATTCACGCGCTCGACTTTCTGCTCAAGCCGTTCGATCAGGCGCGATTCGAGAAGGCGCTCGAGCGGGCCCGCGGCCACATGGCGCGGACGACCAACGGCACGGTGCTCGACTCGCGGCTCGTCAGCCTGCTCGAGGAGCTGCACGAGGAGCGGAAGTACTCGGAGCGTCTGATCGTCAAGTCGAGCGGCCGCGTGTTCTTCGTCCGGACGGAAGAGATCGACTGGGTCGAGGCCTCCGGCAACTACGTGAAGATCCACACGAAGAGCGACGCTCATCTGCTTCGCGAAAGCATGAAGAACATGGAGTCCAAGCTCGACCCCAAGACGTTCGTCCGCATCCATCGCTCCGCGATCGTCAACATCGATCACATCAAAGAGCTCGAACCATGGTTTCATGGCGAGTACGTCGTGATCATGCGTGACGGCACCCGCCTCACGGCGAGCCGCGTCTTCAGCGACAGATTGAGCGCGCTGATCGCCTAGAGTGTGTTTTGGGCGTTCGACGAGATCGCTGACGGCGGGCGTGTTGGGACGGGTGAGCTCCGAGTCTTTGAAACGCTGAACTATTTAACCGCAGAGACGGGGAGACGCGGAGGAACTCTGGCGAAATAGGGTCAGACTCCATTTCGCGCCGGCAGTTCTCTGCGCCTCGGCGCCTCCGCGGTTCAATCAGCGGTTCGGCCGCTCCAATCAGGGGTCGTTCAATCCAGGTCCCGGCGCGCGCGCGTCATTGGGGGTCGGCCGCGGGGCGACCGCCGCCGATCCCCGCGTCGCGCAACGCCCCTTCGAGCGTCGGCAGCTTGAACTTGAAGCCGTTCTCCAGCAGCCGGCGCGCCCGAACCCGCTGGCTCGCCAGCACCGTGTCCTCCCCCATCTGTCCGAGCAGAAGCGCCAGGGCGAATCGCGGGACCGGAAATATCGCGGGACGCCCGACCACGTACGCGATCGTCCGGGTGAATTCGGCGTTCGTCACGGGGTTCGGCGCCACCACGTCGACCGGTCCGGACACCGACTCCGCCCGCAGCAGAAAGGCGAGCGCCGCGACGACGTCCGCCAGCGCGATCCAGCTCATCCACTGGCCGCCGCTGCCAAGCCGACCACCGACGCCGAGCCGGAACGGCAACAGCATCTTGGGGAGCGCGCCGCCGCGCTTCGATAGCACGACCCCGGTCCGAAGATGAACGACGCGGATTCCGGCGTCCGTGGCGGGCGTCGTGGCCGCCTCCCACGCCTTGCACACGGACGCAAGGAAGTCGTCTCCCAACTCGCTCGCCTCGTCGAGAATCTCGTCGCCACGATTGCCATAGATCCCGACCGCGGAGCCGCTCAACATCACCCGCGGCTTGGACGGCATGGCGGCGAGCGCCCGGGCGAGGATCGTGGTGCCGTTGACCCGGCTCGATCGAATTCGTTCCCGTGCAGCCTTCGTCCACCGGCGCGACAGATTTTCACCGGCGAGGTTGACCACGGCGTCGACGCCCTCGAGACCGCGTGCGTCGAGCTGCTCGCGCTCCGGGTCCCACGAAATCTCATCCGGGCCTCGGACCGGACGACGCACGAGCCGCCTGATGGCATGACCGCGTGCTTCGAGAGCGGCCGTCAGCGCCGATCCAATGAGACCGCTCGAACCGGAGACGGCGATGACCATTCGCGCCCACGGTTCGCGTGTGTGCACCGGCGTAATTGTCATCCGAGGCCCAGCGTCGTCCACGAATCCAACAACGAGCCTGAGCGCGACCCGCCGGTCAGGCAAAGCGTAGACGAATCTTAGGGCCTGCCGTTCTGGAACTGCAGGTCGTCAGAGGCGCAGCACACGCCCGTCACAACCGTCGACTCGTTGGCAACTCGCCGGGAACTGCCCCTTGCCTGCTTCGATCAGACATCGCCGGCGTCGAGGACGCGACGGGCGACTGCGTCGAGCACGGCAGACGTCTCGTATGCGCCACTCGACAGGCGGGTTCGGATTCGTTCGGCGATCACCGGATCCAATCGCTGCGACTCGGCAGCTCTCCACGAACGAACGGTTGCAAGGCGGATCGGACCGCTGCTCTTCGGATCAATGTTCATTTTTTCCCCCTCTGGCAACGAGTATCGGCGATCGAGCGGCATACTTGAGCGGCGCGTGACGAGTGCTCCTCCGGAGTATTCGCGCGCTTACGATCCACCGCCGCGGCTGCGTCAACGGGACCCCAGGCGCTTTTGCCTCCCCACCGGCAAGAGTTGCCGGTGGGCCTGCCATGCGTCTGTAACGCGTGGGATTCCTACCTCCGGGCCCTTCGGCCACCGCACTCAATTCCGTAGCGACGATTCTCTGTCTCGACGATGAGCCAGCGATCGGGCTGATCCTCCAGGACACCCTGGAGCGAGCCGGGCATAAGACAGTATCGGCTCACACCGTCCCACTGGCGCTCCAGGCGCTCAAGAATGGATCGGTGGACTTGATCATCTCCGATTATCGCATGCCTGGCCTGACCGGGCTCGAGTTTCTCGCCCTGCTTCGGCAGGAGGGATACGAGACGCCGCTGATCATGCTCACCGGCTACGGGAGCATCGAGCACGCGGTGGAGGCGATCAAAGCCGGCGCGATCGACTACATCACCAAGCCCGTCAGGCCTGAACAGCTCGAGCTCGCCGTGAGCCAGGCCCTCGAGGTGGTGCGGCTCCGCCGCGAGAACGACCGCCTGCGTCGCGAAGTCATGGAATTTCGCAACGAGCGCCAGATCATCGGGGACAGCTCGGCGATCCGTCGCGTGCTCCAGACCATTGCCACGGCGGCGCCCACCCGCGCGACCGTGTTGCTCGAGGGCGAATCCGGAACCGGCAAGGAGCTGTTCGCGCGTTCGATTCACCTACAGAGCGACCGGCGCGACGGACCGTTCATCAAGCTCAACTGCGCTGCGCTCCCCGAGGGTCTCGTCGAGAGCGCGCTGTTCGGCCACGAAAAGGGCGCCTTCACCGGGGCGATCAAGCGGGTGGAGGGTGCGTTCGAACGAGCCAATGGCGGAACGCTCCTGCTCGACGAAATCTCCGAGATGCGGCTCGACCTTCAGGCAAAGTTGCTCCGCGTGCTGCAGGAGCAGGAGTTCGAGCGCGTGGGCGGGTCGACCGCCATCAAGGTGGACGTACGCATCGTGGCGACCACGAACCGCGATCTCGCCGCGTTCTCGGCGGCCGGACACTTCAGGCAGGACCTCTACTATAGGTTGAGCGTCATTCCGGTTCGCCTGCCGCCGCTCCGTGAACGGAAGGAGGACATTCCCCTGCTCGCCTACCGCTTCGCCACGCAATACGCCCAGGAGATCGGCAAGGAGATCTCGGGAATCTCGCCGCAAGCGCTCGAGTTGTTGCAAGGATATCATTGGCCTGGTAATGTCCGCGAGCTACAGCATGCGGTGGAGCGGGCGGTGATCCTCACCGGCGACTCGCTGCTTCCGCTGCATGCGTTCGACGGGCAGCGGTTCGGTCTCAGTGGCGCGTGGAGCGGGCCGACGCCGGCCCGGATGCCAGCCGATTTCTTCGGCACCGCCGGCGACGGCATTGCCACGGCGCCGGCGGTGCCGGACGGCGCAGTGGTGTTGACGTCGCTCAACGTGGATGAAGCCGAGGCAAAGCTGATCGAGCGCGCGCTCGAGGTGTCGGGCGGCAACCGAACCCGCGCCGCGGAGTTGTTGGGGATGAGCGTCCGAACACTGCGAAATAAACTCAATGGCTCCAAGGTCGGAGCCGACGGGGGATGAAGCGAATGAGGCTCGGCACGCGAGTGGTGACGGCGATCGCTGGCGGGGTGTTGGCGCTCGGGTGCCGCACCCCGTCGTCAGTCAGCGTACCGGCGCCCGCGGGCGCGACGAGTGCAGCGAGCATGTCGTGGCCGGCCCCGGCGCCCGGCCGGACGTTCACGCTTCTACCGACGCCGGCGACGGTGGCGTGGGGATGGTACGACGCGGCAGGCCAGCCTGTGCTCCGCGTCGGCAGCGGCGACGAGGTCGTCGTGCGCGCGCTCTCGACCTGCAGTCCGACGTCGCTCGTGCGGGCTGGACTCGATTCCTCCCGCGTCGAGAAGGAAGCGCGCGACATCTACGCCGCTCGATCGAAGATGAAGACCGGACCGGGCGGCCACATCCTCACCGGCCCGATCTACGTCGAGGGCGCCGACTCGGGCGACGTGCTCGAGGTTCGCTTCAAGTCGATCAAGCCGGCGATCAACTACGCATGCAACTCTTTCGGGCCGCGGAGTGGATTTCTGCGAGAGGACTTCCCCGGAACGTCGCGCTCGAAGATCATCGAGCTCGATACGGTCCGGATGCTCGGACGGTTCTCGAGCGGCATCACTTTGCCGCTGCATCCCTTCTTCGGCAGCGTCGGCGTCGCGCCGCCGGCCGCGATGGGCCGCGTAAACACCGCGCCGCCGGGAATCCACGCGGGCAATCTCGACAACAAGGAATTGGTCGCGGGATCGACGCTGTACATCCCGGTATGGACGAAGGGCGCGTTGCTCGAGATTGGCGACGGGCATGCCGGCCAGGGCAACGGCGAAGTCGACATCACGGCGATGGAGACGTCGCTGATCGGACGCGTGCAGCTGGTCGTACGCAAAGACATGCACCTCGCCTGGCCGCGGGCCGAAACGCCGACGCACTACATCGCGATGGGGATCGACACGTCACTCACCGAGGCGACGAAGCTCGCCGTGCGCCAGGCGATCGAGTTGCTCGTGCAAGTGAAGGGCATGTCGCGCGAGGACGCCTACCAGCTCGTGAGCGTCGCCGGCGACGTCGACGTCACGCAACTGGTAGACGGCCCGGTCGGCGTCCACGTGATGATCCCGAAATCGATCTTCGCCGCCCCGCGCTGATTCGATCCGCCGCTTCCGTTCCCTTCGTCTACGCCGCCTCCTCCCGCCGTTCGGCGTGCCGCGGGCGAGTACCGGCGATCTCGGCGCTCTCGCCGTAGCGCGCACGCGCAATCAGCGCGTCGATGCTCCACGGACCGGCGCCGGCAAATACGAGATAGAGATACAGGAAACAATAGAGAATGGGCGGTATACCGCCGTTCACCGTCGGGAAGAACGATTGCGGGAAATGCACCTGGAAGTAGGCAATCGCCATCTCGCCCGCGAGAATGAACGCGACCGGCCGCGTGAACAGGCCGAGGATGATCGCCAGGCCCCCGATGGTCTCGATCAGTCCCGCCGCACCCATCTCGGACACCAGCTTGGCAGGAAAGCCCGGCGTCGGCGCCGGCGGATAGTTGAACAGCTTCATCGTCCCTTCCGTCAAGAAGACCAGCCCGGCGACGATGCGGTAGATGCTCAGCATGCGCCCGGTCCACAGCGAGCGCGACGTTTCGAAGATCGACACGGTACCTCCTGGGTTGCGTCCAACCCGCCCGCGAATAGCGAAGTCGGTGCCGTTGCGCGATGGCTCAGGTTGCCAATGGCGCCAGAAACCGGACTTACCGCGCCATCACCGCCGCCAATCGCTCGAGCACCGCGGCGAGATCCGGTGTGTCGTCGAGCACCGGTGCCACCGGATCGCGACCCAGCCGCTCCATGCGGTCGAGCGCGGTCCTGATCGTGAACGCGCGCGGGTCGAGCGACTGGTTCACTTCGTCCCACGTGAGCGGCATCGAGACGCTCGCGCCGGGGAGCGGGCGGACGCTGAACGGCGACACGATGAGCTGCCCATGACGATTCTGTAAATAGTCGAGATAGACCTTGTCGCCGCGCCTCGTCACGTGCCGCGTGATCGTCGCGATGTCGCCGAGCTCCCTGAGCACCATGCGCGCCAGGAGCTCGCCAAGTGTGCGGCACTGCGCGTACGTGCACTGCCGGCCGAGGGGGAGCAGAATGTGCAGCCCCGTCTTGCCCGTCGTCTTCACGTAGCTGGGGACGCCGATCGATTCGCACAGCGCGCGCATCGCGACCGCGGTACGCACGACGTCGGAAAACGGCGCCTCCTTGGGATCGAGGTCGATGACGCACCAGTCGGGCTGCTCCAGCGAGCCGACGCGGCTGTTCCAGATGTGCATCGGGATCGAACCGAGGTTGGCGACGTAGAGCAGCGCCTCGACGCTGTCGCACACGAAGTAGCGGACGTCGCGCTGCGAGTCCTCGCTCCAGATGGGGACCGTGCGAATCCACTCCGGCGCGAACTCGGGCGCGTCCTTCTGATAGAACGACTTGCCGTCGATGCCGTCGGGAAAGCGGGTCATGACGAGCGGACGGTTTGCCAGGTAGCGGGACATCCACGGCCAAACGGCGCGGTAGTACTCGACGAGATCGCCCTTGGTATACCCGTCGGCGGTCCAATAGACCTTCTTGAGATTAGAGAAATTGAATGTCCTCTCGGGCGCAGGCGGCGGCGGGGGTTCGGGCGGGCCGTCCGGCGCAACGACCGGCGCAGCGTCCGACGGCTCGGCCCGGGCGTCCTGCCGGTCGCACTCACGCGGGCCCTTGTCGTGGCGCATCCGTAGGAACGCCGCGTGGCGCAACACGCCGTCGGGCGTCCATTCTCGGAAGCGCACCTCGCAGACGTGCAGCGGATCGACCCACGTGGTCGTCTTGATCTCCGGGATTTCGATGGCGCCGGCCCCGACCGGTGGCCCGCACGCCGGGTCAGGGCGCATGATCGGATCGAGCAGCTCCTTGATCTCCGCAAGCAACGCGTCGTTGAAACCCGTACCGACTCGGCCGGCATACACGAGGGCGCCGTCGACCATGTCGGCCAGTTGCAACGCGCCGAGGTGGCTGCGCGACCCCTTCGGTTTGGTGAAGCCGACGATGACGAAGTCGCCCGTGCGCTCGGCTTTGATCTTGATCCAGGCATCGGTGCGTCCGCCGCGATACGGCGCGTCGGCCCGCTTGGCGATGACGCCCTCGAGACCCATCGCCGCAACCTGCGCGAGGAAGGCGTCACCCTCGCGCTCGACGTGGTCGAGCGTGCGCACCGCACCGAGCCTCGGCAGCGCCTCCATGAGCAACGCCTTGCGCGCCGCCAGCGGGAGCGGCCGGAGATCGAAGTCCTCGAATGCCAGAAGGTCGAACGCGTAGAACGTCGCCGGCAGCTCGACCGCCGCGCGCTTGATGTCGATCGTCGAGCCGAGACGGCCGCGCTGCTGCAGCCGCGCGAAGCTCGGTTTGCCGTTCGCGTCCATCACGACCACTTCGCCGTCGACGATGCACGAGTCGAACGGCAGCGCTTTCACCGCCCGCGCGATCTCGGGAAAGACGGCTGTGTAGTCGTTGCCGTTGCGCGTGAGCAGCAGCGCCTCGCCACCTGATTTGCTCGCGATCAAACGGTATCCGTCGAGCTTGAGCTCGAAGAGCCACCCGTCGCGCGTGAACGCCTTGTCGGCCGGCTCGGCGAGCATGACGTCCACCGACTTGGGGTCGACGCGCGTTCGGGGCGCGCCGGCCCGCTCGACGTTGGTGCGGAGATCGGCGGCCGGACTTCGGCCCGCTTTCACTTCTTCGACGGTGAGGCCCGAAAGCACCGAGGTCTCATCGAATCGATCGCCCGGCGATGCGACGAACGCGTCGCGCTCCTTGATCAACAGCCAATCACGGTCGCTCTTCTTGATCTTCACGAGCGTCCACTTGCCGTGCAGCTTGTAGCCCTTCAGCTCGAACAAGAGCTTTCCCTTCTCGAATCCTTCGCGCCAATCCTCGAGCGGCACCCACTCGCCACGATCCCACACGATGATGCCGCCGGCGCCGTAGTTGCCGTGGGGGATGACGCCCTCGAAGTCGCCGTACTCGATCGGATGATCTTCCACCTTCACGGCGAGGCGCTTGTCGTTCATGTCGTACGATGGCCCCTTCGGCACGGCCCACGAGCGTAGTACACCGTTCATCTCGAGGCGGAGATCGAAGTGCAGGCGGGTCGCCGCGTGCTTATGCACCACGAACAGACGGCCGGGCACGACGGAGACCGTGCCCGTCGGCTCCGGCGACGTATCGGCGGATCGCTTGGCGCGATAAGCGCTCAGGCTATCGTCCACGGGTTGGCGAAGGCGCGGTTGAAGGGACGCGGGCAGCTGGCAGGACGGCGAAACTTATGATGCCGCGCGCTGGCATGACATCCCGGACGTCCGCCGTGTGGAAATGTGTCGAAAAGTCTGTCGAAAAGTCTGTAGAAAAGTTCGTCCTCTCGAACGTCTTGCCGCGACGCGCGCGACATATAAGAGTGTTCCTTGTAAGAGTCTTCCTTCGTGCATCGCATTCACCGCTTCCCAACTCGACAATGCCTGCTCGCTCGATCGGCACTGCCACCATCTCGTTCGGACTCGTCTCGGTCCCCGTCAACCTGTACTCGTCGTCCGAGTCCAAGGCGAGCGTGTCGTTCAACATGCTCCACAAGAAATGCGGCTCGCGTCTCAAGCAACAGTACACGTGCCCAAAGGACAACGAGGTGGTGACGCGCGACGAGACCGTCAAGGGTTACGAGTTCGCGAAGGACCAGTACGTGGTGCTGAGCGCCGAGGAAGTGAAGGCGCTCGAGGAAAAGGCGACGGGGATGATCGACGTCGTGGAGTTCGTTCCCCTGTCGAAGGTCGATCGAGAATATCTGGACAAGGTCTACTATCTCGGTCCCGACAAGGGTGGCGACCGCGCCTATCGGCTGCTTGCCGCCGCGCTCGAGGACACGGGCCGCGCCGCGCTCGGACAGTATGCAGCGCGCGGCAAACAGCACCTCGTGCTCCTGCGCCCGCTCAACGGCGTGCTCGTGATGGAGCAGCTGCACTACGCCGACGAGGTTCGTCCCACCACCGAGGTCACCATCCCCGGCGGCGACGTCAAGCCGACCGAGCTCGCGCTGGCCAAGCAGCTCATCGAGCAGACGGCGACGGACACCTTCGAGCCGGAGAAGTACAAAGACACCGTCCGCGAACGCGTGATGGACACGATCCAGCGCAAGATCGACGGACAGGACATCACCTCGGACGTCGCGCCTGACAGCGGCGGCAAGATCATCGACCTCATGGAGGCATTGAAGGCGAGCCTCGCGGCAACCAAACCAGCCGAAGCCGCCGCCAAGGCGTCATGAAACTGAACGCCGGGACAAGCGGTTACGCGTTCAAGGAGTGGAAGGGCTCGTTCTATCCGCCGGATCTCAAAGACGACGCCATGCTCGGCTACTACGCGAGCAAGTTTCCGACGGTCGAGATCAACAACACGTTCTATAGGCTTCCGAAGGAAGGCGTTCTCCACGCATGGGCGGCGCAGGTTCCGGAGCCGTTCACGTTCGCCATCAAGGCGAGCCAGCGTATTACGCACCACGCACGCCTCAAGCCGGAATGCGCAGGCGCCGTCGAGTTCCTGCTCAAGAACACCGCCGCGCTCGCCGGTCGCCTCGGGCCGATTCTGTTTCAGCTTCCGCCGAACCTCAAGAAGGACGTCGACCGGCTGCGCGCCTTCCTCGACACGCTGCCGGCCGACCGCCGGTACACGATCGAATTTCGCCATGAGAGCTGGTTCGAGGACGACGTCTTCGGCGCGTTGCGGGAGCGGGACATCCCGATGTGCATCATCGAGCAACCCGACTTCGCGTCCCCGGTGGTCTCGACCGCAACGTGGGGCTATGCGCGACTACACCGGTTCGACTACGACGAGGTCATGATGCGCGCGTGGGTCGAGCGGCTCGCGATGCAGCCGTGGAGCGAGGCGTACGTCTACTTCAAGCACGACGAGGGGATCGGATCGGGACCGCCGGCGGTGGACGCATTCCGCCGGGCGTTCGCGGCCTGATGCACGTTCACAAAGAAGATCTCGTCCTCTCCGCCACCGACCTCTCCAACTTCCTCGGCTGCCGCCGCCTCACGGGCCTCGACATGGCGGTGGCATACGGGAAGCTCGACCGGCAATATCGGGACGATCCGCTCCTCGAGCTCCTCCGGAAGCGCGGGCTCGAGCACGAGCGCCGATTCGTCGAATCGCTGCGCGCCGAGGGGCGGCGCATCGTGGACCTGGGAAATCTGGACGACCCCGTCGAGCGCGTCGCGATGACGCTCGAGGAGATGAGCAAGGGCACGGACGTCATCGTCCAGGGCGGCCTCACCGACGACCGATGGTTCGGCAAACCTGACGTTCTGCGCCGCGTCCCACGCCCGAGCAGGCTCGGAGACTGGTCATACGAGATCGCTGATACCAAACTGGCGCGCGACACGCGAGCGGGCACCATCCTCCAGCTCGGCCTTTACTCGGAGATGCTCGCCGCCGCGCAGGGAGCGCGCCCGGAGTGGTTTCACGTCGTAACGCCCGACCTGACGGCGCCCGTCCACACCTATCGTGTCGACGACTACGCCGCGTACTTCCGCATGGTGCGCGGACAGATGGTGGAGACGGTCGGGCTGGGGTACGATCGCGTCGCGCGCAAGTATTACCCGGAGCCGGTGGACCATTGCGAGATCTGTCAATGGAGCACTCCCTGCTCGGCCAAGCGTCGGGCGGACGATCATCTGTCGCTCGTCGCCGGGATCACGCGAACGCAGCGGCGCGAGCTCGAGAGTCGTTCGGTCGACACGCTCACGGGTCTGGCCGGCCTTCCGGTGCCGCTCACTTTCAAGCCGCGCCGCGGATCGGCGGACACGTACGTTCGCGTGCGCGAACAGGCACGGCTTCAGCTCGCGTCCCGCGGACGAGTTCCTCCGCTGCACGAGCTGCTGGCCGTCGAGCCGGAGAAAGGGCTCTGCCGGCTCCCTGAGCCGACCCCGGGCGATCTCTATCTCGATCTCGAGGGTGATGAGTTCGCGGTCGACGGCGGACGAGAATATCTGTTCGGTCTGGCGAGCGTCGGCGGCGGATATGACGCGGCGTGGGCCCTGACCGATGCGGCGGAGCGGCGCGGCTTCGAGTGGGTGATCGATACCATCGCGCGGGCGGCAGATGAACATCCCGGCATGCACGTCTATCACTATGCGCCCTACGAGCCGGCCGCCTTCAAACGCCTGATGGGCCGGTACGCCACGCGAGAGCGCGAGCTCGACGCGATGTTGCGGGCGGGCCGCTTCGTGGACCTGTACGCCGTGGTGCGGCAGGCGCTGCGCGCCGGCGTCGAGCGATACTCGATCAAGAACCTGGAGCCGTTGTACGCGTTCGAGCGCTCGATCGCGCTCGCCGACGCGAATCGCAGTCTCCGGCAGATGGAGTACGGCCTCGAGTCCGGCATGCCAGATTCCATATTGCCCGAGGTTCGCCAGACGGTCGAGGGTTACAACCGCGACGACTGCGTGTCGACGTGGCGCCTGCACCAATGGCTCGAGCGCGTGCGTGCCGGCCTCGTCGACGCCGGAACCGCGGTGCCTCGCCGCGCGCTCGCCGAGGGCACCGCACCGGCCGCCGTCGGCGAGCGCGCGCAGAAGGTGGACGAGCTTCGCGCCCGCTTGCTTACGGGCATCCCGGAGGCGCGGACCGATCGCAGCGACGAGCAACAGGGCCGATGGCTGCTCGCCTATTTGCTCGACTATCACCGTCGCGAGGACAAGGCGAGCTGGTGGGAGTATTTCCGACTGTGCGAGCTCGCCGAGGAGGATCTGTACGACGAGCGCGCGGCCGTCGCCGGGCTGGCGTTCGTCGAGCGCGTCGGCCCCGCGATCAGTAAGACTACGGGGAAGCCGACGCGGTCCGTCATCGACCGGTATCGGTATCCCGAGCAGGAGATGGAGATCAATCCGGGCGACGAGGCTCGGCTGCAGGATCAGACAACCTTCGGCAAGGTCGTCGCGGTCGATCGGATCGGCCTGACACTCGACGTGGAGAAGGGCCCGTCGCGCGCAGCCATCCATCCGCGGGCGATGTTCGCGTTTTCATACGTCTCCAGCGAGGCGATGGAGGACGCGCTATCTCGAATCGGCGAGAGTGTCGCCGCCGGCCGCGACGCGTATCGCGCCGCCCTCGCGTTGCTCGCCGGCTCCCGGCCGCGACTCGTATCGGGCGATTTCGAGAAGCAAGCCGCCGAGGGCGCGGTCGACTTCGCCGTCCGTGCCGGCGGGCAGCTCGATCACACCGTTCTCGCGATTCAAGGTCCGCCCGGATCGGGAAAGACGTTCTGCGGCGCGCAGATGATCTGCCAGCTCGTCCGCGACGGCAAGCGCGTCGGGATCACCGCAACGAGTCACAAGGTCATCCGGAACCTTCTCGACGCCGTCGCCGAGCAAGCGGACAAGCTCGGCGTGACGGTTCGTCTCGCCCACAAGAACGGCGACGGAAGTGACAGTGGCGACGCGCCGCGCATCGAGTCCCTGGCCGGCAACGCCGGCGCGCTCGCGGCGCTCCAGTCGGGCGACGCGAACGTGGTCGGCGGTACCGCGTGGCTCTGGGCCCGCTCGGAATTCGCGGGAGCGGTGGACGTGCTTTTCGTCGACGAGGCGGGACAAATGGCCCTCGCCAACGTGCTCGCCGTCTCGCAGGCGGCGAACAGCGTCGTCCTGCTTGGCGATCCGCGGCAACTCGAGCAGCCGCGCAAGGGGACGCATCCCGACGGCGTCGGCGCCTCGGCGCTCGACCACATTCTTGGAGGCCGCCAGACGATTCCCGTCGATCGCGGAATTTTTCTGCCGGAAACGTGGAGACTCGCGCCGGCGATTTGCGATTTCACATCGGAGCTGTTTTACGACGGCCGCTTGACGTCGCGCGGCGGACGCGAGCTCCAACGAATCCGAGGCGTATCCGGCCTCCCGGAGGCCGGCCTGACCTTCGTCGGGGTCGAGCACGACGGGAACAGAAACTGGTCGCCCGAGGAGATCGACGTGGTCGCCGGGCTCGTGGCGCGATTGACCGCACGCGGCGCGACGTGGGTCGACGCCTCCGGCCGCGAGCAGCCGATCGCCGGCTCCGACGTGCTGGTCGTCGCGCCGTACAACGCGCAGGTCACGCGGTTGTACGAACGCCTCGAGCCGACGGGCGCGCGGGTCGGCACCGTCGACAAGTTCCAGGGGCAGGAGGCGCCGATCGTGATCTACTCGATGGCGACGTCGCGGCCGGAGGATGCGCCGCGGGGAATGGAGTTTCTCTACAGCCTCAACCGGCTCAACGTCGCGACCTCGCGCGCACGCTGCCTGGCCGTCCTCGTCGCGTCACCGCGGCTGCTCGAACCCGAGTGTCAGAGCCCCCGACAGATGCACTTGGCCAATGCGCTCTGTCGCTTCCGCGAGATGGCGACCACGATGGTTGTGTGAGCCGCCTGTCGTCTCGACGCGGCCGCCCTATGGCGTGGTCGCGATCTTGGCCGTCTCGATTCGATCGAGCTTGGGGAACGTGCGGTCCAGATACGAGTTTCCGAGCGTCTGGATGTATTGCTGATCCGGAGATTCGCCGTAGCCGCCGTACAGCGAATCCACGACGTTCATGCCGTCGACGACGCGGCCCATCGGCGCGAATCCCATCCCGTCGAGGCGGGCGTTGTCACCGAGGTTGATGAACAGTTGATGGGTGCGCGTGTTCGGTCCCTCGGTGGCGAACACGAGGGTGCCGCGCGCATTCGTCTGCCGAACAGAATCGTCCGGGAGTCGCTTTGCGTCCCAGGGCTCGTTCGCTTTTGGATCACCGCTCAACCCGAACTGGACCACGAAGCCCGGAACGACGCGGAAGAATCGCGAATCGTCGAAGAAGTGCTGCTGCACGAGCTCGTAGAACCGATCCGCGCCGAGTGGCGCCCACGCACGCGTCACCTGTACGACGAATGGTCCGCGGCTCGTCTCGAACGCGACGCGAAACGAGTCAGGTGCCTGGCCGGGCGCGGCGGTCTGCGGCGGCGCTGACTTGTCGGTACACGAAGCGGCGAGCATCGGAACCGCCATGAGCGTGACAAGGGTCGTGAGGCGTCTCGCCATCGAATCTTCTCCGTTGTGATTGGCGTCTCGACCAGACAATATACTGCCGCATGATCGTTCATCTCGTCGACGGCACCTACGAGCTGTTTCGTCATTTCTACGGAGCTCGCCGCTTCAACAAGGGCGAGGACCCGCCGTTCGGCGCGGTCATCGGCGTACTGAACACCGTGCTGCAGATGTTCGAGACCGGCGCGACACATCTCGCGGTGGCGACGGACCACGTCGTCGAATCGTTTCGCAACGAGATCTGGCCCGGCTACAAGACCAGCGAGGGGATGGAGCCCGCATTGCTCGCGCAGTTTCATCCGCTGGAGGAAGCGCTCGCCGCCATGGGCGTCGCGGTGTGGCCGATGGTGGAGCTCGAGGCCGACGACGGCCTGGCGTCCGGCGCACGCATCGCCGCCGAGGACGCGGGTGTGGAAAAAGTCTGCATCTGGACGCCCGACAAGGATCTCGCGCAGTGCGTCCGCGGCGATCGCGTCGTGCAGGCCGACCGCAAGACTCAGCAAATCCGGAACGCCGACGGCGTGCGCGCCAAGTTCGGCGTGGAGCCGATCCTCATTCCAGACTATCTCGCGCTGGTCGGCGACGCGGCCGATGGCTACCCGGGAATTCCGGGTATCGGGGCGGTCACGGCGGCTCGCCTCATCGATCGCCACGGACGCATCGAGGACTTCCCGCCCGAGGTGCTCGGAGACAGACGCGAGCTGGCGCTCGTGTTCAAGGATCTGGCGACGCTCCGAGCTGACGCGCCTCTCTTTCGCGATGTCGACGAGTTGAAGTGGCGCGGGCCCACCGAATCCTTCGCGGCGTTCGCGGCGCGAGCTGGAGCCGCCCGCATCGTGGAGCGCTGTCGGCGCGCCCACCAAATGGGGTCAGACTCTATTTCGCCCCCCGTTCGGCGAAATAGAGTCTGACCCCATTTCGCGCTGATCGTCGAAAATCATCGGCCAAGTCCATTAACAGATGGCAGGTCGTGGCGTCTGTCGATCGGGCCCGACGTTGGGCCGACAACGACTGGCTTGTCCTCAAGGGAGAGGCGATCGATGCCGGAGTCAGACCGCGATCTCGTTCGACGCGCAGCCGCCATGGGTGCATTCTATCGGCCGGGCGACGAACCGGATGCCGTGGAACTGTTCGATGCGTTCGTCGGGCGTTTGCTCGAGCTGGAGCAGTTTGGGTATCTGTCCGTGACGACCGAGTCCGAGTTCATCTTGACCACCGGCCGATTCCGCGCGGCGAAGACCACGCTGACGCCGCGAGGCCGGACGTTCATCAGGAATGCGGCGCGGAGCGGCCCTCGACCACCCCGCGACAGCGGCGTCACTTCGGCCAGCCCGCCCGCGGCAGCGCCGGAGTGATCTTCAGCGCATTCTGATAGTACACCTTCTTCAGCACCGAGTCCGGCAGATCGATGCCGTAGAGCTTCCAGAATGCGTGGTAGTTGCGATAGTAGTCGAAGTAGTCGTCGTGCGTCTCGAACACGCGCCAGTAGTACGGATATTCTTCCGGCTGAAACGAGTCCTTGCCGAACAGGATTCGGTCCTGGTACTTGACGAAGAAGTCGTGCGCACCGCGCGGCTGCCGGCCGATGTCGTAGAGCACGGCGCCGACCTCGGAGTACAGGTTCGGCATCTCGTCGAACATCTTGCCCAGGCGCGCGAGATCGTTGGCATGCCAGCCGAGATGCGCCGCCACGAACGTCGTCTTGGGATGCTTGCGGAACAGGTTGTCCCGCTCGGTCATCAGCGTCTCGAAACTCGGAAATCGATCCTGCGGATATCGTCGATCGCCGAACAACGCCAACTCCAGCCACCGTTCGTTGGTGTAGTCGATCGGCTGGAAGAATTCCTGCGGATCGGCGGTGTGGATGAACACCGGAAGCTTGAGCCGCGCGCAGGCATCCCAGATCGGATCCAGCTCCGGATCGTCGATCTTGAGTCGTGAGCCGTCGGGCTTCTTGATCGACAGGCCGAAGCTCTTCGAGATCTCGCCGACACCGACAGCGCCGGCGGCGACGTCGGCCTCGAGCTGCGCCACCGCCTTCTCCGCCCATCCCGGTCCCACGTTTCGGAAGTCGATTCCGGCGAGCACGCGTACGCGGTCTTTCATCTTCTCCGATGCGCGGATATTCGCGATCGTATTCTTGAGCCGCTCACCGGACAGGTTGTCCGCCGAGATGATCATGCGCACGTTCAGACTGTCGAGTGCCGCGCCCATGCGGGCCAACCCGTCGGCCGAGCCGAGGAGTCCTTGGGGATGCCCGTGGAAGTCGATTGCCGGATACTTCGCCGTCTTCACCATGTGCGCCGGCGTGACGAGCGTCGAGTGCGGGCGATAGTCGAGAATGCTCGGCGCGGGGAGCCCTGGCGCCATGCAGCTTCGCGGCCGGATCTCGGTCGTTCCCGGCGGACAGGACTCGCCGGCTTGGATGGGTGTGCCGCGCCCGCCGCCGCGTCCCCGACCATTGCCTGTCTGGGCCACGGCAGCGTCGCTGAGGCACAATGCCATACTGAAGCACGCAAGGACGAACATGCGTCGCATGAAAGCTCCTCTGGGTTCGAAAGTGCTCACCGCACGGCGCAGCCGGCGCGCTCTGCCGGCCCGATTACTCGGTACTCGGGCCGCGACGATCTATCTAGCGTGTCGCTTCGAGGAAATCGACGGCGTGGTCGTCCCACGCGTGGCCTGACGCACTCCAACGAGACGCCGGCGGAAAGTTGCTCTTGCAGTAGGCATGCTTGGCGGCGAAGTCGAACGCCGCGTGCGGATGCCCGTTGAGGAGCAGAGCCACGCGCTCCTGATCCGCCGACCAGACGATGTCCACGTCGCAAGGCACGTGGACGTCCAGGTCGGCCGTCGGATGGTCGAGAATGGAGCTCACATGGTACACGTACACCGAGTCGAGCACCGGCTGGTTGCCGAGCCGGGTGTCGAGCCCGTAGAAGTACGCGACCTTGCCGTCGTCCTCGAACACCACAGCGTAAGGTGTGCGGTCGGCCCACGACTCGACGACGGTCGGCATTCCCAGATGCAGCGTCTGACCCATGGCGGCCTCCACGTCCCGATTCCAACAAATCTTGGTCAACCAACGGCTGCAAATCTTGGTCAACCAACGGCCGGATCGCCAGGCGGGGCCGTTCACCCTTGCCCCGCCACCGTCCGGGCCTGATCATAGGCCATACACATTGGCCCTGCCAGGAGCCGCGCCGAATGTCCGCACCCGTCGTATCGCCCTCGCCTTCTTCGGCGCCTCGCACGCCGACGGACGTCTCGAACCCGGCGTACTACCATAAGGTGGTGGACTGCCAGTGGGCCTGCCCCGCCCACACGAACGTCCCCGAGTACATCCGGCTGATCGCCCAAGGCCGCTACACCGAGTCGTACCTGCTCAATCGGGAGTCGAACGTCTTCCCCGGCATCCTCGGCCGGACCTGCGACCGGCCATGCGAGCCGGCATGCCGGCGTGGCCGGGTGGACGGCAAACCGGTGGCGATCTGCCGGTTGAAGCGGGTAGCGGCGGACAACCGCGACGACGTGCGCGATCTCATCCCAAAAGCACCTCATGAGAAAAATGGTAAGCGGGTGGTCCTCATCGGAGCCGGGCCGGCCTCGCTGACCGTGGCCAACGACCTCATGCCGCTCGGCTACGAGGTCGTGATCTTCGAGAAGCTCGCCGAGCCGGGCGGCTTGATGCGGATCAACATTCCGTCGTTCAGGCTGCCGGCCTCGGTGCTCGACGAAGAAGTCGGCTACATCCTCGACATGGGAGTCGACGTGCGCTACGGCTCGCCGGTGACGAGCATGCGCGCTCTGCTGGCGGAGAGGTGGGACGCGGTGTTCGTCGGCAGTGGCGCGCCAACAGGAAAGAACCTCGACCTCCCCGGACGAAAGGAAGCGGCGGCGAACATCCACATCGGCATCGAGTGGCTGGCGTCGGCGCACTTCGGGCACATCGAGACCATCGGCCGACGCGTGCTCATCATCGGTGTGGGCAACACCGCGATGGATTGCTGCCGCACGTCCCGACGCCTCGGCGGCACCGACGTCAAGGTCATCGCGCGGCGTTCGCGAAAGTACTTCAAGGCGTCTCCATGGGAGCTGGAGGACGCGGAGGAAGAAGGGATCGAGATCGTCGAGAATCATGCGCCAAAACGCTTCGTGCTCGAGAACGGAAAGCTCGTCGGGCTCGAGCTCGAGCGGCTGCGCTGGTCGGAGGAGAATGGCAAGCAGAGGAGCGAGGTCGTCGACAGCGTCATCGTGCCGTGCGACGACGTCATTCTCGCGATCGGGCAGGAGAACGCCTTCCCCTGGATCGAGCGCGACGTCGGCATCGCCTTCGACGCGAACGGGATGCCCGTCGTCGACCGCGCGACCATGCAGTCCACGCACGCCGGCGTGTTCTTCGGCGGTGATGCGGCGTGGGGACCGGAGAACATCATCTGGGCGGTTGAGCACGGGCACCAGGCGGCGATCTCGATTCACAACCACTGCCAAAACGTCCCGCTGAGCCAACGGCCGGCCTATGGAATGAATCTCGTCAGCTCCAAGGTCGGCATGCACGCGTGGAGCTACAGCAACGACTACAGTTCGCTGCCGCGCACCAAGATGCAGCACGCCGAGCTGACGAAGCGCTTCCAGGGCCTCGGCGTGGAGGTAGAGCTCGGCTTCACGGCCGAGCAGACCGCGAAGGAGGTCGAGCGCTGCCTCAATTGCGATATCCAGACGCACTTCACCGAGAGCCTCTGCATCGAGTGCGACGCGTGCATCGACGTGTGCCCGGTGAACTGCCTGACGATCACGCCAGAGGTTGCGGACGACTTCGACCTGCGCGCCCATCTCTCGGCGCCCGTCGTGAACGCGGCGCAGGCGTTGTTTACTTCGCCGCCGCTGCCGCAAACGAAACGGATCATGGTGAAGGACGAGGACGTCTGCCTGCACTGCGGCCTGTGCGCCGAGCGCTGTCCGACGGCGGCGTGGGACATGAGCCAGTTCGAGCTGCTCATTCCGTATGCCGGGCGGCAGCCACACGGGCATCTGGTGGGAGCGCGCGGATGACACAGTCTTCGAGCGCGTCCCGCGTCAACGACTTCGCGTTCAAGATCGGCACGGTGAACGGCACCGGATCGGCGAGCGCGAACAGCCTGCTCATGCAAGCGATCTTTCGCATGGGCATTCCGGTCACCGGCAAGAACGTCTTTCCGTCGAACATCCAGGGGCTGCCGACCTGGTACGAGATCCGCGTCAGCAAGGACGGCTACACGGCGCGGCCCGAGGAGGTGGACCTCGTCGTCGCGCTGAACACGGCCACGTACGCCAAGGACGTCGCCGCCGTGCGTCCCGGGGGATATTTGTTATACGATTCCTCATGGCCGCTCGACGAGACGCTCGTCCGCGAGGGCATCACCATCCTTGGCATTCCCTTCGGGCGGATGTGTGTGGAGTCGTTTCAGGGCGATCGCGAACGGACGCTGCTGCGCAACATCGCCTACGCCGGCGCACTGGCGGCGATGATCGAGATCGACATGGACGTGATCGGCGAGATGCTGCGCGAGAAGTTCTCCAAGAAGCGGGCGCTGCTCGACGCGAACTTCACCGCCATCCGGCTGGGCTACGATTACGCGAAGGGGCACTACGATTGCCCGCTGCCGTTCCGTCTCGAGAAGATGGACGCGACGAAGGACAGCATTCTGCTCGACGGCAACTCGGCGGCCGCGCTGGGCGCCGTGTACGCCGGCGCGACGGTCGGCGCCTGGTATCCGATCACGCCGTCGACGTCGCTGATGGAAGCGTTCAAGGAATACTGCGAGCGTTTCCGCGTCGATCCGGAGACGAAGCGAC
>Ga0157370_10001441_pt1 | contig 29415 bp, 27 predicted proteins | sample C35metaG_FD_113463 | JGI IMG/M metagenome (GOLD analysis project Ga0157370, IMG submission 113463) | Corn rhizosphere microbial communities from Kellogg Biological Station, Michigan, USA - C3-5 metaG | ecosystem: Host-associated > Plants > Roots > Rhizosphere > Soil | place: USA: Michigan...
TTAACAATGTATCAGGCAGCAAAATTTGGTTTAGGAGGCTTTACCGAGGCTTTGGCTAAAGAAGTTGCGCCGCTTGGAATTTTTGTGACCAGTGTTGAACCAGGAGGTTTCCGTACCGATTGGGCTGGAGCATCAATGACATACGCCGAAGATATTGAAGGTTATGAAATGGTAAAACAACGTACGGATTTCTTTAAAGCAGGAAATTTTGTTCCGGTTGGTGATCCTGAAAAAGCAGCAAAAGTAATGGTTGATCTGGCTTCGCATCCAAATCCGCCTATACATCTTGTATTAGGAAGCGAGGCTATTGGAATCTTGCAAATCGCTGATCAGGACAGATCGAAAGAAATGGAAAAATGGATGAATGTAAGTTTGTCTACAGATCATGATGATACTGAAAATGTTATAGATACCACGCAGGCAAAATGGTTTATAGGTAAGAAATAAAACCTTTTAATTATCAATTAATAATTAACAATTGACAATTAATAATCAGGCAGTATATTAAAAAAGTACTGCTTGATTTTTTATAAATTTGTAATATGAACGATTCAAAAATAAATCAGAAGACCTCACCAATTGCGTATTCCTGCTATTACACACAAAATCGTGAAGGCGAGCAATTTGCTCCGGACCATGTTTTGAGCTTTCAGATTTCGGGAATTTTGACTTTAAATAATGGGAATAAAGAGTATGTTTTTAATCCTGGCGATTTTAGGTTTATTAGAAGAAATCAGCTTATTAAATTCATTAAGCAGCCTGATCCGAATACTGCTTTTCAGTCTATTTCGATTTATTTAGGTCAGGAAGCGCTTCGTGATTATTCTATACAATACAATCAAAAAACAAGTTTGATTAAAAGTCCGGAAACGGAAATGGTTTTTCAGTTAAAAGATGTTCCTCTACTAAAAAGCTATATTAATTCGCTGATTCCGTACATTAACGAAGATCAGCTTATTACCGAAGAACTTCAGGCTTTAAAGGTCAACGAAGCTATTACCATTTTACTGCAATGTCATCCGGAATTAAAAGATATTCTTTTCGACTTTAACGAACCTGGAAAAATTGATCTGGAGGCGTTTATGAAAAAGAACTTTCATTTTAACGTACAATTAGATCGTTTTGCTTATTTAACGGGAAGAAGTCTGGCTACTTTTAAAAGAGATTTTCAGCGTATTTTTGACATTTCCCCAAGCCGATGGCTCATCCAGAAAAGATTACAGGAAGCGTATTATCAAATTAAAGAAAAAGGGAAAACGCCTTCAGAAGTTTATTTGGAAGTGGGTTTTGAGGATTTATCGCATTTCTCCTTTGCTTTTAAAAAACAGTTTGGGTTACCGCCTTCTAAGGTTTAGTTTTTTTGCTTTATTTTTTTTTAACCGCAAAGCACGCAAAGATTTACGCAAAGGGCGCAATGTTTTTTGCCACAGATTACATTGATTTACACAGATTTTAATCATCCTAATCCTTTAATCTGTGGCAAAAAAGGTCGCAAAGCTATTATTCATATAGCTTTGCGACCTTTGCGTTTTTATAGAATTGCTACTTTAAAAAACTTAGCGTGCTTTGCGGTTAAATCCTCACCTCTATCGATTCTCCAGCCAGCTTAAAAATGCTGTTGCTTTCTCTTTTCCAACCAATAGTTTTTCTTCTGTTGGAATAGTAAGTTTAAGAATTAGTTTTCTTGAAAAATAATGTTCTGCTTCTCTTATTGCTGAAAAATTGACCAAATACTGTCTGTTGATTCTGAAAAACTGAATGGCCGATAATAGTTTATGAACTTCATCGAGGGATTGCGTAATTTGATATTCTGCTTTATCAAAAGTGACAATTGTTGGGGTTTCGTTTTTGATGTAAAAAAAGGCAATATTCTCTGTTAGAATCGTTTGATATTTATTGTTTTTAAAAACCAAAAAACTGCTTTTTCCTTTATTTTCGCCTGTTCTCGTTAAAAGATAATCGAAATCGGGCATCATTTTTTTATTTCTTTGGAAGAAATTTTTCAGTTCGCCTGCTTTTTTAATCGCCTGCGAAATACTTTCTCTTGAAAAAGGTTTTAGTACATAATCGATTCCGTTTGATTTGAAAGCTTCAATCGCATAATCATCAAAAGCGGTACAGAAAATTACGGGAGACAAAACTTCAACATTCTTGAAAATTTCAAAACACAAACCGTCGGCAAGCTGAATATCCATAAAAATCAAATCGGGCTGATCGTTTTCTAAAAGATAACTTACGGCTCCGTCGATACTTTGAATATAGGACAAAATCTGAGCATCGGGTCTGATACTCAAAATAAGCTGACCAAGTGCTTTGGCCGTTTTTACTTCATCTTCAATTATTACGATAGTCATAAATCAGTGGTATTTTTACTTTAAAGATAGTTTCGGTTTTATCGATTCCGATTTCCTTGTGAATCAAATGCATAAAACGCTGGTTGATATTGTCTAATCCAACTCCGGTTGATAAAGTTCCTCTTTTCAGCTGAATGGGATTTTCTATTACGAGAAAATCATTTTCGGTATACAATTTAATTTTCAGCGGTTTATCAAGCGAAACTACGTTGTGTTTGATGCAGTTTTCGATTAATAATTGCAGAGAAAAAGGCGGAATCGCGCAGTCAAATTGCTTTTCGTCTATTTCTTTTATCACTTCAAATCCGTCCTCAAAACGGGCTTTCAGCAGGTATACATACGAATCTAAAATTTGTAATTCCTCTCTCAGCGGAATTAAATCCATCTTTCTGCTTTCCAATGTAAATCGGTAAAAATCAGATAATTTCAAGATAAAATCAGAACTCTGAGGGTCCTGCATATCCACCATCGATTTTAAAGTATTCAAACTATTAAACAAAAAATGCGGATTTACCTGCTGTTTCAATAATTCGTATTGTGCGCCTAAATGAACGGCTTTGGTACGCTCCAGCTCCATTCCTATTTGCTGGGTTTGATAATTCTGAAAAAGTAAATGCAGAAACATATACACAATCAAATTAATCAAAACACCTCGAAGTTCAAACATAATTGGTGCATCCATTTTTGATACCTGAAAAAGTTCCTGATGTGCAATTACGAGAATCACCATCAGCAAGATCCCCATTACAACGCTCAGTAAAAGTTTCCAGTTAAACAGGCTTTTATTGGTACGCTGCGATGAAAATTTAGGCAGACTGTAAATGTTGTAATACCATATAAAAATGGAAAACATCAGAGTAATCGAAGAATTGATGATGATGTCTCCAGGCGTAGAATCGGCATCGAATAATTTTGGAATTGAAGCCAGAATTGCAAGTGCAATCGAGCTTCCCCAAATTACTTTGAGCGAAACCTGAAAACGTTTTGTTTTTTCCATAATTGTATTCGTTTTTTATCCTGTTGGTCAAAGATAGGTTTATTTTGAAAATTTAAGAATAGATTTTCTCCCGCAGATTTGGCAGATTTGCTTCGCCAGTTCGCTGTCGCTCGGGTAGCAGATTTTTTTTGTTGATCTGCACAATCTGCGAGAAAAAAATTTACGCTCGTGTTACTTCTAAAATTGCTCCCGAATTCATATCCTGAACAAAACCAATAATTTCGAAATCTTGTGCATTATAATTTTTAGGAAGATGAACCGAAGCTGTTCCTTTTTTGGCTTTATTTAAATCTACAGCCTGAAGCTGACGCACGATTTGATAATGCGATAAAACTCTATTTGCATTTTCTCCTCTTTTCACATTGCTTTTGGCTTCTTTTTGCACTACTGCAATTAACAAACGACTGTTTTTTGAAGTACCTTCTACAGTATAATTCACAGCAAGAGCATTAGCATTTTGAGTAGCTTCTAAACTTAAATTAGTCGAAGCTGATTTAGAAAGTGCCGATTTAATTCCGTTTCGCAGACTTGTTTCCTGAGAACCGATATAATCGATTTTTCCGTTAATGATTACCTGTGGTGTATAAATTGGATCTTTGCCCATATATCGAGCATAATCGTATTGTCTTTTGGTATAATCAGCATTGCTGAAAATATCTTTCCAGCCTTGTTTGTCCCAATAATCAACGTGATAAGAAAGCACGTAAACATTTTTATCTCGTAATTCATTTTGAATTTTTCCGAGTAATTCATCAGCCGGCGGACAACTCGAACAGCCTTCTGAAGTATATAATTCTAAAAGGGCAAAACCTTTTTTATCTGAAGAACTTTGGCTGAAAATGGTGTTTCCGGTTAAGAAAAACAGCATTACAAAAGCGCTTATTATTTTTATCTTTTTCATGATTTTTTGAAGTTATAAATTATGAGTTATGAATTATGGGTAAACTTAAGTTTCAAAAAAACTCATAATCCATAACTCATAACTTATATTTTTTTAAAGAATATTAATCTCAACGTTTATATTTCCTCTTGTTGCTTTTGAGTAAGGACAAGTTTGATGTGCCTGAGCTGCTAAAGTTTCTGCCGTTTCACGATCAATTCCCGGAAGGCTGATATTTAAACGTGCCTGCAAAGAATATTCGCCTTCGGTTACGCATAAATCTACTTCTGCATCTACCGCAGTTTCTGCCGGAAGTCGAACTCCTAATTTTGAAGCTGCGATTCCAAGTGCGCCAATAAAACAAGCCGACCATCCTGCAGCAAATAACTGCTCCGGATTTGTTCCCGGACGCGATGATCCCGGAGAACTTAATTTGATATTCAATTGTTCGTCTGAACTCTGAGAAGCTCCTTCTCTACCGCCTGTTGTGTGTGTTTTTCCTGTGTATAATACTTTTGTGCTCATTGTAATTTTAGATTTTAGATTGTTGATTTTAGATTATTTCTGATTTTTAATTTTTAATTATCAATTTTTAATTCTTGAAGCCATCCACATCAATAATTGCTTGTGCAAATGATTTTGGGTCTTCCTGTGGAACGTTGTGTCCAATTCCTTTTAGAATTCTGTGAGCGTATTTTCCGGTGAATTTGTTGGCGTACGCTTTTCCATCTGCGAAAGCGCCGTCAAAATCGCTTCCTATTGTAATTGTTGGTACTTTAATTTCTGGTCTTGCGGCAAGGCGTTTTTCTAAAGCATCATATTTAGATTCTCCAGCTTCAAGAGATTGTCTCCATCTGTAATTGTGAATAACGATTGCAACGTGATCCTGATTATTAAAAGACTGAGCTGTTTGATCGTAAGTAGCTTTGTCGAAATTCCATAACGGAGAAGCGATCTGCCAGATTTGTTTGTTGAATTCGTAAGTGTTTTGGCTGTAGCCGAGTTTTCCTCTTTCGGTTGCAAAATAATATTGATACCACCATCCTAATTCGGCTTTTGGAGGCAATGGTTTTAAATTCGCTTCCAGATTCACCACCAAATAACCACTTACCGAAACCAAACCTTTTACACGTTCCGGCCAAAGTGCCGCCATAACTACTGCTGTTCTGGCTCCCCAATCGAATCCCCCAACTACGGCTTTGTCGATTTTTAGAGCATCCATAAAAGCAATAATATCTGTTGCTAATGCTGCTTGCTGTCCGTTTCTGAAGGTATCTTTTGAAAGGAAAGTTGTAGTTCCAGAACCTCTTAAATAAGGCGTGAATACATGATATCCTTTTGAAACTAAAATTGGTACAACTTCATTGTAACTGTGAATGTCGTAAGGCCATCCGTGAAGTAAAATTACCGGAGTTCCGTTTGAAGGACCTGCTTCAGTATAACCTACATTTAATAGTCCAGCGTTGATTTGTTTTAAAGTTCCTAGTGAACCTTCTGTTTGTGCACTTGATACTGTGCTTACTAAAAGAAAAGCAATTAAAAGAACTGCATTTGTAAAACTGTTTTTGATTTTTAATATCGTTTTCATAATTATTTAATGTTTTGATTAGTTGATTATCAGTTAATTTCTTCGTCAAAGGTATCTTGACAATCCTCGTTTTAAAAGAAGAAAAAAGCTGAAGTGGACAAAGTAAAAGGTGAAACGGACAATCGATTAGTTATGAATTATGAGTTTTGAATTATGAGTAGTTTTAACCGCAAAGTGCGCAAAGTTTTTTTAGCTTATAAGGCTTTTTAAAAACACAAAGATCGCAAAGCTATATGCTGAAAAAACTTTGCGTACTTTGCGGTTAAATTATGCGCAAACCTATTTCTTCATAACTAAAACCGGTTTTCCTTTTTCGACTATATACGTTGCGAGTTCTGATGCTTTTGTATTGGTATTATTTTTAGCCGAGTGAACCACTCCAGCTGGAATAAAAAGTACTTCTCCTGCTTTTAAAACTACTGGTAATTGTCCTTCTATCTCATATTCAAGCGAACCTTCTAATACATAAATAATTTCTTCACCCGGATGAGAATGTTTCCCGAAAGCGGTATGTCCGTCAAAATCAATTCGGGCCTGAACGGTTTCTCTTCCCGGAATACTTAAATCGTGTTTTTGTAAATCAGTACGTTTTATTCCGGTTTGGGCTGCGATTTGATTCGGGATCAAAAAGGCTAGAATTCCTAAAATGATAATGGCGATTATGACCCAGGTTTTTTGTTTTTTAGTTTCCATGATTTTATTTTTTAATGGTTCGTTTTTTAGATAGATATTTTTAAACACATAGAAACATAGATTTTCTTTGTCTGTAAAGGCGTTTCTATTTTATCTGCTCAAATCTGCCGAATCTGCGTGAAACTTTTTTAGTGGCATAACTATGTGTGAAAATCTAGATTTTTTCAAAAATCTTTTACCACGTCTTAAACCTATGTTTCTATGTGTTTAAAAATTATTCGATTATTTTCTCAATGATTTAAAAGCGGCGCGAAGTTCAACCGAAAACAATTGTGGCTCTTCCCAAGAAGCAAAATGACCGCCTTTGTTTACTTCTTTAAAGTAAATCAGGTTTTTGTATGCTTTTTCGGCCCATGTTTTTGGTGCCTGATAAATTTCTCCCGGGAAAACGGTAATCGCAACCGGAATCTTAATTTCAGCTGTTTTTTGTTCTACAGCATTGAAGTTATTGTTGTTATTCTCCCAATATAAATTAGCCGATGAATTGGCTGTATTTGTAAACCAGTAAAGCGAAATATCATCCAGCATTTCATCTTTAGTAAGTGATTTTTCGGCATTTCCTCCGCTGTAAGTCCATTCGTTGAATTTATCCAGGAAAAACGAAGCCAAACCAACCGGAGAATCTGTAAGTCCGTAACCTAAAGTCTGCGGACGAGTTACCATCATTCCGGCGTAACCGCCGCCTTTTGTATATAATTTATTCAAAGAATTAAATGCTGCATTTTCTTTAACCGATAATCCCTTTGGTGCCGGATCTCCGTCTTTAAGTGCTTTGGCAACATCAGCAGGAACCGTTGCTGGCATGTTTACGTGAATTCCCAATAAACCTTCAGGAGCTTGGCGCGCCATAGCATCGGCAATTACAGAACCCCAGTCACCTCCTTGCGATACATAATGTTTGTACCCTAAACGTTTCATTAAAACATCCCAAGCGTTTCCAATTTTTTCTGGCCCCCATCCTGTTGTTTTTGGCTTTTCAGAAAAACCATAACCCGGCATCGAAGGAATAACCAAATCAAATGCATCTTCGGCTTTTCCGCCATAAGCTGTTGGATCTGTTAATGGACCTATTACTTTTAAAAGTTCAAAAAATGACCCCGGCCATCCGTGAGTAATAATTAACGGCAAAGCATTTTTATGTTTTGATTTAATGTGGATGAATTGAATATCCAATCCGTCAATGTTGGTTACAAATTGAGGTAACGCATTTAGTTTGTCTTCTGTTTTATGCCAGTCGTAATCGGTTCCCCAGTATTTAACCAAATTCTGAATCTGATCTAATTTTACTCCCTGAGATTGGTCTTTTACCGTTTCCTTATCCGGCCATCTGGTCGCATTGACACGCTCACGAAGTTCTGTAATTGCTTCCTGCGAAACACTGATGCGATAAGGACGAATTAAATTACAATCGGTTTTAGTTTCATTCTGTGCAAAAGATACGGCAGAAGCCAAAATAAAAGTTCCAGTGGCAATGGCGTTTAAAAAACTGCGTTTGTTTTGTTGAAATGTTTTCATTGTTTTTGATTTTTAAATTATTTGAATATCAGTTAATTTCTTCGTCAAAAGTATTTCGATAACCCTTCTTACGAAATCAGAAAACAGTCGAAATGGGCAAAGTCTGGGGTGAAATGGACAGTCTTGGAGTTAGGAGTTTTGAATTTGAATTATGAGTTATGAGTTTTTGAATGCTGGTGATTTAACCGCAATCCCGATAGCTATCGGGAGCAAAGGTTTTTGGCTCGTGAGACTTTGTAAAAACGCAAAGATCGCAAAGCTATGTGTGTAATAACTTTGCGATCTTTATGTAATATTTTTTGCCACTCCCGATAGCTATCGGGATAAAAGGATTACAATGATTTTTCACGCAGATTTGGCAGATTTGAACAGATTTTTTTTTATAAACAATCTATTAAAATCTGCAGAATCTGCGTGAAACAAAAAACTTTGCGCCCTTTGCGTAAACCTTTGCGCTCTTTGCGGTTAAACCTCAATTCATAATTAACAATTCATAATTAACAATTTACAATTCACCATTAACAATTAAGCAAGCGCCATTCCTCCATCCATAATAAAATCAGAGCCTGTAATAAATTTTGAAGCTTCACTGCTTAGATAGGAAACCATTTTGACAACATCTTCAGATTTTCCCATTTGTTTTAAGGGCACTTTCTCTACCACCATATCCATAATACCATTTACTGTGGCTTCATCTAAACCCACTTTTTTCATGACTTCGGTTTGAGTTGGTCCTGGACTAACCGAATTCACTCTGATTTTTCTTGGCGCTAATTCTAAAGCGGCTGATCTCATAACCGAATTCAAAGCGGTTTTACTCGCCGAATAAACCGAAGATCCCGGCCCCGGCATACTGGCAGTATTCGAAGAAAGAAATACCACCGACGCACCATCTTTCAAAATGGGAATAAATCGGCTTAAGGTGAAATAGGCTCCTTTAAAATTCACATCCATAATACTATCGAATTGTTCTTCAGATGCCTGTTCGATATTTCCTAAACCTGCGATTCCGGCATTGATAAATAGTATATCTACTTTGCCAAAATCTTGTTGAACCTTTACTGCCAGATTTTCGATGTCCGCCACGCTCGACTGGTCTGCTGTTATGGCGGTAACGCCCAATTCCAGTGCTGCTTTTTCAATTGCTTCTTTTCTTCTTCCGGTAATAATAACTTCTGCTCCCTGTTCTTTTAGCTGTTTTGCGGTTGCGTATCCTATACCGCTATTTCCGCCTGTTATAACCGCGATTTTATTTTTTAAATTGTCCATTTTTATTTGTTTTTAAATTAACGGCGCAAAGTTAAATCGCAAAACATATTGCTTTTTTAAAGGTATCATTGAGTATACCAGAATACAGAAATTAACATTTAAGTATTCTCAAAATTCAATTTAACTCAAAACCGAAAAATTAGTGTTAAATATTAAGTTCATATTTTGCATTTATTTGGTTAAAATTCTCCGATTTATTCATATTTAAAAGCCATTTTTCTTAATTTATTTTTAAAACTTCATTAAACAGCTGTTAAATCTCAATCAGATTCCATTGTAAATCGTGTAGGAAAATGTATATTTGAGTAATACTGAATTTTTATTATCGTGCAAGAAAAAACAAAATCACATAGTTTTATATTTCCAAAAACTCCTACGGGAGTCGACGGACTAGACGAGATTACTGATGGCGGTTTCCCAAAAGGACGTCCAACGTTAATCTGCGGGGGTGCCGGATGCGGAAAAACATTATTGTCCATGCAGTTTCTTATAAAAGGAATTACAGAATACAACGAACCCGGAGTTTTCATGTCTTTTGAAGAACCTTCGGATGATCTTACTTTAAATGTAAAATCTCTTGGCTTTGACCTCGAACAACTAAAAAAAGATAAAAAACTCGTAGTAGATCATGTTCGTGTAGAAAGATCAGAAATTGAAGAAGCCGGAGAATACGATCTCGATGGCTTATTTATTCGTTTAGGCCATGCCATCGATTCTATAAAAGCAACCCGAGTTGTTCTGGACACCATCGAATCTTTATTTGCGGGCCTTGATAATCAGGCCATTTTAAGAGCCGAGTTGCGAAGGTTATTCCATTGGCTTAAAACTAAAGGCGTAACAGCTATTATTACCGGAGAACGCGGCGAAGCAACCCTGACCCGTCAGGGATTAGAAGAATACGTATCAGATTGCGTTATTGTTCTCGACCATCGTGTTATCGAACAGGTTTCGACCAGAAGGCTCCGAATTGTAAAATACAGAGGATCAACTCATGGTACAAACGAATATCCGTTTTTAATTGATGAAGAAGGTATTTCGGTACTTCCTATTACGTCTTTAAAACTGGATAACGAAGTTTCTTCTGATATTATTTCTACAGGCGTTCCCGGATTAGATGATATGTTTAATAGCGGTGGTTTTTACCGCGGCAGTAACATATTAATATCAGGAACGGCTGGAACTGCCAAAACTACGGTTGCCTGTTATTTTGCCAATGAGCAATGCGAAAAAAACGAAAAAACGATTTATTTCGCTTTTGAAGAATCGCCGCAGCAATTGGTCCGTAACATGAAATCGATTGGGATTGATCTCGAAAAACACATTAAAAAAGGCATTTTGCAAATACATTCTTCCCGTCCGTCTTTAAACGGTCTAGAACTGCATTTGCTTACGCTTCGAAAAATGATTAAGGAGTTTGAGCCTACTACGATTATTATAGATCCTATTAGTAATCTTATTTCGGTAGGAAGCGAACACGAAGTGCGTTCTATGCTCGTTCGATTAATCGATATGCTCAAAGCCAATAATATTACGGCCATGTTTACGTCTTTAAACAAACAAACTGATAATTTCAGACCAGATTTGGCCGAAGAATCCGTATCTTCATTAGTCGATACCTGGATTACGGTTCGCGATATGGAAGGCGTTGGCGAAAGAAACCGCGGTATTTTCATCATCAAAGCCAGAGGAATGGGGCATTCTAACCAAGTAAGAGAATTTGTAATTACCAGTAAAGGAATTGAATTATTAGACGTAGAACTGGGCCCTCAGGGGATCCTGACCGGAGCAGCCAGAAAATCACATCAGTTTAAGAAAACCATTTCTGACATTAAGCTTCAAAACGAAATTAACAGAAAAGACCGTGAAATTGAACGCAAACGTAAAGTCCTTGAAGCCAATATTGAAGCCTTAAGAACCGAATTTGAATCGGCAGAAGAAGAACTGAGTATCCTTAAAGCAACAGAAGAATTGCAGGAAAAACTGTCTTCTAAGAAAAAAGAAAACTAAAATGAAAAAAGAAGTAGCCGAATGGCAGTTATTACTTTATATAGCAGGTCAAACGCCAAAATCGATCAAGGCGCTTGAGAACATAAAAAAGTACGCCGAAGAACATTTAAAAGGAAAATACAGCATCGAGATTATCGATTTGCTGAAGAATCCGCAATTGGCAGAAGGCGATCAAATTTTGGCTGTACCAACCCTGGTGAGAAAATTTCCTGAGCCCATACGTAAAATTATAGGTGACCTTTCTAACGAAGAAAGAGTGCTTGTAGGACTTAATATTAAACCTATAAACGCTTAAACATGGAAGATTCATCTGATGGCACAAGTACAACCAAACATAAGTTCAAACTTTTTGTTTCAGGTATGTCTGTTAAATCAGGACATGCAATCGAAAATTTACGCAGCATTTGCGACACTTATCTCAAAGAAAACTACGAATTAGAAATCGTAGACATCAGCCGGGATAAAGAACAGGCCGTGATTCATCAAATTGTAGCAATACCTACATTATTAAAGATCAATCCAGAGCCCAAAAGAATCATTTTAGGTGATTTATCAGATAAAGATAAAGTACTGAGAATATTAAATTTAAGTTAGAATTTGGAGGTTACCGATAAAAATATAGAATCATTATTGACCGAAATCGCGTCATTAAAAGAACAGCTTTTTGAAGCCAATAGTATAATCCAAGCCATAAAAGAAGGAGATGTAGATGCGCTGGTAGTAAATACTAACGGAGTACCGCAGCTATATTCGCTCGAAACAGCCGATTATACTTATAGACTCCTTATAGAAAAGTTCCGCCAGGGTGCGCTTAGTATTTCGCGTAACGGACTCATATTGTACTGTAACGACTATTTTTCAGAACTAGTCGGCCTTTCTACAGAACAGATTATTGGGACGTATTTAAACGAATATTTCGATAATCCCACACAGTTTGTCCAGCTCATTCAGGCCCTGAGATACGGAATCGCCACACACGAAATTCTTTTTAAATCCAGTAACGAAAAAGAAACTTTTCCGGCCTACATCGCCTTAACCGATCTAGAACCCGCCGTAGAAGCCATAGGAATCGTGATAACCGATTTAACCGAAAAGAAAAAACACGAAGAAGCTTTAATTCGTCATCAACAGGAACTAGAAGAAAAAATCAAAGAGCTAAACCGAATCAATACCAATCTCGAAGAATTTATTCACGTAATCTCGCACGATTTAAAAGAACCGCTCCGCAAAATTGTAATGCACAATGATAGAATCGACGGAAGCTACCTTTCTGAAACCGATGCCAAATCAATGAACGTTCTAAAATCATCGGCATTGCGATTGAATTCGCTTGTAGATGATTTGGTTCAGTATTCGTCGCACACCGCGCAGGAAGAACGAACCGAAATAAATCTCGCCGCTATAATTGCCGAAGTCATCGAAGATCTCGAAATTATTATTACCGATAAAAAAGCCGAAATTCAAATAGGAAAACTCCCGGCCATAAAAGCCTCCAAAGTCCAGATCCGACAACTTTTTGGCAACCTGATTACCAACGCCATAAAATACAGCAAAGAAACCGCTGCACCCATAATACAAATTTATCAGGCCGAAAATTTAAATGCCGAAATGCCAAATCAAAACGCTAAATTTGTAAAAATTCAAATTAAAGACAACGGAATTGGAATGGAGTCGAGCCATCTTCTTAAAATCTTTACCATTTTTCAGCGCCTGCATGCCCGAAACGAATATTCAGGAAACGGTATAGGCCTTGCCATTTGTAAAAAGATCATGGAAAATCACTCCGGAAACATAACCGTCGAAAGTACGCTCAACGAAGGCACAACATTTAATCTTTACTTCCCAATCTTATAAAATGCCAGAAAAATATAACTTACATATCATTATTGCCGAAGACGACAACGACGACGCCGACGTTATCTGCGAAACCTTCAACCAAAACCCAAATTTTGGCAAAGTAAGTCTTGTAGCCAATGGCGAAGAACTGCTTAATTATCTAAAAGATACCTCAAACGAAAACCCGGATGTAATCCTAACCGACATCAACATGCCCATCGTTGACGGTATCGAAGCCTTACAGCAAATTCTAAACAATCCCGGTTTAAAAAACATTCCCTGCTTTGTTTATTCCACCAGCATAAACCCGTCTTACAAAGAAAAATGCGACGATCTGGGTGTAAAAGCCTACCTTATAAAACCTTATTCATTCGAGGCTTTCGCCGAAATTCCAAAAACAATTTTGAGCATAATCGAAGCATAGGTTTTCATTTCCATTTCTTATATTCGTATTTGATTTTTAAGGAGCTGTTTCCTGCTCTTCGCTGTATCTTTTCCTTGCTAAAGAAGCAAAAAAAAGGATGCCACTTCTCCCGATAGCTATCGGGAAGGGCTATGACACCCGTTTTTATTAGAAAATCTGTGGAAATCTGAATTAAGAATCAATTAAAAAAGTAATACTTTTCTTATTTTTAAAATATTTTTTTGATATCTTTACAGTCCTAAATGTAAAGTTATGATATCAAAAAAAAGTTTGCCCGTGTGGTATGGTGGCGGTATTGGAAACAACTGCAACGCTCTTTACAGCGTAGGACACCTAAGCTATGCGGGCATTATATTTCCTAAAATGTAAAGTTTATGAGTACCAAAACCCTTTCAAAAGAAACCGAAATCAGGCTGACCAATTTCTTTAATCAAACCGTAGCGCCAGAACAAATGGCAAAAGCCTTACGACAAGTAAATTATGTTCTCGCCCTAAGTCTTGTCCGCGAAAACGAAACACTTCACCAAGAAATACTAAAACTAGAAAACAGCTTCTATTGGCTCAACGAACTAGCCGAGATTTTGAATCCTTATTTGGATGTGGAGTAAAAGATTAATTTGCTTTTGAATTAAAACCCTCAATTTTTATAAAAGATTGAGGGTTTTGTTTTTTCTATTTTAATCCCAATGCATTGGGATTGTTTGTTGGATATTTTCTTGCAAATCATCTAAAATATACTATAAAACCAATGTAAATATCCGATATGTTTTAAAAAACATAGTCTAAATAGTGTTAAATAATAATTTTATACTCTTTTTATTACTTACATTCGCATTTAACAAAAGCCAAAATTAAAGATGAAAAGCCTAAAATTTTATTTAGTATCAATTATTGCCTTAATTTTTTACTCTTGCGGCAATAATGAAGAAATTAGTGCCGAAGCCGCACCAAAAAGTACAACTTATACAGAAAATGTAAACGCCGAGGAATTATTAACTCAGTTAAAAGCAAGAGAACCTGAACTTGCCCAATTTATCGAAGAAAATCCATTTTCTAATTTTAAAACCAATAAAGGAAAAACCGATTATTATTTAGATCTTGAACACATCGTTGCTGTAAAAAATAACCAAAACGAAGCAGTTTACAGTATTCCGCTATACATGAAATCAGATGTTAGTTCTCCTTTTTTGTATACTTTATCAGTAGCAGTAAATCCCGAAAACATCTATACTAACTTAATAACAAAAGAACCACTGGATAATGACACTTTCAATTATTATGGTTCTTCATTTAATATTTACAAAAAGAACTCACAAACTGCAAAAACAAACCTGGTTGACTGTTACTGTACCAAAGTGTATACAGACTGTTCGTGCTGTTCTATTCATGCATCAGCTGGATGTACACATCCTGCTGTAATTGTAACCTGCGGTTGTTCCGGATCTGGGGGAAGCTCCGGTTATATTCCGCCAAGTGTTCCTACGGGCGGCGATTTAACATCTTGGAACGGCGGATTAAACTCGCCAACTACATACGCTCCAACAGGAGATGGTATATATATTGCCTTGAGAAAACATTTTAGACCTGATTACGAATTTACTCCTTTAGAAAAATACAATATCATAAACCAGCCAGCTTACAGTGGCAAACTAGTAGATTTTTTAAATTTTGAAAAATCTACTCCTATCAACAAAGCATTTACTTTACAAATGCTTAAAAGTATGGAAAATGGAGATTTTATAATGACAAAACAACTAACCAATTCTATAAACAACTTTATCTACTCACAAAAATCACCATTTAATGTCGATTTAAATTCTATCTTCGAAAATGCTTCTGCGGCTGAGAGTAAAAAGTTTTTGGAAATATATGATGCTCTAAGTAAATCTGAAGAATTTAAAAAATTATTTTTAGCTATTTTTGATGATAATACAAAATTCAATGTTAAGTTTGAAATTGTCGACAAAGTTTATAAACAGGATAATCCAGCTTTAGAAGAAGTTAATGCTAATACTAGTGATATTCCTGGAACAGATAATTATCTGATAAAATTAAATAAAAAGCTTTTTCAAAAAGATCCAAATTTTGGTCAAATAACGATCGAAAATGCAAAAACAATTTTACATGAGTGCATTCATGCTTATCTTTTTGTAAAAGCTAAAAATCCTGCTATAGGTATGGATATTGAAACAGCACTAAATATTTCGTACCCATCAAAAGAAGAACAACACAATTTTATGGCAGATAAAATGATCCCTACAATGCAAAAAGTACTTTCTGAAATTAGAGATTTAGTAACAACTAATGCTGGAAGAATTGAGGTACAGCAACGAACAATACATCCTACTATAAACCCAATGACATCAACACCTTGGATTTGGAGCGAATATTACAAATACTTAAGTTTAAAAGGATTGGAGGAAACTAAAAGTTTTATGGCAGACTATCCTTTTGAATCGGATCAATGGAAGTTATTTGCTAAATATATTGAATATGGTCATCAAGATCTACAACTTTAAAGCGTTTATTATGAAATATATTAAAATATTAATTATCGTTCTTCTTACTAAGAATTTATATTCTCAAAGTTATTCAGACATAAAGAAATTAGACACTATTTATATACCATTTAAAGTGGGCAAATTTGATATTAAAATTGATTATCCAGAAGAAAAAGATGGTTTTAAAAACAGGAGTTACATTTTTAATTATAAGAAAAAAGATTCCCATTATTTCGATTTTGAATTTAAAAAGAATCCAAATAGAATCCTAGAAATTAAAAAAGTGGATAAATCTTTTTTAAAAAAGAACAAAAAAAGTATAGTTAAAATAAATGATCTTAAAAAGTTTGATTATCAAGACATTCAATGTGAATTATTTACGAGATCAAAAACATTCTATATCATTGATTTTTCTGAAAACGAAGATAATGTTTATACAATTTATCGTGTCATACATATAAATTCTTGTATGCCTAAAGAATAGTGACTTACCTAATTTCTTTCTTATTATATAATATGAAAATACTTTTTTTTGTACTTCTAACAAATACTTTATATTCACAAAATTATGAATATCTAAAGAAGTTAGATACTATCTATATACCTTTTAAACAAGATAAGTACAATGTTAAAGTCGATTATCCAGAAGAAAAAAATGGATTCAAAAATAGAAGCTACATCTTTAATTATAAGAAAAAAGATGAGAATTCTTTTTATTTTGAATTGGATCGAAATAAAGTTTTAGAGAATAGGGAAATAAAAAAAACATTTATAGAAAAGAATAAGAAAAAAACAATTACTATAAATTCATTAAGAGAATTTGATTCTCAAGATATTGCATGTGATCTGTTTAATAGATCGAAAATAATTTATATAATAGATTTTACGGAAAAAAGAAATAAGAATGTAACGTTATATAGAGTAATGCCTATGGGTGTATGCTTTTCTATAGAATAATATTTGCTTTGTTAAAAAATTGAAGATATAAAAACAAAATGAAACATATACTCATTATAATTATAGCACATTTCTCAACTATAACTTTTTATAGTCAAGATGTTGAAAAAATTAAAAAGTCTGATACTATTTATGTGTATTTTAAAAGAAGTAAAACCCAATTTTTCAACAGTAATAATACTATTAATTTAAAAAATTTAAACTACTATTATATTTTTAGCCATGTTGGAGAAACTCAAATTTCAATGACTTTTATGCATCATTACAGTTTATCTCCTGAAGAAAAAAATGAGAAAAAATCTTTTCTACGGAAAAATAAAGATCTCATTATAACATATGATTTTTTAACAAAATATAATTTAGGAGAAGCAACTGATTTAATTGGACATAAAAAGAAAGTTTATTTAATAGATGATGATGACGTTGGCTGGTTTACAATAAAATTAAAAGAGGTAAAAGTTATGGGTACTTTTCCTCAAAGTATTGAATAAATATTATTTATATAAAAATACCACACAAACAATGAATTAGACAAAAATTAAACCCTTAATCATGAAATACAAATTATTTCTTATCACTTCAATTTTACTTCTAAGCCACTATTCATTTTGTCAGCAAAAAATTAGACCAGGTATAAAATTGATAAATATGCTTGGCAAAAGCCCTTATAAAGTTGAGAGTAACTGTGTACCTGAAACTCTTTTAAGAATGGTGTATTCTGAACCAACAAGTAGAAACAATTCAAAAATTGGTTTTATGGATCGTAAAGGAAAAACAGTAATAAAGCCTATTTATAATATGGCTTCCGACTTTTATAACGGGTATGCAAATATTATAAAAGAGTCAACTTTTGGCTATATCGACAAAAAAGGAGTTGAAGTTTTATTTAAAGATTATGAAGAAACCTATTTCTACTACAATAATACTGGTATTGCAAAAAAGAATGGAAAAGAAGGATTAATTGATAGAAACGGAAAACCATTAACCGAGTTTAAATATAATATGATCACCTTTTTTGGTTTTAATCATTTCAGCTGCCAAATTTCAAAAAACGTCCAACAAATTTTAGACAGTAACGGAAAAATTGTATTCAATAAAAATCTTGATTATCACATAAAAAGTTATTATTTTGAAAAAGATTCATTATTAGTTTACGAAAAAAAAATTGATAACAAACCTCTTAAAGGCATTGTAAAAATTGATGAAACTATAATAATCGAACCAAAATACGACGAAATTTATACTATTGAAAATCAAGATTTTTTTGTTGTGCTGAAAGATGAAAAATTTGGTTTGATTAATAATGATGGACAAGAAATAGTTCCTCTAATGTATGACGAAATTGGATCTAATATCAATGAAACCCTAATCCCTGTTAAACAAAAAGGCAAATGGGGATTTATCAATACGCAAAATAAAATCATTATTCCGTTTGAATATAATGATGTTAATCCGTTTTTTGAAAACATAGCATTTGTTCAAAAGGAAAACTCTTTTGGAGCAATAGATAAAACTAATAAGATTAAAGTTCCATTCGATTTAGAAAATTCTAAATTCCTTTTTTATTCAGACAACTTATGTGTAATCAAAGAAAAGGGAAAATATGGCTATATCAATAAAGACAGTAAAATTGTTATTCCTGCAATATACGATTATGCATACCCCTTTGTTAACGGAATTGCTTATGTAGAATTAGGCGATAAATCAGGATTTATAGATAAAAAAGGAAAAGAGATAATCCCAATAAAATATAAACAGTTATGGCTGGAAAGTGAAAATTTAATTCGATTTGTCGAATAAAAAACTAATGACCAAAAAAGCTGTTTCAATTAAGGAAATGCTTTTATTGGCTCAACGAACTAGCTGAGATTTTGAATCCTTATTTGGATGTGGAGTAAATTCTTCTTTTAAAATTTTTAAACCCTTGATCATTTTTTATGATTGAGGGTTTTGTTTTTATGTTTTTTGGAAAAATACCGTATAAGTACGCGTTGTTTGGGGTTTAGATTATTGATATACTTGTTGGAAATATTTTTTTAATGAATTATGGTTTTCCGTAAAGATGCAAATAATTAAAGAATAATCTTTGTTTAAACTAATAACATTTTCTGCCATGAAGAACTTACTTACTATCACCTTAATTTTATTTTCTATAATCTCATACTCACAAAAAGAGAATGTTGAATCTACAACAAGGTTATTTATTGATAAAGCTCAATTCACCCGAATTAATAAAGATTGGAATACAACAGCTGAATTTAAATCTGGAATTGGTGAAGTTGTTAACTTTTATCCAATAGAAGTTATTGATTTAAAAGCCGGAACAAAAGTAAATGCTCTACAAATAGACATGTACATTAAAAATCCTGATATATATAAAACTGCATGGATTGGAATGGATGAAATTGAAGAATTTATAAATTTTGTAGAAGATAATGTTATTCCCAACCTTGATTTAAAACTAAAAGAGAAATCTTCTGAGTTTATTTTTAAAGCAAAAGAAATGACTATGTCTTATTTTGTTAATGAAAAAAACAGAAGAATTACCATAAAATTAAACAGTTATGATAATGACAAAGTTTTAAACTATACTTTTTGGACAGAAACGCAAGTTGATAAAATTCCTAGATTATTAACTGTATTAAAGAAAATTAAATAAGCAGATACTAATCTATTTTCAACTTAACCTATGCTATAAAACATAAATAATATCCTCTAAATGAAATCCCTTAATTTTTAAAATATTTATAAAGCCAGTATTTATATATAACAGAAAATACAGAATGAGAAAATTTTACTCTTGCAGTGTAGGTGAAAACAACAAAGGTTATGACGAAGAAAACCTAAATAGAATTATTGATAAACAAGCATTTGTTTTACATGAAGAGACTTCACAAAAAGGTGTTTATTCAAGTATTAAAAAAAATGATATTCTTTTATTAAAATATCGAGGAAAGTTCATTGCTTATGGAGAAGCCCTTGAAATAAAGCAAACAGATGATAAGCCATGGTGTCTATATGCTCCAATCAAAGAATGGTATTTTTTTGACAAATTAAGCCCATCATCTGGCACAGAAATATATGGAATGCAAGGTGCTACTTTATCTGGGAGCCAATATGGTACAGTCAAGCCACTTGAAAGTGAATTTTCCTTTAGGAAAATTAAAAAAATCAATAAAGATTCCCAATTGTTTAGAACTATAAAAGAAGAATTTCAAAAAGAAAAAGAAATTAAAAAAATGCAAGACAAAATAGACTTACTTGAATATAAAAAACAAATCATTCTACAAGGACCTCCAGGAACTGGTAAAACTAGACTGGCTAAAATGATAGCTAAAGAAATGACGAATGTTGTTAAGAAAATAAGTCCTATACAAGCAATCGATAATTTTTTAAAAAATTATAAAACTAATGAAGCTATTCTTGATCATAGAAAAGTAACTGAAAATTTAGTTAATGAATTTGTAGAAAAATTTAAACCTCAAGAAATATTAAACTTACAATTAGAAGATTACGCTCTTGGTCGAGAAGAAAAAGATGGATTCTGCTATTGGTTAGAATATGTATTGAAAGCAACTGGAAAATATAATGGCCCTGCTGAAAAAGGAAATATCTATTTTAATAGTAAAGAAAATAAATATCTAAAAAGTGGATTTTTAGAAAATGCTACTGACGATAAGACAGCAATGGAAACCATGGCTAAAGAATTAGACAAGGTGGTTAATCAAAAGTTTGAAAATGGAGTTAATTTCGAGATAAGAAGAAACTTTGTTTTAAAAATTTTAAACACCTATCATCCTGAAGCTTATTTTCCAATAAATAGTGAACATTGTATTAATAACGTACTTAAAATTTTTGGAATAGATTATAGCAATTTAAATTATATTGACAAAAACAAAATTGTACAAGATCTTTTCCTTGAAAAAAAGAAAGAATTTAATACTGATATTACCAACTACGAATTTATGTATTTTCTTTTCAAAACATTTAATTTGAAAAAGGAAGTCAAGTTCGAAAACAATGAAATTATAGTTAAAGGAGATTATAAGATTATTCAATTTCATCCTGCTTACTCCTATGAAGATTTCGTTAGAGGAATTACGGTAAAAACTAATGAAAAAGGAAATGCAAATTATTCCGTAGAAAACAGAATTTTAATGGAATTTGCTAATGAAGCACTAGAGAATTCTGAAAGTAAGTACGTATTAATCATTGACGAAATTAATCGAGCTAACTTGCCTTCTGTATTTGGTGAGTTAATATATGCATTAGAATACAGATACAATCATGTACAAAACAACCTAAAACAAGCTGCTGTTGAGAGTTTGTACGACATATCAGAAGATGGTGAAGAATCAAATAGAATTTTAGTGCTTCCAGACAATCTTTACATAATAGGTACAATGAACACTGCAGATAGAAGTGTTGGACATATGGATTATGCTATTAGAAGACGATTTGCTTTTGTGAATGTGTTACCAACAGATCAACCAATTGATCATGTTATTACTGATCCTATTTTAAATGCAAAAGCTAAAACTTTATATCATAAAGTAGCTTCGTTGTTTAATGAAGATTCCACCATGCCAATATTTCTTCAATCTGATTTTAAAGCAAAAGATGTTCAAATTGGTCATAGTTATTTTTTAGCTGAAACGGAAAAACAATTAGAATTAAAATTAAATTTTGAAATAAAGCCACTTTTAAACGAATATATTAAAGATGGAATTTTAAGTGAAGAAGCATTAATTGAAATAGGTAATCTATGATTTCAATAATTCAAGAACACTATAATGGTCATAATACCAAAAAGGAATACGATTTCGATAATAAATTATCTTTTGAAAAAGATTACTATTATCAATATACACGAAAACTTAAGAATGAGAAAGTAGACTGTTACAGAATTTATTCTGATAAAGAAAACAAAAAACATGCTATTTCTAATAGTTATTTCATTGGTGTAGATTGGATTATTGAAAAAGAAAAAGCTATTTATATTGAGCCAAAACTTAATAGGGACTCGACTGAACAAACAGATTATCTTAAAATGTTATTTTTGGCACTCCAAAATCCAGAAGTTGCCAAACACACTGATGATTTGTTTGAAATAAGATGGGATAAAACCCTAATAGAAATTACACAACAACAAGATTTATTAACGCCATTGTTAGTAATTCAATATTTACAACTTGTTAAAGAGATAGTTCGAAAAGGTCTAAAAAAATCTTACTACAAAGTAGAAAAAAACCTTTATGCAAAAGTGAAAGGAAAAGTAATGGTTAGTCAAACTATCAAGCAAAATCTTTTTAAGAACAAACCTCTTCATACATATTGTACTTATGATGAATTTGGCTTAAACAGTTTAGAGAACAGGTTACTAAAAAAAGCTTTGGTTTTTATTCAAAGATATTTACCCAACATTAAAAATCTTCAGAACGAAAAATATACAACGGAAATGTTCAACTATATTAATCCTGCTTTTGAACTTATTTCAGAAGAAGTTAATCTTAACGAAATAAAAAATATTAAAACTAATATTTTTTACGCAGAATATGAAGAAGCTATAAGACTGGCAAAATTAATACTGAAACGATTTGGATATAATATTACTAATACTCAAAAACAAAAAATTAAAACTCCTCCTTTTTGGGTAGATATGAGTAAGTTGTTTGAATTATATGTTTTTGCAAAACTAAAAGAGCGTTTTCCTTTAAAAGGAGAAATTCAATATCATAAAAAGTTTAATGGACTTGAACCAGATTATATTTTAAACGCTAATGGTCATAAAATGGTTGTAGATGCAAAATATAAACCTAGGTATAGCACTAATTGTATAAGCACAGATGACGTTAGACAAATAAGTGGTTATGCGAGAATGAAATCTATTTACAAAGAATTAGAAATGGAAAATCAACATGATAAAATTATTGATTGTTTAATAGTATATCCTGATCAAGAGGCAAATAGAAAAGATTTTGTAAAAGATTTTAATTATATCACAGACAATAATTATGTGAAAATCTTTAAAATAGGGATTGAGTTACCAATATTACAATAGTTAATCAAAAAAAATCAGGGATCAAGTATCCACTATACCCGTCCCTGATTCTTGAATAATAACTAACCAAATTGTATTTATCTTCTGCCTCTAAAGCCACCGCCACCTCTAAAACCGCCGCCGTTAAAACCACCTTGGTGTTGGAAGTTTTGAAAGTTTCGGGTTTGTGTTTCGCCGCGATCTCTGGAGAAAGCAGAACGATCTAAATCGTTTGTTATATCAGGACGACCTGCTTCACCTAATGGTTTATCTGGCTGTCCAAGAGTTTGATTCGCTTTAGGGAAATTATCACGCTGGATTCCATCACCCAAACGGGTTGCGCCGCCAAGATTTTGGTCTGGTTTAGGCAGATTATCACGCTGGATTCTCTCTCCTGCTCCATTTGCACCCAATCCCTGATTAGGTCTATCGTGTGGTAAAGCAGTTCCGGAACCTTTTGTCGCACCTAGTTTTCCTGCTTGTGTCCAGCCTCCGTTGCCATTATTGTAATGGCTCCAGTTTCCGTTAGCATCTCTTTTGTAAACATGTCCGTCATGACCTGCATACAAATTATTGTTGGTATGAATCGTTGTGCCGCCACCTCTATGATGCGTAATTACGCCTTTATTACCACCTGAGGTTTCGTAACCAATTGCCGTTCCGCGTCTTGTGGTAACATGACCAGTCTGAACCCATTGACGCCCGTTTGTCGCAGCCGAATGTCCCCATTGTGCATACGCATTATGACCCTGATTGGTTCTGGCATAATTTCCTGTCCACGGATTATAAGAACTTGCTGCTGTACGACCTCCGTACCAGCCTTGCACACTTGCAGAACGTCCGTATCTTCCTGTTGCCGGATTATACCAAGCCGATGTTCCTGCAGCGCCGTAAGGTCCGTAAACGCTTCTTCCGGCGGCCCAGCCTCCTGTCCACGGATTGTAAACTGCTCCTCCTCCATACGCATAAGGCCACGGACGATAAATTGGATATAAACCGCCGTAATACATATAAGGCGGATAATACCATCCAGTACCATACGTTAATATAGCGCCCAATGTAGCACCTACAATAAAGGCTCCAAAATAACCAGCAGTAGTACTGCTTTCGACTGTAGTATCGGTTGTGGTTTGGGTAACATAGGTTACATTATATACAGGTGAACTTGGCGGAATGGTATAGATTTCTTTTGGAACAGAATCGCAGGTTTTCCAAGGTCCGTTAGGACTTGTCGACATGAACCAAACGGCCTGAAAACACAAATAATACAAATCGCCTACTTTTATAATCCTCTCCTGAGTATTACTTGCATATTGCATTTTAGTCCCTTCAATAGGTTTAAATTGCGCTGTTCCTCCATCATACGTCACTTTTACTTTTGCTTCGGCGTCAGATTTTTTTATAATAGCTGTTGTAGGAACCTGAGACAGCATTACAGCATCTTGGGCTTCCTGAGTTCCGGGAACTGATGTCAGCACATTGGCTCTTGGAGAATCTTTAGGGATTTTGGCAAAATCAGCAGGAAGATTATTTCCGGCATACGACCATGGTCCTGTTAATTCTTTAGATTTAAACCATCTTCCTGAAAGCAATACATAATATTGACCGTCGGCTTCGTTGGCAAAAATATCATTTTCGGTATTATCAATGTATAATAATTTTGTTCCGTTGATTTTAATAAATTTCGGGTTTCCGTTTACGGCAATTAATTCAGCAGGTTTATTGCTGTAAAAAACCTGAGGAACTGTACCGCCGGATGGAGGCGGAATCATTTTTTTGACATCATCAAAATTTTGTCCCGATGGCAGATTATTTAAACCAGAAGCCAGTTTGGTCGTTCTCGTCCATTTTCCGTCTAATGTTTTTGAAGTAAGCCAGACATTATCGGCCAGCAAGTAATAATCTTTTGTTGTTTTATCAAAAAACAAATCCCAATTGGTATTAACTACATATTGTATATCGGTTTTGTCTACTGGAACCAAAACAGGTTCTCCTTGTACAATAAGCAAAATAGCCGGATTTGTGCTGTAAAAAATAGTAGGAGCATCATTTTTAGCCGCAATTCCTTTTGCCGGGCCTTTCGTTTGGTATAAATCGGCCAAAACACGTTCTACTGAAATTGGATCTCCGCCTTTTGGCAGTAATTCTTTAAACAACTTTTCCGTTTCCGGAACTTTCTTTTGGTCTAAAGCAGGAAAACGGACATCGGTTACCTGAACATTTTTAAAGAAAACACTTCGGTTGTCCTTATCTACTAATGTTTCTGCCTTTAAAGAAGCTACGCCCAAAACTTGTTTTCCATCTTTTGGAGTCAAAGAAAAGGCCAGCCGGGCTGTAATTTCTTTGTAATCTTTCCAATCATCAACCTGGGGCTGATAATAAACCAGTTTTGTACCATTACTATCTATTTCGCGGGGCCAGCCGTTATCAGCTAGTGAGGCAGAGTCAGAAACGGTTGATTGTGCCGCTTCTGTACTGGATTGATTAGAATCTTTGTCTTTCTTGCAGGAGAAAAAAATTGAACTAACACAAACTGCAATTATTAGAAAAGCTTTTTTCATAAATTAAAAATTAGATTACTATTCATGGGAAAATTTATTTTTATGGATCATCATAAAAATTGTTATGCATAAAATTAGTTTTACAGATTACATAAAACTAAAAATCAACCACTTACTTGGTTTCAAATTCTAACTTGAAACATAAAAACGGAGTATTTGATGCTTTTTTGTTTCAAGTTTCAAGTTTAAGGTTACGAATAAGAAGCTGAAACCTGAAACAGGAAGCAAACTACATTATAAATTTATTTTATATAAACTAAAAATTATTAATTTGATTAATAATAACTACTGCCATAAATTTGTCTCATCAAAATCAAACAATTGATTTGAAAAATAAATAACAACTTTAAAAAATAGAAATCATGAAATTTACAAGAAGAGCAAACGCAAACTGGAAAGGTACTGGAATGGAAGGAAAAGGAACTATCAGTACTCAAAGCACAACTTTAGATAATGCACAATTATCTTTTAAAACTCGTTTCGATCAAGGTGTAGGAACAAACCCTGAAGAATTAATTGCAGCGGCACATTCAGGTTGTTTTACCATGCAGTTAAGCTTTTTATTATCTGAAGCAGGATTTATTCCAGAAGATTTAGATACAACAGCAAAAGTAACTTTTGAAGACGGAAGTATTACTTTAATTCAATTAGAATTGACCGGAAAAGTTCCTGGAATTTCTGAAGAAGATTTTCAAAAAGCAGCACAAAAAGCAAAAGAAATCTGTCCGATTTCGAAACTTCTTAATACTGAAATCACTTTAGCAGTAACGTTGAATTAAATTCTTAAATAACATTAAATAAATTTCAAATTTTAAAATTCCAAATTCCAATTATAAGAATGACAAAAATTGCGGAAAGCCTGAATCGCTTGACACTAACCAACCGAAATAATTTGGAATTTGGAATTTAAAAAATTGGAATTTCTAATCAAAAAATCTATAAACAACAATCTAAAATCTAAAATTTTAAAAATGAAAACAATATTCAAAAGCTTTTTAGCATTCGCAGTATTAATTTTAAGCCTGGTATTTACATCAGCAAATGTAAACGCACAAACTGCCCCTCAAATTAAAAACGTAGTATTAGTTCACGGTGCTTTCGCAGACGGTTCGGGGTGGAAAGGCCTGTATCAGGTTTTAACCAAAAAAGGATATAATGTAACGATTGTACAGAATCCGTTAAGTTCTTTGGAAGATGATGTTAAAGCAACCAATTTAGCTTTAGACAAACAAGACGGACCAACTATTTTAGTGGGACATTCTTGGGGCGGGACTGTAATTACAGAAGCTGGAAATCATCCAAAAGTTGCGGCTTTGGTTTACGTAGCGGCTTTACAGCCTGATAATGGCGAAAACTCTATTCAATGGCTGCAAACTGCGCCTCCTGCTCCTGAAAATGGTGTATTGCCTCCAGATGATAAAGGAATTGCTTATTATGATAAAGCTAAATTCCACGCTGGTTTTGCAGGTGATTTAAGCAAAGAAGATGCTGATTTTATGTTTGCTTCTCAAGGTGCTTTTCAAGCAAATGGTTTTGGAACACCAATTACTAAAGCGGCTTGGAGAACTAAACCTTCATACGGAATCGTAGCAACTGAGGATAAAAGTATTGTGCCGAGTATTCAGCATGCGATGTACAAACGTTCGAACACAAAAATTACAGAAATAAAAGGAAGCCATGTGGTTTTTATTTCTCAGCCGGAAGCAGTTGCTAAAGTAATTATTCAGGCATCTAAGAAATTGTAAAAATTATAAATTGTTAATTGTTAATTATTAATTATTACATCATAATCTTGTCATTCCGAGGAACGAGGAATCACACTAGTAATTCGATAAAGATTGGCGACATTCTGTGTAGAGTTTCTTGTGTGATTCCTCGTTCCTCGCAATGACAAATGGTATGATTAATTAATTTTATAAAACAAAAAATCCAAATTCCAAGTCTTAAAAAGTTTGGAATTTGGATTTTCTTTATTGGAATTTCTCTACGAGCTAAGAAAACTTACTTACAGCTTTGACAAAATACGGCGAATCGTTCCAGCGTATTTTTTTATAGGCAAAATCTTTTTTAAGCGAATCCGGGAGGCAGTTCCAGATGGCTTCGTTCATTTTTTCGAGTAATAATTTCTTCGAAAAAGAATCAGAAACTACTAAGCTGATTTCCCTTACTGGGATTGGTTCTTTAAAAGGTTTAAAAAGTCCCGATGCCGCTTCATTTAAAATAGAAAGCTGCGGAATAATAGCAAATCCTAATTGGGCGCGAACGAGGTTTTTTAAGGTTTCGATCGAGCTGATATCATACGTAAACTGTTCTTTAATTTTATCGGAAGTTTTTAATCCGCAGATATCTAAAAGCTGGGCATTATAACAGTATTCGTGATGAAGCAGTAATAATTCGGTTTTATCCGTTGGCTGAAGTTCGTAAAATTCTTCATTTGCCATTGGGTGCAATTCATTCAAATAGGCAACAAAAGGTTCTTTAAAAATTGGATGTTCAATTAAATTTGGATTTCCGGTTGGTGTTGCCATAATAACAACATCAAGTGCGCCGGTTTCCAGATCTTTCATCAATTGTCCGGTATTGGCTTCTCTGATAATAAATTTTACTTTGGGAGCGGCTTCTTTCATTGCTTTAATAAACAACGGAATAAGATAAGGCGATAAAGTCGAGATAATGCCGAGTTTCAACTCCCCTTCTAAAAGATTTTTCTCATTCACTACAAAATCCCGAATTTCATCGGCTTCGCGAAGAATTTTTCTGGCTTTGTTGATTATTTCAGTCCCTAAAATTGTGGGCGTAAGAGGCACTTTATTGCGATCGAAAATCTTGATTCCGATTTCTTCTTCGAGATTTTTTAACTGAATCGTAAGTCCGGGCTGTGTTACCATGCAAACTTCGGCTGCTCTTGCAAAATGACGTTCTTCGTCTAAAGCGACTATATATTTTAACTGTTGAATGGTCATTGGAATAGTTTCTAAGATACTGAGATGCTAAGGTACTAAGAATTGTAGATAAACTTTGTCAAAGTTTAAAACTTTGACAAAGTTGCTGCGACATCAAAACTTTGACAAAATTGTTAAAAGAAAAACTTTTGTATAACTTTAACAATACTTTTAAAACTGAATTATGGCTTTTATCGTACATATGTAAAATGAAGTTTAGGAATGGGGTAAATTCAAATGGAGTAGTTTTTGGAGCATGTTGGGTTTATCATTCCTAAATTATCTTTTCAAATTAAATCTTTAAACCAAAAAAAAGCGGTCCTAAATAGATCGCTTTTTCATTTTACTTCGGGCAATTCTTATTAGAAAATCAAAGCCCGGCTTTTCCTTCTGCCCAATAAGGCTGTGTATGGATGTTTTTATTTGAAATCCCTTTTTCTCTCAATGCTTTTCGAAAAGCCTGAATCGATTTTGCATTTCCCATTAAATAGAAAAAACCATTTTTCCATAAATCCCAAATTTCTGCATCTAAATTCTGAAGGGCTTTTATGGCCGATTCTGCTTTATTTATCGATTTTGGAACTATATCTACATTCAGTCCCAGTTTTTTAGGAATAGGTATAGAGGGTTCATCTAGTTCTAAAATACCTAAATAGTTGTTTTCGGTACGGTTGATTTCGTCTTTCATGCTTTTAAAAACGCTAATACAGGTTTCGTCTCCAAAAAAGAAATGGTATTTTGCTTCTTTATTAAAGATCTTAAAACCTCTTGGCAAACCTACCGTAATTTGATCGTTTAGCTTTAGATTATCAACAAATTTACTTCCTGGTCCGTTATGGTGAATGTGAAAA
>Ga0157370_10001443_pt1 | contig 29391 bp, 28 predicted proteins | sample C35metaG_FD_113463 | JGI IMG/M metagenome (GOLD analysis project Ga0157370, IMG submission 113463) | Corn rhizosphere microbial communities from Kellogg Biological Station, Michigan, USA - C3-5 metaG | ecosystem: Host-associated > Plants > Roots > Rhizosphere > Soil | place: USA: Michigan...
CGAGCGACGGCAGATCGCTGCCTTCCGGATCATCGAGGATGTTTTTGCCGCTGATCACGGTGAAGAAAAATCTTGGCATGTTGGTTCCTCAGGAAAGACATGGTCGCCGTAGGCGCACCGCGGAGCCATTCTGGAGATGCGATCGGATTTGCCGGATTTGTCCGTCATCGTCATGTTCCCTCGGATTGGATTTTCTCTCTCGCGCCTAACCGGGGCAACGCGAAATTGTTTCGAAAAAAGTTGCCCTGCTGTGTCGTTGTCTTCGCGGAACATCGTCGCCGCAAAGAGGTTGGGTGGGTTCGCAACCCAACCGGAGGCAATGATGACCAATAATTCTCCACGAGATGGCGCTCCCGGCACCACCGACCAATCACCCCGCTGGGAGGGGCCGAAGGAAACCCGCCCCAGAGGCTACATGGAGCCCGCTGACGATCCCGAGCACGATCGGGATGCTGTTGGGGAGAACCTCAAAAACCCACGTAAGAAGCGTGTTTCCGACGCAATGAAAACGCGCGACGACAAGTAATGCGCGGCTCGTCCGCTGCGACAGGAGGAAGACATGTCCACTTCAACAAAAATACCGGCCAGCATCTGTCAGGGCGGGCCGGGTGCATCGCATGAAAACGCGAAGGCACCCTTGGAAATCAAGAAACCCGCCGCAGATAACGACAAGCGTTCGAAGAACAGGGTTTCCGGAGGAGGTCGTGGGCGTGACAGTCACCATACCCATGACCCATACCGAAAATCATGTGTCGCCGGGAGAGAAACAATGAAAAAGGCTAAAAAGAAATGGTCGCAGAAGGTGACCAAGGAAAGCGACGCGCTCGATCTTGAGAAAGACGTGTTCACAAAAAACGATGCCTCGGAGATTCCCAGATCGCTCAAAGCCTCGGCAGAGCAATCTGATAGGCGCAAGGTCGATGTTACGGGATTAGCCCACTGATTTATCGCGGTCGATTTGCGCAACGGCCGAAATAGACAGGGTTACCCTGGAGTATATCGGTCAGCGTTGGTTAAGCGCCGAGTTCGGCGCTGATTGGTCCGCAAGCTTTCCTCGCGACTTTTACGATTCATGCAATACATATGCCTCGCGCAAATCCAGCATCAAGACGGTTCGCGGTGAGCCTACCGAGGATGGCGATGCTGCGGCTCTGGGGGTCGAATGCGTGTGCCAACGACAAAGAGAATGGCGCTGATGGCTGCCAGCCCGGCAAAGAGCAGGAACGTGCCTGGTCCGCCAAAGGCACACCAGGCACGTTCCTGCCTAGCGTCGGTCCCTTTAAAATCTCCGATGGTTGAGAACGAGTGAGCGCCAAAATAGCTGCCTCTGCTATGGTCGTGCGAGATACCCTCGACCAATATGTACTCCACCGCAGGGCACGAAGAGAATCTCTCCGATCGTGAAAACATCCATCGAGGCTACCGGACCCCAGGAGCCCACGCACTGAGAAAGCCGAGTTGGGCAAACGCAAGCAGCATGCAGCCGATTACGAGGCCGCGGATTGCGGCTGTGCGCTCGATGTACTGGCGCGCCAACGCGTTCCCGATCAGGACAATCGCGGCATTGATCAAAACGAGATAGGCATATCCATGCCTCCAGCGACATGGCTGGTAAGGCACGGAGCGGGTGTCGTTGACCGCTGGTCGGCATGGAGATGGAACCGTGCCAGTTGACCAGCCTCTTGTCGTCATTTGCAAATCGTGCTCGGAACGCTGGGTCTCTGCTGCCGACACCGTCGCGCACAAACTCGGCCACCAGACGTTTTGGATCTGTCGGCTTTCCGCAATATCGGTACCGTCGAGCACGGAATATCTTGAGAACGCTGCGGCGTCGCTTGCGCTCACCAATACGACCGGAACGCCCAGTGCTTTCAGTCTCAGGTCGCCTCCAGTCACCTTTCCCGACCGAGATTAAAGTCGAGAACGCGACTTCACCCGGACAGTGCGTCCCGCATTCCAGAAATGGTGCTGCTCACCCCCGGGGCGACTGCATGGTCTTGGCTGGCAAGACAGCTCCGCGCATCGACAACGACAGTCACAACTCTGGTGAAGTTGACGGGCGCGTGATCGATCAAGCCCTGAATGGCGCCAGTTTGATTGCGGCTGCCAGGGGGGCATACGCCGCCCGGCCCGATGCGGTGATTTCCGTGGAAAGAAGCCCGTTTTCGCACAGTCGGCCGTCGTCCCATCCCGGGTGATTGACGATCGGATAAAGGCACACACCCTCAAGCGGAACGCCGTACTGCATGGCAATCTGCACTTCGGCGCAAACATATTCAAACCAGGATGCCCTGCGTCCTCCCTCCGTACCGGTTTCAGCGATCAGCATGGGTTTGCCGTAACGCGCATAGGTCTCGATGAGAATTTTGCTTAGCGGTTTGTACAGCGGATGGCCGATATCGACCGGCGGCCCGCCGTGGATCCACTGGTTATTGAAATAATAGTTCACGCCGACGATATCGAGATAACGCTCATCACCGCCGATCTGCGGCCACATCCGGCCGGAGATCAAGTCCCAGCCCTGGAATTGAGACTGGCGGTGCCCTTCCGCCATGCCTGCTTCCCACGGGCGCGATGGATCGGTGATGACGTTGATGACAGGATCACAATGGACAAACCGGGCGCGGGGATCGACCGAAATTATCGCGTCCACGGCACTAATCGCCGCTCGTGCCAGCTGCACTTTCAGTTCGAAGCCACGACCTCGGCTAAACGGGTTGAGATATCCCGCATCGCCTCCGCCCCAGGCAAAAAACGAAATTTCGTTGACGGGGCAATAGAAGGGAATGTCGTCGCTTTCCTCACGCACCAGGCGGGCGCAGGCTGCGGCGTAGCGTGCAAATCGGTCAACGAACCGTGGCGACCAGATGTCCAGATCATCGGGCCAGCCATAATGCAGCAGATCCCAGATAACCTGCGTTCCCGTCTCCCTGGCCGCCCGCAGCATCGGGCGAATGCTGGACCAGTCGTATTCGCCGGCACCGTCGATCAAATGCCAGCGAAAGCCATCCCGCACCGTGCGGATACCGAATTCGGCAAGCTGGCGATAATCCCGTGCGGCATTTATGTCGTGAGTGATCGTAGAAATCATGTCGAGCCGCCGGCCGTTGAGTTCGCCGTCCCTTGGCCGAAGGCGATGGCTCGAGCACTCGAAACCGCCTTGCAGGAAAGATTTGAACAATCCCGTCGCTCGCGCCGCTTTGCGCTCCTTATTCACTTCGGTGAACAATTGCTGCCAAAGCGGTATCACCGCTTGAGCGGAATAGGTCGCCTCCACTTTCCGCTGCAATGCGGAGCCAAGGGAACGCCGGCGTTCGCCAGAGGCAATCAGAAAACCGATCCTCTCGGCGACAGCAACCGGATCGTCATAGTGTACGAACAGGCCCGAGACACCGTCCTTTATCTGCTGCATCGCGCCGTTATCCGGCGTTGAGATGACGGGTAGACCTGCGGCGCCTGCTTCCGCGATCACATGTGGCATGCCTTCGCCGCGGGAAAGCCATGTAAAAATATCGAAGGCTGCGAGAAGATCGGCAACGTCTTTTCGGTCGCCCAGAAATTGAAGGACGTCGGAAAGCCCATGTTTTGCGGCTAATTCCCTTAATGTGGTCGCGTATTGCGGGAGGAAGGCATCAGGCCCGCCGACGATGACGAAGCGGGCGCGGGCGTGGGCGCGGCTGACGATTGCTGCCGCGTCGATGAAATCTTCGACGTTCTTTTTCGGATCGAGGCGGCCGACCCAGCCGATGAGGATCTGATCGTCGGTGATGTTGAGACTGCGGCGCATCCGGTCTCTTTGTGTCGGGTCAAAGGCCGACAGATCGACCATCGACGGAATTTCGATGGCGCACGCTTCGCGGCCCGGCATGTGGGAGGCAGCGGCATCGCGGATCGTGCGGCAGACGCCGACATAACGGCTGGTGAAATGTTTCGGCCCTGCAAGCGCCTCCGAGACGAGGCCACCATGTTCGATAAGCAATGGGCGCAGGTGCAGGCGCTCCAGCGCCGGGTAGATGTCGGCAACGTTTTGGCAGGAAACCACGATGTCGTAGCCGGAAATCTTGCTGGCGAGATAGGCAACCGTATCGTCGAACGAGAGGCTGTAGGGCGTGGTGTCAACGTCAACCCCGAGCGCGCGCAGATGTTCGTGCGTCTGTTCCGGCATGCCCGGTTTGCGAAAGCAGGCAACGACGTCAATGCGATATCGCTTCCTGTCTAGGTGCTTGGCGAGTAGCTGGACTTCCGTTTCCTCTCCGCCGACGACCAGCCAGGCGAAAACGAACAGTATCCTTAAAGGCGCTTGTTCGGCAATCATTCGCTCACCTGGAACACGATTTGCAGAAAGTCCGGTCTGTTTTCGACCAGATCGGCAAGAAAGGCCGGGGCCTCGTCCATGGCGATGACATGCGTGATCATGTGTTCGCGGATCAAGGCACCCTCAACGGCAAGGAGATCCACGGTTGCGCGTGCTAGTCGTTCCCTGTTCCAGAGCGGCGCAAGCCCACGCGGCACGCGGTTTATCTGCGCGCACCGGATGTTGAGGCCATTGTGATGAAATTCCTCGCCCAGCCGCAGATGATCGGAGCCGCCCTGATAAAAGGCAAGGTCGATCACGGTTCCCTGTGGTCGCAGGGCTTTCAGCGCCGTGTGCAGGCTTCCGGGATGTGCTCTGGTCTGAAATACGATATCTGCGCCACGCCCCATCGTGCCGTCGTGCCAGCGAGCCTTGGCGTGCTGCCATGCCTGCTCTTCGCTCATTGCGGTCAGGCCGATGGCTTCGGCTTTTCCGCGACGGAAATCGGACGGGTCGGTGATGATAACGTCGGAGGCGCCAAGCTCTCGGGCAAACAGTGCTGTCATCAACCCTACGGTGCCTGCCCCGATGACGATTACGGGGCGCCCTTTGACCCCCGCACCCAGCGTCGGCACATTCACGCCAAAAGCTTCCGCATCGGCATGAAGGATGCCGTTTGCCGCAATCGGGCCCATCTGCGCAACAAAGATGCCCAGCAGCGGATCGAGGGTCGGCGGCAGGGCGACTAGCACATCGTGGAAAGGGTCTGCCGTATGGCCGGTTTTGTGACCGTAGGCCGAGGCGATGATATCCCCTGATGCAATTCCTGCTGCGTGAGACTGCGATACGCGGGCGACCTCCATGTATCCGAGGAACGGCACAGGGTAGTGCAGGTCCGGCTCGTTTTCGATGAACACGCCGCGACCATGGTCAAAACGGGAGCGGAAATAGGGATTGGTGTTCTTCAGAAACGTCAGCTCGGTTCCTGCGGAAAGACCGGTATAAAGAGTATCGAGCCGAAACTGACCATCGGCTGGCGGACCTTCGTCATAACCAAAGAAGTAGGCCCGACCCGGCGCTTCGACCCCGAGCGACCTCACGTGGCGGTGGCCGGGCGGCAGCCCCTGTGGTGCTTCCGGGCGCGGCTGGAACTGCAAGGGGGCTGGTTGCACGCGCACAAAATCCGGCTTTTCAAGACGGACAGGTTCCCCGCTTTTTGCCGATGACATGACCGCAAGAGCGAGACGGTGCGTGGCGAGGGCTTCTGCATAGGGGCAGCGAATGCAGTTTTCACCGCCACGCACGGCGTCGATAAAATCTCTGTCTTCGCGCCAAACCGGGTCGCCATCTGCGCCGCGCACGGGGCGTCCCTGTCCCACATCCACCATGATATCCCTGTCGGTCAGCTCTATGGCCAGCCGGTCAGCAAAAATGTGGAGACCGACACGGTGATTCCAGCCGAGCAGGCAGGTGGAGGCGATATTGGCCACCACGCCCGTCTCGAAAGTCAGGTTTGCAGTGGTAACGGTGGGCACGTCGAGGCCGGGGAACTCCGGTCGGTCCTTGTGTCCGATGCGGCCATAAACCTCGGTCACCTCACCGACAAGAAAGCGGACGAGGTCGAGAAGATGTGTCGCCTGCTCCACCATTTGCCCGCCGGATTGGTCCCGCTTCCACCACCACTGAGGCGGCGGCGTTGAATCGAGCCAGTAACCGGACAGGAGCTGAGCAGGATTTTCGGCCAGAAGACCACGGGCCTCGTCTATAATGTCGAGATAACGCCAGTGATACCCGACCGCTGTGATCAGATTCTTGCGCGCGACGCCTGCAGCAATTTCCTGCGCTGTTTCAATGTTTAGTGAAACGGGCTTTTCGACGAAAAAAGGGATGCCCCGCTCGATCAGATCATGCTCTGGCTCCCCGTGAGCAAAGGGTGGGATGCAAACGTATACGGCGTCCGGCAGAACAGCATCCAGCATGTCGCGGTGATGCTGGAAGGACTTCGCGCCGAAACGCATCGCCGCCTGGTCCGCCCGTGCGATATCGGGGTCGGCGAAACCGACAAGCTCGACGTCATCAAAATCGGCCAGAATGTCGAGGTGCCGCTGGGCGATGCCACCGACACCGATGAAGGCGAGGCGTGTCTTCTGCATGGAATTGTCCTTTTGATTTTGCGTTGCTCGCCTTCCGAGCACCCGCTCGTAGACTGCGCCGGTCTCCGCTGCCATCCGGTCAGCGGAGAAGTGTTTCTGGAAACGCTCGCGGCCCATATCGCCAGCGGTGGCCAGACGACGAGGATCGCTCAGTGCCTCTATGATGGTGCACGCCAGCGAGGCGGGCAGATCGGGTTCCGCAAAAAAGGCGTGGACTTCCCCCAGCGCTTCAACCGTTCCTCCAACACGCGTTGCAACTACGGGCAGGCCAAGCGACATGGCCTCCAGCACGGCAATCGGCAGCCCTTCGAAACGCGACGGAAGCACAAAGAGGTCGGCGACGCCCATGATCGCAGCGATATCCGATCTCTGACCGAGGAAACGTACGTGGTCATCGATGCCCAGTTCCGCCGCCAGCCTTTCCGCATTTTGCTGTTCCTCGCCCGATCCCACCAGCAGCAGCACGAGCGACGGATATGATTGCAGGACTTCCGGCAATGCATGCAGCAGCTTCGCGTGGTCCTTCTGCGCCGTGAAGCGGGCGACGGTCAGAAGGACCGTCTTACCCAAGAGGCCGAGGTCCTGCTTCAGCTGGGACGATGAACCGGCCGGGCTGAGTGGAAAAATGCCGTTGCGCACGATCGTCAGTTGTGTGGGCGCGATGTGGGAACGGAAACTTTCCATCGACGAAGAGGACACGACGATATGGTGGGCAAGGTGTCGGGTCTCGCGCCTGTAAAGCTCCTGCTGACTTGGGTCGGTTAGAAGATAAGGAAGATGCTCCGTCCTGATGATGGGAATTCTCTTGACGGTTTCTGCCGTGGCAAGATCATGCCCTTCCCATCCGATGCCGGCGTGGACATGAAGAAGGCTGATATCTGTCTTTGCGAGCCATGCGTGAAAGTCGCTATGATTTGCAGCCAGTTTCACACCTAGCCCGTACCGCGCCGCACGCGGCAGCAGACCGGCCTTGTCCTCGAGGATCAGGGACAGCGTTACGTCCCAACGACTTGACAGCGCCCGACCGAGCGCAAGCATGTGCTCTCCCATTCCGGATGGGTCGAGGCTGTCGGTTGCAAGAACGATGCGGGGCCTGTCAGTCACCCTGGGCATCGACCATAACCCCGCCGCCAACCCGCTGTGACCGCAGACGTCTGTAGGTCGCGAGAGCCTGACCTACAACCTGATCCATATTGTAGTATTTGTAGGTGCCAAGCCGCCCGACGAATGTCACGTCATCCTGTTTGCGGGCCAAAGCCTCGTATTGTTTGTAGAGGGCCTGATTTTCCGATCGAGGAATAGGATAATAGGGGTCGCCCTCGGCACAGGCATATTCGTAGCTGATGCTCGTTCTCGGATGGACCTGGCCGGTTAGATGCTTGTATTCCGTCACCCGCGTATAGGGCACGTCCTGCGAGGGATAGTTGATGACAGCCACCGGAAACATCCGTCCGATATCATGGGTCTCATGGTGAAATTCCAGACTGCGGTAGGGAAGATGGCCGAAGCGGTGGTTGAAATATTCATCGATCGGGCCGGTAAAGATCGTATGTCTTGCAAGGCCCGCATGCCTGATGTCGGCGAAATCTGTGCCGAGCATGACGGTGATGTTCTCGTGGTCGAGCATGCGCTCGAACATGCGGGTATAACCGTCGCGCGGCATGGCCTGAAACCGGTCTAGGAAATAACGGTCGTCCACGGTCGTGCGGGTCGGCACGCGTGCGGTGACGGAACGGTCGAGTTCCGATGGGTCGAGGCCCCATTGTTTTCGCGTGTATCCCTCGAAGAACGTCTGGTAGAGTTCTCGTCCGACCTGCGATATGACGACGTCCCTCGATGTCAGGATAGAATCACATGGCTGCGCTCGACCCGCGAGGAAAAGGGCAGCCGCGGCTTCATTTGCGAGATCAAGATCATAAAGTGCGTTCAGCGTCGTGCGGTTGATCGGTATGGGAAGGCGTAGATCGCCGACCTGCGCAAGAACCCGGTGTTCGTAGGGCCTCCATGCCGTAAACCGGGAGAGATAGGCAAAGATGTCCTCGCTGTTGGTATGGAAGATATGCGGCCCATATTTATGAACCAAAATACCTGCCTCATCGTAATGATCATAGGCGTTGCCGGCGATATGGGGCCGCTTGTCGCATAGGAGGATTTTCTTGTCCCCGTCTGCGGCCAGACGTTCGGCCAGGACTGATCCTGCAAATCCCGCGCCGACGATGAGATAGTCGTAAGTCTGCGGTTTATCGCGGCGAGCCTGTCTGAGAAACGATCTGTCGGGAGTAACAATCGGCATCCCGATGTTTGTGGCCGCCCTGTTGACCAGAAGTGACATGGCGTCGAATGTTGCGTCCCACGATGAACGCGCAAGGACCTCGTCCACCGCCTGAAGCCAAGGGTCGCCACCTCTCGATATGGCAAGTGCTGCGTCACAGGCCGACGCGAAGTCACCGGTGCCGTTGGCGATGAAAACGCCGCGGACATCGCCGTAACCGCGTACAACATCTGTAATATGCGTGCTGACGACGGGGCATCCCGCCGCAAGATATTCCGGGGTTTTGGTCGGACTGATGAAACGCGTCGCATCATTGAGGGCAAAAGGCATCAGCGCGACGTCCCAGCCGCTGAGATAGGCGGGAAGGTCCTCATAAGCCTTCTGACCGAGATAATGGATATTCGATGCCGTTGGCAGGTCGGCGGGTGAAATCTTCAGAACGGGGCCGACAAAAACGAATGAGAAGTCCGGGCGAACCGCCGCCATCTTGCCGATAAGGCCAAGATCCAGCCGCTCGTCAATCACGCCGTAATAGCCGAGACGCGGATGGGGAATGGACGACTGATCGGCTGGCTCCGCGATATCCCTACGCGCCGTGTTGAAATGACCGGTATCGACGCCGGAGGGGAAGGGGTGGATGTTATCGTGCCGGTGCTTCTTTGCTTCGTAAAGGCTGATGCCGCCTGTGAAAACTACATCCGCCCGCCTCATCAGCGCCTGCTCGGCGTCCCTGATCTCCGGTGGAGCATGCTTGAAGTTGGCAAGCTCATCCATGCAATCATAGATCACTGCTGCGGCATCGACGTGTTTTGCAAAGCTGAACATTATGGGTGTGTAGAACCAGAGGATGGGTTTACTGCCGCCCTGTAGGTCCAGCAGTTCGTCAAGTATCCGACCCAGTGCAGCATCGCGCTCTTCGGCGCTCCACCAGTGAGGAATGCGGGGACGGATCGCCTTGACGCTGGTTCCCTCAAACGAATGGATTTCAAGATAGGCAAGGTGATGGTCGGTCGGAATGAATTCCTCGAAAAAGAACACCTGCCGTTCGCGTGAGAAGCGCTGCATCAGGTGCTGCGGTCTTTGCAGAACAAAATCCCATCTGAGATGGGAAAAACAGATAAGGGGGGAATTGGCCGGCACGCCGACATCAGCCGATTGCGGGTGGGAATTCAGCAGGTTCATCAAACACCTCGCAATAAAGCGCACGTCACATTGACGGTCTTCGAACCACCGGTCGGTCCTATAGTTCCTGAGATGTCATAAAAAACGATCCGGCTAATATTCGCCGAGGATGCGTTCCAGCTTTCGGATGCTGTGCGGCCACGTCCAGTTTGCGAGGACGACGTCACGGGGGCGATAGGAATCAAGTCGTCCAAGCATGCTGCTTATCCCCTCGTGAAATTCCTCTGGGGTCGCTGTGCCGCCGGTATCTGGCGTGATGTATTGCAGGCCACAGCTCAACCGACTATTGGCGAGAACCGGAATGCCCGCCAGCATATATTCGGTGAGGATCGCAGGCGCGCCGTCGTCAACCCCGCAGACGACGCCGATCCTTGCCATGTTCATCAGCCGATTGACTTCGGCGAAGGCGACACCCGGGGGATCGACGAAATCGACATTTATTCCCAACTCCCGGGCCTTGCGGTGCAAGTCACCGATCATTTCCCCATAACCGCAAACACAGAGCGTGCGTAGCGAGCGAGGTAGCCTGTCGAGAGCCGCAAACAGGATGTCGTGCCGTTTGTATGGCTGGGCTGCGGCAACATAGATCACGTCGTATATTTTGCGCAGGCCCAAGGGTCGAAAGGTCAATTCGGACGCAAATTCCGGACCGATTGGCATGATCGCGGTCGCCATCTCGGGGTGACGTATGCGTACCTCTTCGGACTGCCACTCAGCGCCCGTCAGGACAAGATTGAAATGACGGCTGACCTCAAACGGCACTCTTAACGCCGGCGCATCGATCGAATTGTAGATTTTGTAGCTGTCCCGGCACGCCTCGAGAATGTTCTCATCGACGCCAAGGCCCCAGACGCAGAGGATCGACGGCACCCCGAAGGCCTCAACGTGACCGATCATGTCGTTCGACGAAAAAGGTGCAGCCTCGCCGTTCATCCTGAACATTCGGCGCCTCAGGTGGGAGCCGGGAAGGATCGTGTCCCTTGGAGGCGTTTCTCCGCGCCAGTGCGTCCATATCTCGGCGCAATTGACCAGTCCTGTTTTAAGGGCGGCAAGGGGCAATCGCTCAATATAGCCGCCAACAACCTCCACCGGTTTTGGTGATTGTGATGGATGTGGATAATTTCCACGGGAGCCTGCAAGCCATTGATTGCGAAACCATTCAACGCTCTGGACACCGGAGTGATCGGGCCTGCCATCCTGAAAATCGCTGATGATGACTATTCTACGTATTGCAGCGGGCGAACAGTTCGCCATGGTTTGCCTCCTGGTATCGTTCAAGTCTGCACTTCCCCGCCAGTCTTGATGAGATCCGCCGAGCCGCGACGCCTCATGGAAAGTCGCTGATGCGTCCTGCAAGATCAGCTGAAACGCCTCGCCAAAAAACGCTCAGCCCGCCGCATCCAGATTGATGGCGTTGCAATCACCAGAACCCAATCCATCACCTGTTCCTTCATTGAGCGCAGCGTAAATAAGGCCAGAATTGCCGTTCAGTTCTCGGTCCAGTTCACGTGGCCAATCGCAACGCTCGTGAAAACGATGCGGTTCAAACCAGGCGTAGCGGACAGATTGACCTCAATGGTGCTGCCGTAATGATGACTGACGGTGATTGGAGCGGTATCGATAACTTCCTTTGGAGGATTGACGAGTCGGGTGGGACCAAACTGTCGCGATCAAAGTAAGTTCCGCAATCTTCAAGCCACGAAGTGTCCCAGCACGGCCGCCGCGTTGAATGAGGAGCCCCTGGGCGGCCATTGCGCCAAGGCGCATGATGGGAAGGTTCGGATCTGCGCTTGGCCGCGATCGACGAAGCGCTCGGTGCCGTCGACGGGGTGATGCAATTTGCACCACAGCGCAATTACGGATCGCTTGATGATCTCAAAACCTTCATAGATACCGCGCACGGTTGCGGCATGATGGTTTTGCTGGATGTGGTGTACAACCGCGGCGCGATTCCGTAACCTATAGTGCGTAGAATTCCTCTGGAAGTCTTCGCCTGCTGTCGACCGACACGCCGCTTTGCATATCGTGGTCCTCAGGACTAAACATTACGTCTATAACACCGTCCAAGTCGAAGCGCTCCAGGCGGTACGCGCTGTAAAACGCCATGGACTCCGTATAAGCGACGATCTTCGTGCCTTGGCCATTAATCCGCCGCAGGGACCTCAAAACGCTTGGGTAGAGTTTGAGGCTGAGGTCCCGACCCTGCCGCGACAATTCGATAGCTTCTCGGAACGGAGATGTTGTTCTCGTCGGTCACAGCTACGGGGGCACGATCATCACGGCAGCAGGTGATGATCCTAAGGTCAAGGCACTTGTTTATGTCGCAGCGCTCCAACCTGAAAAAGGTGAAAGCACAGCACAATTGCTCCAGTCTATGCCGTCACTCACCAAGGATATTAAGCCGTCGAAGGATGGGTTCCTTCTTATCGACCGGTCAAAGTTTGCTGCTGATTTCGGGGCAGATCTGCCCAAGGATCAAGCCGAGTTCATGGCCCGGTCTCAAATGCCTGTTGGCGTCGTCGCCACCAATGCGCAGGTTTCGGTCGCAGCGTGGCACGTGAAGCCTAGCTACGCAATTGTAGCGAAGGACGATATGACGGTAAACTCCGACTTGGAGCGCTGGATTACAACCGTGCCGGTTCAACGGTGACAGAGGTAGAGGGCAGCCACGCTATCTACATCTCGCAGGCGGCTGCAGTCGCAAAGGTTATCGAGGAAGCAGCCAAAGCTGCCAAGTAGCGGCGGCATGCATTCTGCAAAAGGCGCCTGTCTCGATGAACTTGCTAGCTGTGTCACGTTTGGGACGCGGCCGTCTCTGGCTCAACGATGAAGAGCGTCATCGGCTGAGTTGGCCCGACGCCTTGTACAGATGCCACTCCGGCGGGCGAAGTGAAGGACTGTCGGACATCGCTGGCCGTTTGTACTTTTTCATTCAGCGGCGCTTGAAAATTCGCGACGCTTGTATCAGTGCCGCTAGCAACCAGCAAAGATTGCGAGGACCCCTATGGATCGAGAGATCATTATACCCGACGAGATGCAGGAGATCGTCAGCCGAGCCGGCTATGCTCCCGCGGTTAAAGTCGGAGACACAATCTACGTCGTCGGCCAAGTCGGGCGGACCAAGGATCTCACGATTATTCACGATCCTTTAGAGCAATTCAGAGCTATGTGGGACAATTTACGAATTGTCCTGGAAGCCGCTCAATGCACGTTCGATAACATCGTGGAAATGACAAGCTATCACGTCGAAATGTCCAAGCACATGGACGTGTTCCGGACTGTCAAAAACGAGGTGTTTCCGAAGGGAACCTATGCGTGGACCCGGATAGGTGTCTCTGAGCTCGCGCATCAGGGACTACTCGCTGAGGTGAAATGTGTTGCCGTAAAACGATGATGGAACCCGTGTGTAGCGAACGAACCGTTCCACGCTGAGCATAAAAGCTACAGCAGCGTAGTGTATCGGAGGTGGTGGACTTTGGTTCGATTCCCTTCAAGAGCTTAAAAGAAGCCATACGCAGATAATGGCAGCGCGAATTTTAGCTAGAAAGCGTCATTCAACTGCATTACTATCTAGTTGAATCAGGAGATAGCCATGGCCGCCAACGCACTCGTCCAAACACGTATTGATGCCGAGGTTCGGGATCGTGCTTCTGCCGTGCTTGAAAGCATGGGCCTCACGGTATCTGATGCTGTTCGTATCCTGCTCACCCGGACTGCGAATGAGGGGGCTTTGCCCCTTGAGCTTCTTTCAGGCAGTGAAGCGCATGACGCCTGGTTTCGGAGCAAGGTGCTCGAAGCATTAAATGATACTCGGCCGGATTTATCAGACGAAGCCGTTGAGGCGCATTTTTCCGAACGTCGAGCAGCAGCACGTCTTAAAGCTGGTGTGCCCAAATCGTGAAACTTACTTGGTCTGCATTTGCGTTATCGGATCGCGACGCGATATTCACTTACATTGAGGCAGATAATCCTGCGGCCGCCGTTCTGATCGATGAGCGGATTGTCGCCTCTACCCGCCGTTTACTCGATTTTCCTGCCAGTGGGCGCGTGGGCAGAATTGCTGGGACGCGCGAACTCGTCATCAACGGTACGCCCTACGTCGCGGCTTATACCATTACTGAAACGACAGTTCGAATTCTTCGTGTGCTTCATGGCGCACAGGAATGGCCAGAACATATGCCGCCAAGATAACCGCCCCGCTCTCTCGGAGCCGGTGGTTCGATTCCTATCAAGGCGTTCAGGCATTGCGAGAGTGCGAATTCGGTATCGACGGAGGCAAGGTTCAGCGGGAAAATTAGTTTCCGTTTTATCGGCTGCCGCCATCTCTATTGGCCAGAGACTTGGCAATCGGTGACTTTGTCAAATTGAATGAAGGCGTGGCGTTCGTATTCCATCAAGGCTGAAGGCGCGAATCGCTACGGCAGCTTTGCACCTGCGCACAAGACATTGCGGTAGTATGAAAATCGGCTAACGTCGCAACGTCGACAGACAGGAAGAGCAACGAGGTGGCAATGATTGAACCCGGCGGGGATGAGCAATTAGTTACCCCACGTGACGACGGAGCAGCCAGGCATTTACCCGGGATGGAGTTGCCTGGCATTGGTTTGGTTGCGACGGATGGCACGACCGTCGATCTGCGTGAGCCGGGGTTAACCGTGGTCTATGCTTACCCCCGGACAAGCCCGCCCGGAGGAAAGGCGATTGACGGATGGGACGCAATACCCGGCGCGAGGGGATGTACACCACAGTCCTGTGCCTTTCGTGATCATTTCGCTGAACTGAAGGCATTGGGAGCAACGCGTCTGTTTGGCCTTTCTACGCAGACCACTGAGTATCAGCGAGAGGCAGCAGAGCGGCTTCACCTGCCGTTTCCTCTGCTTTCCGATCATTCACTCCTTCTGGTGTCAGCCCTTCGCCTTCCAACGTTCCAGGCTGGAGGCCTGACGCTGCTCAAGAGGCTCACGATGATTATCGAAACGGGCGTTATCAAGCATGTCTTTTACCCGGTCCATCCGCCAGAGAAGAATGCAGATGCCGTCATCGATTGGTTGAGTGCTACGACATGATCAGCCCGCCATCGACATTAATTGTCTGGCCGGTGATGTAGGCCGCATCCTCGGAGGCGAGAAACGCCACCAAGGCTGCCACTTCGGCTGGTGTTCCTGCGCGGCGCATTGGAATGTTGCGCACCCATTCGGCCATGAGTTCGCCGGGCTTGTAGTCACCGAGCATCTGGCCCCAGACTCGGTCGTTATAATCCCACATTTCGGTGTGGATGATGCCGGGGCAAATGGCGTTGACGGTGATGCCTTCGGGCGCCAGTTCCTTGGCCAGACTTTGCGTGAGGCCGACGACGCCGAATTTTGAAGCGGCGTAGTGGGGGGTATAGATAAAACCCTGGCGGGCCTGGCCGGAGGCGGTGTTAACCAGGCGGCCCTTGGTGCCACTTGCGCGGAAGCGGCGGATCGCCTCCTGGCAGCACAGGAACGCGCCCTTCGTGTTGACATCGAGGTTGAAATCCCACTGTTCCTGCGTCAGCTCCTCGATCTTGGAGATGGTGATGACGCCGGCGTTCTGGACCGAGATGGAAAGCGGACCGATTGCCTCTTCGGCTGCGCCATAGGCCTCGCGCACCGCCGCCGCATCCCGCACATCGAGGATCGCGCCATGGGTGACTGAGCCGGTTTCGTCCGCCAGCTTTTTGGCGGCGTCATTGGTGTCCTTGTCGACAGAGGCGATGGCGACTTTCGCGCCTTCCTCGGCAAAACGGCGGGCGATGCCGTAACCGATGCCCTTGTTGCCTCCGGTCACGAATACGGATTGACCTTCAAAGCGCCTCATGTCTCCTCCTTATGGGATAACGGCTATGTTTCTGTGCCGACCAGTCGTTCGGCGGTGAATTTGTCGGTGACGAGAACATCGATCACGCCGGTTCTGAGCGCGCCGGCGATCGCCTCGGTCTTTTTCGAGCCGCCGGCGAGCGCAATGACGCGGTCGACATTGGAGAGGTTCTCCAGCGGAAGGCCTATGACCCGGTCATCGAGCGGCGTCTTGACGGGCTTGCCGTCCTTGTCGAAAAACCTGAGCGAAATATCGCCCACGGCGCCCGCCTGTGCGAGATCGGCAAGCTCCTTGGCGGAAAAGATATTGCCGGAACGTGCAAGAAGCTCCGATGGCTCGACGGCGCCGACACCGACGATGGCGAGCGTGATCGAACCGAAAAGATCGATGGTTTCGCGCACGAAGGGATCGGCCAGCATCAAAAGCTTCGCCTCTCGAGAGGTGGCGACGCCGGGGACCGGCAGCAATTTCGGTTCGGCCTCAGTTAACCGCGCCAGCCGGGTGGTGATCTGGGTCGCGTGCGTCTGCACGGAAGGATCGCCCATGCCGCCCAGCGTCTGGACGATGTAACGCGCTTTGGCGCCCTTCAGCGGATGGATGTTTTCCACCATCTTGAAGATCGTCTGGCTCCAGCTGGAAACGCCGATGATCTCGTTTTGCGACAGCGTCACCTCGAGAAAATGCGCGGCAGCCTCGCCGATGCGGGCCATGATCGCGCCGTCGCGATCCTCGCTGCAATCGACGACAATGGCTTCCGGCAGATCGAAGCGTTCGCGAAGCTGTGCTTCAAGATCGCTATAGGTACCGGGCGGCGGAATGATGCTGGTGCGCACGATACCTTCCGTTTCGGCACGCTTCAGCATGCGCGAGACGGTGGCCTGCGAAAGATTGAGATGTTCGGCAATCTCCGCCTGCCGCCTGTGCTCGCTGAAATACATCTGCGCCACGCGCGATATCATCCGAAGTTCGTTGATCCTGCCCATAAGCCCTCCAGGGTGAATTTTTATTCACCCTTACCCGACGTCACAGGTAACGTCGAGCGCGCAATCGCGTCGCGCCAGACGGCAAGCCGTTGCCTGCCGTCACTGGACGAAGGCGCGATGGCGTTGCCGTGACTGTTGAGCGCGGCGATGGCGTCGAGATCGCTCCATAGACCGAGGGCGAGGCCGGCAAGATAGGCCGCGCCGAGCGCGGAGGCTTCCGGCGCGTCACGCTGGATGACGGGGTGGTCCAGCATGTCGGCGACGCATTGCATGAGGAAACGGTTCTGGCTCGGCCCGCCATCCACGAACAGCTGTCCGAAGCCGGAGGGCGACTGCGCGCGCATGGTCGAGAAGACGTCATAAACCTGAAAGGCGATGGAATCGGTAACGGCGCGGGCCATCTGCGCGCGACTTGTGCTGAAATTGATCTGCGAAAATAGCGCGCGGCAATTGGAATCCCAATAGGGCGCGCCGAGGCCGACAAAGGCCGGGACGAAACCGGGGCCATCTGGTTCAGCGGTCGCGGCGAGCTCCACAAGAGATGCGACATCTGGCAGGCCGAGAATGTCCGTCATCCACGGCAGGGAGGCGGCAGACACAAGAATATTGCCCTCAAACGCGAAAGTCGGCTTGCCGTGAAGCCTCCAGGCAACTGTCGTGGTAATGCCGCGCTCTGGCGCGATGAAATGCGGCAGGGTCGTCATCACCGATGAGCCGGTGCCGAACGTCACCTTGCCGTCACCGGGATTGAAGGCGCCGTGGCCGAAGAGGGCGCCGTGGCTGTCGCCGACGGCAGCCAGAATAGGCGTTCCGTCCTTGATGCCGGGAACACCTGATGTCACGCCGAAGTCGCCGCTGCTGTCGCGCGGGTCGGGCAGGGTGTTGATGTCAATGCCAAAAAGGTCACAAAGCTCTTCGCTCCACACCTGCCGGTTGAGATCGAGCACCTGGCTTCGGGCCGCGTTGGAGGCGTCGCAGGCATGCACCTTGCCGCCGGTCAGGCAGTGGATGAGCCAGCTATCGATGGTGCCGAGGCGAAGGCTGCGGCCCTTCGGTGCACGCTCCAACAGCCAGCGCATCTTGGCGCCGGGAAACATCGGGTCAATAGGCAGGCCGGTCAGCGCCATGACACGTTCGGAATGGCCCTTGCCGATGAGATCGATGCATTCCTGCGCGGTGCGACGGCATTGCCAGCTCAAGACCGGGCCGAGCGGCTCGCCGGTTTCACCGTCCCAGATCGTCACCGATTCGCGCTGGTTGGAAATGGCGATGGCTTCAATGCTGACGGCAGAGTGTGCCGAAGACAGGCAGGCGGAAATCGCTTCGCGCACCGAGGCCCAGATACGGTTCGGATCCTGCTCCACCCAGCCGGGCTGCGGATAGGTGATGCCGACCGGCGATGAACCGCGCGCCAGCAATTCTCCTGTTTCAGAAACGAGAATGGCCTTGGAATTGGTGGTGCCCTGATCGATGGACAGAATGGCGCGCATCACTTGAGTTCTTTCGTCGGCAGTTTTTTCGTTTCAGCCTTGCGGTGATTAAACGACGATATTGCAAAGGGTGTCGCCGCGCATCCGAAGACACGCGACGACCCTGGGAGGAGACTTACTTTCTCTTGAGCAGCGCTGCTGCAGCCTCCGCGATGGCCGCGGGTGCCATGCCAAACTCATCGAGCAGCCATTCTGCCGAGCCGGTATGGGCAAAGACGCCTGGAACGCCGAGGCGCTTCATCGGCACGGGGGCATGATCGACGACAACTTCGGCGATGGCAGAGCCGAGACCGCCGAAGATCGAATGTTCTTCAGCCGTCAGGATTGCGCCGGTTTCCTTCGCTGCGGCAATGATGGCCGCCTCGTCGATCGGGCGCACGGTTGCCATGTTAAGCACACGCGCCTTGATGCCACGACCGGCCAGAATATCGGCGGCCTTGACGATGCGGTGTGTCAGCGTGCCATTGGCGATCAGCGTTATGTCGGAACCTTCGCGCAGCAGGTTGGCGCGGCCGAGTTCAAAGACGTGGCCATCAGGCAGAAGGTCCGGCACGCCGACGCGCGACAGGCGAAGGAAGCAGGGCCCGGCATAGTCCGCAGCCCATTTGACGGCGGCGGCCGTTTCGATGCGGTCGCAGGGGGCAATGACCGGCAGGTTCGGCAGAACGCGGGTCCAGGCGAAATCCTCGATCGAGTGATGTGTCGGACCCAGTTCGCCATAGGCCATGCCCGAGGAGATGCCGATGAGCTTCACATTGGCGTTGGAATAGGCGAGGTCTGCCTTGATCTGTTCCAGCGCGCGACCGGTCAGAAAACAAGATGCGCCGCACACGAAGGGAAGCTGGCCGCCATTTGCAAGGCCGGCACCGACGCCCACCATGTTCTGTTCGGCAATGCCGACATTGACGAGGCGCTCGGGGAATTTCGACTTGAAGCCGCCGAGCTTCGAGGAGCCGACTGAATCGTTGCAGACGGCCACGACCCTGTCGTTTGCAGCGGCCAGCGCTTCCAGCGTTTCGGCGAAGGCGTCGCGGCAATCATAGAGTTTGGCGGCGGTTACGGGCGCGTTCATTACAATGCCTCCGAAAGTTCTTTGACGGCAATTTCGTATTGTTCCTTGCTTGGAACCTTGTGGTGCCAGTCGACGCGGTCCTGCATGAACGAAATGCCGTGACCCTTATTGGTGTGCGCAACGATGCAATGCGGGCGCTTGCCTCGATGTTCGAGCGCCGGGACGATCTCTTCCATCGCGTTGCCGTTGATTTCGCTCACCTCCCAGCCGAATGCTTCAAGCTTCGGGCGAAGCGGCGCGACGTCGTTGGTTTCCGAGATCGCAGCACCCTGCTGGAAACGGTTATGGTCGATGATAAGCGTCAGATTGTTAAGCTCGAACTGCGCGGCGGACATGATGGCTTCCCAGTTGGAGCCCTCCTGCATCTCGCCATCGCCGGTCATGACATAGGTATGGTAATCCGCTCCCGAAAGCTTGGCCGCCTTGGCCATTCCGACGGCAACTGGAAGCCCGTGGCCAAGCGGGCCGGTATTGGTCTCGACCCCAGGTACCTTGTTACAGTTGGGGTGGCCATTGAGGCGGGAATTGGGTTGCAGGAAGGTCGAGATTTCCTCTTCCGGGATAAAGCCACGTTTGGCGAGCGTCACATAAAGCGCGCAGGCGGTGTGGCCTTTCGACAGCACGAAACGGTCGCGGGCAGGGTTCTTCGGTTCGTCCGGCCAGATGCGCAATACGCGGAAATAAAGGGCGGTCATGATGTCGATCGCCGACATTTCTCCGCCGATATGGCCGGCACCCGCTTCGAAAACAGCCTGGACGTCGCGAAGGCGAATCTGGCGCGCAATGCGCTCTAGCTCTGTGGGCTGCATGGGATCCTCTTCAAAACATGCGTGTGAATATTTATACAGCTGTTTATATAATTGCAGACGTGGCGTTTCTGTCAAGCTGGAATTGTGAATTGTCCTGTTTCAATCCGTGCCGATTATTTCTGCCGCTTCATTTGCACCAATGATGAAGCGCACGTCCCAGCCTCATTCCTGGGCTCGTCACGGGAATCTGCTTAGCCCAAGTCCTTTGGCTGAAAGGGCTCTCCTTGCCACGCAGGCGCGCTTGCGCTTGATTCCTGCGATGTGCACCGGAACGGGATGGGAGGCGCAGGTGTGCAGCGATCCCATCACCCGCAAGGCCCGTCCCGCCCTCCAAGCCTATTGACAAGTTTCTCTCAACTGGCTTATGCATGTTTCACCGAGCATGAATAATTATTCTAATCGGTTTAAAAAATGCAAGATAGCCACTTGGAGGAGCCATGTCCGTGCTTGAACGCAATGAGGGGGTTACGCACACCAGAAGCCCGCTTGCCTGGCTAAGCGGTGCGACCGGACCTCTTTTGGGCCTGCTGCTGCTGTGTGTCTTCCTGACCTTCACCAGCGAAAATTTTCTGTCGCTTCGAAACGGTCTCAACATCCTCGACCAGATCACCGTGCTCGGCATCATGGCCGTTGGCATGACCTTCGTCATTCTGCTCGGCGGCATCGATCTGTCCGTCGGTTCGGTGCTGGCGCTTTCGATGATGATCATGGGCTGGACAGCCAATGTCGCGGGCATGCCCATGGGCATGGCCATCATGCTGGCGCTCATCGCATCCGCAGCCTGCGGCCTTGTCGTCGGCGTTCTCGTCACCGCCTTCCGGGTTCCGGCCTTCATCGCGACGCTTGCCATGATGTCGGTGGCGCGCGGCCTTGCCAATATGATCACGGACGGTCAGCAGATCGTCGGTTTCCCTGACTGGTTCATGATGCTGGCCATCGACCGCCATTTCGGCGTACTGACGGCGACCGTGCTGCTGATGCTGGTCGTTGTTCTGGTGTCGTTTCTTTTCCTGCGCTTCCGCTCCGAAGGCCGCACCGTCTATGCGGTTGGCGGCAACCCGGAAGTGGCGCGACTTGCCGGCATCAACGTCGCCTTGGTGACGATCTGCGTCTATGTTGCCTGTGCGGTTCTTGCCGGTCTTGCGGGTATCGTTCTTGCAGCCCGTCTCGACTCGGTGCAGCCCTCCAGCGGTTTTGGCTACGAGCTGGATACGATTGCGGCTGTCGTCATCGGCGGGACCTCGCTTTCGGGCGGTGCCGGCGGCATCGGCGGAACGCTGATCGGCGTGCTCATCATCGGTGTGCTGCGCAACGGCCTCAACCTGCTCAATGTTTCTCCCTTTCTGCAACAGGTCATCATCGGTGTGGTTATCGTGCTGGCCGTGGGCGCTGAAACATTGCGCCGGCGCAGAAGCTGAATTTGCCTGCGGAGGGCGATGAGCCGTCCGCGCAATAGACGACCCTCCCGGTATGGGAGGCGTGAAAAGCGGCCGAAGGGGAGGAGGTTTGATCTGCCCGAAGGTCAAAAATCAACAATGGAGGAATAATCATGAAATTTTCACGCATTCTGCTGACATCCGCCGCCCTTCTCGCCCTGTCGCTCGGTTCGGCCAACGCCGCCGAAGTCAAGAAGATCGGCCTTGCCGTTGCCAATCTTCAGGCGAACTTCTTCAACCAGATCAAGCAGGCCGTCGAAGCCGAAGCCAAGACGCGCGGCATCACCGTTGTCACCGTCGATGCCAAGGGCGACGGTCCGACGCAGGTCAACCAGATCCAGGATCTCCTGACGCAGAACATCGACGCGCTGATCTATATTCCGGCTGGTGCCGCTGCGGCGACCGTTCCGGTCAAGCTTGCCAAGGCGGCCGGTGTGCCCGTCATCAACATCGACCGCAATGCCGACGGCGCACCGGGCGATACCTTCCTCGCCACCGATTCCGTCGCTTCCGCCAAGTCGGTCTGCGACTACATCATCAAGCAGGCAGGCGGCTCGGGCAAGATGGTCATCATTCATGGCCAGAAAGGCACGACACCGGAAGTCGACCGCACCAAGGGCTGCATGGAATCGGTCAAGGCCAATTCCGGCGTGAAGATCGTTGCCGAACAGTGGTCCAACATGTGGAGCCAGGATGAAGGCTTCCAGATCATGCAGAACATGCTGCAGGCCAATCCTGATGTTTCCATCGTCTTTGCCCAGGCAGACGGTCTGGCGCTCGGCGCGGCACAGGCGATCAAGGTCGCCAACCCCTCGCAGAAGATCGTCGTTGGCGGCTTCGATGGCGACACGGCAGCGCTTGAGGCGCTGAAGAACGGCGTCTTTGACGTGACAGCGACGCAGCAGACCCAGAAGATGGGCCGCACGGCTGTCGAGATGGCCGTCAAGATCGTCGGCGGCGAGAAGGTTCCGGCCGTGCAGCTCTCCGAGGCGACGCTGACGACGAAGGAAAACGTCGACGGCTTCATTGCCAACCACCCCTGATGCATCCGCCCCCGCGCACTCCAGCCGGATGCGCGGGGGCGTCATCTGTTCGTTTTCAGGCAATTCGGACGCTAAGCCGTGGCGCATCGCTGCCACGCGTGTTTCCCAGGAGGTCCCGTCATGCGCGAGCCGGTTCTTTCGCTCCGTGGCATCAGCAAACGTTACGGCCCGCTCGAGGTTCTGAAAAGCGTCGATCTCGACGTCTATCCGGGTGAAGTCGTGGCGTTGCTGGGTGAAAACGGGGCGGGCAAGTCCACCCTGTCAGGCATCATCGCCGGTTCCCGCGAGCCGTCAGAAGGAAAGATGACCTGGCTTGGCCAGCCCTATACGCCCGCTTCGCCGCGTGAGGCGATAGACAAGGGCATTGTACTCATCCATCAGGAGCTGAAGCTTCTGCCGGAGCTTTCCATCGCCGAAAACGTCTTTATCGGCCGCTGGCCGATGAAGAACGGCATCGTCGACCGCGCCGAAATGGTGCGAAGGGCGCAGCAGCAGCTGGCGCGGCTCAATCTGCATATTCCCGCAACCCGCAAGGTGGCGGGCCTTTCGACCGCGAACCAGCAGCTGATCGAAATCGCCAAGGCGCTGGCGCTCGATGCCAAGCTCCTGATCCTCGACGAGCCGACGGCGGCCCTTGGCGGTGCGGAAACCCAGGCCCTGTTCGAGCAGGTTCGCAAGCTGCGCGCCGAGGGCGTAGGCATCATCTATATTTCCCACCGCATGGAAGAGATCAAGCAGATCACCGACCGCATCGTCGTGCTGCGCGACGGTGAGCGGGTGCATGAATTTGAAGACAGCGCGACACCGGTGCGCACCATCGTCGAAAGCATGGTCGGCCGGTCGCTGGAACGCCTGTTCCCGGCGCTGCCCGAACCGCAGGAAAAAACGGTGCTGGAGGTCAAGGGGCTGACTGGCACGGGCAATTCTTTCCGCGACATCAGTTTCGGCGTCCGTGCAGGCGAGATTCTTGGAATTGCCGGGCTGATCGGCGCGGGGCGTACCGAACTGGTGCGTGCCATTTCCGGTGCCGATCCGACCAGTGCGGGCGAGGTTTTGCTCGATGGACAGGTGCTGACGCTGAAAAGCCCGGCGGATGCGATTGCGAAGGGCATCGTCATGGTGCCGGAAGACCGCAAGCTTCAAGGGCTGGTTGTCGAGCATGAGATCGGTGAGAACCTGATCTACGCCAATCTCGACCGTGTCGGCACCGGCTGGATAACGCCTAGCATCAAGCGCGCTTTTACGAAGGAGGCAATTGCCAAATTCGGCGTGAAGGGCCGCAGCGAACAGCCTGCCTCGGATCTCTCCGGCGGCAACCAGCAGAAGGTCGTCATCGCCAAATGGCTTGCACGTAACCCGCGCGTGGTTGTGCTGGACGAGCCGACGCGCGGCATCGATGTCGGCGCGCGGGCTGGCATTTACGATATTATCGTCGGTCTGGCCAAAAGCGGCGTTGCCGTCATCGTCGTCAGTTCCGATCTCGAAGAGGTGCTGGGCGTTTCAAACCGTATCCTCGTTCTTGCACAGGGAAAACAGGCCGGCATCCTCAATCGCGACGAGGCCAACGACGTCTCGGTCATGGAACTGGCAACCATCTGAAGAAGGAAATAGAGAATGTCCACCATCACGCTCAACGCGCCGAAACTCTTCGATCTTTCCGGCCAGGTGGCGTTCGTCACCGGTGCCGGTTCCGGCATCGGCCAGCGGATCGCCATGGGGCTTGCCCAGTCCGGTGCCGATGTCGCGCTGCTTGACCGCCGCACCGATGACGGCCTGGCGCAGACGGCCGATTTCATTGCCAGGGCTGGTCGCAAGTCGATCCAGATCGCCGCCGATGTTACCAGCAAGCAGGCGCTGAGCGAAGCGGTAGCACGCACGCAGGCCGAACTCGGTGCTCTCTCGCTTGCCGTCAATGCCGCCGGCATCGCGAACGCCAATCCTGCCGAGGAAATGGAGGAAAGCCAGTTCCAGACGATGATGGACATCAACCTGAAGGGTGTGTTCCTCTCCTGCCAGGCGCAAGCCAATGCCATGCTGAAGAACGGTCGCGGCGCAATCGTCAACATTGCCTCCATGTCCGGCGTCATCGTCAATCGCGGCCTGATGCAGTGCCACTACAATGCATCGAAGGCTGGCGTCATCCACATGTCCAAATCCATGGCGATGGAATGGGTGGGGCGCGGCATCCGCGTCAACACCGTCTCGCCGGGTTACACCGCGACGCCGATGAACACGCGGCCGGAAATGGTGCACCAGACGAAACTGTTCGAAGAGCAGACCCCGATGCAGCGCATGGCGGGCGTCGATGAAATGGTCGGCCCGGCAATCTTCCTGCTGTCAGATGCGGCGAGCTTCGTGACGGGCGTGGACCTTTTGGTAGATGGCGGGTTCTGCTGCTGGTAGGGTTTGCGCGGCAGCGCCGCCCGAATTGATGACCACGTGCAAGAGGTAAGGTGGTCTGCCTTTTGATTTTACGCCCGGCTTTCGCCGGGCGTTTTTTATTCACCGCACAGGCGCGTGAAGACTAGGCAACCTGCTTCTGCGCCACTTCCTCGACAACCTCGCCCTTCAGATAGGCAACGAGGTCCTTGATCGTCACGACGAGCAGACCGTGGCGTTCGGCGAAGATTTCGAGCTGGGGCAGGCGGGCCATGGTGCCGTCGTCATTGGCGACTTCGCAGATGGTGCCGCAGGGGTACTTGCCGGCCAGGCGGCACAGATCGACGGCGGCTTCCGTGTGGCCGGTGCGGCCGAGCACGCCTGCAGGGTTGGCGCGTAGCGGGAAGATATGGCCGGGGCGGGCGAAATCTTCGGGACGCGAGCCTTCCGACACCAGCGCACGCACGGTCTTTGCCCGGTCGGCAGCGGAAATGCCTGTCGTGGTGCCGGGAATATAGTCCACGGAGACGGTGAAGGCTGTCTTGAGAGATTCGGTATTGCGCGACACCATCAGCGGAATGTCGAGCGCGTCGAGGCGCTCTCCCGGCATGGCGACGCAGATCAGCCCGCGCGCATGGTTCATCATGAATGCGATCTGCTGCGGGGTTATGCTGTCGGACGCGGCGATGATATCGCCTTCGTTTTCGCGGTCTTCGTCGTCAACGACAATTACCATCTCGCCACGGGATATGGCTTCGATTGCGTCTTCAATTTTAGCAATGGTCATTTTCTTTCAAGCCTTTCAAGGGTTATGCCGTTTTGCGGCATTTTCGCGCTTCAAGAAGCGCCAAATATCCCTTGGGCGAACAATGCAATGCGAAGCCCGCTGCATGCGGGCGTCTTTTGCCTTGTCCTCTTCCATCCGGACTATACCGTCGGCTCCGGCCTCTCACCGGATCTGCTGACCTTCCGGCTTTGGAGACCGGAAGCGCTCGCGGGCTCCGGGAATATCCCGATACCGCCGGTGGGGAATTACACCCCGCCCTGAGAACATTGCCAACATAAGTTATCAAATGGGGAGGAAGCAAGCGGCAATATTTTGACAGGCTCCGCGCGCGCGAAACGGATATCCCGATTATATTCGAGACCGGGTATTTCATTTCGGAATAAGAATTGTCTGGGGTAAGAGACCGGACGGTGGCGGTTATGGGTAGCGCAATTGCAAGTTCGGCGACGAGAAGCATTTGGTAGGCTGCGTCGCGGTCGATCCAAAAGGAAGGCTGTTCAATGAGTTGAGCTGTTCTGAGGAAGCGAACTCGAGGCACTAGATCTCCCAAGTCTTTCAGCGTGCCTTTCCTCGACGAGGATTGATGATTTCGATCATGTAAAAATCTCGCTCATTATTGGTGAACAAGCAGCTATTGGATTGAGCAATGGCAGCCACGATTGTGTCCAACCCGCTTCGCGGGCTGCCCACTGCCTTTCCTTGCGCCATTAGCTTTTCCCAAATGAGCGCAGCGTCCTTATCAAGTGCAACGTCAAGGCATGATGCCTTATTAGGAAGTTGCGGCCGCTGCAGTTGCGGTTCGTGGATAGGTTACCAGACCCTGTTTTATGCTGGTCGTTACGCCAATCGTTTCCATTCGGGAACCGAGCAATGCATGCGCCTCACGCCGAGCAAGTGAAGGCACTTTTGGTCGCTCACCCTGACGCTCTCATCTTTTCATTCCGTTTCATATTCGGCTTTCGGATGGTAAGTGCTGTCATCACCCGTCTTTCCGGTGTGTCCCCCTTTGGTTTTTTCACTATCAATCTGGTCAGTGCTTTGGTCTGGGGGATAGTCGTGGCGACCGCCGGCCATTTTTTTGCAAACGCGATCGAAACAGCTTTTGGCCATTTGGGATTCTACCCTGACCTCGTTGTTGCGCTGGTGATCGTTCGGATCGTTTGGGGACTGGTCATTTGTCTCACACAAAACGAGCCAGGACCTCCAGGCCGAGCTGCGTTTGGCGGCAGAAGACAAGCCACGCTGTGCAATCATCCGCACCATCTGGCGTGCCCTGGAGACCTGAGCGCGAAATCGGAGACACCGCCACAAGCCGGGCGCAATCAAGACCCGCTCAGGCAGCCTGCGACAGTGCAGGGGAACCAATGCCTCAGATCGCGGCGACGGCGTCTTGCAGCAGACACCTCACCTGGCCAGCGACCGTCTTGAGGTGGGGATTGTCGATCGCTTGCATCGAGGCGACGGGATCGATGGCGCTGACCATGATGGTCCCTTCCTCCAGCGATCGCACGATCACATTGCAGGGCAGCATGGCGCCGACCCTGGGCACCATCTTCATCGCCTCAAGCGCCATCATCGGATTGCAGGCGCCGAGAATGAGATAGTCAGCTATATCGACGTCGAGCTTCTTCTTCATTGTCGCTCGCACATCGATTTCGGTTAGCACACCGAATCCTTTGGTCGACAGGGCCTCCCTCGTGGCTGCGACCACAGCGTCAAATGGCATGCCTTTGATTGTCTTATCGAGTGTATAGGCCATGATCTCACTCCCTTGCGACCGGCGCATGCCGATCTTGTTGCCGGTGTTGGACCCACACCGGAGTATATCCTCTGAGGGTCGCGCACCTCCTAGACGGCGGTGCCCACCAGCGCGCCAATGCCTGCCGTCAGCGCCATGGCAAAGGCACCCCAGAAGGTGACCCGGATTGTGGCTTTCATCACGTCTGCCCCGCCAGCCTTGGCGCCGATGGCTCCAAGCAGCGCGAGAAACAACAGCGAAGCAGCCGAGACGAGCCAGACAAGTTGGTCTGCCGGCGCCAGCCACACCATTGCGAGCGGCATCGTGGCACCGACAGCAAAGGTCAGCGCCGATGTCAGGGCAGCCACGATCGGTCTCGCAGTGGTGATCTCGGAGATGCCGAGTTCTTCGCGGGCATGCGCCTCAAGCGCATCCTTCTGCATCAACTGCTCGGCCACCCTTCTGGCCAGATCGATATCGACACCGCGTCTGGCATAAAGTTGCGCCAATTCTTCTCGCTCCAGAGTGGGTTGGCTCTCAAGCTCCAGTCGTTCGCGGTTGAGATCGGCCTGCTCGGTGTCCGCCTGGGAGCTTACCGAGACATATTCGCCCGCCGCCATCGACATGGCCCCTGCCACAAGTCCTGCGATGCCGGCGATCAGAATCTCGGAACTCCCCGCCGCAGAGGCTGCGACCCCGACGATCAGGCTTGCGGTCGACACGATGCCGTCATTGGCGCCGAGAACGGCCGCTCGCAGCCATCCTATCCGGGAAACGAGATGCGTTTCGCTGTGAAGGCTCCTCATAAGGCCCTCCGGATGACGCCATCAAGGCGAGCTGCGAGAGCGATGGTGTTGGAGATCGTACCGTATTTGCGGACGTTCTTGTGCAGGAGTTCGAGCCGCTGTTCGCTCTCCTCGGTATCGACCAAGAGTTCGTAGTCGATGGAGACGATACGCGGCAGATCATCCTGCCGGACGGCATGAAGCATCACTTCGACACCATCGAGAGAGAAATCGAGGAGGGGCAGGACGCGCTCGATCCCCTTGATCATGCAGGCTGCAATCGACGCCAGCAACAGTTCGGCCGGATTGAAGGCGTCGACCGGGCCGGTCAGTCCGGTAGCAAGCCTGATATCTGCATTCTCTGTGCGCGCCACGCTCTCGCTGGGATCAATCCGCCGTGCCAAGATTCTGTATTCAAGCATCGCAAGTCCTCCCTCATGTGACCCTCTTGGAGGAACACGAGAGACACCGTATCATCTGACCTCATGCGGGACTTGATCGACGTCAAGACAAGGGAAGACCGTCCACCACCAAGATCATGAGGCTCGCTGCAAGGACAGCATAGGATATGCAGTTGGGGCAGACTAAGACCTCGGCAGGCGAGACAAGCTCTAGCCACTTGATGCAGATCAGCACCAAATTTACAGTTGCAAACGGAGCCAGTGTGTCTCACGAGGTCAGTTCGCCGGCCCCTACGGCGGTATGGCGGTTGAGAAGATGAGGATCAGCATCATGCCGATCCCGGTGGCGACAATCGGCGTGCCCGTCCACCTGCTGACCCGACCCAACACCGGCTGGAGGTTTGCATGTTGCGCCAGGCCTACCCGTGTGATCATTATTATCGTACGCGCGATGATGCTGTTCAGCGTCGCGACGACGGCGCTCGCGCTCAGACGGTTCGTATCCTTTCAATGGGAGGCCTGAAAGCGACCTCCCATCGGATGAAATTAATCAGACCCACGTCGTTATGAGTCAACGGGGAAGTCGGTCGAGACCGAGACGGTGCGCCATTCGGAGAGAATGGCGTTGTCCTGTGCATGCTTCTTTTCGATCGCTGCGACGGTATCACTACCGAGCGGGAGGCGGACCGGCGGATTGGGGGCGTCAGCGAAGGCGATCAGGACCTC
>Ga0157370_10001444_pt1 | contig 29389 bp, 32 predicted proteins | sample C35metaG_FD_113463 | JGI IMG/M metagenome (GOLD analysis project Ga0157370, IMG submission 113463) | Corn rhizosphere microbial communities from Kellogg Biological Station, Michigan, USA - C3-5 metaG | ecosystem: Host-associated > Plants > Roots > Rhizosphere > Soil | place: USA: Michigan...
GTTCGCGATCCAGGCATCGACGCGAGCGCTCAGTTGTTCCGCAGTCTCACCCTCTCTGCCCTTCAGTTCCGCCGCGACCACCTCCGAATGATCCAGCGCCGCGACAACATACCCGTGGCTGCTCAGGTGATCGCAAAGGAACGTGGCCGCCCGCCGATGCCCGCCACTATGATGCGAGTAAAGGATCAGCGGATGCTTCCCTTCCGCAGATTCGGGCTGCCAGATCTCGCAAGGGAACAGGCGATTCCGGGCGGCGTCGAGCGCCTCGATCGTACGCGCGCCCACAGAAAACCGGCCCCGTGCGAATGGTTCGTAACCCGCCGCCTTACTCGCCTGCGACGATGCGGTCGAAAGCATAGAGCAACTCCTCGCGCTTCGAATAGGGACCCGGCGTATACGCCCGCGAGCCTATCCCCAACTGCGACAGCTCCGAGATCCCCCAATCTTCGCGATTGATCTGGTCCCAGAACTCGATCGCATCCTCGCCCTGGAATCCCGATTTCGCCATCTCGTGAGGATCGAAATGCCACTCGCACACGATCTCGGTGCGATCTGGCGCCTTGGGCCACAGAGTGTGCGTCATCATGTAGTCCGGATGCAGCGCCAGCAGCAGATTCGGAAAGATCGCGTAATAGCAGACCATGACTCGCTGCTCGGCGTTCAGGCCCGGCAGGTATTCGCGCCGCCTCACTCCGTCGAAGGTCATGGTTTCGACACCGTCTCGGAAGCCCATGCTGCCGCCGATGTAATTGGCCGTCGGCGCTTGATTGTCCGCGCCCAGATAATCCGTCAGGCGGTCGAGCGAAGGATGTACCGTCGGACAATGCAGGCACTCGTTGTAATTCTGGACGATCAGTTTCCAATTAGCCTTGACGTCGTAGATAATGCGCTTGTGCAGCTTCAGCTCACCCATGTTCCACGCCGCGAATTTCGCCGGTAGCTCGCCGAGCTGTGCGGCCAGGGGAGCCTGCTTGTCCGCGAAATTTAAGAACACGTGACCGTCCCACGTTTCGCAGGCGACACGATGCAGCGGATAGTCGAATCGCGAAAATCCCGCGTCCCCCATATTTGGCGCGGTGATGAGGGACCCGTCGAGCCCGTACGTCCAGCCATGATACGGGCATTGGATGCGCCCGTCGAATGTCCCTTCGGGTGCCGTGCACATACGCGTCCCGCGATGCCGGCAGACGTTGTAGTAAGCTCCCTCCCGAGTGACGATGACGCTTTCCCCGGCGACATCGCACAGAAAATACGATCCCGGTTTCTCGATCTGCTCGGCACGGCCCGCATAAATCCATCGGCGGAAGTAGAACCGTTCGATCTCGGCCCGGAAGACTTCCGGGTCGGTGTAATACTTGGCCGGCAGCGTCCTCTGAATCGACGTGGGCACCATAAATAAAGATTACGCCAGCGTGGGTTATACGAGGGAAAGATTGGCCTGGGCTTTCAGCGTCGCGTCTGCGAATTCCCGCCGTGCGAGCTTGGGAAACGCCGCCGCCGCGATCATGGCCGCGTTGTCGGTGGATAGATCCGTCGCGGGAAAAAAAACGGGATAAGGAAAGTGCGCTTCTTCTGCCGCTCTTCGTAGTCCCGAATTACATGCGACGCCTCCCGATACGATCATGCTCCGCGCCCCGATGTCTTCGGCGCTTCGGGTCGCGCGCCGCAGCAATTCATCGATCACGGTTGCTTGAAAGGACGCCAGCAGATCCAGTGTCGTCTTCGGCGTCACCCCCAGCCAGTCGTCCACCGATGGCTTGAGGTTTTCGGCCAATAAAGCCCGTCGCGCGGCGACCTCCTCAGCCATATCGCGCGCTTCAAACCATCGGAGCACTGCGGTCTTCAGTCCGCTGAAACTGAAGTCGAGCGTGTTGCCCTTCATCTTGGCCAGCGTGAATCGCACCGCCTCCGGATTCCCGTGCGGTGCGAGCATATCGACCACCGGCCCTCCTGGATACCCGAACCCCAGGAGTTTGGCGACCTTGTCGAACGCCTCACCCGCCGCATCGTCGCGAGTCTTGCCCAGCAGCCGGTAACGAAATCCTTCGGCGACTTCGAACAGATGCGTGTGCCCGCCACTCACCACTAGCGCCAGCGCCGGATACTCCACGGCACTCTGGCTCGCCACGGCGTGAATGTGTCCCTCTATGTGGTTCACCCCGATCAATGGCAACTTGTGGACCATCGCCAATGCCTTGCCGTAAGTCATGCCGACCAGCAGCGACCCGACGAGGCCCGGACCCTCAGTCACCGCAATCGCGCTCAGGTCTTCCAAACGAGTTGACGATTCTTCGAGTGCCATCCGCACGGCAGGGACAATCGCCCGCAGGTGCTCGCGCGATGCCAGCTCGGGAACCACACCACCGTATTTTGAATGCGTCGCCATCTGCGAGGAAACCACAGATGATAAGATGCGCGAGCCGTCCTCCACTACGGCCGCGGCGGTTTCATCGCACGACGATTCAATCCCTAAAATCCTCATCCATCTCCAGTCTACAGTCGTCGTTTTACAGTAGTGTCAAGTGCTTCTTTCCGACTTCGACTATCACCTCCCCGACGATCTCATCGCCCAGGAACCTTTGCCCGACCGCGCGGGGTCGCGGATGCTGGTAGTCGATCGCACCACCGGCAAGTGGGAAGATCGCGCGTTCCGCGATTTCCCGACGTTCCTCGCACCCCAAGACTGCCTCGTCCTCAACGATTCCCGCGTCTTGCCTTCCCGCCTCTACGGTCATCGCGAGCATGCCACGGGGCGCGTGGAAATCTTCTTGACCAAGCCGGTATCCTCTGACGGACTTACCTGGGAAGCTCTGGTTCACCCCGGCCGCAAGATGCGCACTGGCGAACGAGTCATCATTTCCGACGATCTGGCGGCCGAGATCCTTGGCCGGGCCGAATTCGGCGAGCGCACCGTGCGCCTACATCCCGTCGGAAACCTTCTAGCCGTTCTCGAAAAGGTCGGCCACGTGCCCCTGCCGCCCTATATTCGCCGTGACGATACCGCCGTCGACCGCGAACGTTACCAGACCGTCTTCGCCCGCGAGCCTGGATCGTCCGCCGCGCCCACCGCGGGGCTGCACTTCACTCCGGAAATCCTCGAAGCCTGCAAGGCGTCAGGAGCTTCTATCGCTCACATTACACTGCACGTCGGACTCGGCACGTTCCAGCCGCTGCGCACGGATACGATCGAGAACGTCCATCTCCACAAGGAATCCTTCGTCGTTCCGCCGGAAACGATTCTGAAGATGAACCAGGCCAAACGTGTTGTCGCTGTCGGGACCACCGCCGTCCGCGCGATTGAAAGTGATCCGGCCGCCTCCGAAACCGATATCTTTATCTATCCCGGTTTTCAGTTCCGCCGAACAGGCGCGATGCTAACCAACTTCCACTTGCCCAAGTCCAGTCTATTGGTGCTGGTATGCGCTTTCGCGGGCAAAGAACTGGCTTTGGAGGCGTACCGGTACGCCGTCTCCCAAAAGTATCGCTTTTACTCTTACGGCGATTGTATGCTTATCATATAGAGTTCTTGTGCCCACTCACCCTGTCCTGACCAATCTGCTTGACCGCGCCCGCAGGCGTTTGTTCGGACAGTTGGCGCTGGATAAGGGCGCTCTGGCGCTGCTGATCGGCATGGCGGCGGTAATCCTGCTGCTGCTTGCGGGCACCCAGATTCTGGATTGGTACTGGCCGGTTCTAATCGTCGCAATCAGCCTGGGCGTGGGAATCTACCGCCTGCGCAAGAGCCTTCCTTCTCGATACAAGCTATCCCAAGAGATCGATAAGCGCCTTGGCTTGGCCGATTCTCTTTCGACAGCCGTATACTTCGCCGATCATCCCGAGCCGGAACGTCAAGCAGTCTGCGAAGCGCAGCGCCGCGAAGCGGAAATCGTCGCGCAGCGTGTCGACATCCATCAGGCAGTGCCGCCCTCGCGATCGCGCTATCTGCTGCCCGCCGCGGGGTTGGCCCTGGTGGCCTTCGGACTCTTCGCCGTGCGCTACGCCGTCACCGGCAGTTTGAGCTTGGAGCCGTCCCTGCTCAAGATCGCCTACGACTCCTTCTTCGGTCCGCCTCCGCAGCTCGCGAAGAATCAGGTTAAGCGCCTGAACATGAAGCAGGACCCGTTTGATCCCGGCAATCCCGACGCGCAGTCGACCTCCGCGGATCAACAGCCCGAGGATCTCCTTAACGCGCAGGATTCCCCCGATGCAACAAGTCCTCAGGGTGACGACAACACCAAGCGGGCCGCCGACAAAGACGGCGATAAAAATGGCGGCGACCCCGACAAGCAGGGCAAGGATAAGGGCGACGACAACAAGGACGGCAAGCAGAGCGACAAAAACTCCAAGGACGGCAAAGATTCCGCCGACAACAAAGATTCTAAGGAAGGTGGCAGTCAGGATAAGCAGGGCAATCCCAGCGATAACGGCGTTCTGGACAAAATCAAGGACGCTTTAGCCAACATGCTGAACAAGATGAAGCCCAACTCCCCAAGTCCCCAGCAGAACGCCAAGAACCAATCTTCGAAAGATAAGGGCGAGAAGAGCGATAAGGGCGAAAAGGCCGACAAGCAGCCGGATAGTCAGAATGGCGAGGCCGAATCCAATCCCGACAGCAATCAAAGTGGCGATCAGAAGAACGCCGAGGATGCCAAATCCAGTAGTCAGCCTGGCAACCCCCCCTCGCAAGATAGCGCCAGCGGCGCTGGATCCAAGGATGGCGATAAGGCCGCGAAAGACGCCAAGGCACTCGAAGCCATGGGTCAGATCAGCGAAATCATTGGAAAGCGCTCGGCGGCCGTGACCGGCGAAATGATGATTGAGGTCGGCCAAACCAAGCAGACACTCAAGACTCCGTGGGCCGACCGCCAAGCGTCGCACAACGAAGCCGGCGGCGAAATCCATCGTGACGAAGTTCCTCTCGTATTTCAGCCGTTTGTAGAACGATACTTCGAGGAGATCCACAAGGCTCCCACGCCCACGAAATCCGCTCCGGCTAAAAACAAGTAGGAAGACGTTATGCACGCAGATTATCTGGCTCAACTTCTGCATCAGCCGACGTTGAGCGCCGGATGGCTGCTGGCCGGAATTGCCGTGGCTTTTTGGCTGGGCGCGATGCACGCTCTCGAGCCCGGTCATGGCAAAACCATCGTCGCCGCCTACCTCGTCGGCTCTCGCGGCAACATGAAGCACGCGGCGCTACTCGGGGCGACCGTTACCTTCACCCACACCATCAGTGTGTTCCTGCTGGGACTTGGAACGCTGCTGCTTTCGAGCTACATCGTCCCCGAAAAGATAATTCCCATTCTGGGCGTGCTCTCCGGAATCTCCATCGTTTTAATCGGCGGATGGCTATTTTATCAACGCTGGCGAGCATTTCTCCATGCCCGAGCACACGCGCTGGGCCACCACCATCATCATCATGACCATGCTCATGATCACGACCATCATCACCACCACGCTCACCAACACACCCACACTCATACTCACGACGGACACACGCACAGTCATGTGCCTCCAGGAGAGATTACCTTCGGCAGCCTCATGGCCTTGGGAGCAAGCGGGGGACTAGTACCATGCCCTGCCGCGATGGTTCTGTTGCTGAGCGCCATCGCGATCGGACGCATCGGTCTGGGCTTGGTATTGTTGCTGGCCTTCAGTCTCGGGTTAGCTGGGGTTCTGATGGCGATCGGGATGCTAGTGATTCACGCCAAGCGCTGGCTGCCTGAATCGGCCCAGAGCGGACAACATCCTCTACTGCGATTCGCCCCGATTGCCTCAGCTTTCGTCATCCTGTGTGTCGGCATCCTGATGACGGCGGCGTCGCTCCGCTGGATCCCATTGCCGTTTCTCGCCGGCTGAGTTTAGCCCGCTTGCCGCTTTGCTTTCAACACCCGCGCATCCGAACTAGCCGGCTTCTTGGCCGGCTTCTGCCGCATTAGCCGGTTCACGGCCCGGACCAGGTGCGTCACTTCATTGGCGCTCTTCTGAATCACGCCATCCGCGCCGGTGGTGGCTTCATTGAGCCCCAGCGTATCGACGAAACCCGAAACCAGCACGATCCGAATGTCCGGCCGCTGCTTGCGCAGGCGAGCGATCAGCTCCAGCCCATCCATTCGAGGCATCTTATAATCCGTGACCACCAGATCGAAGTGATGCTGTGAGAATTGTTCGAGCGCATCCGCGCCGCTCGATGCCACATGGATCTGGTGTCCCAATTCTTCGAGTACGGTCTTGCGGGCCGTCGATCCGCTCACATTGTCATCCACCAGAAGAATCCGTCCGTGCATCGCTGCCGAGGAAGATGAAGAAGAATTCCGAAGAGACATTTGCGTGTGGGGAACAACGCGACAGTAACAGAGCTGAAACGCAGCTGTCAACAAAGTTTCTATCGAACTCAAAAAGAGAAAGATGGAGTGCTTGACTTTTTTTATTTCGCTCGACGCTCATGCGCGAACGTGAAGAGAATTATTCGACCGGCTTCGGAGCGGTGTAACCCGGTTTTGCAAGGATCTCGAACTTCACCGGCTTGCCCTTCTCGTCCTTGATTTGAAGCGGCTGATTGTTTTCAGGATTCACCAGCTCGACTTTGATCTTGCGAAACTTACCATCCCGCGCGGTGTTGCTGGGAGTATAGGTGAGTACGTATTGGCTGCGAAGAACGTCACTGATCCCGCGATAGATCTGGGGGAACTCGCCATAAAAGTGCGGAAAGAACGCCATGCCGCCGCTTTCCTTGGTGAAGGTGCGCAGTTGGTTGTCGGCTTGCAAAAACGTCATGTTCTGGCTGTCCGAGATCGCTCCATAGGCGTACATGATATCGCGATAAGCCTGCATTAGTCCGATGGCGTAAATCGGCACGCCGGCATTCTGGATCGCCTTGCGAGCCTCGCCGTAGTTCAGCTTGCTGAACGTATCGACACCCGAGGAGATCAGTAGGATCGCCTTACGTCCCTCAATGTCCTGCATGCGTTGGGCCGTATCCGTAAGAGCGTCGAACAAATTCGCCTCGGAAAAACCTGGGAATCGCAGACGAGACAGAGCGTCCTGCGCTTCGCTTCGATCGGTCGAAAAATCCGAAAGAATTTCCGGACGCAGATCGTAGGCGACAATAGCAACGTTGTCCTCTTTCTTAAGCGTTTCGATGAAGCCGTAGGCCGCCTGCAAGGTCTGGAACCATGGTTCCGAGTAAACCTGCTGGAAATGTCCCGAGAATTCGATCACCAAGGCGATCGTTAACGGTGCTTCGCCCTTCGACACCTGGCTAATCTTCTGGGGGACGTTGTCCTCCAGAACCCGGAAGTTGCCCGCGGGAATGTTAGGGATGAAGTGGCCCTTATTATCGAGCACCGATACATCCACCGTCACCGTGACGGCGTCGGTGGAGTAAGTCGCCACGCCTTCTGGCAACTCCTTACCTTTCTTGAATTGCGAGGGGATCTTGGATTGCTGCGGCGATTCCGCAGGCGCTGCGGTGGACCCGTCTGAGCTATTGTTAGTGCTTCCCTTTTTGGGGCGGGCGACGGTCTCGCTACCACCGGTCACCGGTCCTTGCGCCACTACAACCAATGCCGCACTCAACGAGCCGGCCAAGACGAGGAGGCTTATACGGGAGGCCTTCATGTCCGCACTATACCATCTCTCGAAATCGGGGCACAGGCCCTTCGGCTTAGTTCACCCAGCGGTCGCGATCCCCGCCTTGCTGCTTCTTTAAATACACCTGGAACTTGCGTTTGGCCCGCGCTAGTTTCCATGCCTTGTAGCTATCGCGAGCGGGACCCACGAGATCCAATTTGCGAAACCCTGACGTCTTGAGAAATAGATACCCAAATCCCATCCCGCTCAGGTGCGCGACCTGGCTCACGCCGCTATTCGGATCCCCGAGGCCGAAAAACGCGATTGCAGCCGAAATCATCACAAAATACTTCAGCTTGATCGGGAAAATATAGAAAATAATGATCCGGTCCGGCCATAGTACCGCCGCGACCAGCAAAACGCCGTAGATGGCTCCCGATGCGCCCACCGTCGCGACGAGGGGGCTGCCAAACAGGTAGTTGGCGACGACCACGACGAGTCCAGCGCCGATGCCGCAAAAGAAATAGAACTGCAGGAAGCGTCGAGTTCCCCAGATGTCCTCCAGATCCTTGCCGAAGTACCACAAGAACAGCATATTGAAAAGGATGTGGAAGAACCCAGCGTGAATAAACAGATAAGTGACCGGTTGCCACAAGAAGAAGCGAGTCACCACGTCGGCGGGCACAAGGGAAAACCACTCGAAGGAAAACCGGTGTATGGGGCCCAAAAACATCAGCAGGTATACCGCTGAGTTAGCGAGGATCAGGCCTTTGACGCCCTGAGGCAATCCGCCACCGCCGAAGTACTGCCGAGCATAAGATCGCGTGCTGAGCGCCATCGTCTCACGTCCAGGATAACAGCGTAGGGCCAGCCATGCCTCGCTCGGCGATAGAATTGAGGTAGAAGCGTAAAGGGCGGGGCACGCCCGTCGAATGAAACTAGGAATCGACCGCGCCGCGCTCCGTTTTGCGCGTGTCAGTAACAGAGGTTCTCCTTATGGATATCAAACGCGAGAACTTGATTGCGACTCTGGGCGGCGAAGAAGCTGTGGCTCGCATGGACTCCGAAGCCAAAGCTGACGCCCTTGAGGATTTCCTGTCCAGCGAGCTCGATAAAGCTCTGACGTCCACCGATCCCCATTTCCCCACAGTGGCCGAGGTCGAGAAGAAAATTCCTACGCGCCACTTTCGGATGGGAGTAGGGAACCTGTTCGTCGCCCAAACGCCGGGAGCCAAAGTCAAAATACTCCCGCCGCTGCCCGATAAGCCCACGCTGTACGATTTCTTCGCGCTCCGCTTCACTCCTGCCAATCACGTCCTGCAAAGCGCCGCGCTGGCGATGAGGAACGGCATGCCGGAGGAAATCATTCTTGCTTGCCTCCTGCACGATACTGCCCAGGCGCTGCTCAAGACCGATCACGGGTACTGGGCCGCCCAGATGTATACCCCCTACGTGCCCGAGAAGACCGCTTTCGCCATCAAGTATCATCAGGCCCTGCGATTCTTCGCCGATCCGGCCTATGGCTACGAATATCCCGATCTCTACCGGCGTTTGTTTGGCGAGGACTACGTTCCGCTGCCGCACATCCGCGCCGACTACGAGATGCTCAAGAAGCATCCTTGGTACGAAGCTCCGCGACTCGTCACGGTCAACGATTATTATTCGTTCGATCCTGAAGCCAAGGTCAGCATCGATCCCTTCCGCGAGATCATCGGTCGTCACTTCAAGGAGCCGAAAGAAGGGCTCGGCAACGATAATAGTCCGGTCGCCCACATGTGGCGCACTATGGCCCGTCCTGACATGGCCCTATAACCCATGAGGGCGGGCTTCAGCCCGCGCGGGACTTATAGTCCCGCTGTCTGTGTTTCCCAATGCGCTGAAAGTGTGTGGCTGGTTCAGAACGGTAGATCGAGGTTTTCCTCGCCGGAACCCTCACGAGCAGACTTCTTAAATGAGGCGGCGACGTAGTAGAAGTGCCGTCGCAGGCCGCTAATTCTCCCAGTTTTGGAAAAGCCACGCGGTTTGCAGGCCACGCCTTCAATGCAAAAGATAGGTATTCTCTCTAGCTTCAAATACTTAACGCAGTCTCCTCGATGTCACTGACCTCGTGGATACCGTAGGTTGACCGCTTGGTCAGGGGTTCCCGGGTCCCGCCGTGATAAACTTTCCGTTCGTGCAAAAGCGAACTACTATCTGTCTCCTAACCCTGGTCCTGATCTGCGGACTGCTTCTTCCGATGGCTGCCTCGGCGCACGACGTCTCCCGGCGCGACGCATCCTTCGTCCAGTCGAACCAGGGCACGGCCGTCGCGGCGTTTATGTACCTCGGTGCGAAGCATATGGTGACCGGCTATGACCACCTCGCGTTTCTGGTGGGAGTCATCTTCTTTCTCTACCGGCTCAAGGACGTGGTGCAGTACGTCAGCCTCTTCACTCTGGGGCATAGCATCACGCTTCTGGCGGGCGTCCTCGGAAATATCCACGCCAACTCCTATGTGGTCGACGCGATCATCGGCTTTTCGGTGGTCTACAAAGCCTTCGATAACATGGACGGGTTCAAACGATTTCTAGGGTTTGAGCCCAACACCAGGCTCGCCGTCCTGGTATTCGGCTTGTTCCACGGATTCGGCTTGGCCACCAAGCTTCAGCAGCTCGATCTATCCAAGAATGGGCTGGTGACGAATATCGTCAGTTTCAACGTGGGCGTGGAAATCGGGCAGGTGCTCGCGCTCACCGCCGTATTGATCGTTCTCAGCTATTGGCGAACACGCAGCGGGTTCCTCCGCCACGCGTTTGCCACCAACACCGTATTAATGACGGTGGGCTTCGTTCTTACTGGATACCAGATTGCCGGATACTATCTCGGATCGTAAGCAAATAATGATTGACCAAACCCAGATCAGGACCAACGCGCCTTCAAAGGGCGCCCTCGCCAAAGCGACCGGTATTGCCCTGCTGGTCGCGCTGATTCTCCTGTTTACCGCCGTGCTTCCTGCCGAATACGGCTTCGATCCTCTGAAAACCGGCAAGGCGCTCGGGTTGACCGGCATTTCGCAGGCTCCCGAGCCGGCGGTGAAAGGAGCCGCGCCCACGCCTGTGGCCGGACAAACCGGAGTCTACGCGTCCCAGCCCAAGACCTATAAGGTGGACTCGGAAGACTTTCAGTTGCGCCCCAATGAAGGCGTCGAGATGAAGTATCACATGCAGAAAGGCGCTGGTATGGTCTACGGCTGGAAAGCCAACGGAAAGCTTACCTACGAATTTCATGGCGAGCCCGACGTGAAACCTAACAAGGACTACTTTGAAAGCTACGATCTGGATGACAAGGTCGGCAAAGACGCCTCCTACGGCTCCTTCACCGCTCCCTCAACCGGAATCCACGGCTGGTTTTTCAAGAACAAAACCGACAAGGACGTCCAATTCCATCTGACCGTAGCCGGATTCTTCGACTCCGCCAAGATGTATGCCGGCGGTCCTCCGGAAGACGTTCCCGTCGAAGACGCGAAGTGATATCCTCGCGAACGAGGAAGCCCCATCCACAAAACGAGCGTCATTTTGCTGTCGTTCCTAAGCGCGTTCGCGAACTTGTGCTCCGCGGCTGACCCGATTTGGGAGCCCGCGAAGGTCGTCGCCGTCGAACAGGTTTCGACTGCGGCGAAAGACCCCGACCCGAGTTGCCGCTCTTTGCCCAAGGGTGCCGCGCCTCCCGCGCGCTGCCGCCCTTCCAATCTTCGTGCCAAACAATTTTGGCGCGTTACCGTGGACGTCGGCAATAAGCGCTTTGTGGTTCGCCCCTATCGCGCGGCGAAATTGCTGGATGCACTGAACCAGGACGGCACAGACTATGTCGACCCGCATTTGACGCCCGGCTCACCGCTTGAAGCCGCGATCGTTTCGACCAAATCGATCCGGCTCCGAACCGATCAGGGGCAAGGAATCCCCGCGATTGTCGATTCCCAGGAGTTGCGATCCGCTCCGGAAGTTGCACCGCGGGCCGACGTGCCACAGCCGGTCCGCCAGAGTGTCACGCCATCTGTCGCGTCCGGCTCGAAAGTGGTCCTGATTGAGAACAGCGATTTTGTAGAACTGGAAGTCCAGGAAGCCAGGTCACAGGATATCGGCGATGGCGCGGCAGTTGATTCGTTCACCGGCACTGCTTCGCCGGCCCGAGTCGCATCAAACCGGCCCGTCTTTCTCGTGCTCGCGGAAAGCGATTCCGCAGCGGTGGGAAATGTAGAACTATCGCGTCTCCAAGTGGGCAAGGGAACTCGCCAGATCGCTTACTCCCTTACGAAGAACCGCTCAGCTTCCTCGATTCCAATTTCTATAACTCCGGTGTCCGCGACAGTTCGGAGAATTAACGTACGGGATCCTCTACCGCCGGGCGAGTACGTGGTTCTCCTCGAAAACTCTCATCGCGGGTTCCTATTCGAAGTGCAATAGCGGTTATTGCTTTTCAGGTCCGGCCTGAGGACCCAACGTTTTCTCAGCGCCCTCTATGAGCGCCTGCTTTTCGGCGTCTGTGAGTTTGGACGCGGGATGCATCGGGCGATAGAACCAGGGCGGCATCTCGCCTTCTTTCACCTGCTCGGCGACGTCTTTAGCGTGTTTCTGCGGACGGTCCCATTCGGTAAAATTCAAATGACTCCGGCCGCCATTCACATCTCTCTGCAGGAGCCACGATATAGGCGCAACGTTGGAATACCAGGGCCAAGTCGTCTGGTTGCTATGGCAGTCGAAGCAGGCTCGATGTACCAAGTCCCTTGTCTGCGGCGAGTCCCACGCAGGTTCCTGAATCGTCGCCGGATTGGAATGCGTATGACCGTAAGGGATCAATTGAATCAGGACCGCGGCCAGCACCACCCATTTCAATATCCGCATAGACGTACCAAGCATAGCCAACCTCACCGCGGAACCGTCAAGCCGATTTTTTCCAGACCAACCTCATATGTCTGATACAACTGTTCGAAAACAGCACGCCAGGTTTTCGAACAGGCGAATTCGCGCGCGGCGGAACCCATTTCTCGACGCACAGCTTCGTTCTTCATGAGATCGACAACGCTTTGCGTGAAGGAATTCAAATCTCCTGCATGAAATCCCGTAACGCCATGCCGCACCCCGGTGCGCATCCCGGCCTCCGGGCTGACCACTACCGGAACGCCCGAAGCCATGGCTTCCAGCAGCACAAGTCCGAAGGTATCGGTTCGCGAAGGAAACACAAATACATCCATGTTGGCGAAGGATTCCGCCAGCGCGTCTCCATGAAGAGTTCCGGGAAAACGTCCAGGTTGAAGGTGTTTGACCAGCCACTCCTTCTCGCTACCTTCGCCGACCATGAGGAAATCGAAATCACGTTGACCGGCTTCCAGTAGGCTTTTCTCCAGATCCACCAGGAACCTTACATTCTTCTCGGGCGTGAACCGGCCCACATATCCGATGCAAAAGGAATCGGGGCGCACGCTGCGCCGATTGGGCGAAAACACCTCAGTATCCACCCCGTGTGCCATAAGGAAGGAAGGTCTGCGGGTTCGCTCTTCAAGCAGGTGGACCATTGCTTCGTTCGGAGCCAGGAGGAAGCGGGCTAGTCCGTAAAAACTTATACATGCCCGCAAACTTTGACGTTCAGCTGAGGTGGAGACACGCGTTCGCAATGGATCGGGAAGGAAGTGCAAAAGCTTATCTAAGCGGCGCGCCGCGTATTCGTGCAGGTTGGTATGCCACGATGCGACCAGTGGAACCCCAAGGGAATGGGCGACCCAAAACCCCAGAATCCCCATATCGCCAGGCCCCGTGATATGCACCAGATCTGGACCAAAAGAGCGGACTTGAGCAGTCACCCAAGTCTTATGCCGGCTTAACAACGGGTCACAATACAGATCATGGTCCACTGGAAACGCAGCCAGACCTCTTTTGAGTTCCAATGTTGTGACAGATCCCTGCTGGCTGGTCCGCGTCTCCGTGCCGCTGTGAACGCAAACGAAGCGAAGCTGTTGGCGTTGAGTAAATGCGGCGAATTCCCGGCTAAGCGTGGCTACCCCGTTCGTCTCGTCGAATGAATCGGTGAAAAAGGCAACGCGCAGAGGTAGCGTCAATGTGGGGCCTTAAGTCCCTAGACGTATTTAGCATAGCGCCGACAACTTGAAACTCCCGCACGCGCCAATACGTCCAAGCGTCATGGTAGTGCGCCTAGGTATAGCTCTTTCCTTGATTTCTTGCACAGTTGCAGCTCCCCAGGATCCGGCGAACGATCAAACACGAAATATTTCATTAACCGTCCCAGCCGGGGTGCCCCTTCGGCTCTACTTAACCAAGCGCGTTCCGAAACGATTGAATGTGCCCGTCGAGGCGAAGCTCCTCAGTCCTGTCTATGCCTTCGATCACGAGGTAATCCCTGCGGGAACTCAGGTGATCGGCCACGTAAGCCGCGTTCAGCCGGTATCCAGATGGGAGCGAGTTAGGGCGATAGTGGGCGGCGACTTTACTCCGCTGCGTATCGTTCAGATTGAGTTCACATCGTTGCTGCTGCCCGACGGCCGCCGGATGGAACTCCACACCGTGGAAAGCCCGGGACTGGACACCCTGGTTCCTTTGAAACCTCCCAAGCAGCGCAGCGCCGCTGCGTCTGCCAACAGCGGCGGAGTGCTCGGCGCCGGAAAACAGAAGGCACGGGACGCTATGGATGCTCAAATCGCGCGCATTAAGAGCATACCTGACGTCGTGCGCGCACCCGGCAAAAAGGCCTGGTTGTACGATTATGCGATGTCCAGGCTGCCCTACCACCCCCAGTCCGTTCGCAGCCGGACCCGCTTTGATGCCGAACTGCAGGCTTCCCTCACGTTTGGCTCGGAGAAAGTCACGCAGGACTCCCTGGCTTTATTAGGTTCGCAGCCGGCTTCCGGCAGCGTCGTCCACGCGAGGCTGCTCACGCCTTTGGATTCGATGAACTCGATGTCGGGCGAAAAGGTTGAGGCGGTTCTCGAAGAACCTTTGTTTTCTGCTGATCAAAAGCTGGTACTGCCCGAGGGGACGCTCGTGAACGGCACGGTCACGATGGCGAGAAAAGCTCGCTGGTTTCATCGCGGCGGGCACCTCCGATTCAATTTCCAAAATGTGGATTTAACCCCGGAGGTAGTGGAACTTATGTCGCCGCCGCCGGGTATTCCGTTGTCGTCGGAAGAGAAGCCGCACCATTTCGAAGCGTTACAGTTCCGAACCCAGGCAACTCTCAGCGCCGCGGAAGGCGGCAGCGCGCCCTTGAAGGTGGATAAAGAAGGTAGCGTTCAGACTACCGAATCCAAGACACGTTTTATTGGAACTGCGATTGCCGTATTGATCTCGCGACGCGCTGCGGACAATGACCCTGAGCGCTCCCAGAGTGGCGTAATCACCGGTCAAAGTTCGAACGTGGGAGGCCGGACACTCGGCGGCGGCATGGGCTTTGGGCTTTTGGGTGCAGTGGCAGCCCAAAGTTCACGCGGCGTCGGCGCAGCCTTCGGTTACTACGGCATGGCTTGGTCGGTATATTCGACAGTGGTCAAACGCGGCGCCGAGGTCCAGTTCGGCAGGAATGCCGTGATCGACATCGGTTTCAACCCCCGCACGCCAGCCGATACGACGAAGATCGGGAAGGACGTCGCCGCACCCAAGTCGAAGTAACCGCTCTGTCGAGCTCTCTATTTTCCCGCAGCCGCCTTCAACGTCACCACCGGAGAAGGTAACCGCGATCCCACTGGACCCGTGAACTCCTCTTTCGTTCCGTCATCGTAATACTGCACGAACTTCCATACCAGTTCCGTGCCCTCTTTGGGATTGATCCCAAGCATGCCGAACTCCACGAATTCGTAAGGCATCATCTTGCCGGTCCACGTCGCGCCGATGATCTTGCCCTTGTCGTTTTTCTTAAATTCAATCTTCCAACCCGGTTTGAATTCGAAATCGTAGATATCGAGGCCAGCCGGAAACTCGCCTTCGATCTTTGAGCAGGAAACCTGCTTTTCGTTAGGCACTCGCATGGTGTACTTCTCGCGTGCGCCTGCTGTGGATTCAGTCGGAGCAATCCGGATATGGCCGAACGCCAGCGAACAACATGTCAAAGTCAGAACACTGCCTATCAGAATTCGATTTAAGAATGCTTGTTGCATTTGGTCTCCTTTCTGATGCACTGGAGTACAGGCTACTACATTGGACGCTCGGGAGCTGGTAGCGCAGCTAAGTGTTGGTTGATCCTACGCAGTCTCCCGTATGGAGATTATGGATTACGGGACGCCACATGCAGTGAAGTTTCGAGATATGCTTGAGGCGTTGTAAGGAACTATCAGAATCAATACAGCTAAGAACGTAAATGTGGAGGACGCGACAGAGGAGAAGAAGTCGGAAACAAATCTGTCTCAACCGTAAACCGTCATGGCGGAACTATCTACAGAGCAAATAATCGTCGGAGCACTCCTAGCCATTCCTCCTTTGGAGTCGCTGGAGGCACTTCGGGAGGTAAGCATCGGGCGGATCAGGGAAATTCTCAAATGTAGCGCCGCCGAAGCGATTACGGCCCTTGATGACTTTGAAACTCGCAAGCTAATAGAGTCCCAAATTACTCAAGGCAGAGAATTGTCGGATCGCCAACCCGTCCCTCGCGCAAAATGGTTCTGGGGTCCATCAACCAACATTTAGCGCACCACCCGACCTTCGGCGCAGCTCGAATCGCGGCCGCTTCCGGTAGCCCCTGGTCACCAGTTTCTTCTCCGCGATTCTGTTCCAAAATGATCTGCGGAGAGTCTATTCTTATGAGGCCAACGGGATGAAGCTTACTGTGGCTTTTCTGTCCGTTATCGCGATAGCGGCCGCTCAGGACATCGCTATCGATATTCAACGTAGTACCATCACGATTCACGTCGGGAAAGCTGGGCTCCTTTCGGTCGCCGGCCATGATCACACCATCAGCGCGCCAATTTCTTCCGGCGCTATCCGCGAATCGGCTGCTCCGCATGTGGAGTTCACTGCCGAAACCGCGAAAATGACTGTGATGCCGGATCCCAAGGTCGACTCGAAGACCCAAGCTCAGATCCAAAGAGACATGGAAGAGATGACGCTTGAAACTCGAAAATATCCCCAAATCACATTCCGCTCCACCCGCGTCGATAAGCAAGCCGAGGGGCAGTGGAAAGTGAATGGCGACTTGGCTCTGCACGGCGTCACCAAGCCTGTTAGCCTCACCGTCAAGCGAACAGGAGACTCCTACGTCGCGCACACCGCACTCAAGCAGACCAGCTTCGGAATCAAGCCAATTAGCGTGGGCGGCGGCACCATCAAGGTCAAGGACGAAGTGGAGATCGATTTCACCATCTACCCCCAGCGGTGATCGCCTTTAGTTGATTGCCCTTATCGCAGCGCACCGAAGAGCCTGGTGTCCTGATCGAATGTCCTCGGAGAAACGCATGCCTAAAATAAGGCTTGCAATTCAACTATGTCGATAGTAGACTGGCTTTGCATTATAGTCAGGCTACTATGGCTTCCACCAGATTGACCAAACTCGAACTCCAGATCATGGAGGCCTTTTGGACCCGCGGCGCCTGCTCGGTCCGGGAAGTTCAAGAAGCGTTTCCCGAATCCTCCCGACCCGCCTACACTACGGTGCAGACCACCATTTATCGCCTTGAACGCAAAAAGGCCCTGCGCTGTGTCAAGCGCATCAGCAACGCCAATATTTTCGAGGCTGCGATTTCTCGTTCCGACGCGCAACGGCGATTAATTGACGAACTTCTGGCTCTGCTCGGAGGCCGAGGCAAGCTGGTGATGGCCCATTTGGTTGAAACCGGGGAGATCACTCTGGACGACGTGAAGGAGGCCGAAAAAGCGCTTCGTAAATCTTCAAGAAAGGACAAATCGCAATGAGCTTGGCCTATTTCTCACCGTTGGCGAATCATCTTTGGCAATCGACCCTTTTTGCCGTGGCTGCCTGGCTATTAACGCTCGCGCTCAGGAAAAATCGCGCGGCCGTGCGTTACTGGATCTGGCTGGCGGCCTCGATCAAGTTTTTGATTCCATTCTCCTTGCTGATCGACGCCGGTAGTCAGCTTGCATGGCGAGCCGATCCTGCCATCGAGCAGCGTCGCGTATCCTTTGTTGTCGACGCGATCGGGCGGCCGTTCGTCTCATTAGATCCTGCAATCAGCTTGGCCGGCGCGACCCCGCCGCCCAGCGGCCTTCCTGCGATTTTGCTGTTGAGCGTGTGGCTTTTGGGCGTCGTGATCGGCATCACCTGGTGGCTACGCCGATGGCTCCGCATTCGCGTCACCCAACGCACAGCCACCCTTCTCGATCTGAACCTGCCGATTCCGGTGATGTCCTCTTCCGCCAAGCTCGAGCCCGGCGTATTTGGTATTCGCACGCCTGTACTCTTGCTGCCTGAGGGGATCGCAGAGCGGTTGACGCCGGACCAATTGGAAGCTGTGCTGGCCCACGAGCTATGTCATTTCCGCCGACGGGACAATCTGACAGGCGCGATTCACATGGTCGTCGAAACCATCTTCTGGTTCCATCCTCTGGTGTGGTGGATCCGGGCGCGTCTGGTTGAAGAACGCGAGCGTGCCTGCGATGACGACGTCCTCACTGTTATCAGCGATGCGCGCGTCTACGCCGAAGGGATTCTGAACGTTTGCAAGTTCTATCTGGAGTCGCCCCTGGTCTGCGTGTCCGGGGTAACTGGATCAAGTCTCAAGAGACGAATTGAGGAAATCATGGCACATCACGTCGCGCGAAACATGGATTTCAGCAGGAAACTTTTGCTGGCCTCGGCGGGTGTGATCGCAGTCGCAGTACCCGTCGTCATCGGGATGACGGATGCATCGCCGCTGCGCGCGCAAGCGCAATCCGCGGGTAAGTTAGCGTTCGAAGTCGCTTCCATCAAACACAACACTTCTTCAGATCCTCGCGGCATGGGGATGCAGATTCTCCCGGGCGGGAGGCTGGTCGCTAGCGCGCCTCTCTTTATTTTCGTTGCCACTGCTTACGACCTGCCGTTTCAATCCGACCGCCTGACTGGTGGCCCGGAATGGCTCCGCACGGAACGGTATGACATTGAAGCTACGCCCCCGAAAGGCGCGATTCCCGCTGGAGCCACCGTGAAGGAACGCAACGACAAGGTTCATCTGATGCTCCAGACATTGTTGGCGGATCGCTTCAAGATGGTCATGCGTCGCGAGATTAAGGAACTTCCCGTGTATGCCATCACAGTCAAGAGGGACGGTCCGAAATTGCAGAAAGCGGCGGTCAAGGAAAAAGATTGCTCGGAAACCACCAAGGGTCCCCAGGATCCTGCTTCTTGCCACAGCTTTTCTGGTGGACAAGGCCAAGGGATGCATGCGCAGGCCGTAAGTGCGTCGGACTTGGCGTCGTATGCCTCGGGTTGGGCCGATCGGCCAGTGATCGATAAATCCGGTCTCCAGGGACTTTTCAATATTCAAACCGAGGGCTGGATCCCGATGCGTCCGAGACCAGCGCGTCCGGCGGGCCAAGACCCCACGCCGGAGGATCTCGCGTTCGCCGACCCCGCACGTCCAACGCTGTTCCAGATCTTCGACCGGCTCGGCCTGAAACTCGAGTCGCAAAAGGCGCCGATCGAGACCTTCGTGATCGAGAGCGCGGAGCGCCCCTCCGAGAATTAGTGCCGCCGACATTCCCACTTTGCGCACAGTGATATCCTCCGGATGAGGAAATATGATCAAGCGCGCATGGTGGCTTGCCGCCGGCGGAGTCATCCTCGTGGCTACGCTCGCGGCCTTTCAGATGCCTTGGCGTGTCTACACCAGCATGGAGCCCTATGACGACATTCCTCTTCCGCCCGATTACCAGGCAAAAACCGATTGGGTCTTCGCCCGGCTGATGTATCCTCAAAATCCTTATAGCCCGCGCCGCGGCGGCGGATACCGTCGCGGCAACCGCGATTGGCGTCAGGGTGGAACCAGCTGGACTCAGGATTATCCGCGAGCCGATAGGCACTTCGCCACGGCCCTCCGCAGGCTCACTCGTCTGGATGTTCGCTCGGTCGAACAGCCTGTGAATCTGGATGACGAAGACGACGTCTACAATTGGCCCTGGATGGCCGCCGGCGAAATGGGCGACTGGCTCCTCACTCCCACTCAGGCGGCCAAACTGCGCGACTATCTTCTGCGTGGAGGCTTCCTATATCTCGATGACTTCTGGGGTCCCCAGGAGTGGGCCAGCTTCGAAACCAGCATGAAGGCCGTCTTTCCGGATCGCGAAGTCATCGAAATCGACAACGCCGATCAGATTTTCCATTCCGTGTTTAATCTGGACGACCGCTACCAAATTTTGGGGCAATGGGCACTCCCTGGCCGCGGTGGCTTTCGTGGAGGCATGTTCAACAACCGTGTGGCCGGGACCGTCGCCCAGTGGAAGGGCATTCGCGATGACAAAGAACGCCTGGTGGTCGCCATGAGTTTCAATTCCGATGTGGGCGACTCCTGGGAGTTTGCCGACGATCCAAATTACCCGGACAAGTACTCCGAACTCGGGATTCGCATTGGCGTGAATTACGTCATGTACTCGATCACCCATTGAGCGCGTGCTAATCTGAAGTCGGTCGCGCCCAGTTCATGCGATTCTTCATAGCACCCCTCATAGGTTTGTTTGGTTTAGCCGCTTGGGGCCTGCTCGAGGCGCAGAAGCCCTTCAAGGAATGGCCCGCCATTGAGTACGAAAACTTTCGCCTCCCCCCCGACGGAGCCACGCCCCACGAATGGGTTCGCGCACGCCTCCGTTACCCGGATATCGTCGGTTATCCCAACAACCTGCCAGGGAACGCGTTTGATTTTGCCGGCTACTGGACCATGGATTATCCTCGCTCCGATCGGCACCTGCTCGAAGGTGTTCGCCGGTTGACGCGTATCGACGCGCGTTCGCTAGAGCAAGTGACATCGCTCGATCATACCGACGATATCTACAATTGGCCGATGCTCTACGGCGTCGAGGTGGGCCACTGGGATCTTCCGCAGGACCAGGCCGATCAGCTCCGCGACTATCTTATGCGCGGCGGCTTCCTGATGGTCGACGACTTCCACGCCGACCAGGAATGGGCGACTTTTATCGACAGCTTGGAAAGAGTCTTGCCCGACCGCCCGGTGGTGGACATCCCCAACAGCGACCCGATCTTTCACACCATTTACGACTTGAACGATCGCGTCCAGATTCCTGGGGCGCAGTACCTGCAAACGGGCCGCGTCTACGAGAAGGACGAAAGCGGCAAGCCGGAACACTGGCGCGCCGTGTACGATGACAAGGGCCGCGTTTTCGTCGCCATCTGCCACAACATGGACCTTGGCGATGCCTGGGAGTGGTCCGACGACCCGCGCTATTCGGAAAAGTGGGCCGGTCTGGCCTACCGCATCGCGATGAATTATTTCATCTACGACCTAACCCACTAGCTGCCGTCAGGAAATCCGCCGCGGTGCAGCACCATGGGGTAGTGGGGCAGCATCGTGGGTCTCCGGACAGCGGCGCGCCATCCGTCAGGGTAGGGTTCCAACGCCTCGAACAGATGAGGCAGATCGAGGCCTTCCCGAAGGTTGTCTATATTCTCGGTACCGAAGCGCGACCGCCAGCGCTCCTCGATCACGGCCAGCAGCTTATGGCCGGCGTCCTGAGCGGCCTGGCCCCTCGACGTCAGGCGAGCAATCTTCGCTCGGCTCCCGGCCGGATCCGCCTCGACCACGGCGATACGTCGTTTCTTAAGGACGCCCATCGCCATACTGATCGCCTCTTTCGACACGCCGCTGAGCCTCGGAAGGTCCCTAACCCGTACGCCTTCTTCCGTGAGAATCCGCAAAACGTTCGCGCTGATCGCGAGCGATAAGTCCGATTCGTTCTCGAACTCGACGGCGAACGCCAGTAGCACTTTTGAAAGAAGCGCTGGCAAAGTGTGATCGGGGGTTATTCCGGTTTTAGGTGCTTCCGGCACTCGGCTGAACAGTCCGTATTCGAGAATCGGGAGGCAGTCTGGCAAGTCAAAATCGAATTGCCGGATGAGCGCCGTCAACGATTCCCGAAGCTGGTCGATCTTCTCTTTGCCAAAGCGCTCCTGCCAGCGCTTTTCGATAATGCCAAATAGGGGGGCCCATACTTCGCGAGCCTGCCGGCCTTTGGGAGTCGGGCGAATTACGCCTGCTTCCAGGACGATGTATCCCCATCGCTCCATCCCCTTCAAATTCGTCGTCGTCCGGGCCAGCCTCTCGAGATCTTTTACTGACACCCCCTCGTCGCCGACGAAACGCATGCAATTCGACCACATCGCCATGGACACTAGCCAGGGATGATCGCGCGACCCGTCAGTGGAGCCATGGTTCGACGTGCGATGCGGCATCCGCCGCTCGAACTCATTATCCAACTCGATCGTAAATGCAACCAGCGCTTGGGATAGCAGGGTCGATATCGGCATGCCACAGGATTAGAAACAAAAGGAGCTTCAAACCATCTTCTTTGTAGATTCAATGCCACCCGATCCTAAACTGCCCCCACCCGATCCCGACCCTGAGCGTACTCCGCCCGGTCCCCTAAATCCACCTTCGCTGCCAGATCCAAGCTCGCCTGGTCCGGATGTGATCGATCCGGGCATCGAACCCGAGCCATCGCCGGCGTGAAACGTTCAGTTCCGTACCATTTCTGAGTACTCCGGATGCCGCCGTAGATAGGCCGCCACGTACGAACACACCGGGATCACCTTCAACCCGCGCTCCTTCGCAAACTCCAGCGCAGCGTGCGACAACTCGCCCGCAACACCATGGCCCCGAGCTTCCGGAGGCACTTCGACATACAGAAGATGCATAATGCCCGACTCAATCTGATAGCGCAGGAAACCGGTCCCCTCTTCCAAGGACACTTCAAACCGATTCAAGTCTTGGTTGTTCGTGATACCCATCTAGCGCTTTGTCTGCGTGAACGCGAGCTGGCTCGAGAAGAACGGCAGCACCTTGGTCGCGAAGTTCAATCCCACCTGGCCATTGTGATCGCCCTCGAACGTCTCGAAATGGTGCGCAACGCCGGCCTCGGTCAACGCCTCATCCATGTCGCGATTTGTCTGCAGCAGGTTGTCCTGTAGACCCACATTCATCTGAATCGCCTTCATCTGCTTCAGCGCCGGCGCATACTGTTGCAGCATCACCATCAGCGAATTCGCCATCCATTTTGCCTGGATCACCGGCCGCGCCTTGCCATCCTTCACCGGCAGATCGATAAATAGCGGAGGATTCTTCGGATTCGCCGACCATGCCGCCGCGCGAGCCAATGGCGACTTCTGTCCAAAGGGCAATTTCGCCGCATCTTCCTTCGTCTTGATCGCCTCCATCTGTGCCATCGCCGGCGTGACCTCCGCCGTGTCGAGCATGCAGCACGCCGACATCGAATACAGGCTCGAGAAAACCTCAGGATGCTTCATGCCGATGCGAAACGTCCCATAGCCTCCCATCGAGTGCCCCACCAGCCCGCGGCTGGCTCGATTCGCCAGCGTCCGGTAATGGCTGTCGATGTAGCCGACCAGTTCCACCGCCAGAAACGTCTCCCAGTCGCCGGTCGCCTGCGAATTCGAATAGAAACTCCCGTTGTGCAGCGAAAATGCGTCGGGAGCCACCAGGATCATCTCCTTCGCCGTCCCCGCCGCGACGTCCTTTTCCAGCGAAGCGAAATTCGCAAAGCCCACCCACTGTTCCGCATGCAGCCCATATCCATGCAGCGTGTACACCACCGGATACCGCCGATTCGGCTCGTTCTGATAAGAAGGCGGCAGATACACGAACACGTCGCGATCGGCCGAGTCGCCTTCCAGATTGCCCTCGAGCGACTTGCCGTGAACTTTGATTCGCTCCAGCTTCCCGTTTATGTCTTTCTCCAGTTCGGCTAACGGACGAATGAGGTTGTTGCCCTTTGCCTTCGTTGCATTCCCTTTTTCCTGCGAAAACGCCACAGCCAAGGAGCACAAACACAGAATGAAACATCGCAGCATAGGGATTCATTCTACATCTGAATAGAATGGGATTGTGGACCGTGTGCGCATCGACAAGTGGCTCTGGGCAGCGCGATTCTTCAAGACTCGCGCCCTAGCCTCGCGAGCCTGCGATCTCGGCCGCATCGAGTCTAACGGGGTCGACGCCAAGCCCGCGCGCGACGTCCGTATCGGCGACATGCTGCGCATTAAGAACGCCGGTGGCGAGTTTCACGTGGAAGTCCTGGGCCTCAGCGAAATGCGCGGCCCCGCGCCGATGGCTCAGAAGCTATATCAGGAGAGTGATGCCAGCCGCGAGATGCGGATGAAGCTCGCCGAGGAGCGCAAAGCGATGCCGCATTTCGAAGCGGCCAGGGAAGGGAAGCCTTCAAAGCGCGATCGCCGCGAAATCGGCCGCCTCCGAGGTCGAACGTGAGTTCTCTCTTCGACAGCGATTCGTTCCCGCCCTCCCGCGAGCCTCTCGAAGACGGCGCCGTCCTGCTGCGTGGCTTCGCGACCGCCGAAGCGCCCCAGCTGATCGAAGCCGTAAGCCGGATCACCCAAGATGCCCCATTCCGCCATCTGATCACGCCCGGCGGTCACACCATGTCCGTCGCGATGACCAATTGCGGACGTGTGGGCTGGGTATCCGATCGCACCGGCTATCGCTACGACCCTTTGGATCCCGACAAAGGAAAGCCTTGGCCCGCGATGCCTCCCGTTTTTCTCGACCTGGCCGTACGCGCGGCAGCCGATGCAGGCTTCGCTGACTACGATCCCGATGCGTGCCTGATCAATCGCTACGTCGCCGGCGCCAAACTCAGCCTGCATCAGGATCGCGATGAAAAAGATCCTTGGGCTCCGATCGTTTCCGTTTCGCTTGGCCTGCCGGCGACCTTCTTATGGGGCGGTAAGCGCCGTGCCGATCCGGTTCGCCGCCTGCGTCTCGAATCGGGCGACATCGTGGTGTGGGGTGGACCCGCGCGCTTTGTTTATCACGGTGTGGCTCCGCTTAAAGACGCCGAGCATCCTCTCACCGGCTCCGCGCGCATCAATCTTACCTTCCGCAAGGTGTTCTGACGGTCTCTATTCTGAAAAGCTTACTTGGGTCGCGCAATCCGGGACGCGCGCCTTGCGTCCATACCTGCGAGAGGGATTTCTATGCTGAAAACCATTCGCAGGATAACGATCGTGAGCGGTCTGATATTCCCACTTGCATCATTTGGCGCCGAGGAGCAGTCGAAGAACGCCAGATCCGATCAAAAGCTCGCCGCCAAGATTCAAAAGTCAATCGGCAAGGACGACTCCTTTAAGGCATACGCAGGCGCCGTCAATGTGACCGTCCAGAACGGCGTAGTGACGTTAAAAGGTGCGGTCCAGTCGGACGAACAAAGATCGGATATCCAGGCCAAGGCGGAGTCGGAGGCAATCCAAGTCGCGCCCTCGGATCGCATTAATACTGTGGTCGTTCACAACGAACTGACCGTGTCTCCGAACTGAGGATTGAGTCAACTTTACCCGCCTCGAAAGACGTAGAATAAGTCAATATTCCGCACGTTGTTGAGGAGGTGGATATGATCAGCAACCGATTCTTTGCCAGTGTACTGCTTGGGGCCGCTCTTTCGGCGATGCTCGCCGCGCAGACCCCTGCCAAGGCTCCGGCTACTTCGAACGGCATTAAGGTGGGCGACTCCGTCGAAGTCGTGACCGGATTCGGCTGGACCCCGGCCAAGGTTCTTGCCATCAACGGGAATTCCTATCGCGTCCTCGCCAACGGCATCCAGGTCACCAAGGATTATCCTTCTGAAGTGCGCCGCCTCGGAGCGGCCACGGCTAAGGATCACGCGAACGGGCAGTATCGGCTTGGCGACCGGGTGCAGGTCAACATTCAAGGAACCTGGACCGACGGCAAGGTTATTACCGAGCTGGGAAGCGAGTATCAGGTGGAATTTCCCGGCAACCGCACGGCGTGGGCCAGCGGTCCAAACTTGCGCCCTGGAGCCGCGGCCCCGGCGCCGGCTGCACCTAAGGCGGGTGTGCCGCCCAAGCCTGGACTGGTGAGCTGCGCCGGAAAGATCGAGGGCCGCTACGCGACCACCGGCGGCGGCTTTGGATCGTTCACGATCACCTTCCGCTCCGGGAAAGCGACCATGACGGACCTAGGTGGGAACGACGATATTTTCGAATGCTGGATGGGAGGCGAGAAAATCTACCTGCACCAGCCGAGCAATCCCAATCTCGATATGCCGCTCGATATCAACCTTGACGGCACGCTCCAAACTCCTCTCGGAGAAATCAAGAAGAAGGGGAACTGATAGTCGCGGTCATTCTGCCTATTACGCTTGACGTGATACCCGAACCGGAATACACTTGAGGTGTGATCAGAAGCTTTCGCTGCCGGGAAACCAAGGCAATTGCCGAAGGTCTCGGCGGCGGTAGATTTCGGAACATCGAGCAATCCGCTCGCAAAAGACTCCGTTTTCTGGAAGCCGCCACGGCACTAAGCGATTTGGCCGGTATCCCCGGCAATCGTCTGGAAGCCCTGTCGGGGAATCGGCGGGGACAGCACAGCATTCGCGTGAATGATCAGTATCGGATCTGCTTCGTCTGGAAGGACGGAGCCGCGTGGGATGTTGAGATTGTCGACTATCACTAGAAAGGAAATACAGAAATGGCGCGAAAAAAACTAGCTCCCATACACCCCGGCGAACTATTGCACGATGAACTGAATGAGTTAGGCGTCAGCCTCAACCGGCTGGCGCGAGATACCCGGATTCCACTGAGCAGGGTGAGTCTGATCGTTAACGGTCGGCGCTCGATCACCGCCGATACGGCCATGCGCCTGGCGCGCTATTTCGGGACATCCGCGCAGATGTGGATGAACCTGCAAACCGCTTACGACCTGGAGGTCGCGCAGAAGAAGGCGGCAGCCATCAAGAGGGAAGTCATACCGGTTTCAAAGCGCGCCGCCTAAAACGGAGCGAGTAGAATTGGGACGGTCTCGCCTCACTCGTCAAAGTAGTCGCGGTCTAGTTTCTTCACTTTATAGGTTTCGACCTCCGTGGCACCCACGCCGAAATCCATCATCAACTGTGCGAGTTGCTCACCGTCTATCAGCACGATCCTCTTTTCGATTCGGGTAACGTACTCACGCGCATCTTTGCTGAACTGTGAAGTCGTAATGAATACCCCTTTTCTCGCGCGATGCCCTTCCAAGCTCCCCGCGAAGGCCTGAATCTCAGGGCGACCCACCGAGGGGCAAAAGGGGTCAGACGATATTTTCCTGCTAGCAGGTAGCACCGGTTTCCAGCCCGTGAGGGCGGGGGGCACTCAGGCTGTTAGCGGGCTATTGCGGTAGGGGCGAGGCATGCCTCGCCCGTGTGAAAAGATCACTCTCTGGAAAGTCTTCTGATCTGGAGGGCGAACTTAAGCCAGCGTGGCTTGCCCATAAGCGGGGGCTTTTAGCCCCGATTCGGAGTCGCGTTAGTCTGATCGCCAACAGCCGTACTCAATCAAGACCGGTAAGACCGGTGCGCAATCTTAACGGCGAAGTCAGATCGTGTTACTCTGAAATTGCTGGCGTCATCGTGCGCACAGTGTTTTCGAAAACAAGCCGCATCGTCGGCATTGAGGAGCATATTAATGAGTAAATCCGTCCACAGAATCCGCGCATATGAAATGCGCAGAATTTCTCACCCAGTTTTTCCAACCATCGATAAATATTGGCTTACAGTAGCGGCGAAAGACTTTCCGGCCGGTATCAGTACATCCGCGAATGCACGTGATCCAATCGGCTTGAATAGGCGCGTATATAAGGACGTCCGCAGCAGCCTAGACGGCGAGACCGCAGAACTGGGAACGTTCGACCTTATGAACAAAGGCATCACAATCCTGGCTCGGACGGTAAAGATGATTGATAAGGAGAAAGGCCTCTTCGATATCGTGATTGACGACGAAGAAGGCGGGATCGTTGATGGTGCGCACACTGCGAAGATTATCGAAGAGGCGAACGAAGCAGACACCACTCCCGAGGAGCAGTATGTCGAAGTATACATACGTACCGGCGTCACGAATGAACTAGTTAGTGACATCGCTCGTGGCCTAAATACGGGTATCCAAGTGGCTCCGCAGTCGATCTACAACATCGCGGGAGTATTCGACTGGCTAAAAAAAGAAATCAGCGAGCAGTCATATTCCGACCGTATTTCATGGAACGAGAGTGACGATGAGGAGTACGATGTACGCGATCTAATCGCTGTTCTCGAAGTATTCAACATCTTCGATTTTCCCAACGAAGTTAATGTCAGCAAGCACCCAATCGCCGCATACGAGAAGTGGAGCACTCCCCTCACGAAGTTCGCAAATGACTACGAAGAAAACAAGGACTCCTTGGAAAACAGCAAATACCATCGCCTGCGGCACGTGCTGAAGGACGGACTTGCCCTTTACGACCAGATTAGGCATGACTTCCGCCGGATGCACAACGATGCAGGTGGCAGCGCGGGAAAGATGAATATCATTGAGGAGGCGTCGGAGCGGCGAGGAGCCTTCGATTTTCCATTTGGCGGTTTACAAGAAAGTAAGTATCGCCTAACCAAGGGAGCCACTTTCCCGATCCTCGCCGCATTTCGCACTTACGTCGAGAAACATCCAAAAACGGGCGAAGCGCGCTGGCGAGGTGGATTCGATCGCGTACTTCAACTCTGGAATGAAATCGGACCCAACCTTGTAGAAGAAACCGTCCAACTGACGAAGGAAGGCGTTCGAAACCCGGACCAAATTGGTAAGAATCGTAAGCATTGGGCGAACCTGTACATGCGGTTGCAGGTACGGCTTCTCCAGGAACGTTTGGAGCAGCAGGAAAAAGCGCCACTTCGGCGACGGAAATCAACTTAACAACCCTAGCGCGGGTGGCGCTTTAAGTGCCACCCGCAATATTCTTCCTTGAAACCTTGCACGCCCGAGAACCATCTGCTAGACTGGATCCAGTCCTGCTAGGCCGCTCCCTAACGGGAGACCCTGCACACGGAGCAAAAAAGCGAAAAAAAGCTGTTTTGCCCCTTGCACAGTGGACCAGGGTTTGGTAGATTAGCAAATGATACTATGCGGCAAGGCGATTTCTGCCTGCTGCGGGGTGTGTGGCTGACGCGGTAGAACATTCTACCGGCAAGCCTTAAACTGAAGAAGTTCTTTCAGATTCCCTGAGTTTCCTTTGGACGCATGCTTTTTCGTCCTAGGCTGTGATTGTAAGTTAGTCCAGCCTGCGTGGCAGCGTTCATTTAAAGGTTTAACGTACAGCGGTTATCTTGCTGTGCGGCTGGAGCGCGGAGTAGTTTTCGCGGCCAGTCTGGAGCGCAAAGCGATTTTCAGCGTTTTGCGCGGCCAGTCAAAAGTTTCGAGGCCGGCGTCCTACGGGCTTTCGCAAGATCGCCCGGGCCGTTGAGACCCGCAAGGGTTTTAGCGTGGGGCGTGCAGATCTTTGACAATCTGGTTGGATGCTAAGTAGAAGAAGCATCTTTGCATTCCCGTAAGGGGGTGTCGAGGTGCAATTTCGTCAGTAACTTGAGTTCAAGACCGAAGTGATCTAAAACATCGGTGGTAGGTTCGGCTTTCCTTAAGCTGGATCTGCCCCAAACGGTTCAAACGAGAGTTTGATCCCGGCTCAGAATCAACGCTGGCGGCGCGCTTAACACATGCAAGTCGCACGAGAAAGTGGAGCAATCCATGAGTACAGTGGCGTACGGGTGAGTAACACGTGGATTATCTACCTTCTAGTGGGGAATACCTCCGGGAAACTGGAGACAATACCGCATAAGCTCGTAAGAGGAAA
>Ga0157370_10001445_pt1 | contig 29382 bp, 25 predicted proteins | sample C35metaG_FD_113463 | JGI IMG/M metagenome (GOLD analysis project Ga0157370, IMG submission 113463) | Corn rhizosphere microbial communities from Kellogg Biological Station, Michigan, USA - C3-5 metaG | ecosystem: Host-associated > Plants > Roots > Rhizosphere > Soil | place: USA: Michigan...
CCCCAGAGTTTGGCTTTCAGCAGCCCCAGGTCGCTGGCGGGAAAGGCATCCGCTACGCCAAAGGCCCGCAAGGCGATGTACTGCGCCGTCCATGGGCCGATGCCGGGCAGGGCGCGCAGGCGTTCGATCAAATCGTCGACGCCGTCATCGGCATGCAGCGCCAGGCGGCCATCACACACCGCGCGAGCGAAACCCTGCAACGTGGCGACCCGCTTGCCGGGCATGCCGATGCCCGCCAGGTCCGCCTCGGCGATGGCCTGTGGCGTGGGGAACAGGCGGTTCGGGCCGTCTGCTGGCGCGTCCGTCAGCTCGTCGCCCAGGCGTTTGACCAGGCGGCCGACGATGGTCACCGCTGCTTTTACCGTCACTTGCTGGCCAACAATGGCGCGCACCGCTTGCTCGAACGGATCGAACGCAGTGGGAATGCGCAGCCCCGGGTAGCGCGCGACCAACGCTGCCAGTTGGGCATCCTGGCTCAGGTGATGGGCGATTAGCGTGGTGTCGGTGTCCAGATCGAACATGCGCTGCATCCGCGCGCTGAGCAGGGGCGTCAGGGGCGCGGCGGATGGGCTCACGGTCAGCTCAAGCGCGCCGTGTTCGGGCATATGGCGCAGGGCGAACCAGCCCGTGGTTTCGCCAATTCGAACGGTGCGCATGTAACCATCGGCGCTCACCCGCTCCATATCCGGCAGGCAGCGCAGGGCAAAGTAGGCGTGGAACTGCTGCCAATTCCACGGTGGCACATAAGGCAGGAGCAGGGGAGCGGTTGCTGTGTTCATGGCGATTACGATAGCGACTTGGCTGCGCGCCTGTCTCTCCCGTTCTTGCTGTTGAATTCGCTGCCGGGGCGGCTGCGAGAGAGGTTCGACCTGTCATGGCCGGCCACGTAGAATGCGCCGCTCGCCTGGAGCCGACGCGCTCCAGCCCCGATTTTTTCCGCGCCCGTTCAAGGCGCGGCGCAGAGGAGCAACGCCATGAGCGACTATCAGGAAACCCTCTACGAAGGCTACGGCCAACGTTTTCGCATGGACAAACTGCTGCACGAAGTGCGCACCGAGCATCAGCATCTGGTGATTTTCGAGAACCCGCGCATGGGCCGGGTCATGGCCCTGGACGGCGTGATTCAGACCACCGAAGCCGACGAATTCATCTACCACGAGATGCTCACCCACGTGCCGATTCTGGCCCACGGCTCGGCGCGCCGGGTGCTGATCATCGGAGGTGGCGACGGCGGCATGCTGCGTGAAGTGAGCAAACACCGCAGCGTCGAGCACATCACCATGGTCGAGATCGACGGCACGGTGGTGGACATGTGCAAAGAGTTTTTGCCTCGCCACTCCAATGGCGCCTACGACGACCCGCGCCTGAACCTGGTGATCGACGACGGCATGCGCTTCGTTGCCACCACCACGGAAAAATTCGACGTCATCATTTCCGACTCCACCGACCCGATCGGCCCGGGCGAAGTGCTGTTCTCGGAAAACTTCTACCAAGCCTGCCGCCGCTGCCTGAACGAGGGCGGCATTCTGGTGACCCAGAACGGCACACCCTTTATGCAACTGGACGGCGTGCAAAACACCGCCGGGCGCATGAACGGTTTGTTCGCCGACTGGCATTTCTACACGGCAGCGGTGCCCACCTATATTGGCGGCGCCATGACCTTCGCCTGGGGCGCAACGCAACCGGGCCTGCGCGACCTGCCGCTCGACACCCTGCGCCAGCGCTTCGCCGCCAGTGCAATTGTGACCCGCTATTACAACCCCGACGTGCACCTGGGCGCCTTCGCCCTGCCGCAATACGTGCTGGAAGCCATCGGCAAGGCCGATAACGCCTGATCTTGCGCTGAACCCTGTAGGAGCGGCTTTAGCCGCGATGCGGTTAATGGCCAAAAAGCATCGCGGCTAAAGCCGCTCCTACAGGACCTCATCAGGCCGTTTCTAAACGAAATTTTCACATTCACTCGCTGAATATTCGCGGCTTCGCTTCTGGTGGGGCGGCGGAGTATTCTTCGTCACCCTTTTTTTCATGCACGTCTAACCAGTGAGTTTCGGACACATGGCACGATCGGACGCTCTGAGCAGTTCTTCCGTTTCTACGCGCGGCCCCTTTACGCTGAAAAGCCATTTGCTTTTCACCTTTTCCAGCGCTTTTGCGCTGTTGGTGATGTACACGCTGCTGCGCGTGGCGCTGCTGGTGTACAACCGCGAGCTGATCGGTCAGGACACCGTGGCGACTTTCGCCGAAGCCTTTTTCAACGGCATGCGCTTTGACCTGCGGGTGATTGTTTACGCCTGTGCGCCGTTGCTGATCGCGATCCTGATTCCGGCCGCCATGGCCCGCCGAGGCTGGATGCGCGTGTGGCTGACGTTCTTCGCCAGCGTCACGCTGTTCCTCGGCCTGACAGAGCTGGACTTCTACCGCGAGTTTCACCAGCGCCTGAACAGCCTGGTATTCCAATACTTCCAGGAAGACCCGAAAACCGTACTGAGCATGCTCTGGAACGGTTTCCCGGTTGGCCGCTATCTGCTGGCGTGGGCCGTGGCGACCTGGCTGCTGTGGAAGCTGTTCAAGGGTCTGGATCTGCTGAGCCGTCCCCGTGGCACCTCCACTTTGGCGGTTGGCACTGCACAAAGCCGCACCTCGTGGCCGCTGCGCGGTGTGGCGTTCGTGTTGTGCCTGGTGCTCGCCGTACTGGCCGCCCGTGGCACCTTGAAGCAAGGCCCGCCGCTGCGCTGGGGCGACGCCTATACCACCGAGTCGATGTTCGCCAACCAACTGGGCCTCAACGGCACCTTGACCTTGGTGTCTGCGGCCTCGGCCAGTTTCTCGTCTCATCGTCAGAACGCCTGGAAATCCACCATGGCGGACGGCGATGCGCAGGAAATCGTGCGCAAAATGATCCTCACGCCCCACGACGTATTGGTCGATGCCGACAAGGCCGCGATCCGTCGTGACTTCACGCCGCCGGCTGATGGCACCTTGCCGGGTGTGAAAAACGTGGTGGTGATTCTGATGGAAAGCTTCGCCGGCCACTTCGTTGGCGCCTTGGGCAGCCCACTGAACATCACGCCGGAGTTCGACAAGCTGGCCAAAGAGGGCGTGTTGTTCGACCGCTTCTTCTCCAACGGCACCCACACGCACCAGGGCATGTTCGCCACCATGGCGTGCTTCCCCAACCTGCCAAGCTTCGAATATTTGATGCGCATGCCCGAGGGCAACCACAAATTCTCCGGTTTGCCGCAACTGCTCGATGCCCGCGACTTCGACAACCTGTACGTCTACAACGGCAACTTCCAGTGGGACAACCAGTCCGGATTCTTCAGCAACCAGGGCATGACCAACTTCATCGGCCGCGAAGACTTCGTCGACCCGGTGTTTATGGACCCGACCTGGGGCGTGTCCGACCAGGACATGTTCGACCGCGGCGCCAAAGAGCTGGCCACCAATTTTGGCCAGAAGCCGTTCTATGCGCTGCTGCAAACCCTGTCCAACCACACGCCGTACGCGTTGCCGGCCAACTTGCCGGTTGAACGGGTGAACACGGGCAGCAGCTCGGACGAGCACCTGACCGCCATGCGTTATTCGGATTGGGCGTTGGGCCAGTTCTTCGAAAAAGCGCGCAAGGCGCCGTACTTCAAAGACACCTTGTTTGTGATTGTTGGCGACCACGGTTTCGGCAGCGACGAACAACTGACCGAGATGGACCTGTTCCGCTTCAATGTGCCGCTGCTGCTGATCGGCCCTGGCATTCAGGAAAAATTCGGCCCGCTGCGCCACACCGTTGGCACCCAGATCGACATCGTGCCGACCATCATGGGTCGCCTCGGTGGCCAGGTGCGTCACCAATGCTGGGGCCGCGACCTGCTGACCCTGCCCGAAGGCGACCACGGCATCGGCGTGATCAAACCCTCGGGCGGCGAGCAGACCGTGGCTATCGTCACGCCCGAGCGCATCCTGATCCAACCCAAAGGCTTCGAGCCGCGCCTGTACGACTACCAGCTCGGCGCCAAAGCCAGCGCCACCCGCGTACCGGGCGACATCGATCCTGAGCTGAAAAAGCAGCTGGAAGCCTTCCTGCAAACCGCCACCAAGAGCCTGCTGGACAACACCGCCGGGGTCGTTGACGGGATGCCGGACAAAGACCCGGATTGATCGCAAGTAGTTAATTCCCAGGCTAGGCCTAATCGCGGCTAAAGCCGCTCCCACAGAACTCAACCGTCCTGTGGGAGCGGCTTCAGCCGCGATGTTTTTTGCGCGATGCAATACCTGGTCGCGCCAGGCAAATCACCAAATCCCAGGCAAAAAAATAGGCGCCTTAAATGGCGCCCGGAGAATCAAACGATGCATAAGGTGTGAACAACGCCACCCAGCAAAGTTCAACCGTGCGTGGGCTTCAAACCTGTTTTCACGTTCTACCAACCAAAAGAAAGGGCACCCGAAGGTGCCCTAAAAAGATCTATGGAGTAAGTCCACTTTCTCTGAGTCAGCGGCTGTACGAATAGTTCCGCCAGCCCCGACGAAAGTTCTTCACTTACCCGGCGTAAGCATCAGCCGTTTGGTGCCGTACACCTTGTCCAGATTCTGCGACTGGAACGGGAACGTCATGTAGCGGCCCTTCAGCCACGCGTCGATGCCATCGGCATAGTGCGGGCTGGCGGGATTGCCCGATTGCCCGGTGCTGTTAAGGCCCATCATCGGCTCCGGCTGGGAGAAGTCGACGACGATGCGCATGGCCGGAATCAGCCAGGTATCGAAGTCTTTGCCCCAGTGGTACGCCGCCGCGTTCAGGGTGGTGTGGTCGCCGCCAGCCGCGTACGGCCCGCGGTCCAGATAACCCTTGATGGCATTCACCCCGGTGGCGTCGCTGCCGCTCATGTACTTGGCCATTTGCGTGGAGTCGGTGGCGAAGCTGTAGCTGTGCAGCTTGCCCCATTGCCAGGCCGCGCGGTCGGCGCCCAGTTTGCTTTCACACAGGGTGACGGCCGCCGCCAAGCTGCGCGCCAGAATCGCGGGCTTGTCTTCTTTTTGCGGCGTCTTCACGTCGTCCCAGAACGGGCTGTCGTCGCGGCCGAGCAAATGATCAGCCGGAGCCGAGTAAGAGAGGTCGGTGGTATCGGCCAGCGCTTTCCACGCGGCGCTGGTGTCCGGGCCGAGTTCGTCGAGGAAGGTCTGGCGCATGCTTTCTTGCAGGAAGGCTTCGTACAGCGCGGCGTCGGCTGACGTGGCGCGCAGGTTGCCGTCGAACGCCATCAGGCGGCTATACGCTTCACGGGCTTTGGCGCGGTCGGCGGCGGGCAGGGCGTCGATGGCTTTTTTCAGTGGCTGGGCCATGCCCGGTGCTTCGAACATGCCTTGCAGCTTGGCCACGAACGGCGAGGTTTGGTCGTACTGCATGGCGATCATGCTTTTCGCGTCGTGCTTGCCGGCGCCCGCCAACTGGGCGATGCGCTCGCCACGTTCCGGGTAGTACCAGGAATTGGACAACTGCATGCCGTAGCCACGGGGAATGGTGCGTTGGTTGGCGGTGCCCAGCCAGCCTTGCGCGGGGTCCTGATCGTAGGGGTGCAGCATCGGGTCGGCATAGCCGTCCCAATCGTACTGAGCATTCCAGCCAGGCGATGGCAACAGGCCCACACCGGCGCGGCGGTTGGGGTAACGGCCGGTGACTTGCCAGCCAATGTGTTGCGCGTCGGCAAACACCAGGTTCAGCGGGATGGCGCGAATCTCACGCGTGGCGTCGAAGGCTTGGTCCACCGACTGCGCGCGCGACAGGTTGAAGAACGCATCCAGGGTTTTGTCGCCATCAAGCGATGCGCTTTGCAGCGCCAGGCCGTAACCGCTGCTGATTTGCAGCGGCTGCAACATATGTTTGCGCTCGCCTAGCACGCTATTGAGCAGCGGGCCGTGGCGGGTTTCATAAATGGCTTCGCGCACCGGGCGCTGGCCTTTGATAAAGAAGGTTTCCTGGCGCACCTTGGCGGCCACCCACTTGCCGTCGGCCTCGTACAGCACCTGGCTGCCCTGGCGTTTGATCTTCTCCAGGAACAGGTCCTGGTTGTCGCCCATGACCATGGTCATGCCCCACGCCAGCTTGCCGTTGAAGCCAGCGACCACGGCGGGTACACCGGCAATCGAGACGCCAGCGGCCTGGAATTTCGGCGAGCGGATTTGCACGTAGTTCCACGCCGAGGGCATGGAAATCGGCAGGTGGGTGTCATTGGCCAACAGGCTCTTGCCGCCTCGGCTGCGCTGCGGTGCGATGGCCCAGTTGTTGGACGCGGCAACGCCGAGCATATCCAGCCCGGCAATTTGTTCGGTTACCTTGCCGAGCGCGCCCAAGCCCTGAATCTGCCCGCTGAGCACCAAGCCCTTGAGCTTGTCGGCTTCTTCGAACGGCAGCGGTTCGTCGGGGTAGGTGGGCGTCAGCCAGGCGAGCTTGTCGCTGCCGACTTTTTGCGCCAGCGCCAGGGAGGCGATTTCTTCCTGCAGGTTTACCGACAAGCCGAAGTTCATCAGGCAGAAAATCAGCGCCGAATCTTCCGGCTTCCAATACGCCGGTTTCACCCCGGACTCGGCCAGGTCCATCGGCAGTTTGTCTTGGTAGCGGTACAGGTAAGCGTTGACCCCGCGGGCATACACTTCAAAGAACTTCTTCATGCGCGGCGAGGCGTTTTTGTACAGCACGTCGGCGCTTTGCTTGAGGTTTACCGCGCGCATAAAGCGGTCGATTTCCAAGGCGCCCGGCCCGACCATTTCCGACAAACGTCCTTCGGCCATCAGGCGCATACCCACCATCTGGCTCAGGCGATCGCCCGCATGCACATAGCCGAGGGCGAAGAGGGCGTCGTGGAAGGTGGTGGTTTCAATCAGCGGCATGCCCATGGCGTTGCGGCGGATCGACACGCTTTGCGCCAGGCCCTTGACCGGCTGAATGCCGGTAGTGGGCGGCAGGCTGTCGGCGTAGTGGCTGTCGAGCCAACTCTGACACCCGCTGAGACTCACGGCGCCCACCAGGGCAGCGGCAGCTGTGAGACGCGTGAAGAATGGCGACGCCATGGTGTGAAGCTCCTGCAAGAATCAATAAAAAAACGGCAGGCGCTACGTTAGTGAGGCGCCCGCCGCCGCGCAAGCGACCACGGGCGTTGGGCGGGCGTTATTTTTTCGGCTGCGGATTGATCCGTTCGGCCAATGCATAGGCACGCACCGTCGCCGGTCGCGCCTTGATGGTGTTGAACCAGCGTTGCAGATTGGGGAAGTCGTCGAGGTTCTGCTGCTGGCGCTCGTGGGGCACGATCCACGGGTAGCTGATCATGTCGGCAATGGTGTACTCATCGCCGCAAATAAACGTTCGGCCTTCCAGCTGCTTATTCAGCACGCCATACAGCCGCGCGGTTTCATCCACATAGCGTTTCATCGCGTAGGGGATTTTTTCCGGCGCGAACATATTGAAGTGATGATTTTGCCCAGCCATCGGCCCCAGCCCGCCCATTTGCCAGAACACCCACTGCAGGCACTCCTGACGGCCGCGCAAATCGGCGGGAATAAACGCGCCGGTTTTCTCGGCCAGGTACAACAAAATGGCCCCCGACTCGAAAATCGACAGCGGCTCACCGCCGTCAGCGGGTTCGTCATCGACAATGGCGGGAATACGGTTGTTTGGAGAAATTTTCAAAAAGTCCGGCGCGAACTGCTCGTTCTTCCCGATGTTGATCGGATGCACCTTATAAGGCAGCCCGGCCTCTTCCAAAAACAGCGAAATCTTGTGGCCGTTGGGCGTGGTCCAGTAATACAGATCGATCATCGGAAAGCTCCGTTAAGACGTGTAGTTAACTGACTGAAGGGAAGCGGGGAAGGTTCAGCACACAGCGCAGCGGCTGTGTTTTGCGTTTGCAGGGGATCGCGGCTGAAGCCGCTCCTACACCATCAAAATCACGTCACCTGTAGGAGAGGCTTCAGCCTCGATGCCCTTGATCTTCAAATGGACTACGCCCATTCAAGATCGAGCGAGCTAGAGCAGTGCAAGGCAAAAATGGATTTTGAAGCGCAGTTGGCTGTAGCCAATGAGCATTCAAAATCCATTTTTAACGCAGCAATGCCGACGCGCAGCCGATCGTCTAGTTACGCCCCGTGGCACTTTTTGAATTTCTTGGCGCTCCCGCACGGGCACGGATCATTACGACCCACATCCTTCAACGCATTGCGCACCGGCTCCTGGTGCCCATGATTGCAGTCCGGGCCATGCACGTGGCCGTGGTCGTGGTGGTGATGGTCGTGATCATGGTCGTGGTTGCAGTCAGGACCGTGGACGTGGGGTTCTTGGCTCATTGCAGACTTACTCCGGAATAAAATCGCCGGGAATTATCTCGCCATTTCGTTCCAGGTGCACGCTCGCGCCAAACAACACACCGGTTTCGGCCACGCCGTAGAAGCGGTAGCGGATGGGCTGGTCGTGTTTTTCCAGCATTTTTGCGATGGGCTTGAGGTTGCGCCAGAGGTTGGTGCGCAGCGGAATCTTGATGCGCCGGTGGCCGTTGGCCGGCACGGTTGTCCACACATCAGACTCGCCGTCGGCCAGTTTGATGTCGTTCAAATACAGGCTGAACGTCATGCCGCGAATCGGCAGGTCGGTGTCGTTGGGATTGTCGAGGCGCAGGTGCAGCAGAAACTCCTGCTCAACCAATCTGGCTTTGATCACATCAACTTTTTGCAACTGCACGCTGGGGTCTTGCAACTCGCCAGCGAACCACGAGCACCCGCTCAAGCCCGAGGCCAGGCTGAGCAAAACAATGATGGCGATGTGTGTGCTGCGCATGGCGTGCTGCCGCATGGCGAACTCCCTAGTTGCCCGAGTGTGTCGCAAGCCGCAGCTTCCGGGCAACGTGTTGTTTATATAAAAAAATCTACGCCATACTTGATCGCGTGTGAAACGCGGACCCGCCTCGGACAGGCCGCCTCGGAAAGGAGTGTGACGATGAGCCGCTACGAGATTGCTTTCTCTGGACAACTGGTGCCAGGCGCCCAGTTGGACCTGGTGAAAGCTAATATGGCCAAGCTGTTCCAGGCCGATGCCCAGCGCATTGCCTTGCTGTTTTCCGGGCGCCGCCTGGTGATCAAGAACAACCTCGACGAAGCCGCCGCAGAAAAATACCGGGCGACCATCGAGCGTGCTGGTGCGGTGGTCGAGGTCTGCAATATGGACGTCGAAATCGAAGAAGTGGAAATGGCGCCGCCGCCACCTTACGAGCCGCCAGCGCCAGCGCCCGCACCGGTCGCCGCCGCCAGCAGCACGGGCACGCCGAAACCTTTGGTCGTCGCCCCGCGTGACGAATACATGGCCGCGTTCAGCGACGTGGAGGCACCCGATTTCGGCATCGCGCCGGTCGGTGTCGATTTACAAGATCAGAAGCCAGAGCCGGTCGCGCCAAAGGTCGACCTCAGCCAGTTCAGCCTGGCGCCCGCGGGTAGCGATATGGGCCAAGCCAAAACCGCACCGGCCGGGCCGCCGCCGGATATCTCGCATTTGAAGTTGCAGGAATAAAAACATCGAGGCTAAAGCCTCTCCCGCATGAAATCGTCGCCCCTGTGGGAGAGGCTTCAGCCTCGATGCGTTGATCGTTACCTGCATCGGTTCAAACAAAACCCGCGCAACACTTCTTGAACTTCAAGCCACCGCCACACGGACACGGATCATTGCGCGTCGCCTTCAATGGCACCGTGCTGTCGATGAAATACCAACGCCCGTCGTTCTGCACGAACCCTGATCGTTCCCGGTGCGCATGTTCGCCAGCGCCGTCGTGCCAGCGCGCGGTGAAGGTGACAAAGGCGTGCTCGGGTTTGCCGCCGTGCACTTCGGCACTTTCCACCTCCAACCCCAACCAGGTGCTTTGCGCGCTCCACACGTGCATGGCTTCGGTGTCGAGCGCAGCCTGTTGGGCGGGCAGGGTGGTGCTTTTGAGGTAGTCGATGCGGCCCAGCACATAGGCGCTGTAGCGCGAGCGCATCAGGGTTTCGGCGCTCGGTGCTGGCGTGCCGTCGTGGTAATGGCCGCAGCAGGCACTGAGCAAATTGCCGCTGCCGCAGGGGCAGGCGGTGTCGGGGGCTTGTGTTGGCGAAGCAGGCATAGACGCTACCACCAGTACTTTCCGAAGTTTTGCGGATTAGCCCAAAATTTTGCATTGAGCCAGTCCGGCACCTGTTTGTATTCACGCAAGTCGTAGGTGAACAGCGTGAGAATCTGGGCGTCGCGCTGGAAGCGTTCGCTGGCTTGCAGGGCCAGCGCGAACAGATCGGTGTCGTGCAACCCGCAAGCGGGCAGGTCGACCAAAACGGCCAGGCGACTGGCATTGAGATTACGAATGCCGCCCAGCAGTTCCAGGCCGGTGCGTTTGGGCAGGTGTTCCAGGCAGTCGGCAATCAATGCCAGGTCGAAGCGTTGCGCGGCCAACTCGGCAGGCAGCGGGCCCGCTGGGGCAAAGGCGCACACGCTGTCAGGGTGGGCCTGTTGGAACGCTTGCACGGCGGGAAAATCGTTGGCACCGACTACCAGCAAACGGGCTGGCGCGTAGCGGTCCAGCAGGGCGGCAACAGCCTGTTGAGGGGTGCGCGCAGAAAAGCTTTCAGTCATCGAAAATCCTCGAACATGAGCGACAAGCCTAGCTTGATGCAGCGATATGGCCTAGTGCTGGCGAATTCTAAAAGTGCCGTCTTTACTCCCTGAGTGTCGGTTTACGCCGATCCCATGAGGAGACTGTGCATATGAGCATTAAACGGACTGCAGTACCCCTGATTCTGTTGAGTACGTTGCTGACCGGCTGTGCCGGTTTACAGAAAACCGATTGGCCAACCTGTGCAGCGGTTGGTGGTGTAGGTGGTGCCGCGTTGGGCGCCATTGAAAGTTCGTCCTGGGCAGGCTGGGGCGCGTTAGGTGGCGCCGCGTTGGCCGCCGGTTATTGCTGGAGCCATGGCGACGGCGATGAAGACGGTGACGGCGTCCCAGACAGCCGCGACAAGTGCCCAGGCACGCCGCCGAACACGCGAGTGGATGCCAATGGCTGCCCACCGCCAGCGGTCGTCGAGGAAGTGGTTGAGAAAGTGGTCGTGGTTGAAGACGAAGTGATCGTAGTGCGCGATGTGCTGTTCGAGTTCGACTCGGCCAAGCTCACCGCCACCGACAAAACCAAACTCGACACCATCGCCACGCGCCTGAAAAGCGAAGCCCCGAACGCCAAGCTTACCGTCAGCGGGCATACCGACAGTGTCGGTTCGGACGCTTACAACCAGAAGCTGTCCGAGCGCCGCGCACAATCGGTGGCGGATTATCTGGTGGCCAATGGCGTGTCGCCTAACAACGTCGTAGACGTAGTAGGCGCCGGTGAAAGCATGCCCGTAGCGGACAACAAAACCGACGCAGGCCGTCAGTTGAACCGTCGCGTGGAAATCAAGATTCACCGCTAAACCCGTCGCTACCGTGTCCTGCCCTGCAGGGCACGGTAGGCGGACGTTCACCTTATCCAAGGCATTGTTCAGGTCAGAACAGGCCAAACGGCAATGGCGCAATAAATAATGCCAACCCTATTGCGCGGGGCTGGTCTTTACTTCTGGAGCCGGCACCCGCCGGCGACTCAGGAGACTAAAAAAAATGCCAACCCTATCCTTTCGGGTCACGGTACCCCTTCTTCTCTTGGTCAGCAGTGTTCTGTCTGGTTGCTCGTCGACTTCAAGTAACGGAGACGCCCCGCTTAACCAGGGAAATTGGCCCATTTGCACCGTGTTTGGTTTGATTTGCTATGCCTTGGATGGAGACGACGATTCAGACGGCGTACACGACCGTCGCGACGTCTGCGCCGACACCCCCGCCAACACCCCGGTAAACAACAGTGGCTGCCCACTGCCGCAATACCCCGCGGCAACCCCGGCACCGCCACCAGAACCAGCCCCCGAGCCCGCCAAGAACGAAACCATCGTACTGAGCGACGCCGGTGACGTGCTGTTTGCCTTCGACTCGGCCGAATTGAGCGAAAGCGCGAAACACTCCCTGATGGAAATCAGCAAGCGCCTAACGGGTGCCAACCTGGTGAGTGTGCAGGTGGCCGGCCATACCGACAGCAAAGGCAGCGATGCGTACAACCAAAGCCTGTCGGAACGGCGCGCACAAAGCGTGGCCAACTTCCTGACGGCGCAAGGTATACCGGCGCAGAAACTGTCGATTGTCGGCTACGGCGAAAGCCAGCCGGTGGCCGATAACGCAAGTGACGAAGGCCGCGCACAGAACCGCCGCGTGGAGTTGCACGTCAGCCGCTAAGGCCGTTGCGTGCACCGAGAAGTAAAAAACGGAGGCCTGGTGCCTCCGTTTTTTTGCGCCGGTTTTTCATCGGTACGCTAGTGTCAGTCGCCCGCATGCGGTTAAGGTGCGCGACGAGAAAAAATAACAAGGGGACGGTGCAATGAAGGTGTTTTTGCAGGTGGGCAAGACCGCGGTGGTGGTGTTTTGGTTGCTGGTGCTGGCAAACCTGGTGAGCCCACTGAGCAAACCGATGGACGTCTTGCTCAATGTGCTCGGCGGCGTGGTGCTACTGGCGCACGTAGTAGAGCTGGCCATCTTCGGCAATCGCTTGCGTGGCCTCGACAACCTCACCTCGCACCGTATCCACGTGCTGCTGTTTGGCATCTTTCACCTCTACGGCGTCGCTCATCCGGAACCGGCCGCCGCGCTCGAACAGCCGGAGCCGGTGGCTGTGCCGGCTATTGAAGAACCGGGCAAAGCGGAGGTGGAACATGCATAAGCGTCTTCTCGCCGTCAGCGTACTGCCCCTGGTTTTACTCAGCGCCCTGGCCCAGGCCGACGTGGAAGTAAACGTTGCGCCCCACTCCCTGCTGCGTTTGCCGACCGCCACCAGCATTTTGGCCCTCGACCGACTCGACATCGCCGAGTCGGCCACCTTGTTCGTGCCGCCCACCGTTAGCGAAATTCGTGTTGGCCACCTGCACATGGGCCGCGACGCGCACATCTCGGTGGCCCCGAGCGCCGAACCGTTTCGCCTGGAAGCGCGACATGCCGAGCTGGAAACCGGCAGCCACATCAACGGCCGAGGCGCCAGCGGCAGTTTTGAAAAACCCGCCACGCCAGGCCGCAACCTGACCATTCGCCTGGAACAGGCAACCATCGGTGCGCTGACCATCGACGTGCGCGGCGGCATCGGTAGGCCGGGTTATCAAGGTTTGGAAGGCGCCGACGGCAAGCAGGGCGGTTGCATGTGGGGCCAGGCCGGGCGCGGTTACGACGGCCAGAACGGCGGCGATGGCCTGGCCGGCGCACCCGGCGGCCAGGTGCGCCTGGAAGTGCCGGCCAGCTTTGCCGAAAGCGCAGTGACCGTGAAGGTTGACGGTGGCCTGGGCGGCGCGGCGGGCGAAGCAGGCAAAGGCGGCAAGGGCGGGGCGTCGAAAGGCTGCCTGGTGTATCGCGCCGATGGCGCAGAACCAGGTCGCCCAGGCCAGCCGGGCCAGCCGGGCAGCGATGGGCCAGCGGGTAGTTTCAGTCTGATTCGTATCCAGTAAAACCCATCGCGAAAACCCATCGCGGCTAAAGCCGCTAGAACCTTTGGAAGCGGCTGGGCGGCATTCCGATTAGCCGCGATGCTTTTAAAAGCTTGCCCGCGTAGCCGCCACCGTCACCACCACAATCCCGATCAACAAGTTCAACCCCACCAACCGCCGAATCTTGCCGAGCACCTCGCCACCGGCCGGCCAGTCTTCAGCCGCCACCGCGCGCTTGAGCGCCGGAAGCTGCAGCGCCTGCACGCGGATAAACAACGCCAGCATCGCCAGGTACAAGCCCATCATTACCTGCACGTATTTAGGCGCCGTCTCGAAACCGCCAAAATGCAGCTGTAGCATGCCCACGCCGCTGATCGGCAAGAGCAACACGCACAGCCATACAAATAGAAAGAACCGGGGGAACACCGCGCTCCACAAGCGCAGGCGTGCCGGGGCTTCCAGTGCGGTAACGGCGGCGGGGCGCAGCACCATCCAGGCGAAGAACATGCCGCCTACCCAAACAACGGCAGCCAGAACATGCAAGGCGTAGAGCAGGGCATAAACAGTCATTCACAATCTCCGGTCGGCGGTTAGCAAAACGCGCGCTATCATAGCCGGCCAGTTTGACCACTGAAAATTTATCCAGCTCGCTTATCTCGCAGAACCCGCCATTGCTCAGTACTGAAATCAAGTCCCAGATCCAGGGCGCCTACTCCCGCTTTCTCGAAGCCAAAGGGCTCAAGCCTCGCTACGGCCAGCGTTTGATGATCGCTGAGATCGCCAAGGTGTTAGGCACCATCAAGGTTGACGACGAAGGCCGGCGCAGCAGCGACGCCGCCGTGGTGGCGGTCGAGGCGGGCACCGGTACGGGTAAAACTGTGGCTACAGCCTGGCCACCATTCCCCTGGCCAAAGCCGCCGGCAAACGCCTGGTCATCGCCACCGCGACCGTCGCCTTGCAAGAGCAGATCGTGTTCAAAGATCTGCCCGAGGTGATGCGCAACAGCGGCCTCAGTTTCACCTTTGCCTTGGCCAAGGGCCGAGGCCGTTACCTATGTCTGTCCAAGCTCGACATCCTGATGCAGGAAGGCGAGTCGCAAAACGCCACCGCCGCGTTGTTTGCCGAAGAAGGCTTCAAAATCGAGGTCGACCAGGGCAACCAGAAGCTCTACACGCAAATGGTCGAAAAGCTCGCCGGCAACAAATGGGACGGCGACCGCGACAGCTGGTCCGAGGCATTGGAAGACGCCGACTGGGCGCGCCTGACCACCGATCACAGCCAGTGCACCAACCGCCATTGTCCGAACTTTCAGACGTGTGCCTTCTATAAGGCTCGCGAGGGCATGGGCAAGGTCGACGTTATCGTCACCAACCACGACATGGTCCTGGCCGACCTGGCCCTTGGCGGCGGCGCCGTGCTGCCCGATCCGCGCGACACGCTGTACGTCTTCGACGAAGGCCATCACCTGCCCGACAAAGCCATCGGCCACTTCGCCCATTACACCCGTCTGCGTTCCACGGCAGATTGGCTGGAGCTGACGGCGAAAAATCTGACCAAGCTGCTGGCGCAAAACCCGCTGCCGGGTGATCTCGGTCGCCTGATTGAGCAGGTGCCGATTCTGGCCCGCGAGATTCGCACCCAACAGCAATTCATGTTCAACGCCTGCGAGCAGTTGGCCGACTTCAAGGCCGGCGAAGACATGGAAGGCCGCGAGCGCCCGCGTCACCGCTTTGAAGGCGGCGTGGTGCCGGAGCATTTGACCGAGATGGGCGTGGAGCTGAAGAAAGGCTTCTCGCGCCTGACCGACCTGTTCACCGGCCTCACCGAATTGCTGAAAAAATCCATGGACGGCGAAGCGTCCATCGGCATCGCCAGTCATCAGGCCGAAGAGTGGTATCCGCTGTTCGGCAGCCTGCTGGCTCGCGCCCAGGGCAACTGGGAGTTGTGGCTCGCCTTTACCGCCGAAGACCCGGAGAACAGCCCGCCCATGGCGCGTTGGCTGACCCTGGCCGAAGGCGGCGCCATGTTCGACATCGAAGTAAACGCCAGCCCGATCCTGGCCGCTGAAACCCTGCGGCGCAATTTGTGGAACGTCGCTTACGGCGCCCTGGTGACCTCCGCGACGCTAACGGCGCTGGGCACCTTCGACCGTTTTCGTATGCGTGCCGGCCTGCCGAAAGCGGCGGTGACGGCGGTGGTGCCGAGCCCGTTCCAGCACGCCGATGCCGGTGTGTTGCGCGTGCCCGATTTGAAGGCCGATCCGCGCGATGCCGCTGCCCACACGGCGGCGATCATCCGCGAGCTGCCGGGCTTGGTCGAAGGGTCGCGCGGCACGCTGGTGCTGTTCTCTTCACGCAAACAGATGCAGGACGTGTTCGACGGCCTGGACCGCGACTGGCGCAAGCGCGTATTCATTCAAGGCAATCTGTCCAAGCAGGAAACCCTGAACAAGCACAAAGCGCGCGTCGATGACGGCGAAGCCAGCGTGTTGTTCGGGCTGGCCAGTTTTGCTGAAGGGGTCGACTTGCCCGGCGCTTATTGCGAGCACGTGGTGATCGCCAAAATTCCCTTCGCCGTGCCCGATGACCCGGTAGAAGCCGCACTCGCCGAGTGGATCGAAGCCCGCGGCGGTAACCCGTTTATGGAAATTGCCGTGCCCGATGCTTCACTGCGTTTGGTGCAAGCGTGCGGTCGTCTACTGCGCACCGAGGCGGATCGCGGCACTATTACGCTTTTGGATCGACGCGTTGTAACCCAACGCTATGGCAAGGCGATTCTTAACGCCTTGCCACCGTTTCGCCGAGAAATTTCATAAGACAGCATCAATTCTAAAGTCCGCTGTCTATTGGCTGGTTGTTCAGGAGAGCCCGTCACATGATCCGCCGTTCACTGCCCGGTATTTTCGCCTTGATGGTTACCGCGCCCCCGCTGGCGCTGGCCGCCGAGCAACAGACGCTATTCAACTTCGTCAGCCCCGCCGATGTGGTGCAGGTGCAGACCCAGAACGCCAACTTGCCTTCGCTGACCGCTGAACTGGCGGCCGAAAGCGAGCCGATGCGGCGGGTGACGTTCAATCCCGCCGACAACCCCAATCTGCGCCTGACTCCGCAAAGCGGCGTGTGGGATTGGTCCAAAGCCAATGTCATGACCCTGCGGATTCAGAACGCCATGGATTGGGCGCTGACCCTCGACATCCGCATGGAAAGCAGCGACGGCAAGGTGCTCACCAGCCGCGTTGCCCTGCCAGCCGGCCCTGCGCAGAACCTGTTGATTCCGTTGCACGCCACCTCGCCGCGTAGCCAAGGCATGCGGGCTGCGCCAGCGATGCCGTGGACCGTGGACGGCCAGCGGGTGATTCTGGCCGACACCGTTGAAGGTGATCTGGACCTGAGCAAGGTCACCGCCGTGGGCATTTATATGAGCCGTCCGGACGTGCCGCAAAGCATTCTGCTCGGCCGCTTCGGCGTACGCGAAGGCGACGAGACTGCCAAGCAGTTGTACACCGGCATCGTCGACGCCTATGGCCAATACACCCGTGGCCAGTGGCCGGAAAAAGTCGGCAGTGACGAGCAGCTCAAAGCCGCGGCGGCCAAAGAAACCGCGCAGCTGAAAAGCTGGCTGGAAAAACGCGGCGAAACCGACCAGTACGGCGGTTTGCTCGGCGGGCCGACCTTTGAAGCGTCGGGCTTTTTCCGCACGGAAAAACGCGATGGCCGCTGGTTTATGGTCACGCCCGAAGGCCACCCGTTCTATTCGCTCGGCGTGAATACCGTCAGCGCCGGCAACAGCGCGACGTATGTCGAAGGTCGCGAAAGCATGTTCACCGACCTGCCCAAAGACGGCGATCCGCTGGCCGCTTACTACGGCGGCAGCAGCAGCCGTGCTGACACCGGCGCCGCCAAAGGTCGCAATTTCGACCAGGGCCGTTGGTTCGATTTCTACCGCGCCAACCTGCAACGTACCTGGCCGCAACAGAAATGCGCCGAGCTTGCCGACAAGAGCACCGCGCAAGTGGTGAACGACGAAGAAAGCGAAGTGCCCGCCGACGTTGAAGCGAACGCGGCGAATACCACCAACACCGCCGAAACCACCGCCGTAGCGCCAGTGGCTCCGCCGGTGGTCGCGCCGCCCGCAGCGCCTGCGGTGGCCGAAGAAATGTGCGTGACCAAAAGCTTCGACACCGCGCGCTGGACCCAGAACACCCTGGACCGCCTGCAAGCGTGGGGTTTCAACACGGTCGGCAACTGGAGCGATCCATCGCTGGCGGCCGCCAAGCGCATGCCGTACACCTTGCCACTGTCGATCAGCGGCGATTACAAAACCATCAGCACCGGCGTGGATTGGTGGGGCGGCATGCCTGACCCGTTCGACCCACGCTTCGCCATGGCGGCCGAGCGCGCCGTGGCTATCGCCACCCGTGACCACCGTGATGATCCGTGGCTAATCGGTTTCTTTGCCGACAACGAGCTGGCCTGGGCCGGACCGGCCAACGACCCGAACGCCCGCTACGCCCTGGCCTACGGCACCCTGAACCTGACCACCGACGTGCCGGCCAAGCGCGCGTTCCTGAAAATGCTGCGCGACAAGTACCGCAACCAGGACGGCCTGTCGAAAGCCTGGGGTATCGAACTGCCGGCGTGGGAATTGATGGAAGACCCAGGTTTCCAGGCGCCACGTCCGAATCCGGAACACCCGGCGATCGAGCAGGACATGCAGCAGTTCCAGCGCCTGTTCGCCGACACCTACTTCAAGACCATCGACGATGCCTTGAACTGGCACGCGCCGAACCACCTGCTGCTGGGCGGTCGTTTCGCCGCCAGCAACCCGGAAGCCGTCGCCGCGTGCGCGCAATATTGCGACGTGCTGAGCTTCAACTTCTATACCCAGGTGCCGCAGCACGGTTACGACTTCGCCGCGCTCAAAGCCTTGGATAAACCGATTCTGGTCACCGAGTTCCACTTCGGTTCGCGCGACCGTGGCCCGTTCTGGGGTGGCGTCAGCGAGGTGTACAACGAAGAGCAGCGCGGGCCGGCCTACGCCCGTTTCGTAGAGGAAGCCGTGAAGGAACCGATGATTGTCGGCACCCACCTGTTCCAATACCTCGACCAACCGGTTACCGGCCGCCTGCTGGACGGCGAAAACGGCCACTTCGGTCTGGTGGCAATCACCGACCGGCCGTTTGAGGGCTTCGTTAAAGCTGTTCGCAAAGCCAACATGGAAGCGCTCAAGGGCGTGCTGAAACCGGTAGCCGTGGCCGCGCCAGCCGAACCCGCCGCGCCGGTTTCCGCCAAACCTGAGGGCGGCGCCAAAGCCAGCGACGGTAAAGGCGTGGGCAACGGCAAGGCGGAGGACGGCAAAGCCAGCCCGGCTGGCGCTGCTGGTCAAGGCTGAGGCAAAGCCCGATTTTCGGATGGTTTCCTGCATGGGCGGGCGTTTGCACACTGAGCGGTGCGAACGCCTTTCCCGTTGCGTCTGCCTGAGGAGTTGAACGTGCAGCAAGTTCAAGGCTATTTCGATATCAAGTTTGAACAGGTGAAAGAGGCCTTCGCGGCGCTGTTCACCGACCCGCAGGAGCGCGGTGGCGCCCTGTGTATTCAGATCGCCGGCGAAACCGTGATCGACATCTGGTGCGGTACCGCCGACAAAGCCGGCGAGCAAGCTTGGAACACCGACACCATCGCCAACCTGTTTTCCTGCACCAAAACCTTTACCGCCGTTGCCGCGCTACAACTGGTGGGCGAGGGCAAGCTTTCGCTCGACGCCCCCGTGGCCACGGTGTGGCCTGAATTTGCCGCCGCCGGCAAAGAACACATCACCTTGCGCCAACTGCTCAGCCACCGCGCCGGCTTGCCGGCGGTGCGCGAGATGCTGCCTGCGCAAACGCTGTATGAATGGGACACCATGACCGCTGCCCTGGCCGCTGAAACGCCCTGGTGGACGCCGGGCGAAGGCCACGGCTACGCCGCCATTACTTACGGTTGGCTGGTGGGCGAACTGTTGCGTCGGGTGGAAGGAAAAGGGCCGGGGGACTCGATTGTCGCCCGCATCGCCAAGCCGCTTGGCCTGGACTTCCACGTCGGCCTGGCCGATGAGGAGTTCTACCGCGTTGCGGAAATTTCCCGCGCCAAGGGCAACGTTGGCGACGCCTCGGCGCAGCGCTTGCTGAAAACCATGATGAGCGAGCCGGCGTCCATGACCACGCGCGCGTTTGCCAATCCACCGTCGATCATGACCAGCACCAACAAGCCGGAATGGCGCCGCATGCAACAGCCGGCCGCCAACGGTCACGGCAACGCCCGCAGCCTGGCCGGCTTCTACAGCGGTTTGCTCGATGGCCGCTTGCTCGACAGCGAATTGCTCGCCGAACTGACCCGCGAACACAGCGTGGGCGAGGACAAAACCCTGCTCACTCAAACGCGCTTCGGCCTGGGCTGCATGCTCGACCAACCGGATGTGCCCAACGCCACCTACGGCCTGGGCCCACGTGCCTTTGGTCATCCCGGCGCGGGAGGTTCTATCGGCTTTGCCGATCCTGCGTGTAAGGTTGCTTTCGGCTTCGTCACCAATTCCCTCGGGCCTTACGTCTTGATGGACCCACGGGCGCAGAAGTTGGCGCGCACGCTGGGTGAGTGCTTGTAGTTTCACCCCGTTGCACAGGCTGTTAAACGAAGCTGCTTACAGTGGGGGCGTGCCCTGTCAGGGAGGAGTGGGCTCGTCAATTGTGATCACCTTTGCCGCTGCACCGTTGCCATGGCTGTCCGCTAGAAACAGCCAGCTACGCGAGCCAGTCCGGCCATAGCGCTCTCCAAAGCAGAAAGCGTGGGCTGTGCGGTTCTTGAGTTTATTTTTTTGTGTTTTTTGAGGTTCCAATGTTTCCTACCAAGTCTGCTGCTGCTCTGGCGCTGTGCGCCGCTCTCACCGGTTGTGCTTCCTTTTCTGAAACGTCCGATAAATCGCCTCCCGCTGCCAACGCCGCCGTAGCCACTGCTGAAAAGCCTGCTTCGGGCGGCCATTGGTGGTGGCCGTTTGGCGATGACGACAAAGTCAAAAAAGCCGATGCCGTGGTCATGCCCGACCCGAAAATCACCCAGGCCTGGATGGACCAATACGAGCCGCGCCTGCGCACCGCGCTTGAGGGCAGCAAGTTCCAGCTGGAGCGTCGCGAAAACCTGCTGGTGGTTTCTGCCCCGGTGGACTCCTCATTCAACCCTGACCGCCCAAGCATGCTGATGCCCGTTACGCTGGGGCCAATCAGCCGCGTTGCCAAGCTGGTGGAAAACGACAAGCAAGTCGCCGTGCTGATTCTTGGCCACGCCGATCCGTCGGGCGAAGAAGCGCGTAACCGTGAGCTGAGCCTGGACCGCGCTCGCGCCGTCACCGCCATCTTCCGCCTCAGCGGTTTGAAAAATGATCGCCTGATGGTGCGCGGTTTTGGCTCTGTTCTGCCGCGTGCTGCCAACGACAGCCCGGAAGGCCGCGCCCTGAACCGCCGCGTGGAAATCATGCTGACCCCGCAAGACACCATGAGTGCGCTGCTGGCCAAGTACAACCAGCCAGACCCGGTTCCGGCTGCGCAAACCCTGGTGAAAAACGACCCGATCCCGGCCGTGGCGCCAGCCAAAGCCAAGGGTAAAACCGCCGCTAAGCCAGCTGCCAAAGCTGCTGCCAAACCGGCGGCGAAGAAACCCTCTGCCAAGCCCGCCGTTGCGGCCAAGAAACCGGCCGCCAAACCGGCTGCCAAGGCTGCTGACAAGCCAAGTGCGGCGAAGTCGACCTCGGTCAAAGTGGCGCAAAATAATCCAGGGCAGGCTGCCAGTCCGGACAAGGCCGCTGAGGCGAAGAACTGAGCTGGGTGGTCTGTGTCCGCCGCTTGTTAACACTCAAGGAGCCGCGTGATGACCGCTAATTTGGCCGATATGCGCCGTGACTACACCCGCGACGGGCTCACCGAGGCGCAAGCCCCGGCCGAGCCTGTGGCGTTGTTCCAGCAATGGTTCGCCGATGCGCGCAGCACCGAGCAACTGCCGGTGGAAGCCAACGCCATGACCCTGGCCACCGTCGACGCCGACGGCCGCCCGCATTGCCGGGTGCTGCTGCTTAAAAGCGTCGATGAGCAGGGTTTTACCTTTTTCACCAACTACGAAAGCGCCAAGGGCAAGCAACTGGCGGCGCGTCCGTTCGCCGCCATGACCTTTTTCTGGCCGACCCTTGAGCGTCAGGTGCGCATTGAGGGGCGGGTGGAAAAAGTCAGCGCCGAAGAATCCGATGCCTACTTCCAAGTCCGTCCGCTGGGCAGTCGCCTGGGCGCATGGGCCTCGCCGCAAAGCCGGGTGATTGAAGACCGTGGCGAATTGGAAGCGCTGCTGGCCGAAACCGAACGGCGTTTTCTTGATTCCGCGCCTACCTGCCCGCCGCACTGGGGCGGTTATCGCCTGGTGCCAGAGCGCATCGAGTTTTGGCAGGGCCGCGCCAGCCGTTTGCATGATCGTTTGAACTATCGTCTAGACAACGGCATGTGGTCGCGTGAGCGTTTGGCGCCCTGATTTGGGCCGTTCAGCTCACCGAGGAACTAATCTTGTGCAGCGCCCGTGACATCGCCGTGAGCGGCGCTGTCTAATGGCCTGTCATCTCCCGGAGGTACCGTTATGCGTAAGTCTCTATTGTTAGTCGCGTCGTTCACGGTTGCGGCCCTGGCACTCACCGGTTGCCAGTCCAGTCTGACGGGCGACTCCTACTCGCGTGATGAAGCGCGCACCGTGCAAACCGTACGCATGGGCACTGTTGAATCGCTGCGTCCGGTCAAAATCGAAGGCACTAAAACGCCAATTGGCGCCGGTGCCGGTGCGGTGGTGGGTGGCGTCGCGGGTAGCACCGTCGGCGGCGGTCGCGGCAGCATCGTCGCGGCGGTGATCGGCGCTGTGGCCGGTGGGCTGTTGGGTTCGGTAACTGAAGAAGGCCTGACCCGCGCGCAAGGTGTGGAAATCACCGTTCGCGAAGACGACGGCAGCATGCGCGCCTATGTGCAGGAAGTGCAGGAAAACGAGATTTTCCGCGTCGGCGAGCGTGTTCGCATCATGAGCGTCAACGGCACCAGCCGCGTCGCGCACTGATTGCTGCGGTAATGAAGAGCCGGCCCTTGGGCCGGCTTTTTTGTGGCCGCCAGATTAACGGCCCCTCACCCCAGCCCTCTCCCGTAAACGGGAGAGGGGGCTTGAACGCGAACATCAGGAGCATCGGTGATCGATTCCCCTTGCCCGTTTAAGGGAGAGGGCCACGCCCAACGCAGCTATAGAAGCCGTTTGGGCCGCGAATCCTCCGCCCCACGCTGCAACGTCCGATGCGTCGCCTGCACCAGCCAACAGGCCAAAATAAACGGCGCCGTCAGCTCTGGCAGCGCGAACGCCGCAAAGCCCGGTTGTAACGGCAACGCCAGCAAAATCCCCAGCACGATCACCGCCAGGTTGCGATACACCTGACTCAGCGCCACCCCGACCAACGCGCCGTTATAGCCATACAGCCCATTCAGCGCGTGTTCGCTATTCCAGCCCTGTTGCAGCGCCACGCCGAGCCCGACGGCCGAGCCGGCCACGGCCCACAGCGCCGCCCGCCGGCTGGCGAGAAACAGGCCGATCAACACCATGGCGCCCGCCAGCGGCTCGCCCAGAAAGATCACCTGACCGATGCCCTTTAACAACGCCGCGCCAAGCCCAGGCACGTCCAGCGTGACCACACTCGGCACCGTGGTTTGCAACGGCGGCGTCAGGGTGTCGGGCAGCAAACTCAGCACCAGCCAGCTCAGCCCCACAAAGGGCGCGGTGAAGGCCGGCAACCACTGACGCTGGCGGCTGCCGCGCATCAGCCGGTTCAACACCAGGCTCGACGCGCCGGCGCTGGCGATGATTAACAACGGCAGCAGCGCCGACCAGGCAAAGCGGTTGCACAGCATCAGGCCCAGCAGCACGCCGTTATAGGTGTAGAGGCCGGCGTCGATATCGGCGAGCTCATAACCGCGACGGCGCGCAGCCAGCGTGGCAGCGAAACCGCCGAGCAGCGCACCGCCCAGCAAGTGCGGCGCGCCGATCGCAACCGCGAGCAAACACAGCGCGCCGAAGAAGGCGTGCTGTTGCAGAAAGATTTGGCTGCAGCCGTGGAGCAGGGCTTTGCCGTAGGTGAAGTGGGGCATGGTCGTTACGTCAGCCGCTCCTACAGGGTTCCTTGGCTTAAAAAAAAAGGCGTTCGACGAGGGCACGACGAACGCCAAACTGGCATGAACCAGATGGGATTTTTGCCTTTTCCTGCCCGGCTTCCGGGTCGTCGGCCATGCGGCGTTGAGACCCTGCGTGCGCTGCTCACGTAGTTGACTACGCTGCGCTGCTGCGCAGGGTCTCGCCTTGCCTGGCTCTAGCCCCGAAACCCTCGTTTTTGCGAATAGTCAGGCTCAGAGAAGGGTTTCAATTCTCAAACTGTTGGTCGTCCCCGACTGCCCAAACGGCATCCCCGCCGTAATCACCACGGTATCCCCACGCTTGGCCATGTTGGTCGCCTGGGCGATTTCCAGTGCCGTGCTGGTGATTTCCTCGACCTTGCTGAGCCGCGCATTCACCACGGAGTAAATGCCCCACGCCACGGAGAGACGGCGGGCGGTCTGGATGTTGGGGGTCAGGCTGAGGATTGGCGCTTTCGGCCGCTCGCGGGAAGCGCGCAGGCTGGAGCTGCCGGATTCGGTGTAGTTGACCAGTGCCGCCACAGGCAGAATGCCGCTGATGCGGCGAATGGCGCAGCTGATGGCGTCCGAGGCGGTGGCGTCGGCTTGCGGGCGGCTGACGTCGAGCTGGGCCTGGAAGTCCGGGCCGTTTTCAACCTGGCGGATGATTTTGCTCATCATGCTCACGGCTTCGAGCGGGTAATCGCCCGAGGCGGTTTCGGCCGACAGCATGACCGCGTCGGCACCTTCGGCCACGGCGTTGGCGACGTCGGTCACTTCGGCGCGGGTCGGGGCAGGGGAGAAGCGCATCGATTCCAACATCTGCGTGGCCACTACCACCGGTTTACCCAACTGGCGGCAGGTGCGGATGATGTCTTTCTGAATGCGCGGCACGTTCTCGGCTGGCACTTCCACGCCCAGATCGCCACGGGCCACCATGATCGCGTCGCACAGTTGGGCGATGGCTTCGAGGTGTTGCACGGCCGAGGGCTTTTCAATTTTCGCCATCAGAAAAGCTTTGCCCTGAATCAGCTCGCGGGCTTCGACGATGTCTTCCGGGCGCTGCACAAACGACAAGGCCACCCAATCCACGCCCAGTTGCAGGCCGAAGTCGAGGTCGATGCGGTCTTTTTTCGTCAGCGGGCTCAGTTGCAGCACGGCTTCCGGCACGTTCACGCCTTTGCGGTCCGACAGCTCGCCACCCGCGCTCACCAGGGTGTCGACCCCGGTGTTCTGCTTGCGCGTCACTTCCAGGCGCAGGCGGCCGTCATCGAGCAGCAAGCTCATGCCTGGCTCCAGCGCCTCGATGATTTCCGGGTGGGGCAGGTTGACCCGGCGCTCATCGCCCGGCGTGGTATCCAGATCGAGGCGGAACGCCTGGCCACGGTTCAGGTTGACCTTGCCGGCCGCGAATCGGCCCACGCGCAGCTTCGGCCCTTGCAGGTCCATAAGAATGCCGATCGGCGTGTTCAGCTGGCGCTCCACTTCGCGCACCCATTGATAGCGCTCGGCGTGGTCGGCGTGCTCGCCGTGGCTGAAGTTGAGGCGGAACAGGTTGACCCCGGCTTCGACCAGATGCCGCACATCATCGACGCCGCGCACAGCCGGGCCGAGGGTGGCGAGAATTTTTACTTTCTTGTCGGCGTTGGGTTTCTTTTCGTTGGGGCTAGGCAGGCTCATTGGGCAGGCTTCTCAAGAATCAGAATGGCGCGAAAATCGTTGACGTTGGTCCGCGTCGGGCCGGTGACGATCAGCTCGTCCAGGGCCGCGAAGTAGCCATAGCCATTGTTGTTATCCAGCTCGTCGCTGGCCGAAAGGTTCAGCGCGGCGGCGCGGGCGTAGCTGCTGGGCGTCATCAGCGCGCCGGCGTTGTCTTCGGAGCCGTCGATGCCGTCGGTGTCGCCGGCCAGGGCATACACGCCGGGTAGGCCTTTGAGGCTTTCGGTGAGGCTCAGCAGGAACTCGGCGTTGCGTCCGCCACGGCCGTCACCGCGCACGGTCACCGTGGTTTCGCCGCCGGAAAGAATCACGCACGGCGGTTTGATTGGCTGGCCGTGCAGTTGAATCTGTCGGGCGATGCCGGCATGCACCTTGGCCACTTCCCGCGACTCGCCTTCCAGGTCGCCAAGAATCAGCACCGGCAAGCCGGCCGCTTCCGCTTTGGCGGCAGCGGCGTCGAGCGACTGCTGGGGCGTGGCGATCAATTGGAAGTGGCTGCGCGCCAGGCAGGGGTCGCCGGGTTTTACGGTTTCCGATTCCGGGCTGTTCAGCCAGTCGCGCACATTGGCGGGAATCTCGATGTTGTAACGCGCCAGAATCGCCAGCGCCTGCTGCGAAGTGGTGGGGTCGGCCACGGTCGGGCCGGAGGCAATCACCGTGGCTTCGTCGCCCGGCACATCGGAAATTGCGTAGGTGTAGACGCTGGCCGGCCATGAAGCTTTTGCCAGGCGTCCGCCCTTGATAGCCGAGAGGTGCTTGCGCACACAGTTCATCTCGCCAATGGTGGCGCCGGATTTGAGCAGCGCTTTGTTCAGCGCCTGTTTGTCTTGCAGGCTGATGCCGGCAGCGGGCAAGGCCAGCAGCGACGAGCCGCCACCGGACAGCAGGAAGATGACGCGGTCGCTTTCTTGCAGATTGCTCACCAACTCCAGCACACGGCGGGCGACGCGTTCACCGGCGTCGTCCGGCACCGGATGCGCGGCTTCCACCACTTCGATTTTCTGGCAGTTGGCGCCGTGCTCGTAGCGCGTCACCACCAGGCCAGACACCTCGCCCTGCCATTCGCGCTCCACCACTTCGGCCATGGCCGCCGCGGCCTTGCCGGCGCCAATGACAATCACGCGGCCGCTGCGGTCGGCGGGCAGGTGGTCGGCCAATACCTGGCGCGGGTGGGCGGCGTCGATGGCGGTGGCGAACAGGTCGCGCAGCAGACTTTTGGGGTCGAGGTTCATCAGCACTACTCCAACTCGTTCTTGTTATGCGTGCAGGTCGATTGCAGTCCGCAGGCCTCGCTGTCCCTATACGGGCACAAGGGCTGTGGACTGAAATCGACCCACCCGGCTTGCAGGCCGTGACACCGCTTACCGGGCAGGTCGAAAAGGGGCGTGGGTTGGAGCGGTCCGTTGGCGAACCAACGAGCGGGGGCCACGATGAGGATCACCAAGCGGACCGGCCCAACCCACGTGCTTAGTCCTTGCGAATCGAGAAGTTGGCCATGTGCTCCAGGCCTTTGATCAGCGCCGAGTGGTCCCAATTGCTGCCACCAATGGCGGCGCAGGTGCTGAACACTTGCTGGGCGTTGGCGGTGTTGGGCAGGTTCAGGCCCAGCTCTTTGGCGCCGGCCAGAGCGAGGTTGAGGTCTTTCTGGTGCAGGCTGATGCGGAAGCCAGGATCGAAGGTGCCTTTGATCATGCGCTCGCCGTGTACTTCGAGAATTTTCGAGCCGGCGAAACCGCCCATCAGCGCTTCACGCACCTTGGCCGGATCGGCGCCGTTCTTGGCGGCGAACAGCAGGGCTTCGGCAACGGCCTGAATGTTCAGGGCAACGATGATCTGGTTGGCCACTTTGGCGGTCTGACCGTCGCCGTTGCCGCCCACGCGGGTGATGTTTTTGCCCATGGCCTGGAACAGTGGCAGTACGCGTTCGAAGGCATTCGGGCAACCGCCGACCATGATCGACAGGGTGGCCGCCTTGGCGCCCACTTCACCGCCAGACACTGGGGCGTCGAGATACGCAGCGCCCGTGGCTTTGATTTTTTCGGCGAAGGCTTTGGTGGCGGTAGGGGAGATCGAGCTCATGTCGATGACCACTTTGCCGGCGCCAACGCCTTCGACCACGCCGTCTTTGCGGAACAGCACGTCTTCAACCTGTGGGGTATCCGGCACCATGATGATGATGAATTCGGATTCCTGCGCCACTTCCTTCGGGTTGGCCAGGCCAACGCCGTTGTCGCCCAGCAGGTCGGCCGGGGCTTTGTCGAAGTGCTCGGAGAAGAACAGGGTGTGACCTGCTTTTTGCAGGTTTTGGGCCATGGGTTTGCCCATGATGCCGGTGCCGATAAAACCGATTTTAGCCATGGGAATGCTCCTTAGATGGCGTTATGAGTCTTGAGCCAGCCGAGGCCGGCGGCGGTGGTGGTGGCAGGCTTGTATTCACAGCCAACCCAGCCCTGATACCCGATGCGGTCCAGGTGCTCGAACAGGAAGCGGTAGTTGATCTCGCCCGTGCCAGGCTCGTTGCGGCCAGGGTTGTCGGCCAACTGCACGTGGTTGATCACGGCCAGGTTGCCTTCCAGGCTGCGGGCCAGGTCACCTTCCATGATTTGCATGTGGTAGATGTCGTACTGCAGGAACAGGTTGCTGCTGGCGACCTTGTCGCGAATGGCCAGCGCCTGCTCTGTGGTGTTCAGGTAGAAGCCGGGAATGTCGCGGGTGTTGATCATTTCCATGACCAGCTTGATACCGGCGGCTTGCAGCTTTTCAGCCGCGTACTTGAGGTTGTCTACGAAGGTTTGCTCAACCGTGGCGCAATCCGGACCTTGCGGACGGATGCCGGCCAGGCAGTTGATTTGCGTGTTGCCGAGTACCTTGGCGTAGGCGATGGCTTTGTCTACGCCGGCGCGGAATTCTTCTACGCGGTCCGGGTGGCAGGCGATGCCGCGCTCACCCTTGGCCCAGTCTCCGGCGGGCAGGTTGAACAGCACCTGCTCAAGCTTGTGGGTGTTCAGGCGGGCTTTGATTTCTTCAGCGGCAAAGTCGTACGGAAACAGGTATTCAACGCCGCTGAAGCCGGCTTGGGCGGCAGCGTCGAAACGGTCCAGGAAGTCCACTTCGGTGAACAGCATGGATAGGTTGGCGGCAAAGCGTGGCATGGGGCACTCCTCGTCTGTTTGTCTCCCCTCTCCCGCTTGCGGGAGAGGGGCCGGGGGAGAGGGCTGGGGCAAACGCAAAAGCCCCTCTCCCTAGCCCTCTCCCGCAAGCGGGAGAGGGGACAGATTTGTGTAGATGGTGAGAAATCAGTCCAGCAACGAAATCGCAGTCGGTGCATCCGAACCGGTCAGCGCCAGGTCTTCGAACTCGTTGACGGCATTGATCTCGGTGCCCATGGAGATGTTGGTCACGCGCTCCAGAATGATTTCCACCACCACCGGTACGCGGTGCTGTGCCATCAACTCTTGCGCGTGACGCAGGGCCGGTTGGATCTCGTTCGGCTCGAACACGCGAATGGCCTTGCAACCCAGACCTTCGGCGACCGCGACGTGGTCGACGCCGTAACCGTTCAGCTCCGGTGCGTTGATGTTTTCGAAGGCCAGCTGCACGCAGTAGTCCATCTCGAAACCGCGCTGTGCCTGACGGATCAGACCCAGGTAGGAGTTGTTCACCACCACGTGGATGTACGGCAGGTTGAACTGCGCGCCCACGGCCAGCTCTTCGATCATGAACTGGAAGTCATAGTCGCCAGACAGCGCGACAACCTTGCGGCTCGGATCGGCTTTCACCACGCCCAGGGCAGCAGGAATGGTCCAGCCCAGCGGGCCGGCCTGGCCGCAGTTGATCCAGTGACGCGGCTTGTAGACGTGCAGGAACTGCGCGCCGGCAATCTGCGACAGACCGATGGTGCTGACGTAGCAGGTGTCTTTGCCGAA